>Ga0153915_10006857_pt1 | contig 10715 bp, 10 predicted proteins | sample Opewatmetagenome_2_FD_107003 | JGI IMG/M metagenome (GOLD analysis project Ga0153915, IMG submission 107003) | Freshwater wetland microbial communities from Ohio, USA - Open water 3 Core 3 Depth 3 metaG | ecosystem: Environmental > Aquatic > Freshwater > Wetlands | place: USA: Ohio, Lake Erie...
AGCGCCCGGCGCCGCCTTCCTTGAAAAAAACCGACGGCACCGTGGTGACGCGCTGGAATGTCGGCGGCTTCGCTGAGTATGTCTCGGTTCCTGCGTACATGACGTTTAAAATTCCCGACGGCATCTCGATGGAGGAAGCGAGCGTCGTTGGCTGTCGGGTGACGACCGCCTATAACGCGGTGAAGCACCGCGGGCGCTTAGAGCCGGGAGATTCGGCGCTGGTTATCGGCTGCGGCGGGATCGGCCTTAACACAATCCAGTTTCTCAAGTGCTTCGGCGCCTATCCGATCATCGCCGTCGATGTCGTCGAGGAGAAACTGGAAGCGGCCAGGCAATTCGGCGCCACGCACATGATCAATGCGAAATCGGATGATCCGGTGAAGGCTGTGATCAAATTGACCGGCGGCGGAGTGGACAAAGCCTTCGAAGCGATCGGCAGTCCAAAAACCGCCGACCAGATCATTCAAGCGACGCGTCCCGGCGGCACGGCGACGATCATCGGCGGATTGGGCAACGGACCGTTTACGATTAGCAGCGGCCGCTTCGTCACGAGCGAGATCACCATTACAGGCGTGTCGAGCCGCCAGGCCCACGATGTTGGGGAAGTTTTTCAGATGGCGAAGCTTGGCAGAATTGAGTTAAGGAGCCTGATTACCAAAAGCTATCGCTACGATCAGATCAACGAGGCGTTGGCGGATCTGGAGCATGGGAAATTGCGCATGGGAGTTTCATTATGGAATTGACAGGAAGGCGAATTGACGTCGAACGCGTGTGGGGAGCAACGAGAGCGTTGGTAGCTGGAGTTGTGATGGCTCTGGGTCTCTCGACGGCGTGGGCCGCGGAGGAGCGGCCGATCGACGTTATCGAGGACAACAGTTTTTTAATCGAAGAAGCCTACAATCAAGAGGCCGGGGTGGTTCAACATATCTTCAACGCCGTCTACACCAACGATTCTCGGTATCGCGGTTGGTCCTTCAACTTCACGCAGGAGTGGCCGATTTTTTCCCAGGATCACCAGTTCTCTTACAGCATTCCTTCCTATCACATAGTCGAAGGAGCCGACCGCGTTTTTGGCGTCGGCGACATCCAGCTTAATTACCGCTACCAGGCGTTGGAAGAAGGCGAGGTCCTGCCTGCGTTCGCGCCCCGGTTCAGTCTCATACTTCCCACCGGCAGCCGCGACCGCGGCACCGGCAACAACGTCGTCGGCTACCAGTGGAACTTGCCTTTCAGCAAGAAAGTCGCATCGCGTTTCGCCGTCCACGCCAACTTCGGCCTGACCTATTTGCCACATGTCAGAGCGCCTATGGCAAACGGGCAGCTTTCGCCACGGCGGTCGCTGGTCTCGTATAATATCGGGGCGAGCGGCATCTATGCGCTCTTGCCGCGGCTTCATCTGATGCTGGAGTGGGTGGGCATCTTCGAAGAAAGCATCAACGATGCCGGCAGGTCTGAGCGCGCCTTCCAGCCGACGATCTCGCCGGGATTGCGCGCCGCCGTGGTCAACGAGGAAAAATTGCAGGTCGTTGTCGGGGCGGCGGCGCCCATTGGCCTGAACCGAAAAGCCGATAATCACGGCGCGTTTTTATATCTCTCCATCGAGCATGACTTATTTTGAGAGACGCGCCGTGGAACAAGTCCGATTCGGAGATGACCCGTGAACGGTATCATCGAAGCTTAGACGCACGCCTCGGAAGGCGCGGCGCCCACGCGGGCACTTTAATACGACACTTATGGAAGAGATAAAAAGCGGTTTCATCGACCGGCTGTACGGAAGATAAACGAAGATAGAGAATCGAGGATAGAAAAGCGGGGATGGGCAGCCTGACGGTCAAGAATGCGACGATCGTGCCGATGACGGAGGAGCGGCGGAGCTTCGCTGGCTACGTTCGCCTCGACGGCAATCTCATCACGGAGGTCGGCGAAGGTTCGCCGCAGCAAACTGCCAGCGGTGATCAGATCATCGATGCGACCGGCTGCGTCTTGATGCCGGGTTTGGTCAATGCTCACACTCACCTATATCAAGTCCTGCTGCGGGCGGTTTGGGAGGATCTCGAGTTGATGCCATGGCTGCGGCGCATCTATGGTTGCGCCCGCGTGCTGCGCCCGGAGCATTTCTATGCCGGCAGCTTGCTCGGCTGCGTCGAAGCGATTCGCAGCGGCGTGACCACGCTGTGCGAGCATAACTTTCTCAATCCGGGTCCGGACTGCGCCTTCGAGACGATCCGCGCCATTCAGGACTCCGGACTGCGCGCGGTGTTCGCGCGCACGATCATGGACGCGGGCGAGATCGTGCCCGACTGCGTCAAAGAAAAACCCGACGCGGCCTTTCGCCATATCGAAAGCATAATGGCGAAACACCAGCACGGCCCTGGTCTCAGCTTCATGACCGGACCCAACACACCACCGATCAACACGACACCCGAGTTATTGCAGGAGATACGCCGTTTCGCCGACGACAAGTCGATCGGCATCAGCGCCCATGTCGCCGAGTCGAAGTCCGTGGTCGAATGCGTTCGCCAACAACATGGCAAGGCCGGGGTTGTAGAGTTTCTGCACCAGTTCGGTCTCGCGGCGCCAAATTCGATTTTCGCTCATTCGGTTCACGTTTCAAAGGATGAAATCGCTCTGCTAAAACAGACCGGCACGTCGGTGTCGCACAACCCCGTGAGCAACATGATGCTCGGCGACGGCGTGGCGCCGGTGGTAGAGATGCTGCGCCAAGGCGTCAACGTCGCGCTCGGCACCGACGGCGCGGCGAGCAATCATTCACAGGATCTCTTCGACACGATGAAGGCAGCATCCCTGCTGCAAAAGGTTAATCATCAAGACGCCGGCATCATTGAGCCCTACGCGGTTCTACGGATGGCGACGGCGGGTGGCGCCAAGGCGTTGGGCCTGTCATCGGTCTGCGGCACGATCGAAGTGGGGAAGAGGGCGGACCTCATTCTTGTCAACCTCGACACCGTTCACAATCAGCCGATGAACGATATCTTCAGCCAGATCGTCCACTGTGCCAAGGCGAGCGACGTCCAGACGGTGATAGTCAACGGCGAAGTGCTGATGAAAGATCGCGTGCTCACGCGACTCGATGACAAGCGGATACTGGCCGATGCGAAGACCGCCAACCGCGATCTGATGGAGCGGGTGAACCAGCTCTCGTTCTAACGCGAGTGGCCGAGGATTCTGGAACCAACGATCGCGAGATTCTCGCCTATGCCTATGAGCCCGTTGTTGCGGCAAGTGCTTTTACCTGCTAATTCACTCTACCATCCATGCAGGACGAACTCGCGAAGAGCTTAGTGCAAGGTCTCAAGAGCGCGGGCATTAATTTTGTCACTTACTTGCCGGAGACGCGCTTGAGCCAGATCGTGCCGTTGATCCGCGACGATGCCGAGATGGAACTCATTGCGGTGTCGAGCGAACAGGAAGCGGTGACCATCGCCGCCGGCGCGACGTTGGGTGGCAAGCAAGCCGCCGTGTACATGGAAAACAGCGGCTTGTATGTTTCGAGCTACAGCTTACTCGCCGTCGGTAAACAGCTCGGTGCGCCGTTGCTTCTTATCGTTGGCTATCTCGGCGGCGTGCCCGACCGGCGCAACAGTTTTCTCTACGCGACCATCGGCGCCCACACGATCCCGCTGCTGCAAAGCTTGGGAATCGAGTTCATGATTCTGGAAGATGGCGAGCGGCTCGAAGGCAAGATCCAAGACGCGGTGCGTGCGGCGAACGCGCTGCGCAGTCCCTTCGCGATGCTCTTTGCCGGGGAGTTTTCCCTATGATCCGTTATGAATGCTTAAAACTCCTTGCCGCCCGGATGACCGACCAATTGGTCGTGACTTCCCAGAGCGGCCAACGCATCGAATGGGCGCATCTGTCGAAGCACGAAGGCAATCTGCTCGTCGGTATGATGGGCTGCGCCATCGGTGTTGCAACCGGCTTGGCACTGGCATTGCCGCACAGGAAGGTCATCGCCCTCGACTCCGACGGCAGCGTGCTGCTCTCACTGTTCAACCTCGCCACCCTTGGAAATCTGCGCCCGAAAAATCTGGTCGTCTATGTCTTCGACAACGGGGTCTACAGCGGCAGCCGGATCAGTTATCCCACCGCGACGTCAGGTAACACCGATTTAGAAGCGATGGCGCGCGGTGCCGGGGTCGAGAATGCGCACACGGTTCGTGACATCGATGATTTTGAACAGCGAGGGCTCGATGCGCTGGTTCGAAACGAGCTGGGCTTTTACGTTTGCAAAGTCGAAGAGAGCCTTATGCATCGGGAAATTCCGCGTCCCGATCTCGACCTGGCTGAAAACAAGTACCGCTTTGTGCGCTACCTCGAGCGCACGGAAGGAAAAACGATTCCGTTTTTGGGACGGGGCTAACGGCTCGGCGTCCGCGCTCGGGTGATCGACGCGGGGCGAACGCGCGGCTATCGCTTGGCGCGCCGGTAAAGGCCGTCGATAAAACCGCTCTTGTCGAACTCCTCGACAAAGCGAGCGTCCACGAAATCTTGCGGTTTGGCCGCCCGCGCTTTGGGGTCTTTGAGCGCGAGCTGGTCCAGTATGGTTTTGATCCCTTCCAGCGTCGGGTACTGCTTCTGCGGCAGTTTATTTTCCGTGATCGAATTGTCGAGGGTCTTTTCCAGGATCTCGCGGTCGTCGGTGCGCAAGTACTTGGCCAGGATTTTTATGCTGCCCTCGCGGTCGGTTTTCATGCGGTGCACCGACTCGATATAGGACTTTACGAAATTTCTCACGACGTCGGGATGCTCGCGAATATATTTTTTCGTCGTCACCGCCCCCTGGTGTTGGTAGGCGAGGCCGTGGGTGGCGGCGTCCGCCATGAGGTAAAAGCCTTTCTTCTGCGCCATATAGGTAACCGGCGGCACCAGCACGGTGGCCTGAACCCGTTTGGCCTCAAGGGCGGTGAGGCGGTCCGGGGTGGTGCCGACTTGAACGATGGTGACGTCCTTCACAGGGTCAAGTCCGAGCTTGGCCAGCATAAAGCGCGCGACAAAATCGGCGGCGCCGCCGAAGCGCGCGATGGCGATCTGGCCGCCCTTTAGCTGGGCCGGTGTTTTGATCTCCGGCTGGGTCATGAGTTGATAATCCAGACTGACGATGCCGCCGGCCACATAGACCGCCTCAGCGCCCGCCAGGCTGGCGCTCACCACCCCCGGCCCGGAAGCTTGAATCATCGGTGTATCCCCGGAGACCATGGCCGTCACCGACAGCGCTCCGCCGATGAAGAACACAAGCTGCGCATCGATTTGGTTTTTCGTAAAAATGCCCATGTCCTTGGCGACCCAGAGAACCAGTTGGTCGGCGCTGACGGCGCCGTAACCCACCGTGAGTTTCGTTTGGCCCAAGGCGCTGGAACTCAAAACGAGACAGCCCAACCATCCGCAAAGCCATATGCGTTTAACCTTAAGCTTCATATTTGTATGCCTCCGGGTTGAATAGCTCTTTTTTGCCGGTCGAGGTATCGTCAATTTGATATGTAGCAAAGATGCGCCGCCGGTGAAACCCCTTGTTAGAGAGATCGACGACAGCGGGTATTTCCATCGGCTTTGCGCTCTAGCCGCGCTTGCCCAGGCGACGCAGATCGGTCGATTTTAAATACACGGTGGCGCCTCTATGAATACTCCGATCATAGTCACCGACACGGATTCCTCGGATACGGTGTCAGTCTAGGAATCGACGGAGACCCATCAAGTTCCAATGACCAGATGTGGCGGTCCTTAAAATATTCCAACAATTTGCAGTTCTGATCGTCGTCCATCCGGCGCGCCCAAACCACCTTTGCGCCGTCGATATCGGCCTCGTTGTAAACCCACTCATCAGTAGTGAAACGAGTTAGAGCGTAATTCACAATGATCAGGTGGTGCCCGTCCTGCTGCTTCAAATACTCAAGCAAGCGGGCCCGCTGATCCTGCCAAGCGAAAGAATCGTCCCGGGTGATCGTCCAGCACCATGACGCCACGAGCCCGACGGCGGCCAGGAGCGGGATGACCCAAGACATCATTTGTCCGAGTCTTTTGTCGCGCCAGTGCCATAGCCGCATCGCGCTCAACACGAAGAAATAGTTCAAGGCGGCGATCGGCGCCAAGTAATGGATCATCATAAACGTTTCCAGAAGCACGCCGGCGATCAGGATGACATAGGTTATAAGCCCAAACCTTGCCCACCGGTCGCGCAGCGCCCATCTCACCGTAAATGGAAGCGTTGCGACGAGCGGAATCGCAAATACGTTTAGAGAATATAATCCCCACCACGATAAAAAGACTATGTTCTTTACGAGGAAGCCCGTCGCCGATCGCTGGATATCGTACAATCCGCGCCCGACTTGCCGGTGGCGATCGCGCAATGCCTGATGGCGGTATGTGGGTTCGGGAGGAAGGCTTTGCCAAATGAACAAGGGCGCGATGCCGTAGGTCTCCTCGTGGACTTGATAGGGCAGGCGGAGCGCGTTTCCGGTAACCCGGAAATTGTAGAGCCCCATGGCCGCGCCCGTCAGCGCGAGCGCGAAAAGCGTGGGCAGAACAATTCGTCCAAAGGAAAGCCGTAGGGGCGGCCCCCGCTTACTGAAAACCCATCGCAACACTATCACTCCCGCCGGCAAGCTGATCAAGAGCCCTTCATACGGGCGGCTGTTTGCAAGAATTGCCAGGCCCATGCTCGTGAGGAACGCATCGCTTACACGGGGCCGGCGCATGAGACGCCGTACTCCGCCGAGGACCAGCGCTCCCCCGATGGCCGGGACCGCGCCCCCCCAATAACTTTGCGCCCAGTATCCGGCGATTCCCAATTGAGGATTGATTACCGCCAGAAAGCCACCGAGCAGGGCCCAGCGAGGCGGGACCCACGCATACAACATCCAGCAAATAGCTGCGCACATCAGCGCAAAACTCATCCACACCCCGACGATCGGCTGACCCGCCAGCACTTGTCCGGCCGCCATGACCAATCCCTGGGCGGGAGGATACTTGGACATGTAAGTTGGCTGCTGGATAATGTGCACGCTCTCGAAGTGCACCCACAGCGGATGGGGTGGGTTGGTCAAGCGCCCATGGGCGAAGGTGTCCGCGGCGAGAAGGTAGCTAAACTCATCGGTGCCCGCGGGCGCGGGGATGCCCGCCACAAAACCGACGGCTGCGCTGCCGGCAAATCCTAGCAGTCCTATCAGCGTTAAGCTCAGACACCGCCGCACTGCGATTGCGGTGAATTTGCACGATAGGGTGGAAAACCCCGAAGTAACGATCCCTAACATTTCAGAGAACGGCTCTGTCCTCACGAAGACGATTTCCGCCGCGGCTTCAGACCTAAGGGAGCCAGTGTTCCTCTCGCCATTTCACCGCGCGCCTGTCGGCTTGCGGCCGACATAGACATACTTGCCCCACCGGCTCGAAGACAATTCGGCGGAAAAAAAACGGTCGAACAGGCGCACGATGATTTGGGACTGCCCAAGCCATTGCTCGTAGGTGTCCCGCTCATGATCGATCATGGTCGCCAAAGCGGCGATCTTTGGGACCATGCATCTGGCGACGCGACGCCGGCAAACCCAATGCACACAGACCAGGAAAGGTGTCAGCCATGGTTCGACCGCCACGAACCGGCCATCGTCGCGCAACACCCGGGCCGCTTCCGAAAGCGTCTGCTCCAGATCGTCGGGCAGCTTCTTGAGATGGTGCAAGCCACCCTGGACAATCACGATGTCCTTAGAACCATTATCGAAGGGGAGGCTTCTGCAGTCGCCGACGTATAGTTTGGCCGGACCTTGGTACCGCGCCACGAGCGCAGCCGATAAATCGACGCCTTCAAGCCTCGTGAAGCCAAGTCTGCTGAGCGCATGGAGCCCGTTTCCTCGACCGCAGAAGATCTCGACGATTTCCGCAGCCCGCGGCCAATCAGCGGCGCCCAGTTCATCGAGCCGGCGGGTGAATTTGCGTATCTCTTGCGCCGGGGTTTCAAACCGCGTATAGGCGGTCTCCCACGGATCAAGACCGCAGGATGGTGATGGCGAATGAAAGGTAGCCAATGGTTTGTCTCGCTGGAAGTGGGAGACGGCTAGAAGGCATGAAGCTTGGGGTTAAAGGCCATGTCTCCATTAAACTATGTCAAGCCGGGCGACAAAATGAAGAGACCGATCGAATAACCAAGTTGCGGGGCGCGGGTAAAGACCTAGTTTGGCTGTCCACATGCTGACTTTCAGGCCCAAGGTGTCAAAAGCATCAAGCCAAGTCTCCTTCGTCCAGTAGTTATAGGGCAGCGAGATACCATGCCGCGCGTTTCCCGCCCGGTCCATGAAACGCAAGATCTGGCCTGCAAATAACCCGTCAAGCAGATGATCCTTGATGACAATCGTCCGGCGCGCCACCCGGGTCGCTTCACGGAGTAGGATCATTGGGTCGGTCGTATGATGGAGCACGTCGACGAACATGACTCCGTCAAAGCTGGTATCGCCGTACGGTATCCGTTCGCCATCGTATTTTTCCGTTGGAATATGGGTGCGAGGCCGCACCAAGACGTCGATTCCCTTGATGGTGACGTCAGGACGAATCTCAGAAATCAGTTGTCCGAGCAAGCCGTCACCGCTGCCCACGTCGAGCACCAGGACATTTTCGGGTATGAACTTAGCCAGATGGCAGCTCAGGACTCGACTGCGCCGATCATGAACATACCGGCCATGGATGGTTTCGACCCAGCTCATCGCCTTCGCATTCCTAAAATGCTCACGAAGAAACTTGATAAAATCGTTTGAAAGCCAAGAGCGGTCAGCGTCGCGCCGGGAATGACCAAGCGCATGGTCGCCGCGTAATCCAATGGTCCGAAGTCGACTCGTTTCCAGGCAAGGAACGCGGCCACGAGCAGCGCCAGTCCGGCAATGAGAACGAGGACCGCGAGTGTGAGTCCTCGTTCCAAAGTTACGAGCTTGGATAAACGGATCATGCGCGGGTCTTCGGGCAGGAGGCCCTCGCTGATGGCAAACGTCTTGGTGAAAACGGCGAAGACGACGGACTGATAACCGCAAAGAATAGCCAGGCTGGCGAACAGTAAAGTGTGAGCGTCGAAGGTCATGCCTTTCAGCGTCAGTGCCGGCATGGCGATGGCGTAACCCAGCATGCCCAATAATATCAATAGAAGCCCGGGCATTAGAAATAACCAGCGCGGCGTGCAGATAAAGAAAAACCGTATCGTGCGCCAGCCGTCGCGGAAGGTACGCAGATGAGGAGCATGATGCTTGCGCCCGTCGGGGTGAAGAGTGATTGGAACTTCAGCGATTCTCGCTTTATAAAGACTCGCCTTGATGACCATCTCCGTGGCGAACTCCATTCCGCTACAGCGCTGGTCCAGTATGTAGTAAGTGTCTTTTCTAAAAGCGCGCATGCCGCAGTACACGTCGTGGAGCGGTGATTTGAACCACCATCGAGCAAGAAATGAGAACATCGGGTTGCCCCACACGCGGTGAAGTAAAGGCATGGCGCCCGGAGCGATTTGCCCACCACCGGTCTTTAGCCGGCATCCCTGGACGAAGTCGAAGCCTTGACGCAATTTCTCCACGAACCTGGGAATCTCTGAAAAATCATAGCTGTCGTCGGCATCCCCCATGACGATAAACTTTCCCCGGGCGGCGGCGATGCCGCTCATCAGGGCGCTGCCATAGCCGCGCTCGCGCACGTTGACGAGCTGGGCGTCCAACTCCGCGGCTATGTCTTGACTCCCATCCGTGCTGCCGTTGTCGGCAATAATAATTTCGCCGGCGATGTTGTGTTCACTCAGGGCGCGTGAAGCCTTCGAAATACAGCTTGCAAGGGTATCGGCTTCGTTCAAGCATGGCATGACGATTGACACTTCAGGGAATTCCTTGTCGGTATGGAGTCTATGATCCGTCATGGCTTGCGTCGCTGATCGAGCGGGAAGAGTCGGCTCTTCCCGTTAGGACGCATTATAAAGCACCCCCAGGCGGCAGACAAAGCTTTTTCACTGGCATCGTCTCGGGCCCCCATTTTTGGGATTTGTAGCGCCGATATCATTGGCGAAATAGAGCGGAGATACTTTGAATCTCTTGGGGTCATATTCCCCGCAGCTTGCTGCGCTTGGGATTCTCCGAATCTATGGAATTTCGATACCCCGCTGTTTGCGGCGGGTAGTTCATTAAAAATGAAGTGACCGGCACGCGATTGGAATAACTGAGAGCGTTACGATATGTTGCGTTAGAAAAACCAGAAGGCGAGATCGGACTGGGGAGAACTTTTTGTTGTTTCCCGGATTTGCTTTCGTCATTGCGGGGTATGGGTTGCCTACAATCAGTTGACGGTGGGATGAATGCATTGGCATGGCTGCGTTTGTTTTTGTTAGTGATCTCAATCGGCAGCGCGGTGTCTCCGACAGAGTTGCTGGGTCAATCCGGTCCTGCCATGTTGGTTGGCGCCGGCGATATCGCCGATTGCGAACGGGGCCGCGGCGAAGCCACGGCCAAGCTCCTCGACGGCATTGGCGGCACGGTCTTTACCGCCGGGGATCATGCCTACCCAAACGGCACGACCCGGGAGCTTGTCGAGTGTTACGGCGTGAGCTGGGGCCGACATCGAAACCGCACGCGCCCTGTGCCGGGAAACCACGACTATGGGTCCCCTCAGGCTGAGCCTTATTTCAAATACTTCGGCTCCAATGCCGGCCCGGCAGGTCGCGGGTATTACAGCTACAATCTCGGCGC
>Ga0153915_10006858_pt1 | contig 10714 bp, 9 predicted proteins | sample Opewatmetagenome_2_FD_107003 | JGI IMG/M metagenome (GOLD analysis project Ga0153915, IMG submission 107003) | Freshwater wetland microbial communities from Ohio, USA - Open water 3 Core 3 Depth 3 metaG | ecosystem: Environmental > Aquatic > Freshwater > Wetlands | place: USA: Ohio, Lake Erie...
AGGAACTTGCGGATGCTGAGGTTGAAGGTTTCCTGGTCCATGGCTATCTCCTTGAAAGGATTTCGGTGGGCAATTGCTTGCCCAGCTCGACGCCCCACTGGTCGAAGCTGTTGATGTTCCATACCACGCCCTGCACGAATACCTTGTGCTCGTAGAGGGCGATCAGCCGTCCGAGGTTGCGCGGCGTGACCTTGTCGAGCGATAGGATGCTCGAGGGCCGGTTGCCAGGATACTGCCGGTAAGACGGCAACGAAGGGTCGTCCGTGCCGTAGGCGAGGGCGTCGGCCTGGGCCTGCAGGTGGGCGACGAGGATGTCGTTCTCGCCGGCGTCGATGAAGTCGGCGGGCACGATCTGCGTGCCCTGGTGCAGGAGCTGGTGGAACGAATGCTGGCTCACGGTTCCCTCGGCGCCCCAGAGCACCGGCGCGGTCGCGTACTCCACCTCGCGCCCGGTGCGGTCGACCCGCTTGCCGTTCGACTCCATCTCGAGCTGCTGCAGGTACGCCGGCAGCAGGCGCAGCGCGTTGGCATAGGGCAGCACGGCCTGGGTCGCGCAGCCGAGGAAATTGGCGTTCCACACGCCGGCGAGCGCCATCAGCACCGGCACGTTCTTCTCGAGCGGCGCGGCCGCGAAATGCTCGTCGATCTCGCGTCCGCCGAGGAGAAAGTCGTCGAAATTTTCCGGGCCCATGGCGCACTGGGCGGCGAAGCCCGCCGCCGACCAGACCGAGTAGCGCCCGCCGACCCAATCCCACATCGGCAGCACTTCGCTCGCGCCGAAGCGCTGCGCCGCCGCGACATTCGAGGACACCGCGAAGAAATGCTTTCCGCCCCAGGCTTTCGCCGCTGCGGCATTGGCCATCGTCTCCTGCGTGGCGAAGGTCTTCGAGACGATGACGAACAGCGTCTCCTCCGGCCGTGCGCCCTCGAGCGCGTGCGCCAGGTCGCGCGGATCGACGTTCGCGGCGAAGCGCACGTCGAGCGCGCCGTCGGACAGCGCGTCGGCGAGCAGGCGCGGCCCGAGGTCGGACCCGCCGGTGCCGAGATTCACCACCCGCTGGAACGCCTTGCGACCGCGAATTTCCGAGGCCAGGACCCGCATTCGCTGCAACGTGTCGGCCACTTCCCGAGGCGGCGTGGCGGAGCGCAAAGCGGTATGCCACGCGGCGCGGTTTTCCGTCGTGTTCACGACCTTCCCGGAAAGGAGCGCTTCGCGCCATTGCCCCAGGCCGCGCTGCTCGGCAAGGTGCGAGAGCAGACGCAGCGTGATCGCTCCCATCCGCTGGCGCGAATAGTCGTAGCGCACGCCGGGAGCCTCGGCGACGAACTGCACTGCGCGCGTGACGTCGTGGGCGAAGATCTCGCGCAGGTGGAGCGTGCGCCAGCCTTCGGCGTGCGCGGCGAGCCTGGCCCAGGCGGGGCAGGCGGTCGGCGGCGTGAGGTTCATGTCGGGGTCGCTCGCGCTCACTTTTGCAGCTGGTAAAGCCGGTAGCGCTCCGAGCGGTCGCCGGGACGGCCGACGTCGGCGAGCTTCTCCCAGCCGCGCTTGCCGACGGGCGGCGGGGCGCCGAACTCGTAGCCGGCCTCGCCCTGGACGAGCACCAGCGGACACGCTGCGGGGTTCAACGAGTCGAAGGGCCGGGGGCGGATGTCGCCATGGTAGTCGAGCGCTGCCGCCTGCGAAATCCCGAGCGAGCGCTCGGCGAGGCAGCCGATGCCGGGCGGGATCTTGCTCCGGAGCTCCCGCGCGACGGATCGGTAGCTGCGCTGGTAGTCGACCCAGGGCATGAGGAGCAGGGCGAACGTCGCCCAGAGGAGCACGATGCCCCCGGCCCAGCGCGCCACGCTGCGCATCGGGTTGAACGGCGTGAAGAACACGAGGTAGACCCAGGCGGCGGCAAGCGCGAGCGCGAGGACCAGCGCGACCGGATTCACGTGCGCCGCGTAGCCCGGCGCGAGGTTCTCGAGATTCCGCGCGACCGGCCCGGGCACGCCGAGCGTGAGCGCCAGGTAGCCGATCCAGATGAGACCGGTAAAGAATGCGAAGGCCAGCACGCCGAACCAGTCGAGCGCCGCCACCGCGCCGCGGCGCAGGGTAAAGAGGCCCGGCGCGGCAAGCAAGGCGAGCGCCGGGAGGAGCAGCAGCAGGCTTTCGTCCTGCGGCTGCCCGCGCGCGATCTGCAGCGCCATCATGGCGAGGAGCGTCGCGCCCGGCACGAAGAGCCGCGGCTCGCGCCAGTGCCGGCGCAGCGACCACGCGGACCACAGCGCGAGCGGCCACGCCGGCCAGGTCGACCAGCTCGCGGTCGTGACGAGATGGTGCGCGTTTTCCGCGACGCTGCCGTGCACGTACCGGAGATAGCGCAACCACTCGCTGAAGGCGTCGGGGGAGCGCAGCGCCAGCGCGAGCGGCCAGCTGAGCGCGACGGGCGCGCCGCAGACGAGCGTCGCGGCGAGAAACGGTGCCGCGCCGCGCGTGCGCCAGGACGGGCAGGCGGCGTGCGCGGCTGCGGCGGCGATCAGGAGCGCGAGCGGGGCAATCCAGGTCCCGGCGAGGAACGCGAGGCCGAGCGCCGCGCCGAAGGCCGCGCCCGCGCGCCCGGGCCGCGCCGTGGCATGGGGAAGGGCGGCCAGCGCGCCGCCGACGGCGGCCAGCGAAGCGAGCTCGGGCAGCGCCTCGTGCGCGCGCACCATGAGCCCGACGGCGCCGAGCACGAGCAGCAGGGCCGCCGCGCCCGAAATGCGGCCTTTTTCGTAGTGGGCGCTCGCCTCGTCCGGGTTCCCGGCCCAGTCGCGGCCGGCGCGGTAGACGAGCGCGAATGCCGCCGCGACGAAGGCGCCGCTCGCCAGGCGCGCCGCGGTCTGGAACTCCATCGCGAAGCGAAAAACGGCCCCGAAGGCAAGCGCGACCCAGTGGTAGAGCGGCGAATCCTCCAGCCACGGCCGGCCCGCGATGTGCGGCACGATCCAGTCGCCGCGCACTGCCATGTCGTGCACGACGCCGAGCGCGATGGCGTCCTGCGACTTCCACAGGTCGTGGCCGGCGAGGCCCGGCAGGATGAACGCGGCCGCGAGCGCCGCGAGCAGCGCAGGCGAGGTGAGGTTGAACCGGGGCGCCATTGCCCCGCGGCTTACTTAGTCTTCTTCGTGTAGCGGCGCTTGAACTTCTCGACGCGGCCGGCGGTGTCGACGATCTTCTGCTTGCCGGTGTAGAACGAGTGCGACTCGGACGACACCTCGACCTTGACGACCGGGTACTCCTTGCCGTCTTCCCACTTCATCGTTTCGCGGCCCTTCGTGTCGATCGCCGAGCGCGTGAGGAAGCCGTGGTTCGAGCTGGTGTCGAGGAAGATCACCGGCCGGTATTCGGGATGGATGCCTGATTTCATGGGGCGGCTCTCGTAGGAAGGCGCGGATTATACAGGTTTTTTCCTAGAGGCGGCCTTCGCGCTTGAGCCCCAGGTAGCGGTTGACGAGCGCGATCGGCAGCCGCTCGGGCTCGACGTCGAGGGTGATGGCGCCGGTGTTCTCGATGCGCCGGAAGGCTCGCTCGCGGTTCTCCAGGTAGTCGGCGGCGGCGGCGTGGATGACGGCCCGCTCGAAGCTGTCCACGCGCGCCGTGAGGGCGCGCGAGAGGATGGCCTCGCGCAGCGAGGCGAGCACGACCAGGTGGCGCGCGCGCAGGAGCTTGAGCGCCGGCAGCAGCGCCGCATCGTCCTCGTCACGCAGGTTGGTGAGCACGATGACGAGCGCCCGGCGCCGCAGGCGCAGCATCACCTCGCTCGCCGCGCGCTCGTAGTCCGGCACGGCGAGCGTCGGCTCGATGTCGTAGGCGTGGTTGAGGAGGGCGTGCAGCGCGCCGATCGACTTGCGCGGCTCGCAATAGCGGCTGACCCCGCCCATGGTCAGCATGCCGACCGCGTCGCCCTGGCGCAACGCCACGTGGGCGAGGAGCAGCGCGGCGTTCAGCGTGTGGTCGAAGTGCGAGAGGCGATCGCCGTCCGGGGCGTCATCCTTTGCGGCCATGCGCCGGCCGCAGTCCACCACGAGGAGCACGCGCTGGTCCTTCTCGTCCTCGTACTCGCGCGAGATCAGCCGGCCGGAGCGCGCCGTCGCCTTCCAGTCGATCGCGCGCGGCGCGTCGCCCTGGCGGTATTCGCGCAGCTGGTGGAACTCCATGCCCTCGCCGCGCCGGCGCACCTGCAGCACGCCGATCTGCGACAGGCGGTTGTCGGTGGCGAGCAGCGTGTAGCGTGCGAGCGCCTGGAAGTTGGGATAGACGCGCACCCGGCTCGGCGCGCCGGCATGCCGGGTGACCTGCCAGAGCCGCAGCGGCGAGAAGAGCCGCATTTCCGCGGGCGCGAACCGCGCTTCGCCGCGCGCCAGCGGCCGAGCCTCGTAGGAGAGCTCGGTCCACGAGCGCGGCGCGAGCGCCACGCGGCGCGGCAGCCCGCGGCACTCGAAGCTTTGCGGGAAGTGGTCGTAGAGCTCGGCGACGATCGCACCCCGCGAGGCGTTCTGCACGCGCAGGCGCACTTCGAGGGGCACGCCGAGCGCGAGCGTCGCCGGCAGCAGGCGCGCTACCTCGGGCGCGGCGAGGCGGAGGCCGGCCACCAGGTCGGCCAGGGCGGCCGCCGCCAGCGCTGCCGCGGCCACGATCCATTGCGCCTGGAGCTCGGGGACGATCGATACCGCGATGCCCGCCGCGCCAAGCGCGGCGAGCAGCCAGAGGAGCGTTCGCGAAGGTAGCGGCAACGCTAGTTCCTGGGCGCCTCGATCTTCTCCAGCAGCCCCTTGAGGATGGCGTCGTTGTCGCGCCCCTCGAGCTCGAGCTCGGGCGCCGGCCGGATGCGGTGGCGAAGCGCCGGCAGCGCCATCTTCTTCACGTCGTCGGGCGTCACGTAGTCGCGGCCTTCGAGGAGCGCCGCGCCGCGCGCCGCGCGCACGAGAGAGATCCCGCCGCGCGGCCCGGCGCCGGCGACGACGCCCGCCCAGTTGCGCGTCGCGCGCACGAGGCGCACCGCGTAGTCGAGCACGGCGTCGTCCATGCGCAGCGCGGCGGCGATGCGCTGCAGCGCGACCACCGTCGCCGGCTTGATCAGCTCGGCCACCGAGTCGACGTCGAGGCGGTCGCCGATCTTGCCGGTGGTCACCTGGCGCACCAGGGCGGCCTCCTCGGCTTGCGAGGGATAGTCGATGCGCACCTTGAGGAGAAAGCGGTCGAGCTGCGCTTCCGGGAGCGCGTAGGTGCCCTCCTGCTCGATCGGGTTCTGCGTCGCGAGCACCATGAAGGGCGGCTCGAGGGTGTGCGCGGCGCCCTCGATGGTGACCTGCCCTTCCTGCATCACCTCGAGGAGCGCGGCCTGCGTCTTCGCCGGGGCGCGGTTGATCTCGTCGGCGAGCAGCAGGTTCACGAACACCGGGCCGCGGCGCGCGGTGAATACCTGGTTCTTCGGGTCGTAGAGCGTGTGGCCGGTCACGTCCGCGGGCATCAGGTCGGGCGTGAACTGGATGCGGCCGAAGCTCCCGGTGAACGTGCGCGCGAGCGCGCGCACGAGCAGCGTCTTGCCCAGGCCGGGCACGCCCTCGATCAGCACGTGGCCGCCCGCGAGCAGCGCGACCAGCACCGCGTCGACCACTTCCCTCTGGCCGACCAGCGCTTTTCCGATTTCGGCGCGCATGGCGCCCGCGAGCTTCGCGGCCTGGGCGAACTGCTCCGGGGAGACGGCCGCAGTCATGGGTTTCCTCTCATCGGCTTCCTCTCTCTAGCGCGAAATGGATGCGTTGGGCGACGGCGGTGAGCTGCATGAAGTCGGCGCCGCGCAGCGCGCCGCCGGCGGCGATGAAGCGCTGCGCGTCGTCCTCCGGAATCGCCGCCAGCGCGGCGAGCCGCGCGGCCTTCTCGGCGGGCGAGGCGAACGCGAAGTCGGGCTGCGCGCGCGCGAGACGGCGCAGCGCCGCGTCCCGCGCGGCGACGGCAAGCCGGCCGCGCAGGCCCTGGGTCCAGAGATAGCGGCCGCTCGCGCGCAGATGGTCGAGCAGCCGCCGGCGCGCCGGCGGCGGATCCGCCGGCACGGGGCCGAAGCGCGGCGCGATGCGCCAGAGCCACATCGCGAGGAGAAGGAACGCCGCGGCGAGCGCGGGGGCGGCATGCTGTGTCAGGAATCCCCAAAGCGAAAGGCGCTCCGGGCGGAAGAACACCTCGAGGCTCGCGGCCGGCGCGAGGGTGAGCACCGTCCAGAGGAACTCGGCATTGTCGTTCGCGCCGATGGAGTCGTTCCGCGCGAAGTCGAGCGTCGTCGCGACGGTCACGAGTCCCTTGCCGCGCGCGAAGCTGACGAGCTGGTCGCCAACCTCCCGGCGGGGCGTTGCCTGCGTGCGCAGCGCCATGCGGCTGCGGAACGACACGCTCAGCCGCCGACCGCCGATCTCCACCGCCAGCGGCTTGAGGACGGGCGAGCGCGCTTCGCGCGCGACGCCGAGCGAGGCGAGCAGCGGATCGTCCACGCCGAGGTACTCGGCTTCGGCGATGAGATGGCCGCCGGCCTGCACCCAGGCGAGCAGCCGCGCGAGGCGCGGGCGGTCGATCGCCTGCCGGTGGTTCGGCACGATCAGCACCCCCGAACGCGGCAGCGCATCGAGGTCGACGAGCGAGCGCAGCTCGCGCGCCGGCAGCCCCATGCGCTCGGCGAAGCGCTCGGCGGCGAGAAACTCGCGCAGCCGAGCCTCGCCCGAGGCCGGGACGTGCTCCTTGGCGGGCACGCGCTCGTTGGTTTGCAGGAACCACACGACGCCGAGCACGGCCAGTGCGAAAAGTCCGAGCGGGAGGAAGATGCGCCGGCTCATAGGCTGCGATAACCCTGCGCGAGCGCCTCGACCGAGCCGGCGGCCGGGGGCCGGCGCGCGTAGGCGCAGGCGCGCCAGGCGTCGATGAGCGCCTGCAGATAGCGGCTTGTCTCGGCCGGCGCAAGGCCGAGGACCTCGAGCTCGGTATGGCTGGCCAGCAGCCGCACGCCGCGCCGGTGCACGAGCTGCGAGAGCGAGCCGCGGTAGAGGAGCGCGAGCGCCTCGCGCGGCTTGCCCTCTCGCGCGAGCGCCGAAGCGGCGGCTGCGACGTCGGCGGGCAGCGACTCGGGCGCGAGCGCCAGGCCGAAGAGCGCCTCGGGCGGCCGGTACTCCTCGCGCGGCGCGGCGGCGAAGCGCGGCAGCGCACGGTAGAGCTTCAGGACGAGAAAGACGATCGCGGCGCCGATCACCGCCCACAGCAGGGCGCGCGCGGCGAGCGCGAGCCATTCGCCGACGGCGAAGCTGGGCCTGCCGGCGCTCGGCTGCGAGCTCCTCTCGCGCGGCATCCAGCGCATGATGTCGCGCTCGTGAGGGAATTCGGGCGCCTTGAGCACTTCCGCGATTTCCTTCTTCGGATCCTTCTGCGCGTACGACGGGTTCGGCGCCAGAGCGCAGCCCACGGCGATCAGCACGGCGGCGGCGAGCGCCGCGTGCCGCTCGGCGATCCGGCGCAGGGCCACTTCGAGGTCCCAGCCCTCGAGGAGCGTGCGCCGGTTGAGATAGAGGGCGAAGCCGCCCGCGACGTAAAAGGGCTCGAGCACGAAGACCGCCGCCGCGTACGCCGCGACGTGCCACCAGGTCCAGCCCCCGCCGGAGAACGCCTCGAAGAAACCGCGCCCCTCGAGCGCCTTGGCCGGGACGAGCATCGTCGCCACGAGCTGCAGGGACCCGTAGAGCACGGCCTCGAAGTGCAGGCACACGATCGTCAGCCATACGGCGCTCGAGCGCGTGCGCCGACCGAGGAGCGCGAGGCGCTCGCGCGCGCCGCGGCCGCGCTGGCCCTCGAGCTGGCGCACCGGCAGGGTGAAGCTGCGCGCCATGTCGGGCCACCAGCGCAAGAGCAGGTAAGGCAGGAGCCCGCTCCCCAGCCACTCGCGCGCGGCGGCGAATACGGCGCGCGTGCTCGGCTGCTCGCCGAAGACCGCGCGCGAGAGCACGTGCAGCACGACGCGGTCGTAGAGCGGCTTGAACCACCAGAGGATCAGGAACGCGACCCAGGTCATGCCGAGCCATGCACCGGCCGCGGCGGCGACGGCCGCGACCCCGGCGAGGACCAGCGCGTGCGGCAGGAGGACTGCCCGCCACCAGCGCTGCAGCATGGCGAGGCCGAGGTCGATCGCCTCCCACGCCGAGCGCGGCCGCAGCTCGACGGCGATGTCAGCGGGCTGCACGAGCGCCTTCGGCGCGAGCCTTGCCGGCGCGGCCGGCGAAGACGAAATAGAGCAGAAAAGCGGCCCATCCGGCGACGCCGACGCCGAGCTTCGCCTCGAGCGGCACCGTGGTGTAGGGCGACCAGAACGCCTCGACGAACGCCGCGAGGAAGAACATGAGCGCCGCGCCGTACATGAGGCGCACCGCCGGCTTCGCCGCGGCGACGAGCGCGGCGCGCCGCGTCGCGTTGCCGGGGGCGATGATCGCCAGCCCGAGGCGCAGTCCCGCCGCGCCCGCGAGCACGATCGCGAGCAGCTCGGGTGCCGAATGGCCCGCGGCGAACGACCAGAACGTGCGGGCGTAGCCGACCTGCGTGAGGTAGCCCGCTACCGCGCCGATGATCACGCCATTCGAGGCGAGGAACCAGATCGTGCCCACGCCGGCGGCGAGGCCGCCGGCGAAGGTCTGGAAGCCGATGCGCACGTTGTTCCAGATGTAGAAGCCGAACATCATCAGGCTCGTGTCCGCGGTGCGCATGCCGAGGTGCGGATTGGCGGGGTCGTACATGCTGTGGAACGAGGCGATCTGCTCGGGCTCGAGGAGGTAGTGCACGAACTCGGGGAACGCCTGCAGCACCGCGATCAGCGCGAGGAGCGGCCCGAAGAAAAGGAGCGCCGCCGCGCCGACCAGCCGCCATTCACGGCGCACCAGCGCGGCGAAGCCGCCGAGCACGAACTCGAGCACCTGCTGCGAGTCGCGCCGGCGGTTGCGGTAGAGCAGGCTGTGGCCGCGCAGCGCGAGGCGGTTCAGGCGGTCGACCAGCTCCGGGCTGTACTGGCGGTCGGCGGCGAGGGCGAGCGCCTGGCAGACCCGGCGGAAGCGCGCCGGCATGTCGCTCGGCTCGAAGGGCGGCGGCTTTGCGCCGTCGAGGAACTTCTCGAACGCCTCCCATTCCGCGGCGTGCGCCGCCTCGAAGGCCGCCTGCCTCAATGCCGGCCCGCGAGGTAGTTCGCCATGCCGAGCAGCCGCGCCGCCGCGCTGCGACCGTCGCGCAGTCCCTTCCCTGGGCCGACCAGCGGCGCCGGCAGCTCGGCGAGCTCCTCCAGCCGCTCGGGCGTGAGGCTGCCCGAGCGCTCGGCGAGATCGAGCAGCGCGCGCTGCTCGTCGAGGGCGAGTGCGATGGGCGGCGCGACCGGCGGCGCCTCGGCGATCCTGCGCGCGGCGCGCTTCTCCGGCTCGTACACCACGACCGTGGCCGCCGCGAGGTCGCCCAGGCGCTTGAAGTCGCGGTTGGCGAGCATCGTGACGAGCCCGACGCCGTAGAAGAAGGGCAGAAAGTCGGCGGCGCGCAGCAGATTGCGCGTCAGGGCGGCAGGCCAGCGCAGCGGCGTGCCGTCGTCGTTCAGCACGCGCAGGCCGATCGCCCGCTTGCCCGGCGTCTGGCCGTTCCACAGCGCCTCGAAGAACGCGGGGAGCAGCCATTCCACGAAGAAGGCGGCGAGCAGGATCAGGCCGCTGCCGGCGCGCCCGAGCGGCGCAACGGCGAGCATCGCGAGGAGCAGCACCGCGGCGCGCAGCAGCAGGTCGATCGCCCAGGCAAGCGCGCGCGGCACCGGGCCGGCGAGATGCAGCGTGAGCTCGATGCCTTCGGGCGTCGCGACGCGGCGCGTCGTGTCCAGCACGGGACTTTCCCTCCCCAGGGAAAGCCTAGTCTACCGAATTTGGAATTCGGGGACGGAGCTCGAATTCCTAGCCGCGACGCATCGAGTCGAAGAACTCGGCGTTCGACTTGGTGGCCTTGAGCTTGTCGATGAGGAACTCGGCCGCCTCGAGCTCGTCCATGGGGAAGAGGAGCTTCCTCAGCACCCAGATCTTCTGCAGCACGGGCGCGTCGATGAGCAGCTCCTCGCGGCGCGTGCCCGAGCGGTTGACGTTGATCGCGGGATAAATGCGCTTCTCGTGCATGCGCCGGTCGAGGTGCACCTCCATGTTGCCGGTGCCCTTGAACTCCTCGTAGATCACGTCATCCATGCGGCTGCCCGTGTCGATCAGCGCCGTGGCAATGATGGTGAGCGAGCCGCCTTCCTCGACGTTGCGCGCCGCGCCGAAGAAGCGCTTGGGCTTCTGCAGCGCGTTCGCGTCGACGCCGCCCGTGAGCACCTTGCCGGAGGCCGGGACCACGGTGTTGTAGGCGCGCGCGAGGCGGGTGATGGAATCGAGCAGGATCACCACGTCCTTCTTGTGCTCGACCAGGCGCTTCGCCTTCTCGATGACCATCTCGGCCACCTGCACGTGCCGGCTCGCCGGCTCGTCGAAGGTCGAGGCCACCACCTCGCCGCGCACGGTGCGCGACATCTCGGTGACTTCCTCGGGACGCTCGTCGATGAGCAGCACGATGAGCGTGATGTCGGGATAGTTGGAGGTCAGCGCGTGCGCGATGTGCTGCAGCATCACGGTCTTGCCGGCCTTGGGTGGCGAGACGATCAGTCCCCGCTGG
>Ga0153915_10006859_pt1 | contig 10714 bp, 7 predicted proteins | sample Opewatmetagenome_2_FD_107003 | JGI IMG/M metagenome (GOLD analysis project Ga0153915, IMG submission 107003) | Freshwater wetland microbial communities from Ohio, USA - Open water 3 Core 3 Depth 3 metaG | ecosystem: Environmental > Aquatic > Freshwater > Wetlands | place: USA: Ohio, Lake Erie...
CGAATCCGTTTCCCCCCGGCAAAGAGACTGTGTCGCATCGCCTTGTGGAGATTTGATGTAAACTCCTCTTTCTTCGGGAGATATCTCTCCAAAGCAGAATCGACCATTTCCTTCTTTTCTTGCAAATAGCGGCGAAGATCCATCAGGAATTATCCTCGGCAGCTTTTCCCCGATGCTTATTGGATGGGTGGGGTGAGTCGGTTTTCGGATTTCCCGAATGGTCGGAAGAAAGGGGGTTTTCCAGAAAGTCTATGATGGCACGCCTCACCTTCTCAATATTCACTTTGGTGTTGATGCAGGGTCCGTTGGGACGTTCATTTAAGATCCCGATCACCGGAATCGGATAAGTATCTTGAATGCCGGTGGTCAGATCCAGTTCGCAGGCGACCGCCACAATGGCCTCAGGCCTGTTCTCCAAAACAATTCTCCTGGCCAACGTTCCGCCGGTGGCCACGGCGATCTTTAAATGATATTGATCGGAGAGTTCGATCAAATCTTTAATTTCACATTTTCCGCAGCCCTTGCAGTTTCTAATATTCCCTGTAATCTTAATCTCGCAGTCAAAATCCTGAATGCAGTGAGGGAGGAGGATCAGGAGTCTATCAGGTCGGACTCGGTGGCTGTTCGATCGGATGAGATGGTTGTTCAATTCGACAAAAGACTGCCTGACTCTTTCTTTCGATATGCCGACGACCTTCCCCATCAAGATCATGAGTGGGAAAAGGACTTTTGCAACCAGGCCTCGAAGCTTTTGAGACAGGAAGATATCCTTCCCTCGCACGATGGTGAAGACAAGCAGGAGGCCGCCAGAGATCATGAGGAAGGCGAAAAGGGCCAGGACGAAGCTGAAAATCGGGGGGAGGGAGGAGTGAATATTTTTCAACCCCACCATGGGAACATACCAGAGAAGGAAGGTGAGAAAGAGGAGAAGGATACAGGTAAAGACTAATAATCCAACAAAGATTCTCTTTTGCGGCCTAATCTCCAATGTCATCCCCTTAAAATTCAAATAACAAGTCAGAGGTTCAGATGAACCAATTGTCCACCATGGCCAACATGTATTTTAACAAATTTGTCGTTTGTTCACCAGGGTTAAGATTGTGCGGCTGAAGAACCCTGACAGGATTTGGATAACCGTTGAGCCATTGGGCCGTCGGTCCGGGGACCACGCAAATAGACCCAAAGCGCCTTGAGGGGATGCGTGAAAGCGTCGTTGACTGCTGTCGGCTCGAAACCGCTATGAAGCATGCAGTTGGCACATTTGGGATTACGACCGATGCCATAAATACCCCAATCCGTCTCTTCCATCAGGGCCTTAAAACTCGGTGCATAGCCTTCCTTCGTCAACAGATAACAAGGCCTCTGCCAGCCAAAGATATTTCGCGTAGGGTTACCCCACGGGGTGCACTCGTAGGCCTGGTTCCCCGCCAGAAAGTCCAGGAACAGAATCGACTGATTGAACTTCCATTTTCGTCCGTTGCCGAGTTTGAGGATTTCGCGGAAGAGGCCGATGCTTCTTGTCCTCATCAAAAAGATGTCCTTTTGAGGTGCTTGGGAATATCGATAAGCGGGTGACACCATCATGCCTTCAACCCCCAAACTCATCACAAAGTCGAAAAAACCCGAAACCTCCCGAGCGGCGATGCCCTCATAGAGGGTAAAGTTAATGGCAAGCCGAAACCCTCTCGAGCGGGCGAACCGGATGGCTTCGATCGCTGAATCGAACACGCCTTGGCGGCCAGCCAGCGCATCATGTCTCTGCCGGTCCCCATCCAGATGGATGGAGAGGGTGAGGTAGGGAGAGGGGGTATAATCTTTGATGCGGGTTTTGGCTAATAGTCCGTTGGTGCAAAGATAAACAAATTTTTTTCTTTTTATGAGACCGGAGACAATCTCGGGCATCTCCTCATGAATCAGAGGCTCTCCTCCAGAAATCGCCACGACCGGAGCCCCACATTCATCGGATGCCGCAAGGCACTCCTCTACACTCAGACGGCGATTGAGAACCTCTTCGGGATAACCGATTTTGCCGCAGCCGGCGCACTCCAGGTTGCAGCGGAATAAGGGCTCCAGCATCAACACCAGGGGATAGCGCGATCTTCCGCGAACCCTCTGGCTGATCAAATAGCGCGCAATGCGATATTGCTGAATGAGAGGTACACCCATGGCCGTTTTCCACTATCCAGTTTGAGGTAATAAAGATTCCGGGAGGCGAAAAATCATTTTTTCAGGCTCACCCTCCATCTCGTTGACCCTGCTGACACCGTAGGCATGCAACTCTTTCAAGACCTTCTGTACCATTCCTTCGGGGGCAGAGGTTCCGGCGGTAATGCCTACCCGGGTCTTTTCCGAAAACCAAGCAGGACAGAGATCGGCCGTATCCTCAATCAAATAAGAAGGTAAGCCGTTCTGCTCACCCACCTCACGCAGACGATTCGAGTTGGAACTGTTCCGGGCCCCCACCACCAATAATAAATCGATGTCTTTTGCCAGTTGACGGACCGCGTTCTGTCGGCTTTGTGTCGCATAACAGATATCGCTTAACTCAGGGCCCTGAATATTCTTCCACCGCCTCTTTAAACCGTCGATCACTTCACGCGTGTCGTCAAGGCTGAGCGTTGTCTGAGTGACATAGGCTAAACGATTTGGGTTTTTGACGTTTAGCTTTTCCACATCATTTTTCCTAGAAAGCACATAAACCGGACCTTCCACCCAGCCGCGGGTGCCTTCCACCTCCGGATGGCCGGGATGGCCGATAATGATGACTTCGAAACCATGGCAGCTATATCGTTGGGCCTGGAGATGGACCTTGGTCACTAGCGGACAGGTGGCATCGATGACTCTCAAATTTCTCTTCTCGGCCTCCTTCACCACTGCCGTAGATACACCATGGGCACTGAAGATGGTCACCGCGCCAGCAGGAACCTCATCGAGTTTTTCAATAAATAAGGCTCCCTGGTTTTTCAGACCCTCGACCACATGGTGATTGTGGACAATCTCATGTAGGACATAGACGGGCGTCCCGTAAATCTCAAGGGTCCGCTCCACAATCTTTATTGCCCGAACCACCCCTGCACAAAACCCACGAGGCTGAGCGAGTACTACTTGCATGGACTCCCCCGAATTGGAATATAACTAAAATAATAATCGTCTATGAAAACAGTTGTCAAGTTCAATTCCAATTCATTGTTGGCATTTTTCCCTATGATCGCCATAAAACATCCCTCTAACCCTCCCATCGGGTGAGTCGGTTTAATGTGACCGCAATCTTCGTCCTAATATTTATGCGAAAGGTAATGTCTTGTAATCGGTGGAGCCGTTTTGATTGGAGGGTTTAAGAAAGAGTATCCATTGATATCATAGGAGTGCGTTCTTGGCCAGTGACATCGCGACCTCCCAGAACGGCCCGGGGAACTTGTGTGTGGAAGCGAGCACCTCGTCGAGCGCGCGGACGAACCAATCGACATCCTCACGTGTCACGACGAAGGATGGCGCGACCTTCAGCACATCCTGGTTGGCTCCTGCCACCTGTGTCAGCACGGCATGCTTTTTCAGTAGGGGGATCGTGATGGCCTGGGCGAAAAGCCCCCGGTTGATCTTGTGCATGAGCGTCCACGCCTGCCGAAGCATGAACGACTTCGGTTCTCCGAACTCTACCCCCATGAGCAGCCCCTTACCGCGAACTGCCTTGACCAGTTCGTACTTCTGTGTTAAGGGCTGCAACGACTGCAAGAGGTATTCGCCCATCTCGCGGCAGTGCGCGAGGAGGTTTTCGCCATCCAAGACGGCGAGCGCAGCCAGGCCCGAGACCATGGCGAGGTTGTTTCCCCCGAACGTCGTTGCATGGACCTCCGAGCGATCGAGACGAGAGAAGACGCCTCGCATGATTTCCTTTCGCGTGATCACGGCGGAGACAGGGACCATTGCCGCACTCAGGCCCTTGGAGAGGCAGACAATGTCCGGTTCGACCTTCCAGTGCTCGGCGGCAAGGAACGTCCCGGTCCGCCCGAAACCAGTATGTATCTCGTCGAAGATCAGGATGGCCTTGTGCTTCCGGCAGAGCTCCTGTACCCGCGGCAAGTAGTCATCGGAGGGAATGATGATTCCCGCACCAACCTGGATGGGCTCGAGGACGACTGCCGCCACGTTATCGGTGGCGAGTTCCTGTTCAAGGGCACCCGCGTCGTTGAACGGAACTGCCTTTGTTTCGGGGAGCAAAGGCTCGAATCCTTCTCGCCACATCGCGTGGCCCGTGACAGAGAGGGCGCCGTAGGTGAGACCGTGGTACGAGTGGTCAGCGTAGAGGATTCGCGGGCGCTTCGTGACGCAACGGGCGAATTTCAACGCCGCCTCAATCGCCTCCGACCCCGAGTTGGCAAAGAAGACCATGTCGAGCCACGGGATCCGCTTGATTAGCGCCTCAGCAAGGAGACCCGAGAGGAGAGGAATATCAAGCTGGATTAGGTTCGGGAGGGATTTTCCCAGGACGTCCGTAAGCGCCTGGCGGACGACGGGGTGGTTGTGACCGATGTTGGAGACGCAGAAGCTGGAGATGCAGTCCAAATAACGGCGGCCGTCCTTATCCCAGAGGTAACAGCCCTCGGCACGAGTGTATATCCGGTCGTAGCCGATGAGCTGCATCGACTTGGCCCACGCCGGGTTGATGTAGTTGGCGTGCAGCTTTGAATTCTCTCCTAGTCGCTGCCGGAACAGGTTGAGGATGTCGAATTCAATCGGGGGAGTATTGTAATGTCGAGGAGATTGGCTATCATCCATGTTAACAAGATCACGGGCTTCGGGCGGGGGCACCGGCCGGAACCACACGCGGAGATAATGGGTCGGCTCCCGTAAATGAAAGGAACTCGATTCGGGTAAGGAGAATATACAAGAAATGGAGTTCCGAGTCAAGCAAAAAGGCCATCCCGAGGCAATGCCTCAATGACAGGGAAGATTTTCATAATCATTGTAGAGTCGGTTCTCATCACCGAGGCAATACCCACCGTGCGACCTCGACGAAGAGGAAAGCCATTGCCCTGAAAGGCGTGTTATTGCTTTGGACTCGGATTTCTTTCAGTGGTTTTCACAAATTTCAACACCGCGGGTAGAAAAATGAACGTGGCAACCATGTAGAAACCGATGCAGAGGGTGAGAAGTTTTCCCATACTGGCCATGCCCCGGTGGAGGGAGAAAGAGAGGGTGCTGAAGCTCAGAATGGTCGTCAGGGCGCTGAAGAATAGGGCCCTCGCGGTGCTCGTTTCGAGCATGTTGCCACTCGGTGGCGGGTCCGTCCGGAAACGGTGGATGAAATAGACGACTTCCACACCAGTGCCCAGAAGAAGGGGTACGACGATGACGTTTGCAAAATTGAACGGGATGTTGAGGATGGCCGAAGCTGCCCCTGTCATCAGAAGCGATAGCACAAGGGGCAAAAGGACGAGGACAGTATCTGAGACGCTTTTAAGCTCGATCAGCATGAAGAAAGTGATCGCCAAGAACGCATACAGGGTTGCGAGAAGAAAGGAACGGACAACGGCATTCCCTGCTTCGCGTATCGTTACAGGCGTATCCGTTGAATTTGGGGCCACGGCGGTCACCGCTTCAACAAACCTTTTGAGAGAGTCGGCCTCCAGGATATTTTCTCGGGGAAAGACCTCCACACGATAGCGTCCGTCCGGCGCCACGTATCGGGAACGCAATTCGCGGGGCAGGTCCAATTCTTTCACAGCAGATGCCCGAAGAGAGGTGTTGAGCTCATGGAAGAGGTTGGGCAAGTAAGAAAGAACACTTTCCTCAAGCTTATCGAATGCCTTCTTGCCATTTTCCGGATGAGTAAGAGTTTTCTTAAATCGCTCCAAAGAGCGGTGGAGGCGGCTGACGGAGGTCGCATAGGCGCCATCCTTATCCCGAGCCATGGAGAGGACTTTCTTGAGGGAGGATTCCAAACTTTCTAATGATGCGGTGTTCTTTTCGTAGCTCAACTTTTCGGTTTTCAACGTTTCCAGCCCCGGCGGCATGAAAAGGGTAATGTCGGAGAGGATCGCCAGTTTGCTGGGCTGGTCCTCCGGAACGAAGCTGGTAATCGTGATGGCCTCCTTGACTTCCTTAAGACCTTTCAACCTGCCTACCGTCTCCTCTGCCTCCTTGGCATTCCCTGCAAGTATGGAGATTGTCCATGGACAGGTCATTTCTTTTTTGAAGAGTTCTTTAATCGTCAAGACGGCATCGCAATGCGGATCGTAAAGGTTGAGGGGATTATAGTCGAAATAAACTTTCGGTACGAAGAAAGCAGCCCCTATTCCAATCGCAATTGCGCCGACCACGATTGCCTTAGCATATTTGTAAGGCACCCGATAAAGGGGCCGGTCTGGAACGAATTTTTTCATGGCTGCTTTCTTAAGGGGCAGCAGGGTAAGGAGTGCAGGGAGCACTGTAAGGTTGGCAAAGAGGTTGATGAGCATTCCCGAACCAGCGATGAGCCCCAGTTCTGAAACGCCGGTATAAGGGGTTGGCAGAAAGGAATAAAAACCGATGGTTACGGCTACAGTACAAACCAGCATGCTAACGCCCAATCCCTTTGCTGTTCCGACAATCGCCTCGTGGTGTCCGAGACCCGAAACCATCAGCTCCCGATACCGGATACAGTATTGAATACTGTAATCAATGCCAAGGCCGATGAAAAGCACGCCGAAGGCTACAGAAATCAGGTTGAGACGTCCGACAAAGGCTATGGCAAACCCGAGAGTCCAAATGAAGCCAACGACAAGGGTCGCAAGGCTGGCGAAAACAAGCCTGACTGAGCCCAGGCCGATCGTAACGGCAATGGCCACCAGGAGGAAAGAGACCAGAGTCGTTAATCCCATTCCTTTATTCACGGCGAGGAGGTTTTCATAATTGAGAACGACGTCTCCGGTCAGTCGGACCTTCACCCCGTTGGCTTCATGAAGTCCCAGCTCGTCCCGGATACGGTAAATGGCTTTGATGTGGGCCTCCCCTCCGGAAAATGTAGCATAGTCAAGAATAGGATCAATGATAATAAACTGACGGCTTGCCTCCGCCGCCATCTCTTCCCCTAAAATCAGTTCCTGCCAGGAAAGCGGTTTCGGCCGGCTTAAGGCTGAGCTTTCGAGTGTTTGGGCCAGCCGGTTAAAGAAGGGGACGAGCTTCACCTTCTGCTCGATATCCCCTTCTTGGCTCACAATCCTTTCGACGACGGAGAAGAGACCCCGGAGGGTTAGATCCTTTGAAATCAGTCCGAGCAAAGGCTGGGCACTTGCCAGGTTTTCAGAAAGGGCTTCGAGGTCCTTCACGCTCAGATAGAGGAGACCATGTCTCTCAAAAAATTCCCCACTTCCTGGCGCATAAACCCCCTTGAACAGACCCGTCTCCCCCTTTAGGCGTTCGGCCAATTTTGCTGTCTGAAGGCGCGCGGCCTCAGGAGTGTCGGCGTCAACGACGACCACAATGGTCTCCTTGAATTGCGGAAAGGCGCTTTGAAATTCCTTCTCCAGTTTTCGATAGGGAACCCTGTCCGAGATCATATCCGTCATCTCAGTGTCGATCCGAAAATGGTTCACCGTATAGATCACCACGCCTACCGTTGCAAGAAGTGAGAGAAAGAGGACGAGGTAGGAATGATGGCCGATGAAATTTGCCCACGCCCCAAAAAGACGTATTGAATAAGTTCGAGCCCGTTCTATCATTACGATGGGTCCAAAGAAACCAATTTGAGATAAGTTTTCTTATGAAAAGAAATATCCCATAAAAACATGAAGAGCCGATCAAATCGAGCTGGACGAGCCCCGAAAAGCTGGCCCCTCGCGTCGTCGCCGGAAACAGATCAGCGGGAGTACTGACCGACCTTCTCGTTCAACTTTTCAATCAGAGCTTCAAACCCCTTGTTCTTGAGAAAAGCCGAATAATCTGCTCGCTTCAGGGCAAGATCGCTCACGCCCTCCGCGATGATATTGATGATGCGCCATTGACGGCTGGTGCGATGCAGGAGATAGTCCAATTGCACCTGTCCGCCATCAGACCTGATGAGTTGGCTCTGTACCAGAATTCTGCCGCCGCTCACCTCTTTCTCCGAGACCATCTTGAACCGTTCTCCGGAATAACTATCAAAGTTTGTCGCATACGTGGCAATACTCAGCTTGGTGAATGCATCAACAAATCTTGATCGCTGCTCGTTGTTGAAAGTCTCCCAGTATTTGCCTAACACTGTTTTTGAGATAAAAGGCATATCAAAATTTGCTCTAATCACTGGCGCCAGCCGGTCGTACCGACCTTGATAACCGATCTGATCGCCCTCCTTCATCACTGCGAGAAGGGTTGCGTGGAGTTTTTCAACCACCTCAACGGCGCCCCGATTGCTGGCAAAAGAGTGGGGCATCGTGATGTGCGTCGCTAAAACAATCATCGTCAAAAAACCTAAAATCTTCATCTTTACCTTTTTCACCAGCTTATGACAGGTTCCAAGGCCCCCTACTCGATTTCCCGTCAGCCAAGCTTTCGGCGGTCCATTCCTTTCGCAGCCTTGTCAAACGCAAGATTTGAGTCGTTTCAAAATAACGATTGATATAAAAAAGTTTAAAATATTACTACAACAATCACCGGAGAAGATCAAGGGACGATGAGTAATTCCTCGGTTATCGGTGGGAGAGGTTGGTCCCCGACCTCAATGATTCGGCAGGGATAACTGATGGATCACGGAGAAGACCATTTTTGGGTTGCATTGTGGCCGAAGGCATGGTAATTTATTTTAGAGAGAATTCTGTACAATCGGGCGTATGTCGTCACAAATGAATTACAGAAAAGAGAAAGAAACGTCCTACCTGGCGGACTCTTTTTTTGAAGAGAAGCTGGAGCAGGCCGTCTTGCGGGCTCGCGAGGCTCTGCTCGCTCTTCAGCATCCGGACGGCTACTGGTGCCAAGAGTTAGAGGCCGACTGCACGATTTCCGCTGAATACATCTTGATGATGCATTACATGGATGAAATCGACGAGGAGCTTCAGGCAAAAATAGCCGTTTATCTCCGCGAGCGTCAGGCGGATCACGGAGGCTGGCCGCTCTTTCATGGCGGTCAGTTCGACATGAGCTGTTCTGTAAAAACTTACTATGCTTTGAAATTGGCTGGGGATCGTCCTGATGCCCCCCACATGAAGAAGGCCAGGGAAGCCATCTTAGCCCATGGTGGTGCAGCCCGATCGAACGTGTTCACTCGCATCACCCTTGCACTTTTTGGCCAAATTCCCTGGCGAGGCGTCCCCTTCATACCCGTTGAAATCATACTCTTGCCGCGCTGGTTCCCTTTTCACATCAGCAAAGTTTCTTACTGGTCGCGAGCTGTAGCGATCCCGTTGTCTATTTTGTGCAGTTTAAAGCCAAAGGCAAAAAATCCGAAGCGGATCCAGATCCGTGAGCTCTTCACCAATCCGCCCGAGAAAGAAAAGCATTACTTCCCCGTTCGATCCCGCCTTAACCGTGCCTTTTTGTGCCTGGATGTCGTTGGGCGTTTTGTTGAACCCTTTATTCCGAAGAGAATTCGATGGCCAGCCGTAGAAAAAGCAGAGAAGTGGTTCGTCGAACGACTCAACGGCATCGACGGCCTGGGTGGGATCTTTCCCGCGATGGTTAACGCCCATGAGGCCCTGGATTGTCTGGGATATCCCTCGGAGCACCCTTACCGGGTGAGTACCAAGGAGGCGTTAAAGAAACTCCTTGTCGTCGAAGAGGAAAGAGCCTATTGTCAGCCGTGTGTCTCCCCTGTATGGGATACTGCCCTTTCGTGCCTGGCATTACAAGAAGAAGGCAATGGTATCGCTGAAGAGAATATCCTGCGTGGTCTGGACTGGCTCAAAGATCGACAACTGCTCGATGGAGCGGGTGACTGGCGTGAGAACCATCCAGACCTAAAGGGCGGTGGATGGGCTTTTCAGTTCAACAATTCATACTATCCCGATCTTGACGATACCTCTGTGGTCGCTTGGGCAATGGCTCAGACCGACCCGAAGCGCTACGATGAATCGATCCGACGAGCGGTCGATTGGATTTGTGGCATGCAGTCCAGAAACGGAGGGTTTGCTGCCTACGATGCCGATAACACCTATTACTATCTCAATGAGATTCCGTTTGCGGATCACCAAGCTCTCCTAGATCCACCGACCAGCGATGTGAGTGCCCGCTGCGCAACCCTTTTGGCTCAACTCGGCCATCGCGACCGCGAACTGGGGGAATGCATTGATTATCTGCGGAAGGAACAGGAGGAGAACGGTTCCTGGTTTGGTCGCTGGGGTTCCAATTATATCTACGGCACGTGGTCAGTGCTCGTTGCTCTGGAGAAGGCAGGCCATCGCCCGGATGAGCCTCACATTCGTCGTGCCGTCACTTGGATGAAAAGTGTGCAGCGGCCTGATGGCGGCTGGGGCGAGGACTGCGATACCTATTTTCATCCGGAGCGGGCAGGACGGGGCTACGCCAGTACCCCATTCCACACGGCCTGGTCGATGCTCGGTCTGATTGCGGCTGGGGAGGTCGATTCACCGCAAGTACGCCGTGGCGCCGAGTACCTCGTGCGGAAACAGCAGGCCGATGGCTTGTGGAAGGATGAGTGGTTTAATGCGCCCGGTTTTCCAAGGGTCTTCTATCTGAAGTACCACGGGTACGCGAAATATTTTCCTTTATGGGCGCTCTCGCGCTACCGTAACCTGCGGAGCAA
>Ga0153915_10006860_pt1 | contig 10713 bp, 12 predicted proteins | sample Opewatmetagenome_2_FD_107003 | JGI IMG/M metagenome (GOLD analysis project Ga0153915, IMG submission 107003) | Freshwater wetland microbial communities from Ohio, USA - Open water 3 Core 3 Depth 3 metaG | ecosystem: Environmental > Aquatic > Freshwater > Wetlands | place: USA: Ohio, Lake Erie...
GCATCCTGTGGAAGCGCCGTCGAACTGAATGAACGGCGCTGTCCAGGATGTAAGAAATGCCGAGCGCGGTCTTCAAATTATTTTTGAGGCGCTCCACCCTGAGGCGCTCCACCCTGTGCTGCTCCGCCTTTTGCTGCTCCGCCGCCCTGTGCTGCATCGCCGGTACAGGCCTTCAAAAAAACCTTAAACTCTTGAAGCGTTAATTTGCCGTCCTTATCGGCATCCACCGAATCGGGCGGGGACGTGTCGTTGAGATCCTCCAGCGACAGGGTTCCATCTTTGCTTTTCTGGGCGCTGTGAGAAAAGATATTCTCAGGCGCGCCGATTGCCAGCCATTCAGCTTTACTGACTTTGCCGTCCTTATTGGCATCCATGGAGTTGTAAAGTGAGCTTTGATCAAGTTTTTTGCCGGAATTGGTCGAGCAATCCATTGCACTCGATCCGCCGGCCGCGGGTGTTTGCGCCTGTGTTGTGGATGCGGCAACCATTAGAATCAACGCCGCTAAAGCAATACGAATTGACATAATAACCTCCTGTAGTTCAGTTAAATAATCCTTGCTTTTTCGGGGGTGAGCATAGGGAATTCCGATTTGCGTGTCAAGTCGTTTATAGCCTCTTGATGTTGCCGGTATAATTTTTGATAGGAGACCGGATAAAAAATAATCGTCTTTTTGAGAGAATATGTGCTATGTATAAGTCAATGACTTGATGCCGGCCTGTTGTCGTGTTATGTCGACTAATCAGTGCAATTCCATTTGGTTAATATAAGCAATTCTTGAAAGGAGAGTAAAATATGAGTACAGAAAAACATATCATTCTTCCAAAGGATACAAAGGCATTCATATGTGCCGATTGCGGAGCAGTATCTCTTGATCCAAACGAAATATGCAAAGTACAGGGCCAGGGCGTCAAAGCGGACTGGTGCGGTACAAAAAGCATGAACCCGCCCAGTTTCTGTCGCAACAGGAAAAATAATAATAGATATAAGTGCGATAAATGCGGACATGTTTCGGTCAATCCGGGGCTTCTGTGCGAGCCTGAGAAGATGCCCATGCCGGATTAGCCGGGACAGGATTTTCCATAGTTTAAAAGGAGAACAAATATGACCAGGGATGAAATTCTTGAATTTATGAACAGTCATCCTGCCTGTCATCTTGCCACGGCAGAGGCCGGAGGGCAGCCGCATGTAAGAGGGATGCTGATGTACAGGGCGGATGACAAGGGGATCATCTTCCATACAGGCGATTTTAAAGACCTCTGGAAACAGGTTGTTGATAATTCCATGGTTGAAATATGTTTTTTTGATCCCAAGACCGGCACGCAGGTCAGGGTAACGGGCGCTGCCCGGTCGGTTGAGGATCCGGGATTGAAAGAGGAGATCGTAAAGGTAAGGCCCTTCCTCAAGGCATGGGTTGAAAAAAACGGATATGAACCGCTGAAGGTCTTCAGGGTGAGCGGACTCAGGGCGAATGTGTGGACATTTGATAAAAACTTTGACCCGAAGGAGTATATAGATCTTTAAAAAAACGAATAGGGGAATGGAACAAAATGAAGACCAGACAGAAAATCCGAAAAGGGATAATATTATTTTCTTTCTTCCTGTTCCCGGCGGTCTTCTATTACCTGTCACCTGCGCTGATTATTCAGGCGACTGTGCAGGGGATTGCTAACGGCAGTCTTGTTCTATTTGCCATTATGTTTGTGAGCTCTCTTTTCCTAGGCAGGGCGTATTGCGGTTGGATCTGCCCTGGAGCGGGTTGCCAGGAAGCCGTTTTTATTGCGAGGGACAAAAAGGTGAAAGGGGGTAATTATATCAAATGGTTGATCTGGACGCCCTGGATCAGCGTTATAGCGATCCTGGCAATCAGGGCCGGAGGATATAAGAAAATAGATTTTTTCTATCAAACCACGATGGGTCTTTCCATAGGCGATGTCCAGGGGCTTATCACTTATTTGTTGATTCTTCTATTGCTCATAGTCCTGCCTGCATTTATCTTCGGCAAAAGGTCATTCTGCCATCATCTCTGTTGGATGGCTCCTTTTATGATCCTAGGCCTGAAAATCAGAAATCTATTTAAATGGCCATCCCTGCAATTAAAATCAAACCCTGAAAAATGTGGGCATTGTCATGCTTGCAGTGAGAATTGCCCCATGAGTCTCCCCGTAGAGGAAATGGTTAATCGTGAAAACATGGAGAACAGTGAATGCATCCTTTGCGGTTCTTGTGTTGATGGGTGCGAAAAGGGGGTCATTAAGTATTTTTTAAAATAGATATCCGCGGGCTTGCGCCCGTGGATTGTCAGAAATATTTCTCGGATATATTAATAATTATATTTCAGCCACCTTACCACTTCATTCCAGGTTGGCTTTTTACCTACACGTAAGATTCCCACGCTGTAGATTTTACCGGCAAGAGGGAATATCGCAGATAGTGTTGCAATATTTATCAGGATGGATATCCCCAACTGCCAGACAGGCATGTCAACTAAAGCAAACCTGGCAGGCATTACTATTAAGGTAGCGAATGGCACGAATGATGAAATAACAGCCAATGGATTATTCGGATTTCGCATCATTGACATTGCGATAAATAACGGAATTAACAGCAGCATTATTATGGGCATTACAGCGGTTTGCGCATCCTGATGGTTGTCAAAAATAGCGCCGACAGTTGCAAATAAACCCTGGTAGATCAAAACTGCCAATAAGAAATTTATTAAAAAATAGATCAAGTGGCCATAGGAAATATCTATGGTCATTTTTCCCGGCAGAACAAACCATGATGTGGATTTAAGCGCCAGCACTGGAAGGATCCATATTATCATTTGCGCGATGGAGGTAATTGTCACTCCGATTATTTTGCCGGTCATCAACTCCCTGCTGCTGACGCTTGAAAGCAGCACCTCAACAATCTTATTGCTCTTTTCTTTTTGCACAGATTGCATTGTCATGGTTCCGCTGAAGATTAAGCTCATATAAATCATGAATGTGAGAACCAAGGCAATAATCGTGTTCCCTAAACCTTGCTCCTGCATCTCATCCTTTTCCGATACCTTGAAATGGCTGAAATTTACGCCTTTTCTCGCAAAGATTATCTCTTTTTCACTCAGGTTTTTTGTTGAAAAATATTGTTCGATAAGGACTTCATTTATTGGGTCTTTCAATTTTTCAAGGATTGTTATGTTGCCGGGAGTATTTGAATAATATTCCATCTGTTTATCTTCAAGGGCTTTGGATGGAATAAATATTATGGCGTTAAGCTTATGTGAAAGAAGTTCCGGCTTCTTGTTTTGTATGTAGCCCTTAAGATTTTCTCTTGAAACGGTGTCAAAGCCTAGACGGTACGTCGCGTTCTTAACAAAATCCAGTTCCGCAAAACCGTTTTGGAATTCGGCTTTTAAAGAATCCGATTCGGTGAGGATCTCCACATGACTGCCTTTGTCACCCTGGTATAACACTATTAATGATTGCATGCCCATTATTCCCAGCATTATTACAGGCATAATGATAGTCATAGAAATAAATGACTTGCTCATCAGCTTTTCATGAAGTTCCATTTTAATTATTGCAAGAGTCTTGTAATTAGGCATGGTTCATCTCCTCGGCAGGGTGTTTGCCGGCCAATTCAACAAAGATTTCCTGGAGCGAAATATCGTTGGTGACGAAACTTTTAACCTTAATGTTGTGTTCAACAAGCAGCCTTAAGAGTTCTTGAGTTTGTCCTGCTTCTTTGATCCTTATTCCCGTGTTGTTCCCGAAGTCAGATATATTGTCGATAATAGCATGATTATTCAGGAAGGAAATATCGCCCTCATAATTAAGGCTGACGTTTTTTGGGGAGTATTTCGATTTGATATCGCTTAATGCGCCATGCAATATAATCCTCCCATGATCAATCATGGCAAGGTGATCGCACATCTTTTCAGCAAAGTCCATCAGGTGAGTTGAGAGGATGATGATCTTGCCCTGCCTTTTGTTCTCAAGGACAATCTCTTTCAGCAGGTTGGTGTTTATCGGGTCCAAGCCGGAAAAAGGTTCATCGAGCATGATTATTTCCGGATCATGGAATATGGATATGATGAATTGGATTTTCTGTTGATTCCCCTTTGATAATTCCTCGATCTTTGAATTGATCCGGTCTGCCAGGTCAAAACGTTCAAGATAGTCTTTCGCCTTTTTGGTCAAATCCTTGCTCTTTTTCCCTTTGATCTCGGCAAAGAATAACAGCGTTTCCAGTACCTTCATCTTGGGATACAGGCCTCTTTCTTCAGGCAGGTATCCGACTATGTTCTTAATCTCCGGGCCTATCCTGTTTCCTCGTAAGAACACTTCTCCTGAATCCGGCATGTAGATATTCATCATCATTCGTATGGTGGTTGTCTTGCCTGCCCCGTTACGGCCGATCAATCCGAAGATTGAGCCCTCATGGACCTCAAAAGATACATCATCCACTGCCTTCAAACTGCCGAACGATTTACTCAGGTTGCGAATTTCCAGTGCGTGCATTTGTATCCTCTTTGTAAAAGTGTTCACCGGAATATCTCATCAATCAGAAAGATATAATTATCGCCGTTTTCAGATTAAAAGTTTCCGGTCCCTTTACGTAATCATTTATCGGCTGCCGGCAGGAAGTACAGACCGGCGATTTTTCCATTGCTGTCGAGTGATATCCGGCTATCCAGTGAATTTTTTTCAAACCGGCAGGTGATATAAATAACATCATAGTTTAGTATCTTGCCTTTCCGCACAGCACCCTGTCCCTTGTAAGGGCCGCATTGAGTCAGAATGGATTGCCATACCTCTTTAAGTTTTTCCTCCGGCACGGCTTTTTTCATTGTTTCATCAAACATGTTTACAGCCGTTTTATATTCTCCCCAGGAAAGCAGGGTGATTAATTTATTTGCCTGAGACGCGGGATCGAGGGTCCGGGCCGTTACGGTCGTCTGAGTTCCGACTGGCCGTGGAAGATGATAAATGACTATTGTTGAAATAATTTGTCCAATGATTAAGCATATAATGAACGCTATTACTGCTTTTCTACCCGCAATGTTGCAGCTTACCACGAAGGCCCGATACATGAGAGCGACCATCCAGATTAGCGTTGCAAGAATGATTATCAATAGGGAGGCAAAGGCGATCAGATCCGGAGAAAAAAGATGCGATGCACCCTGACCGGAAAGGATGTTGTTATTAAACCTGATAAAAGCCGGGATAATACCCGGGATCATAATCGCCAATGCAATAAATAGATAAGGGAACCTTGCCAGCGCCTGGGTCCCGAAGACATCTATTATTCTAACACGGCTTTTTGAGATGATTTTTCCTGCTATAAGAAGGAGGATGCTTAAGAGAAGCCAGGATATAAGGCCTTCAGAAATGCAGATCCAAAGAGGAGACTTAAGAGGTCTGATATAGAAATTGAGAAGGGCATCAAAACGGCAGTTCTTAAGAAATGCAAAACAGCCTGTAATCATGATAATTACGACCCCAATTGCCATGGCCTTCATGCCTGCCACATAGTAAAAGGGATTAAATATCCATTGGCTGATTGTCCTATTCTTTTTTACATCAGATTCAATAAAAGCGGCTATCATTTCAATTCTCCTGTTTTTTGATTTGATTTTTGATCAACTCAATTTTTTCAATCAGCGAATCCAGCCGGTTTCGTACTGTCGGGTATGATATTCCGTAAAGACTTGCCATTTCTTTAAGGCTTCCGCTGGCTTTAATAAGTTTCAGGATAAAATCCTGGTCCTCTCCGGACAATTGGGCAAGCACCGGCAGGTCATAAAGCCCCTCCACCGACGTTTCGCAGGAGGTGCAGGTGAGCCTTTTAACCTTGAGCAGCCCCTTGCAACTGGGGCAGATTGTAGGAAGAATTTTTTGCGACAAAGTTGTTATCCTTCAATATAATTAATCTAATATTTAATAAAATAAAAGCTTGGTTAAATAATGTCAATAAAAAAGTAGATTTAAATAAATATCCTTCCCTGCCGGCTGAATACCAATAAGAAAAACTTTGATTTCCAGAGGGATGCCGGATTATAAGTTATGCATTTCAAATAAAGGAATTCTCATGGAACATATTGACGACATATATCTTTCTCCCACATCAATTATCGATAGCGATAACAAAGAAGTCATCCTGTTTGCTGAAGACGCCGGAGGCAATAGCGTTGACCCTGTTGAAACGGCCGTCAGGCTATATTATGCAGTCCGCGACATGATTTGGTATGACCCCTATTATCCCTTCTACCTGCCGGCGCATTACCGGGCGAGCAACACCATTAAAAGCCGCCGCGGATTCTGCATCCCCAAGGCAGCGCTCCTCTGCGCCGTTGGAAGGGCGAGCGGGATACCAACACGGATCGGGTTTGCCAACGTAAGGAATCACCTTGCTTCAAGGCAACTGCTCGAATATATGGGCACCGACATCTTTGCCTATCATGGTTTTACGGAGTTTTATCTTGAAGGGAAGTGGGTCAGGGCGACCCCGGCATTTAATAAAGAACTCTGCCAGAGAAGCAATGTCACACCGCTGGAATTTAATGGCCGTGAGGATTCGATCTTTCATGCCTATAACAACGACAATAAACCGTTCATGGAATACATCGAATATCTCGGCATATACGCGGATGTGCCTGTGGATGTCATACTGGAGGGTTGGGAAAAGGTCTATGGAAGGGATCATATAAGGGCCAGGATAGAAGAGCTGGAAAAAGGGGAGGGTAGGTCTTCTCACAACTTTGATAAGGAGGATATTGTAAAAGTATAGGCAGTGTTCATCCGAAAATATCCATTTTCGGATTCATGCTATCAGCCATCAGCATTCAGCTTTCAGCAAAACCTATTTGAAACAATTAATTATTTTTACAAAGGAAGCGGACAATAGGGGAGGGTCTTCCATCTCCTGTGAAGCCAGAGCCACTGGTCCGGATATTTTTTTATCTGTGTCTCAATAACCCTTGAAAAAAGCGCGGTATTCTCCTCAACATCAACGATCCTGTTGCCCGTCCTGATCAATTTGACCTCTTCGCCTAATAAAATATGATACAGGCCGTCTTCCTGCCTTATCGAGAAGCCGGGTATTACAGGGGCATCCATTTTCAGGGCCATGAGGGCAAGCCCTTTATTGGTGCAGGCCTGTCTGCCTAAAAAATCGACAAACACACCCTGGGACCAGTGTGAATTAAGGTCCAGAAGAATGCCGACAATCCTGTTATGTTTGATTGCGGAGATGATCCTTTTCATCCCGTTTCGTTTGGGGATGACCTCCATTCCGAATCGAGTGCGAACCTCGTTTATCAGGCGGTCTACTGAGGGAGAATGCTGAGGGCTGGCAATAGCGGATAATCCGCCAAAACGGATGCTCACGGCGGCGGTTATCATCTCCCAGTTGCCCAGGTGGGCTGACAGCAGGAAAACCCCTCTTCCCTTTGCCAGGGCAAGGGTCAGGTTCTCCGCGCCTTCAAAGACCACATATTTATCAAGATTTTGATCAGTGATCCTGAAGATATGCGCCAGTTCAAAAAGCGTCCGGCCGAAATGCTCAAAGACCTTGCGGTTTAACGTGAGCGCCTCAGAGTCCGTCATGGAACGGCCCAGGCTGCTTCGGATATTTTCAAGGGATACATCCAGTCTGCGAAAGGGCATCCTGGATATGATATTGCCGAGGATCTTTCCCATATATCTGCCCGGACCCAGAGGGATATATGACATAATTTGAATTATTGTGCGGTAAATCCAGTAACTCATTAAATGCCCTCATTAAGCCTTATAGACTATCTGCCCGTAAACAGGGGAGGGCGTTTTTCCAGGAAGTGGGCTACCCCCTCCTTGAAGTCTTCCGATCCCAGACTCCTGATCAGTTCCCCATCCGCGGTCTCTGATGCCTCTGAGAGGGTTTGAAACAATGCATCATAGACCTGTCTCTTCATGATGCCAAGGGAGCGGGGAGAAACAGGACCGGCCAGTTCCTTTGCATAGTCCATCACGCCATCAATGAAACCTTCTTCCGGAAAGACCCTGTTTACAAGACCCATGCGAAAGGCCTCCTGTGCATCGATGATGCGCGAGGAATAGAGCAGGTCAAGGGCGTTTGACAGCCCGACTATCCTGGGAAGGACCCAGCCTATTCCATGCTCTGCGATCAGGCCGCGCCTTGAAAATGCGGTGGAGAATTTTGCCTTTTCCGAGGCAAACCTGATGTCACAGTAAAGTGCGATTATGAGCCCCAGCCCTGCTGCCGGACCATTGACTGCCGCTATGACGGGTTTTTTTATCCCCATGATATAGGAGTATCTCTTGCGGAAGTCGTCCCTCATGTTATCACTGTTTTCAGGTTTATATTCCCCCCTGGTTATCTGACCCATGAGCAGGGAGACGCGCCTTTCCGCCGTCATCGGGCCTTCTGCCTTTAATGCCCTGGCGGTATCATCGGCGGCCCCTTCCAGCTCCGCCATGTCTGCCCCTGCGCAAAAGCCTCTGCCGGCCCCTGTCAGGACGATGACACGGGCTTTATCGTCCTCCTCCGCATTGTGCATCGCTTCCATGATCTCAGCGGCCATGCCCCTCGTCCATGCGTTAAGTCTGGCGGGTCTGTTGAGCGTGATTGTCGCGACCCCGTCGCTTATGCTGTACAGGATTTGTTCATAAGGCATGATAGCCCTCCATAATATTTAATTTCATACTGTCCCGGTAAGGAGCGTAAGTTTCAGCCCGCCGTGATCGAGGGCTATTGAATTCTTTTTAAAAGGGACCTCCCTGATGAGGGTATAGTCATGTATAAAGAGGGCATATCTCCAGCCCTTAAAATCATTTCCAAGCTTTTTTATTATCTGAAGAAACAACTCCCTGCTCTTTTTTTTTGTCCCCAGACGGACGCCATAGGGCGGATTAATGATTACAAGGCCAGGCCGGGGTGTATTGAAGATCACGGGCAGGTCCTTTCTTTTCAGATCGAAGAAGTCCCTGTTTATAACAATGATGGCCTTTGAAAGATTATGCCTGTCGATTCTCTCTTTCAGGGCCTCATGTAATCGCGGGTCTTTTTCTGATGCAATGATAAGAGGCGACTTCAGGTCAATGATCTTTTTTTCTGACTCCTTTCTGATATATCGCCATTGTTCAGGCACAAAGGAGGGCCAGCCCATGAAGGCAAACTCCCTGTATAAACCGGAGGGCCGGCCTGTAGCGATCATTGCCGCCTCAAGAGAAAAGGTCCCTGATCCTGACATGGGGTCCAGAAGTGGCTCATCGCCGCTGTATCCGGCCATCCTCAGGGCTGCCGCGGCGATAGTCTCCCTGATCGGGGCCCTGGCATTATGCTCTTTCAGGCCTCGTTTATAGAGGAGTTCCCCGCTGCTGTCTATGGAGACAGTGAAATGGTCGTCAACTACCCTGACAAAGAGTTCCTGGGAAAGGGGCGCGATGGATTCAGGCCTTTGATAAAAATCAACAAGCCCCTGACGATTGACAATGGCGGCCTTTATCCTCTCGTCAATAGCCTCTTTATGGTAGAGTCTGGAGTGTTTTGTGGATGTGCTTATTTCCGGAATCATGCCATGGGGCAGATACAGCTCCCATGGCAGAAGTGACAGATTTTTTTCAAGGCGGCTGAAATTGGATGCCTTAAACCCGGCAATCCGCATAAGGACCCTGTTGGCGATCCGGAGATGGAGATTGGCGATATAGCAGTCATTCAGCCGTCCATTGAACTCGATCCCCCCCCTGACCATGGAGAACTCAGCCATGGACAGTGGCAGGGACTTCATTTCCTCAAGGCACAGTTCTTCAAATCCCGGTGTCGTTGCGACAAAAAAGGAATGGACGCGACCCGCAATGTGCCGCTTTAGACGCTTTTCTAAGGGGGATTTCTTCTCCAAATATTTATTACTGACCCTTAAGTAAATCCAGTTTGGATGTGATATTGTCCTGTATCCAGTGGTCATCCCACCATTCTTTGGGATTGACAAAGACACCGTGCACCAAAATGCTCACATGCAGATGATCACCGCCCGCAAGGCCGGTCTGACCTGTATGGCCTATTATATCACCCTTTTTTACAAGCTGGCCCTTTGTTACGCTGATATCGCTCAGGTGCCCGTAAACAGAGGCTATTCCCTGGCCGTGGTCTATGACAACCGCATTGCCGTAAATACCGTTTCTCTCCGCGAACAGGATCTTGCCGCTGTTTTCCGCATCGACAGGGGAGTTTGCGAGTGACGCCAGGTCACAACCAAGGTGGTCCTCCTCATCCATGAGTTTGCCGTTATATAAATATTTGCGGTGATCGGCGTAATTTGCCATAGGCGCCGAGTTCTTCAGCCTGAGCCATGACCCTGCCCACAGTTTATCTGCGCTTACGTCTTTCATAAGATCATAAAAGACGGCATTGTTCTTTTTTCTGAGGTCGGTGTTGATTTTCAGATAATTATCAATATCACTGGCTTTGGGATCAATCTCATCGGAAAAATAAGGGAGGACCTTTTTTAGAAATGAATCGGTAACATTCATATCATCGCTTCTGAACTGCACCCGTTTAACAAGACAGGTGAATGCCGAGGTTACCGTATTGCCGGCCTTGTCCTTGGCCCAGAGGGATATGGTGGGATTAGTCGTGATATCATAGGGAATAGCGAAATAGGCTACATAGTCTCCTTTTTTGGGATCATCCCCTGCCGGGAAGCCCTTGAAAAAGACGTCATTCACATA
>Ga0153915_10006861_pt1 | contig 10711 bp, 8 predicted proteins | sample Opewatmetagenome_2_FD_107003 | JGI IMG/M metagenome (GOLD analysis project Ga0153915, IMG submission 107003) | Freshwater wetland microbial communities from Ohio, USA - Open water 3 Core 3 Depth 3 metaG | ecosystem: Environmental > Aquatic > Freshwater > Wetlands | place: USA: Ohio, Lake Erie...
CGGCGTCGGCGTGTAGCCGCCGTCCTTGTCGATCATGACCGCGACGCCGTTCCCCCCGAGGACCTCGAGGGCGGTCGCGAAGGCGGGCTCGGAGAGGGCGTGGGTGTCCATCCCGAGGTAGAGGGGGCCGTCGATTCCTTCCGCGGACCGGTATTCGCAAATGGCCTGCGTGACCGCGAGGATGTGGGCCTCGTTGAAGGAGAGCCGCAGGGAGGAGCCGCGGTGGCCCGAGGTCCCGAATGCGACCCGGTGGCCGGACACCGACGCGTCCGGCCGTCCGGTGTAGTAGGCCGTCACGAGACGCGGGATGTTGGCGAGCTGCGCCGGGTCGGCCGGTTGTCCCGCCCGGGGGTGAGCGCTCACGGGGTCCTCCCTTCCTTGACGCCGGAATGATTTTTTACCGAAGTTTCCATTGTAATTGACCGATGGGGATTCTTACGGGTATTAATGTCCCAGGGAGAAATCGGGATCTTCGCCACAATAACGTTCGGGAAGGGAGGAACCATGAGCCGCCGGATGGTCCTGTCAGGGGTCCTCGTCGTCTTGATCTCCGCTTTGACCGTAATGCCCGCCCATGCGAAGCCGTTGTCCCCCAATTATGCCACGTTGAAGCTCGGAGGTTACTTCCCGCAGCACAGCGACCTCGATGGTTTCGATTCGGGGTTCAACGGCGAGATTTCGTTGGGCCACATCGTCGCGCCCGGGTTCGCCGTCGAGGGAGGGATCGGGTATTTCGAAACCAAGGGAGATTTCTCTTCGCCGCTTGTCAGCGGATCCGAGAAGTTCAAGGTCATGCCGCTGACCCTTACCCTCAAAGGGCAGACCTTCTTCCAGCAGTTCGAGCCGTATGCCGGAATCGGCATCGGGGCCTATTTCATCAAGGACGAGATCAGCGGGACGGTGCTGGGCTTCTCCGGCTCCGAGTCCGAGAACGACACGAAGATCGGGTTCCACATCGTTCTCGGGGGCAACTACAACGTGACGCGACAGCTCTTCCTCGGGGTGGAAGGGAAATACCTCTGGGTGAAGACGGACACGTTCGGCGTGGACGTGCGTCTGGACGGGATCATCCTGACCGGGAACGTCGGGGTCCGGTTCTAATGACGAATTCATGACAGGAGGAATGAAGCCGTGCTGAGAAAGACGTGCGTGGCGCTCATCGCGGTCATGGCGCTTTCGGGATGCGCGACGGTCTCCGAGAAGCCCGTGGCGACGGAGTCCCCGGTTCCCCAGGCGCAGCAGGTCAGGGCCCAGGAGCGGGCCCAGGCGCCGGAGATGAAGCGTTACAAGCTCAAGGTGGCGGTGGGGCGGTTCACCAACGAGACGAACTACGGCCGGTCCCTGCTTTCCGACGCGGACCTCGACCGGATCGGGAAGCAGGCATCCGATATGCTCATGTCGCGCCTGATCCAGTCCGGCCAGTTCGTCGTCCTGGAACGGACCGACCTCTCCAAGCTCCAGAGGGAGCATGAGATCGCCGGGGCCGGCAAGCTCGTCGGCGCGGACACGCTCATCATTGGCTCGGTGACCGAGTTCGGCCGCTCCGTGTCCGGCAAGGCGGGATTCCTGAGCAGCACCAAGGTCCAGACGGCCAAGGCGAAGGTGGACATCCGGCTCGTGGACGCCAAGACGGGGCACGCCTACTTCTCCGCAATCGGCGCCGGCGAGGCGAGCACCGAGTCCGGGGAGATCGCGGGCTTCGGAAGCCGCGCGGCGTACGACGCCACCCTGAACGACCGCGCGATCGGCGCGGCGATCTCTGACGTCATCGACCGACTCGTCTCGAAGCTCTCCGACCGGAAATGGAAGACCGACATCCTTGAGGTCAAGGACGGGCAGGTCTTCATCAGCGGCGGGAAGATGCAGGGGCTGATGGAGGGCGACATTCTCTCGGCGATGGAGGCGGGCGCGACCGTCAAGAGCAAGCAGACCGGGTTCGACGTGACGCTCCCCGCGAAGAAGGTGGCGACGCTCAAGGTTGTCGGCCTCTTCGGGGAGACGGAAACCGACGAGGGGGCCGTCTGCGAGGTGACCGGGGGGACGATCCCGAAACCCTTGTCCCCGAAACTCTTCGTCACCGAAGCGAAGTAGGAGGCGGCCATGACGAGATACGTCGCGATCGTTGTCTCGCTTTTCGCACTCGCGGCCTGCACGATGCCGAGCACGACCGTCCGGACCACCGACACCCGTCCGAGCCTCGCCTTCGAGGGGGCGCCTGACGGATCGATCCTGTACCTGGACGGCCAGAAGATCGGGGATCCCAACCAGTACGACGGCCAGCCCAACATCCTGGTGGTGGAGCCGGGGACGCACGTGGTTGTCGTCAAGGGCGCGGACGGCGTGCCGCTCTTCGAAAGGAAGGTGTACGTGGAGAGCGAGCTCAAGACGCTGAAGGTGCATTGACATGACGACGCGGAAGACGGTCCTCATGCTCCTGGTCGCCGCCGCGACGCTCCTCGCGTCCGGGTGCGGCCCCAAACAGATGTATACCTGGCGCGGGTACGACGACACGCTGTACGCCCACTACAAGAACCCGCAGGACCACGCGAAGCACATCGAGCGGCTGCAGAAGATCGTGACCGAGACGGAGGCGGAAGGGGTGAAGATGCCCCCGGGCGTTTACGCCGAGTACGGGTACGCGCTCCTCGAGGAAAGCCGCTTCGACGAGTCGGTGACCTATTTCAAGAAGGAAAAGGAGACGTGGCCCGAATCCGCCGTCATCATGGAGAAGATGATACGGAACGTGGGCCGTCTCCAGGGAACGAAGAATGCGGCCGCGGCCGGGAAGAGGTCCGCCGCGCCGGCGGCGGGAGGTTCGTCCAAATGAGCCGACGTTGCGTTTCCATTCTGGGCGTCACGTTCCTCGCCGCTCTCCTCTCGGCCGGCTGCGCCACCGCCCCGAAGAAGGACTACACGGCCTTCCGGTCGGAGAACCCGCGCTCGATCCTGGCGGTCCCCGTGGTCAACAAGAGCGTGGAGGTGACGGCCGCGGACCTCTTCCTGTCGACCCTGACCGTCCCGCTCGCCGAGCGCGGCTACTACGTCTTCCCCGTTGACGTGGTCAAGCACCTCCTGGACGACGACGGTCTCTCCGACAGCAACCTCGTCCACAGCGCCGACACGCGAAAGCTGTGCAACCTGTTCGGCGCGGACTCCGTTCTGTACGTGTCGATCGAGCGGTGGGACGCCAAGTACATGGTTCTGTCAACCCAGGTGACGGTGTCATTCGATTACACGCTCAAGGGATGCAAGACGGGAGACGCCATCTGGAACAACAAGCAGACCATGGTGTATGCGCCGCAGACCCAGAACACGGGGCATCCGTTGGGGAACCTGATCGCGATGGCGGTCAACGCCGCCGTGACCAAGGCGGCGCCCAACTACATGCCCTTGGCGCGCCAGGCGAACGGGATGGTGTTCGCGTATCCGGGTCCCGGGATCCCGGCGGGGCCGTATCGTCCCGAGTACCTGAAGGATGACCAGCCGGCCAAATAATCCTGTGCGTCACTATCGGTTCATCCGGGGGCCGCGGGTCCGCATCCGCGGCCCCTTATTCTTCGAACGGGCGCCGGCCGACGCCCGGCAGCGGCCCCACGCGTCCAAACGGATCAAGAATACCGGAAAGACTGCCGATAGGAGTCGGTAGGGGGGCTTCGGAAGTGCCCAGGGTCTGTCGAAAATCAGGGGCGACGGCGGATGCACTTAGGGGCCGGGCCCGCTTGCGGACGTCTCAGGCTTGCATGCCGGTTGTCCTGGCACTTTTCACGGTCCTCGCCGCCTGGCCCGCCTTCGGCGCGATCCAGGTCGATTCGGTGTCGTCGGCGCAAGGCAGTTCCGCGACGGGCCTCACCTGGTCCCACACCGTCGGAACCGGGGCCGACCGGGTTCTCGTCGTCGGGGTCACGACGCGCCAGGGTAGCCGCGCGGTGACGGACATCACCTACGCCGGGCTTCCCCTGGTCCTCGTCGGAACGCAGACCGACGGGCTAAACGTCGTCCGCATGAGCCTCTTCATCCTCGCCGCCCCTCCCTCCGGGACGGCCGACATCGTCTTCAACCTGAGCGGGCGGGCGAACGTCGCCGCGGGCGCAGTCTCCTTTACGGGCGTGGACCAGGCGAGCCCCGTCGCCGGGTTCGTCTCGGCGGGAGGATCGAGTCCCCTCGGTTCGGTCGTCGTCGCGGGCGCGCTCGGCGAGGTCGTCGTCGATACCGCCGCCGTACAGGGGAACGCCCTGCCCATTGTTCCCGGTGGCGGCCAGACCCAGCTGTGGAACCTCGGCACCGGGATCGTGGGGAACGACATCATCGCAGGGGGGAGCACGTCCCCCGGGGCGGCGAGCGTCACGATGTCCTGGTCGCTCGGCTCCGCGAGGCCATGGGCCCTCGGTGCCGCGCGCCTCCGCCCGGTGCACGTCATCCCGGACGCGTTGATCAAACTCGGCTCGGAAGCCGCTTCCGCCTACCTGTCGGACAACGTCTACGAAAACCCCGCGGCCACCCAGGTGAAATCGGCCGCAGTAATGAGCGGCGCGACCGCCGTCTACGGCGTGCGCTTCGAGAACGACGGCAACGTGACCGGGAACATCCGGGTTGCCGGGACGGCCGGGGGAGCCGGCTTCACCGTGCAGTATCTCGACGAAACGTCGACGGACCGGACCGCCGCCGTTACCGGCGCCGGGTACGTGATCGCCGCCCTGCCTCCGGGTGGAAGCCGGGACTGGACGCTCCGGGTGACCCCGTCGGGCGCTCCCACGCCCGTGTCAGGTGGTACCTCCTACCCCGTCTTCGTGACCGCGGTCTCGGTCGCCGACCCGACGTTATCCGATCAAGTCGAGGCGGTGACCTCCTCGATCTCGGCCAACCTCACAATGGTCAAGGGCGCCGACAAAGCGAACGCGCGGCCGGGCGAGGACGTGACCTACTCGATCGTCGTCTCGAACGGGACGGGCCTGACGAGCGCGTCGACGATCGTCGTCACCGAGCCGGTCCCGGCGAACACGGGATTCAAGATGGGCTCGGCGACTTTTGCGTCCGGCACGTCCACGCTTGCGGCGGCCATTTCCTTCTCGAACGACAACGCAGCCACCTGGGCCTATTCGCCCGCATCCGGCGGATGCGGCGCTCCCCCCGGATACGATTATTGCGCGACGCACGTCCGCTGGACGATGGTGGGGAGCATGCCGACGGGGACCTCGTTCACCATCGGTGTCGCCGTGCAGATTCGGTAAACCCGGGGGCCGTTCCGGTATCGCATCTCGCCGAAATCCGGTGAGAATCGTCACCGGGGATCCTGGTTCCAGCCGCAATTCCTCCCTCGCCAGTGCCCGTTCCGAAAACCGGTAGCAGAATCATATTTATTATCAAATAGTTGGACAACAGTCGGGCCGGGCTTAGGTTTCTTGGCCAAATGCCGATAAGTATTCGTGAATACAGGGGAAGTACCTTGTCGATACCCCGAACGAGAGGAGGAAATAGAAGATGTCCAAAATCAAGGGAAAGGAGGACGTGAAGATGCGAACAGTCGGGACCGCCCTCGCGGTGCTCCTGGTCCTCGTCGCGGCCGTTCCGGCCGCCCGGGCCCAAAGCGGGGAGAAGCCGGAGTTGGTCCTCACCCTTTCGGCCCAGAAGGAAGCGGCCGTGAAGGGACCGGACGGCAAGGCGACGACGAAATGGCAGGACGTCAAGACCGGGAACCCCGGAGACGTGATCCGGTACACGATCGCGTATCGGAACGGCGGCAAAACGGAGGCCAGGGACGCGACGATCGTGGACCCGGTGCCGAAGGGCACGACCTACATCCCCGGCAGCGCCGCGGGCGAGGGCGCGGAGATCACGTTCAGCCTCGACGGGAAGTCCTTCCAGGCGCCGCCGCAGCTCAAGTACAGGGTCCGCCAGCCCGACGGGAGCGAGGCCGAGCTCCTGGCGTCGCCCGACATGTACACCCACATCCGCTGGACGCTTCTGAAGCCGGTGCCCTCCGGAGGAACAGGTACCGTGAGCTTCAAGGTCAAGGTCCGCTGACGGTCGGTTAAATGACGAGCTTTCAACCCCGAACCCCCAAGAAGGAGGAACTCGCAATGCAGGTCAGAAAAGGGAGCATGATGAAGTCCATCATCCTGACGGCGGCCGTTTTCGTGGCCGTCGCCGCATTCTTCCCCCGCGGTGCCGCCGCGGTCGGAACGCCGGCGGGAACGGCCATCGCGAACCAGGCAACGGCGACGTACCAGGACGCGTCGGCCAACAGCTTCACGGCCCTCTCGAACACGACGACGGTCACGGTCCTTCCCGTTTACAGCGTCGTGATCACGAACCCGGCCGACCAGTCGGTTCCGTCGAACACCGTTGCCTACTATGCCTACACGCTGACGAATACGGGGAACGCGACGAATACCTTCAACCTGAGCGCCCTCTCGGCGCCCCCCGGATGGGTGGTGACGCTCTACGCCGACGACGGCGCGGGTGGCGGGACCGCCAATGACGGGGTTCACCAGGCGGGCGAGACGACGGTCATCGCAGCCACGGGGGCCCTGGCGGCCGACGCCACCTACCGGTTCTTCATGGGCGTCGCGGTTCCCGCCGGCACTGCCAACGGGACGACCGACGTGACGACGCTCACGGTGACGGGAACCGGCGACGCGGGTGCCGCAGACGACACAACGGACGCGGTGACGACGACGGCCCAGGCACCCGCACTCACCGTCGCGAAGGATGTGCGGAACGTCACGGCCGGCGGCGGTTTCGGCGTGGCCGCCAACGCGACGCCTACCCAGATCCTCGAGTACCGGGTCGTGGTGACCAACGGCGGATCGGTCGCCGCGACGAACGTGGTCCTCTCCGACCCGATCAACGCCAACACCGGATTCATCGTGGGGTCGGCGGTGTTCAACGCGGGGACCTCGGGGCTCACCGGCGCCACCCCCCAGTACTCCAACGACTCCGGGGCGACCTGGACCTATGTGCCTGCGTCCGGCGGATGCGCCGCCCCCGCGGGTGCCGACTATTGCGTCACCAACATCCGGTGGACGACCACGGGGAGCATGGCTTCGGGCGGCACGACCTTCAACAACCTGTTCCAGGTTCGCGTGAAGTAACTCCCGAGGGGGTCGGGATAGCGCGAAAGACGGAAAGACACAAGGGCGGGCGCCTGATGCGCACGCTCCGTCGCGCGGGACGGGGGTTCCCCGCAGTCCTTATCGGACTGCTCTGGGGAACCCTCGTCCTTTTCCCCCTTTCCGCGCCGGCCGGGACCCCCGCCGGAACGGTCATCCCCAACGCGGCGACAGCCGATTACCAGGCAGGTTCGCTGACCGACACCTCGCCCTCCAATTCGACAGCCGTCACGGTCGACGCCGTGGCCGGGGTCGCGATCGCGCCCCCGCGGTCCGGGATCGTGTATCCCGGCGCAACCGTGACGTATCGCCACTCGGTGGTGAACGCGGGCAACACCGCGGACACCTTCGACATCAGCGGGTCGAGCTCCCTGGGACTGGCCGTCGCCTTCCTCGCATCAGACAACGCGACGCTCCTGACCGACAGCAACGGCAACGGGATCCCGGACACGGGACCGGTGCTCCCGGGCGGAAGCGTGGACATCATCGTCCGGCTCACGGCCCCCCCCGGAGTCCCGCCGGGGTCAAGCGACAACACGACGGCCCGCGCCGCGTCGGGCAGCAGCCCCGCGGCGACCGCGTCGGTGAGCGACGTCACCGCGGTCCCGAACTTCTGGAATCCTCTCGTCAAGACGGTGGCCCCCCCGGGCCAGGTGACGCCGGGAACCGTCGTGACCTATACGAACACCTTCGGTAACGCGGCGCCCGTGCCGGCGACCAACGTGGCGATCACGGACGCGCTCGATGCCAGCATCTCCTTCATCGCGGGAAGCGCGACGCCGCCCCCCGGCCTTCCGGGGGCCGTCTCCACATACGACCCCGTCGCGAGGACGGTCACATGGACCATCCCGCTGGTCCCGGCGGGATACGTCGGCCAGGTGAGCTTCCGGGCGACGATCGACCCGAACACTCCCTCCGATACGTCCGTGCCGAACAGAATCTCGGTGGTGAGCGACCAGTCGCCGACGCCCCAGTTCTCGAACGTGGTGACTTCGGTCATCGTCGACCAACCGCTTCGGATCACGAAGACCGCCGCTCAGGCCACCGCCGAGATCGGCGACCCGGTCTCCTATGTCGTGCGGGTGGAGAACTCGAGCGCCGTCCTTGCCGCGGACAACGTCGTGGTCGTGGACGATCTCCCACACGGCTTCCGTTACCTCAAGGGCAGCGCCGTGGTCGACGGGGCATCGGCGCCGGATCCGGCGGGCGGGACGCGGCCCGTGTTCCCGCTTGGTCTTATCCCCCCCGGCGCTTCCCGGACGGTTGCCTACCGGGTCCTGCTTTCCGTGGACGCTCCCCTGGGCGACGGGGTCAACGCGGCCCGCGCCATCGGCGTGTCCCCGGCGGGAAACCCTCTCCGAGCCGGGCCGGCGCGGGTCAGGGTCCTCGTCCGGGAGGGCGCCCTGAACACCAAGGCGATCATCCTCGGCCGCGTGTTCGTCGACCGGAATACCGATCGCATGCCGGGCGGCGACGAGCCGGGCGTTCCGGGAGTCCGGATCTACCTCGAGGACGGGACGTACGCGGTCACTGACCGGGAAGGGAAGTATTCCATTTACGGGGTCGCGCCGGGGGAGCACGTTCTCAAGCTCGACAGGAGCACCCTCCCCCCGGCGCTCTCGCCCGTTCCGCTGACCAACGCGTTCGCCGGCGACGGGGGGTCCCAGTTCGTTTCCGTGCTTTTCGGCGGCCCGGCTCGGGGAGACTTCGGCCTCGCGGGCGAATACCGGGAAGCCGGCCCGGCCGGGGCGGCTCCCGCGAGCCCCGGCGCGAAGGTTCTCGCCTTCGACGCGGGGGGGGGCGCCCCACAACCGCCGCCGATCGAGGTCCAGGCGCAGTGGATGGCCGCCACGCCCGAGATCCTGGAGCCCGCGAACGGGGCCGCCGTGGCGAAGCGGTGGACCGACGTCCTGGTCCGGGTCCCCGAGGGTACGGAGCACGTGCTCAAGGTCAACGGCGACGTTGTGCCGCAGAAGAAGATCGGCAAGACGATCCACGAGTCGGCGCGGAAGCTCTACGTTTACCAGTACGTCGGCGTTCCCCTCGAGGGAGGACCGAACACGATCCAGCTCGCGGTCCGCGAATCCGGGAGCGGGCCGGTGACGCGGGAGTCGTCGGTGTTTGCCCCGGGGCCTCCGGCGCGCCTCGTCCTCGATCCGGCGAAGGCGACCGTCCCCGCCGGCGGCAAGACGCCCGTCCGGTTCACCGTGACCCTGCTCGACCGGTGGGGAAAGCCGTCCCCCGATGAGGCCGTCGTCACGGTCGTCACCGCGAAGGCGATCGTGGCGGGAACCGATCCCGACCCGATGACCGCCGGTTTCCAGCTGCGGGTGCAGGGCGGATCGGCGCACTTCGACCTCCTGTCCCCGGGGCAGACGGGCAGCGACAGAGTCCGGGTCCTCCTCGGCAACACGCTTGAGGCGGAGGCGGATGTATACCTTGCCGCGGAGAAGAGGGACTGGGTCGTCGCCGGCTTCGGGAGCGCGAGGGCCGGAGACCGGTCCGTGAGCGGCGACACGTCCCGGGTCCGGGACCAGGACGAATTCAGGGGCGGAACCTATCACGAGGAGCGCCTCGCTGTTTTTGCCAAGGGGACGTTCCTCGGACAGTACCTCTTCACCGGCGCGTACGACACCGGCAAGCCGAAGGCGGAAGCGCTGTTCCAGCGGTCGGAGCCCGACAAGTACTACCCGGTTTACGGAGACGAAAGCGCCATCGGCTACGACGCCGAGACCCGGCGGAAGCTCTTCCTCAAGGTCGAGCGGGACCGGAGCTCGGCCATGTTCGGGGATTTCCATACCGGCCTCACGGCGAACGAGTTCACCCGCTACGACAGGGCGTTCAACGGCGTCCTGGCGGATGTCGATACGGGGACCTTCACCGCGAAGGCCTTCGCCACAGAGACGGCCCAGGTGCTCGTGAAGGACGAGATCCCCGGGAACGGTACGTCAGGGTACTTCTTCCTGAGCCGGACGCCCGTCGTGGCGAACAGCGAGAAGGTGCGACTGGAAGTGCGGGACCGGTACCATCCCGAGATCGTCGTCCGGGCGACCCCGAAAACGCCGTTCATGGACTACACGCTCGATCCCGACACCGGGTCGCTCCTGTTCAAGGAGCCCGTTCCCTCACTCGACCCGGCCCTGAACCCCGTCGTGATCGTGGTCCTCTACGAGGCGGAGAACGGGGGAGAGGCGTTCTACACGTACGGCGGGCGGGCCGGCGCGCGCCTCGGCGGGCGCGTCGAGGCGGGCGTCACGGCGGTCGTCGAAGAGAAGGGGGTCGGGAACGCGACCCTTTCGGGCGCCGACGCGGCGGTCCGGATCACCGACCGGGTCCGGCTCAAGGGCGAGTTCGCGAGGAGCGATACCTTCGCGGCGGGGACGGGCAGCGCCTGGAAGCTCGAGCTCGACGGGGAAGCCGCCCGGGGGCTCCGGTACGCGGCGTACTACCGGGATGTGGACGCCGCGTTCGCGAACCCTTCGATGACGGGGAACGAGACGGGGACGACGAAGTACGGCGTGAAAGCCGCGTACGAGACCCCCCGAAATTCGTCCGTCGGCGTCGAGAGCTTCGTCCAGGAGAACCGGCTGACCGGCACGAAG
>Ga0153915_10006862_pt1 | contig 10711 bp, 8 predicted proteins | sample Opewatmetagenome_2_FD_107003 | JGI IMG/M metagenome (GOLD analysis project Ga0153915, IMG submission 107003) | Freshwater wetland microbial communities from Ohio, USA - Open water 3 Core 3 Depth 3 metaG | ecosystem: Environmental > Aquatic > Freshwater > Wetlands | place: USA: Ohio, Lake Erie...
CTCCCCCCGCCCCCTCCGCAGGCCCTTACCCCAAGCCCGCAGAGAAACCCAGGTCCTGCTTGAAAACGCCTCCAATTTCCGAACCCGCGAGGGTGGCTCACCATCTACCCATCCGTTCCCTGGATTGCTGCGTTAACGATTGGACGTGAGACTATGGCGCGGGTCTTGCGTGTCAATTTGATTGCGCGCTACAGTTCTTCCGCCACGCAGACGTTCTCCAGTGATCCGAGGCGTTCGACGGTGGCGACGACTTTGTCGCCGGGTTTGAGGAGGACGGGCGGTTTGCGAAAGACGCCGACACCGGGCGGAGTGCCGGTGCTGACGATGTCGCCGGGCGCGAGCGTAATGGTCAGCGAGAGAAACGCAACCAGCGCGGCGACTCCAAAAACCATCTGGTTGGTGTTCGACGATTGCATGACCTGACCATTGAGACGCAGTTCAAGCGCGAGATTGCCGGGGTCCGGTATTTCGTCACGCGTGACCAGCGCGGGGCCGCACGGGGCGAATGTGTCGCAACTTTTGCCGCGCGTCCATTGGCCGTCGCCGAATTGGATATCGCGCGCCGAGATGTCGTTGAACACCATGTAACCCGCGACGCGCCCCAACGCCTCCTTTTCAGGAATGTGTTTGCCGCCTTTGCCAATGACGAACGCAAGTTCGACCTCGTAATCCACCTTTTCCGAAGCGCGCGGCAGCGCGATGGGATCGCGCGGCCCGGTCAGCGAGGTGACGAATTTCGTGAAGATGATCGGTCGAACTGGCGGGGGAACGCCTTGTTCGGCGCAATGATCTTTGTAGTTCTGGCCGATGCAGATGATTTTGTCGGGGTCGGGCACCGGCGGGCCGAGATGGACACCGTCAAGCTGGCTGGCCCATGTTACATCAGGCGTGGCGGCGAGAAATCCGCCGGCTCGGTCGCGTAATTGATCCAAAAGACGAATACAAGATGGTCCTTTGGCGAGAATGCCTCGCATGGACGATGGCAGGGCGCGCTTCAGCAAGGCGATCCCGCAGCGATGGATGTCCACCACACGATTGCCGACGATCAAGCCCGCGCGTAGCGGACTGTTGCCGGTGTTGAAACTGACAAGACGCATAAGTTCAGGCTATTTGTAGTGGATGGACGGTGCGAATTTCCAACATTTATTGCCGTAAAGACGCCGTTGACATGGTATTTTACTCGTGGTTAGGCTGCGCGTGCTGTTTTGGCGGACCAAACACAACGATTTGGAGGAACTTATGCCTGAATTAAAGGGAACGAAGACGGAGAAGAACCTGCTGGCGGCGTTTGCCGGCGAGTCGGAAGCGCGGAACAAGTACACCTTTTTTGCCTCGGTGGCGAAAAAGGATGGTTACGAACAGATCGCCGCGATTTTTCTGGAGACGGCGGAGGTGGAAAAGGAACACGCAAAGCTGCATTTCAAAGAGTTGGGCGGCATAGGGAATATGGACGCCAATCTTCGCGCCGCGGTGGCCGGCGAGCATTGGGAATGGACGGAGATGTACCCGCGCATGGCCAAGGAAGCGCGTGAAGAGGGATTTATCGAAATAGCAAAACGCCTCGAAGCCATCGCCAAGATCGAGCAGTCACACGAGGAGCGTTACAAGGCGTTGCTGAACAACGTCGAGACAGGCACGGTGTTCCAGAAGAAACAAAAGGTGCGATGGGTATGCCGCAACTGCGGATTCACCTACGAAGGCGCCACGGCGGTTGATAAATGTCCGGTCTGCGCGCACCCGCAAAGCTTCTTTGAAGTCGCCGCCGCCAACTACTGAGCAGTTGTTTCAGCCTGTTCGTAATCGTGTCATTGGGACGGCGGTTGAAGTCGGATGATGTAATGCTGGAAATCGCTTTCCCATTGGTAACTGTCGCGACCGAATCGTTGCCGAAAGCTTGCGATACCGTCGCAGTTGAACTTCAGGTCCTGAAGATAACGCCGAAACCGGCTGTTGCTGTAACTCGATCCATCGCGCGTCATCAAGTAATAGACCAACGCCCAACTCATGGGGTAGGCGACCTGCGCATTGGCGTAAAACGTTGTCCGATCCATCTGAAGCAGTTCAGAAACCGGGATAGCTTGTCCAGAATTGCACAAAGACTGCGCGGCCAGCAGTTTTGGTTGGCTGACCAACCCAGTACGCAGACGGCCGTAGGCGACGTAACTCGTTTCGAAATACTGCGCCATGCCTTCGTTGAGCCATATCGGCACTTCTAAACCAAGTTCGTAGCCGAGAAACTGGTGGAACCCTTCGTGCGCAAGGACTTGCCAGAGATCGTCATGCTCATAGGCAACCAACTCGTAAAACGTGTTGCCATCATCATCGGTCTTCAGGTGACAGTAACCCGCCAATTTGTCATTAACTTGCGCCACCGGAACTGCGGCGTAAGCCCGGAAATCTTCGGCGTTACTGAACACGATCACACGCGCGTTGGCTTTGAGCGACCAGTTTGAAAAGTACCGAGAATATTGCTGTAACATCTGGTTCATGAACCGGTTCACTTCCCAGGCCATGTCACGGCCGCTTTGCGCCAGAACCTGATATTGCCTCGCTGTTGCGTTGCAGAAATCGCCAATTGCCGGCGCGGCGTTCGTTTGAGCGCGCGCACTGCTGGCGACAGCGAAGAGCAAAAACGCGATGATGATTGTCCTGCTCACGACCGGGACCATAACCCAATGAATCAGTAACGACAAGCCGGGGCGGCGGGCGAAGCCGGCTCGTGGCCGTCTTATGCGCGAATCGCAACCACAAAAGATCGCTCACTGACGATTTGCGTTTGCCACGGTCTGCCGCTAGGATGAGCAGCGGAGGGCGGCATGAAGGTATTTTTTATCGGCTGGCTCGTGGGCGCATTGGTTGGCGCGTTGGGCGTTTGGTATTTCATGGAAGGACGCGATAAACCGTCAATCCGGCACGCACAGGATGCGACGGCGGCGGTCATCGAACGCGCAGTAGACGCGGCAAAGGTCAGGCTCGTCGCGTGGCATTTGACTGGCGACGACATCAAAGACGAATTGGCACGCACGGGCAAGGTCGTGCGGCGTTCGGCGCGCGACGCGGGCGCGGCCATTGCCGACGCCACTGCCGACGCGCGAATTACCGCGAAGATCAAAGCGAAATTGGTTGCCGACCGCGAATTGTCGGCGTGGAACATCTCGATCAACACCACCGACGGCCACGTGACGCTGGCGGGCGCCGTGTCGTCGCATGAGCTTATAGGCAGGGCAATGTTGTTGGTCATGGAGACTGACGGCGTTTGTGACGCGACATCCAACCTACAGGTGAAGGCGCGTTAAAATGGTTAGAACCGCTTAAAAGTGAAGGTGTTGAGGGAGGGGCGCTCGTCCATGCCTCACCTTTAACGATTTTACCGATTTTAACGGCTTTAACATTGTGAGGTTCGTGCATGGATAAGAAGGAAATCGCCGGGGTATTCGAGGAGATCGGCGCGCTATTGGAATTGAAGGGCGAGAACCCGTTTCGCGTTCGCGCCTACTACAACGCTGCTCGGATAATTGACGGTCTACAAGAAGACTTGCACAAGTTGACGGACGAACAACGGCTTACCGAGATCAAGGGGATCGGCGCCGATCTCGCCGCAAAGATTACCGAGATGGTGACAACCAATCACCTGAGGTTTTACGACGAACTAAAAGCATCAATGTCACAAGGTCTGTTGGAGATGCTCCGCATTCCGGGGTTCGGCCCGAAAAAGACCAAGGCGGTGTACGACAAACTCAAGGTTGACTCGATTGACAGGCTCGAAGTGGCCTGCAAAGCGGGCAAGGTCGCGCAACTCGATGGGTTCGGCGAGAAATCGCAGCAGAAGATTCTGGAAGGCATCGCGCTGGTGCGGCAATTCAGTGAGCGCCACCACTACGACAAGGCGTGGATGGTGGCGCAACCGATCCTTGAAGCGTTACGGGCGCACGACGGCGCCATCAGGTGCAGCGTTGCCGGCAGCCTGCGACGGCGACGCGAAACAATCGGCGATGTGGATCTGCTGGTCAGCGCCAAACCGGAAGATACAGCGGGCATCATCGGGGATTTCGTCCAGATGCCCGGCATCATCAGCGTCAGCGCCAAAGGCGAGACAAAAGCCAGCGTCGTGCTCAGGGGCGGCGTTCAGGCGGACCTGCGCGTGGTTAGCGGAGCGCAGTTCCCGTTTGCGTTGAACTATTTCACCGGTAGCAAGGAACATAACATTGCCCTGCGCGCGCGCGCGCTGAAATTGAAGAACCTGTCGCTAAACGAGTATGGTTTCTCGCCCGCAGCCGAGAAAGATAAGAGCGCCAAGGAACTCGGCAGCTCGATCAAATGCAGGGACGAGGAAGACCTCTACCGCGCTCTCGATTTGGATTATATCCCCCCCGAACTGCGCGAAGACATGGGCGAAATCAAGGCCGCCGAAAAAGGCGAACTGCCGAAACTCATCGAGAGGGAAAACCTGCGCGGGGCGTTCCACTGTCACTCGACGTGGAGCGACGGCACCGAGGACATCGAAACGATGGCCCGTGCCGCAATGGATCTCGGGTTGGAATATATCGGCACCGCCGACCACAGCAAATCCCAGCGCCAAGCCAACGGGTTGGATGAAAAGCGTCTGCGCCAGGAGGCTGATGAGGTCCGGAAACTAAACGATAAATTTGCAGAAGACGGTTTCCACATCTTTTTCGGAGTCGAGTGCGACATCTTGTCCGACGGCTCGCTCGACTTCGACGATAAGACGTTGGCGTTATGCGATTACGTCATCGCCGCCGTCCACTCCAACTTCAATTTGACTGCGGACGCGCAGACCAAACGCATCTGCAAGGCGCTGGCGCACCCGTGCGTCACGATGCTGGCGCACCCGACAGGACGGTTGCTTTTGGAGCGTGAAGGTTACGCCGTCAATCTGCCCGACGTGATTGAGGTCGCGGCAAAGCACCGCAAGATTATCGAGTTGAACTCGCACCCGTACCGGCTTGATCTGGATTGGCGGTTCTGGAAACACGCCAGGGGGCTCGGCGTCCGATGCGCCATCAACCCTGACGCCCACAACATTCACGATCTCCAATACCTCGACATCGGTATCGGCATTGCAAGGAAGGGATGGTTGACGAAGACCGACGTGGTGAATTGCTTGCCGTTGAAAACCGCGCAGAAAGCGCTGAAGTCTTGCTGATATTTGCAAGTCGTCTCAAACGCGAATTGTTCGAATAACCGGGCGGCTGTCCTGTCGTCAGACCACCGCAACGACCATGATCCCGTTGACACAGCCGTCATTTATTTAGGGTGATTCGCGCCTTATGGCGTTAATCCGAGAGGATTGGATATTGGAGCGCTTACAAGTGCTTTAAATCGTGGATCGACGGATACGCTGTCTGGCCACGGCTCTTTCTGAGCATGGTCACGGTATGTGGGGTTCAGTCGAATGGCTGTATCAAGCGCGTCAATGGAATCTTTGATCATGTTTTGCGCGGCCCGAACGCGCGCCAGCCCGTAGTAAGCACCCGCTTCTTGCGGGTAGCGCTGCAAAATCAGTTGGAGCGTGCTTATGCACTTATCAACCTGATTCACGGATAAATAAGTCTGGGCAATCACCATCATGTCGCCAGCAGGAATATTGGTCTGGGCGAGATAGCTGTCGCACAAGGGCTGAACCATGCCCAGACGGTTGAGTTGCTTATATGTCTGAGCCAATTGTATAACCAGTTGGGCGTTCCGCGGCTGGGCAGCCACTGCGCGTTCCTGTAATGGCGCGGCTTTGTCTGGCCTGCCAAGCTGGTTGTACGCCTGAGCCAATTGCAGCGCCAGTGGCATGTTGGATGGGGCTGCAGCGACAGCTTGTTCAAGTTGTTGTAGCTGCACCTGTTGCTGCTTTAGCTGGTGCAGTTGCTGGATGGCATCTCCGATCCTCTTATTGAGAGGATCACGCTGCTGATAATTCTGGAGCGTCGTAATTGAGTCGTCGATTCTTCCAATCTCGGTATAAAGCTGGGCGAGACGGAAATTCCCCTCTGGACTTTCGGGGCATAGCTGAAGCGATTGCTTGAATGCGTACATCGCCGCGTCATACAGTTTTTGCGACGCATAAACACCGCCGATTGCCGAGCGCAGTTTGGAGAACGTTTTTTGGGCGTCGCCGTCGCGGTGGAACTCGGGCCGCGCGCTGAAATCGGCGCAAAGTTTGTCCCAATAGGTCTTATCGCGAGCGACGATTTTTTGCCATAATGCCGGGTCCTGCACGGGTGTCGGGAGCGGGTTGTTGTTGAGTTTCATTATGATGCCGTACGGTTCCAGGTACGGATACATCCACTGAATGACGTAGCTTTCCTCAATATAGAACGCGTGTTTATCCTTGTTCTTGTCGAAGATCCAACGGCAAAGGATGCCGTTGATCTTCATGACGCCGCCGACGCCACGCACTGACACCCGCCCATCCTGAACGTCGACTTGTTCATCGGCCGGAAGTTGATCGCCGTTACGCTGGCGGGCTTGCACATCAGCGACATATTCCTGAAATGCGCGTTCAGAATCTTTTGGCGTAGGGATCAAGATCGGTTCGACGGGATATGTCCGATTACGACCAAGCGCCTTCCACACGAGCTTGATCCACCAACGCTGCCAGGGCGGACGATTGAGCAACGTGTCGGCGTTGCGCGGGTCGGGCCGGCTGGCGTCGTAATGGTTGCGGATGTAATTCATGTACGTGAAATCAGCCAGCGCGTTTTGGGTGATGATGATCACGTCACGCCGGTCGAACTTCCCGCCGCCTTCTGGATCGAAGTGTGGGTCGTGAAATCTCTGCGCCGACGGAACAGCGCTCTCACAGAAAATCATGTACGTCGGCACGAACCGGCCCGGATCAGTTCCGCCGAACAACACGGCGTCGCGCTCCATAGGTGGGTATGGATCAGGGTCTCCACCGGGGTAGAACATGCGATAGCCGAACTGGTAACCGAAATCGTGGCCGCGCTGATCGCAAATCGGCCGATTCCGCTGGAACGGAATCAGCGGCGATGCCAGCAACGCCACGCACGCCACCCGTGTTACGGTCTGCGGCAATCTTTTCCATCGCGCCACAACCAATGCGATTATGAGTGCAATACCGTAGCCGACCAGCATCGCGAAAAACCCATGTGCCGGCGCGAAGAACTTGATGTTGATTTCTTGTTGTTGCTTGTCAACTCCGGGGTTGATAACCAGTAGCAAGCCGATGAGCGCTGTGAAAAACGCCGCCAACACAAACACCAGCCAAGACTTGGCGCGCGACCCGAGTTTGTTCCACTGCACGGCCAGCACCGCTACCGGCAAAAGTCCGAAAATGGCGATTGGCCAACTGTACTGGTTCAGCAACGCGCTCACCTGCAACTTGATCTGGATGAGAAAATCGTGTCCTAACAGGTTGGCAAGATGGATTCTTTCGTACTGGCCGCGGGTGATGTGATGCAGGAAACCTTCTCTGGTGTTCGTGAATCCCCAGTTCATTGGCGGATTCGTTGCGGCGGCGATGGGCATGTACGCGTAAAACCCCACGCCGATCAGGAACGCCGCCGTGCAAATAAGCGCACGGCGCCAACTCAACCATCCTTCGCTCGCGCCGAGGATCAACAAAAACACCCCCGTGATGGCGAATGCCCACGCGACCGTATTCAAATCCATGCTCCCAAAGATCGGCACCGAGAGGAACTCCTTCATTTCCTTCATGCCGACCCATGCCATCACAAATGACCATGCGGCGGCGGAGAGCAACACTGCGATGATTAGTTCGGCAAGCGTTTGGAAACTTCCTTTCCGTAACATCCTGGAGTCAAGTACCTGCAAAAGCTCCATGGTGAACACCCCGACCATGAATGGCAGCGCCATCACCGCGATCGTTTGATGATTGCTGATCCCAAGACCGTAAACCAGAATCGTCGCATAGAGAAACCCGTGGCGTTCGGGCCGCAGCATCCAGCCAAAAAAAGTAAAGGTTGTAAGCGTGAACATGAATACATTCAGCACGCGCATCTCCGGCACGCACGCCCAGAGCCAGACGCCACGATTGAACCCAAACAACAACGCCGCGCTGGTTCCGACCATCAGCGCTATCCACTGCTTCAGTTGCTCGTCAATCGAGTCCGCCCACGCCAGCGACCGCAACAACATCAGGATACTGCGCGTCATCAACAAGGTCATCACACCGACCACCAACGCGCCGGTCAGGACTGACATCAGGCAAATTCGCCACGCAGGATTGCCCAACGGCACCAGACACCGCCATACCCATCCCATGAACGCCCACAACGGATATCCCGGCGGATGCGGGACGCCAAAATTGAATGCGCCTGTCACCAACTCGCCTGAGTCTTCCAAGGTGACCTCGGGTGACATGAAATAGAAGAACGCCAATCCAGCGACAAGGAACGCTGTCCCTGCCGCAATCCAATCCCATGCTGTGAAAAGACGGTGCACCGGTTGCGCAGGCGCTATTGGGGTTGGATCCACGACCGGTGACCCTGATGGCGCCGGTGTTGACGCGACTGGTTTCGGCCGGTTTTTCAGCTTTGATTGTTTCGCCATGAAGTTCGTGCTCCGTGTCTTGCGGACGCTGTAACCGCCTATCCTAGGCGAGTCGCCTGCGTCTGTCAAACGTGCCTGCGACGTTCTCCGCCGCGTTTATCTCCCGTCTCAACGATGTCCGGCTGATAGCGCGACGAAGCTTGAGACCATATCAGTGGGCGCAGTGTTCATTATGCATTCCGTCATTTCGTTGGCATCTCTTTCGAGGCCTCTTTGGGCGCGGCGGTTGGGGCGTTTTCGTCGACCAGTTTCTTGCCGGCGAATAACGCGTCGAGTTCCGCAGCCAGCTTCTTTTTCATGTCCGGATCGTAGCCGGTGTGGACCGCCTGCACGCTGCCGTCTTTGCCGACCAGCACCATTAGTGGGATGCTGCGCGCGTCGTAGTCCTGACCGACCTTGCCGTCCTTATCCAGCGCCACAGTCAGTTTAAGTTTCGTGTTCTCCAAGAACTTGCGGACTGTTCCCTCGCTATCTCCCTCGTTCACGGCGTAGAAGGCGATGTCTTTCGCTTTGTATATCTCGGCGAGTTCCGCAACAATCGGCAATGATAGCCGGCACGGACCGCACCATGTGGCCCAGAAGTCAACGACCACGACTTGTTTGTCCTTGAGATCTTGCAGTTTTACACGACTGCCATCAAGCAACGGCAGATCGAAAGCAGGCGCGGCTTTGCCCAATAACGGACTTGGGCTTTCTCCCCCACCGGATGCGAACGAAGTGACTTGTTTGGCGCCAGCGGGCGGCGTGAAAGTGAATGTGTCGGTCGGCAACACGGAATTCGCCGTCCAATTGGCGAACGTGACGGTCACTTCCATCTTCAAGTCTTTCGACACCGGTTCGCCGCGGGCCGCGGCCATCGCCTTCGACATGTTCATAACCAACTTGCGCATCACCGGCTGTGGCGCCGTCTCGATCCACAATTCCAAACTGATCTGCTTTTGGGTTAACATCAAGTGATGGCATTTGACGCCAGCAACGTCTTCGATCCCAACCGCCTCGAGGCTTTCGATATTTCCCGCAATGAGGTCGTATGGATTGCTCTGCAACAGCATGTCAATAAACAGTCCCTGCATCAGCATCGTGTTTATCGCGGCGTCTTCACCACTGAACATCGCGTCGAAATCCGCTGGCGCATCCTTAACCGTGTAACGTTTGAGCGCGGCGATATAGGTGTAGACTTTCGTGCCGTCGCACGTGAGCGAGGCGTCCGTACGCCCGCCCGATGTCGCCATGGAAATCTTATTCGGTTGCTGTACCGCAATTGCGTATTTGGCGGTTATTTCCTGTTTCAGGACCGGACTTTGAATAAGCACGGACATGACAGCGTCCGTTTTCAAGCTTTTCAGTCCACGATAAAACTCACTGGTTTGGCGAAGGGTTTTATCGGCTTCAGGATCAAACTTCTCCGCGTCGGTTTGGGAGGCATTGGACGGCAGGACACCAAGCGACAACGCAAGACCGGACACAGTGATAACGCGGGCGAAATAGAGATGATTCATGGCGTTTTCCTTTCTTCAGCAGTGGCCGAGAAAAGCCGAATACAGGCGTGGCGTCAAGGAGATTGCCATTGGGCGAAGAATTAACCTTGCGTCCGCGCGAACTTACCCGCATAGTAACAATACTTTGCGTTTTAACACCAAATATTTGGAAGCGGCGTTACAGCGTGTCACCAATCCCGATTTATTGGTCAACGTCGTCTCGCGGCGAGTGCGTCAACTTGCCCAGGGACATCGACCGTTGACACAGACCGATCCGCGCATGGATTACGCGGACATCGCGCTGAAGGAAATCGGCGAAGGCAAGATCGGTTACGAAATCGTTGACGAGCAAAAGGTCGGGAAAGACTAGCCCCGAGGGTTTACCCTGAAGTTTGCCTTGAAGTCTACCCCGAAGAATTGGGGGAATTCAGGGAATTCGAGGCTAGCACAACGCGGGGCGCAAGTCCGGACTATTGGCCCCAGGACGTACGATAATGGCGGCCAGCATTCATAACCACAAGGCCTGCCGCGATTATTTCATCAACGAGACGTGCGAGGCGGGCATCGAATTGAAAGGCACGGAGGTTAAAAGTCTCCGCAACGCTCGCGCTTCCATTGACGACGCTTTTGCGCGCGTCGAGCGCGGCCAGGTATGGCTCTACAACGCGCACATCAACCCGTACGAATTC
>Ga0153915_10006863_pt1 | contig 10710 bp, 12 predicted proteins | sample Opewatmetagenome_2_FD_107003 | JGI IMG/M metagenome (GOLD analysis project Ga0153915, IMG submission 107003) | Freshwater wetland microbial communities from Ohio, USA - Open water 3 Core 3 Depth 3 metaG | ecosystem: Environmental > Aquatic > Freshwater > Wetlands | place: USA: Ohio, Lake Erie...
AAGGGTTGGAGGGCATGTTCAATTTTCAGAAGCCGTTCATCCAGAAAATCGCCTGTGTCGACAGCGTCGACGCGGAGATCCTGGAATCGCTGTATGAGAATCAGGCTGAGGGCATGTTTCCCAGAGACGTGGCTGCTCGGTTGTCACAGTTCAAACTTAACCGGTTCCAGGTTACGCGGCGGCTCAAGGCTATGAATCGTCGGTTGGAGAGGGAGCTGGGGCAGCGTGTGGCTGAGAAACGTGGGCATCATTGGGCGCTGACTGGTTTTGCGGCTGAGGCTTGGGGAGAAACAGAAAAAGAGGATTTGACTGTTTTCAAAAAAGCAGTCGAAGAAGAAGAATAATACTCGTAGTATCAGGTTAGCTTGGCGGTCCCGGACCGGTCGCTGCAACCGTCGTACCGGACGTAGCTGGGGCTGGCAGAACTTTCGTGAATGATGTTTCGAGGATTTTGATGACTGCTGACAATGCTAGGGCGATTTGTCCAAAGGGTGGAGGCAGCGTTGAGAATAGCGTCACACCTGCACCCAATATCAGAGCCAGGGTTCCGTAGAATTTCCATGCGTTGTATGTGATTTCTGGGTATGCTTCTGCTTTTAGTTTTGCGTACATGATGGCGAGGCCTGAGATGTTGGTTATCCAGGCTACGAATATGACTGTGTAGCCGTTTCCGAAGAATGCTTGGAGTGCCACGACCTTCGGTTGCCAGAATGCATCGTAGGCTGCTGGCTGAAGCCCGCCAACTACCGTGTTGGCGACCATGAAACTGACTGCGAATAACGCGAAGATTATGACGGAGTATGCTAGACCCTTTTTGAGGTCCATCTTTCTAAAATCCGTCTGTTTTCACCTCCTTCTTGTCCTATGCATGCGCGTAGCTGCCGGAAGGCCCGACAGCGAAAGAGGGAGAAAGGAGAAGTCTCGAAGAGGAAAACTGTTCTAGAAGATTCGGGCCTTCCGGTTTCAGCTGCTTTTTCAAGGTTTCGTCCCGTCTTGCAGTTTTCAGATTGTAGAAAGTGATATAAGCAATTTGCGGTTAAATAGGTGATTCAGAGCTTGGGAGACTTGATAGTTTGGGTGTGCCTAATCAGTTAACGGTTCTGACTGAGCAAGCTGATTTGAGCGCAAAAATCTTTCCTTGGAGCATGCCTGGAAGTTTTTACCTGAAGCCGAACACGACGGTTATCTATGGCACCTGTTTGATTGCGGGGAAGACGCGGAAAGGCGACGTTTTTTCGAAGTCGGAGATTGAACGTCACGGATCAACGTTGATCAGCGGTCCCATTGAAGTCGGCGATCACTCCTGGGATGTCGGGAAGAGCTGTTGGTTGCCGTACCCGGACAACGTAATTCTGGATGCTGAAGAGGCTGATGGGCGCCTCGAGTACATCGCGCGACTGGCCGATGCGAAAACTCAGGAAGCTGTGAAAAAGGCTCAACTCAGCCCAGTGCCTCCTGACGCGCTGACTGGAGTGAGTGTGAACGCGATTTGTCGGCATGTGCCCTCTGAAGATCCTGGGAAGTGCGAGGGCATGATCCTCAACGGGTTCCTGTTGCTGCGGCCTGATCAGGTGCCGGCTAGCCCTGGAACGTGTGTGAAGGTTTGGAACTGCTGCAAGACTCCTTGTTACTCACAGGGGAGTGGTTCAAATGTAGATCCCAACAATGCGAAGACTGCGCAGATGCCCGGTCACGGTCCTGTTGCTGGTCAGCCAGAACCGAGCCTTGAAGACCGTGTTAAGACATTGGAGCAGGCTTTCGCATCGTTTCAGCAATACACAGGCGAGGATATCAGAACCATTAGAGCTCAGCTTCAAACGGTGATTGATATGATGCCGGCTGTGGCAACTGCGTCGACCAAGTTGACTCCTGCCCCAGCATCGAAGACAGAGATTGAATGGGATACTGCCTACATTAACGACTTGCCTGATGATTGTTTCGCGTTCATCGACGAGGGCGGAAAGAAAGACGACCAAGGCAAGACTGCGCCACGTGATCTAAGACACTTGCCATTCAAGAACGCTCAGGGCGCCATTGACCATGACCATCTTGTTAACGCGCTAGCAAGGGTGAAGCAGTCTGAGACCATGCCTGAAGGTGGCAAAACCGCTGCGACAAAGAAGTTATGCGCAGCTGTCAAGGACTGGAATGCGGATCACGAGAACAAGATTGAGTCTGAAGTCTGCAACGTCAAGCCTCAGAATGTTGGTCCTGCTGCGTCTGCGCCTGTGGCTGCTGTTGTGCCGCCTGCAAGTCTGCCTTCTCCGGAGCCTGTGGTAAAGGTTGAGGAGATCAACGCGATAGTCTCGGACAAGAGGCTGTTCACGCCTGCCCTGAAGCTTCGCGGGATCCTGGATCTTTGCGAGCAGAGGCGAACGGAGGCTGCATAAGAATGGTTCGGCGTATTGATGAGTTGCAGGCTGCGATCGCTGAGGAGAAGGCTCGCTTGGCTTCTTCTGGGGTCCTGAGCGACCCGAGCAGAACAGAGAGCAGACTCTTGAAGCTTATGGACGAACTTGCGTTTGTCGTGAAGGGGCAGTTTACGGAGATTGGCAAGCTCAAGGGCCGTGTTCGTGAGTTGGAGAACGCTGCGAAAACTTCTCCTTCTAAGGGGAAGTGATTCAAGCTCATTTTGAGGGATTGGGGGCAACCTCTGCCGAGTGAGGAAGTAAACTGGAAATGGTGATTTAATGGCTACTGACTTCTTGCCGAAGATCGTTGAAGGTCCTATCGACACCGCTGCTGACGTTGTTGCCGCTATTGCTGCTGGAGCCATCGAGATGTGGGCTCCGGTTATCTTGGCTGCTGCAGGCACGGGCGAGGATCTCCCTCGTGTCGACAACGTGGGCGGCATTACGAACAAGGTCTACGGCGTTGTTTGCGGTCCTTTGCTGGCAAGCGGCAAGGCTGCTGACGCTGCAGGCGACAAGGTCAATGTCATAACCCGCGGCTGGGGCAAAGTGAAGGTCGATGGCGCCGCCGTGAACATCGCTATAAACGACATCCTCATCAGTCACGCATCAGGATATGCGCAGAAGCAGGCTGCTACTGGCTATGCTTTCGCTTTGGCTGGTCACGCGAGCACTGTGGATGGCGATATCATTCCTGCATTCGTAGGCTTCTATGCGACTGTTACCGCTTAGGAATATTGACATGGAATCCGTTATAGACAGAACACTGCTGTTCAGTTCTGAAGCTCAGTCGGAGATGCAGAAGTTCAGCGAGAAGCTGGGCGAGCAGTTCTTTGACGCTTGGGATTTCGGCGCTCTCGTAAGCTCGATATGCGGTGCAAATCGTCTTCCGAATCCTCTCTACTTGGGAAGATTGCGTTATTCCGAAGCGGTGAAGACACCTGAGGACCTGTGGATGGTCCCCATGAAGGAAATGATGAATGTCGGCACAGGCCTGATTCAACAGAAGGTTCTAGCTGATGTCTTGCATGGTGCCGAGCACAACAAAGCTTGGAAAGACTGGACGCGAGTAGTTCCCATGGACGATCCGAAAGACAGCATTCCCACGATAACTGAAGACGACTTTCTCATTCTGCATGGCACGCAAGGGAGCAAGGCTCGCTACACTGGAGGAAAATTCGGCTCAGTCGCGTTTGATTGCAGTGAAGACAAAGGCTTGCACAAGGTCGTGCTGGGCATAAAGAAGACATGGATCAGCGACAACAAGTGGAACAGCATCCAGGAAGCGACGACCGTTGCTGGCGGAGCTATGTACAAGCACGTATCTTCTGATTTAGCTGCAAAGTTGGCGGCTGCTGCAGGCGGAACCGAAACCTTTGCGACGGACCTCTATAACACTGGCGTCAAGGCCATCTCGACAAACCGTAAGGCCGGCTTCAACCCAGATGCGATGCTGATTAACCCTGATCAGGAAGCGGTGTTCATGGCCATGGACAAGTTCATCAGCATCGAGCAGCTGGGGCGTGTTGGCCGCTTGGCTGAAGAAGGCGTGATCGGCAACTTCTACGGGACAATTCCAGTCTACAGCACGGCAGTGTGCGGCGCGAATCCAATAGTTTACACGCGAGCGAAAGGTGTTCCCATTGGGCTTAGGCAGGACCTTCAGATCGAGGATTACGACGACCCCATTCAGGGTCTCGAAGGCGCCGTGTTGACGATGCGTTACGATCCTGAAACCGCGTTTGCCAGCGCGATTCGACTGCTAGCTACGTCGTAAGCGTAGGCTGCCATTGCTTCATCGACCTATTTCCCCCAGTTTTTACGGGTTCATTCCACAATGCGGAAATTACGGAGAGTATGGTTGATATGAATGGACTGATACGTACAATCGTTAATGCGGTAGATCCTGAAAGGCATGGTTACGCTAAGGCTCTGAAGCCTGGGAAGGAAGGCGTCGGTGAATCACCTAGGATCACGTTTAAGAAACAGATTGAAGCATCGTTCAAGGATACTGCCGTTCGGGATTTCGTCGACGTGCTCGCCTTGGGAGTCATGCCTGGCTTCTACACTTCCTGCGCGACTGAGGACGAGTACAAAGGCGCTGCCCGGGCTAAGCAGATTGTGGACGATTTCAACGAAACTAGCGACATGGATGGTTTGTTGCAGGTTTCGGGCCGTGAGGTCGTGGCCACGGGCAATAGTCTCTGGCAGCTGATGACTCCTGACAAGGTTCAACGGGTCGTTCATGTGCCCATAGTGAGTTTTGAGAAGGTTTTCACTAACGAGCTTCTTGAATTTGAGGACACGCAGCTGACGAAGAAAAGGAAGATTGTCCTCGGATTCAAACAGACTGCTGAGTACGGCGGGGCGTTGATCCCGGCTTCTGGCTTGTGCTTTTTCCGCTATAACCCAATTGACGGCAGCGGCTGGGGCTCAGGACTCATGAGAGCTCTCATGGAGGAGTATTCTTGGGACGAAACTGACCTGAACACGAATACCAATGTGACCAGAACGCGACCGAGTTTCATGGAAATTAAGGCTAAGCTCGACACTAACCTGATTCGGATCTTCGAGAAGTTCGGCGGACAAATTGAGGCGTGGATTGCTGAGAACAAGACTCTTGCTCAGGCCTTGCAGGCTGAACTTAAGAAGACGCCCCAGTACGGCGGTCGCCTTGTGGCAAGTGGCAAGATCGACATTAAGATTCCCACGTTTGAGGGTCGTGTGCGGTTTGACGGGCTCGTTGATTATTTGTGGAATCAGTTTTTGTTGGGCGGGCAGTCGCCGTTGGTGAAGTTGTTCACTACGCCCGGTTTCACTGAGGCTTCTGCGACTGTTGCGAAGGATATGGGCGATGCCCTTGTCAAACCGATTCAACGTCTCGTTAAGCGTAACGTCGAAGCATTATGGCGCAAGGTCATAGTTGCTGCTGACAAGGATTTGGACCCGGTGAAGGCTGCGGTCCGTCTGAATTGGGGTTCTCCTAAGGTGCCTGAGTTGAAGTTGTCAGATCTCGTGGCGTTGGCAGATATTAGTGCCAAGTCTGGACAGCCCTTTATCCGTCCGGAGGAGCTGCGCAAAAACCTCGTAAAGTTTGGTGTCGAATTGTGGGAGCCGGAGAGTAAGGGAGGCGCTTGATTTTCCCGAACCGTGGGTCGATTCAGACAGTACGGAACACGAGCAGCTGCAGAAGATACGCAGTCTGCTAATGAGTGGCTTGTTGAGTGTTGATCCTGGGAAGAAAATCACTAAGCTGGAGTTCACGTACAATGCTGACAAAAACGTCGAAACCATAGTGGCGAAGCAAGACACTGAAACACTATTCACCCTGACCTTCGCCTACAACGCCGATAAGGACATCGAGAGCATAACGAGAAGCTGAACATTTTGGCTGAAACTACGCATCTTCTCGGGATTCCTGCAAAGCATAAGCCCAAGGATATTAAGCCTCAGGGTGCGGGCTCAGGCCTTGACGCGGACATGTGTGATGGGTTGCATGCTTCCGAGATTGCAGGCGGCGCCGGCGCTGGAGACATGCTGAAAAGCGTTTATGACACCGACAATGATGGCGTTGTGGATAACTCGGAGAAGTTAAACGGGCGTACCGAAGCTGAAGTTCAGGACCACGCGCCCAAGGGCCATGCGAACGAGGCTCATACTACGAGCATGGCAACCGCTGCTGAACTTGCGCTTCACGAGGCTGACGAGAACGGCCATCACACTAAATTCACGGTCACTGAGCACGACACAACCACTAGGCACAGTCTCGGTACGGTTGTTCCTCATGATGCCCTTGCGAGTTTGACGGAAAAGAGCCATACGTCCTTGACGGATAAGGGCACGAACACGCATGCTCAGATCGATACTCATCTCAGTGCTGCAGCTCCTCACAGTGGGCATGAGCAGACCGCGAATAAGGACCAAGCTAGCGGATATGCGGGGTTGAGCGCGTCGACTAAACTTGCAGCTTCTCAGATGCCCACGGGCAAGGTCAAGACTACTCTCAGTTTTGCAGTAACTGGAACGTTAGCCGTCGGAACGGATAAGGCGCCGACGTTGCTGGCTCCCTGCACTTTGACGATAACGAAAGTGAAGCTCGTTGTAAAGACGGCGCCAAGCGGACAAGCAATAATCGTAGACGTCAACAAGAACGGAACCACAATCTTTACCACTCAGGGGAACCGTCCGCAGATCGCTGCAGGCGCCACTACAGGAGATTCGGGCACGCCCGACGTCACAAGCCTAGCGGAAGGCGACAAACTCACAGTAGACATTGATCAGGTAGGTTCTGGCACGGCTGGCGCTGACCTAACAGTTGAGGTCGTAGCCGACCAAGCCGTCGCGTTCAGCTAGAAAGGAGGGATGCACACGCCAATATGGGAAGTTACGCTTGAAGCTAACAAAACCGTGCGGATCAGCGGACCAAACATCGAATCGCCCAATACGGTAGCCTTTACAGCGAAGTTTGTAGAGTTAGGCGGTTTAGAGCGACGCTGCACGGTTGATCTTGGTCCCCTTAAGGATTGGCTGCTTCAGAATCCGGGGAAGACGTGGAAGGACTATTTCAAAGCGTACATGCTTGACCTCTATAACAGGTTCTACGCAGCCAAGGATGCTGTTGACAAGATAGCTGCGGAGTTGAAGTAAATGGTCACTGAACCACGCTATATGAGAGGCGAGCGCATAGACAACATCCAATATGCAACCGCCGCCAACATTATCACGGGAAGCGCAGGAGGGGGAAGTTTCACCGACATGCAAACTTCCAACGACGTCTATATGATTTTCAACGCCGCCTTGGTCGGGGGTAATCAGCGCATAGTTGAAGTGGAATTCACTGGGTCAGGCCTAGCGCATGTGCCTTTCGTTCAGGTGAAATTCGAAGGAAAAGCCAGCAGTACGGGCGTGACCTGCGAACTTTTCGCCTATAACTATGACACTGCCGCCTATGAAACCACGGGAACGATGTATCTCAGTTGTGGAATGTTGACAACTGATCAGGTAAAGTGGCTCTATCACGTGCTGGCGAATAAGCCTTACCGTGATGCCAGCGGAAACTGGAAACTCAAGGTCAAGACAACCAAGACCGGAGTTGGGGATCCAGGCTTTTACGCTCTATACATCGATCATCTCTATTTCAACGCCGTATATTACGTTCTGGGCACAGCTCAAAGTAACTCAGCGGTCGGAAATGACAACGATTGCTGCGGCATAACCGTAGGCATACGAATCTGGAAAGTCAATTCGGACCATTCGGAAACGGAGATCGATGGGTCCAGCGCCAAAGCCACCGTTAACGGTGCATGTTCGACCACCACGCTGAATAATACCTATACGCCGCCTGAAACAGCGGATGTCGTTGCCTTCGTCGTCAGAGTCTACAGAAGCACCGATATCATGCAAACTACCGGACTAGATAGTGGCGGTTTTCCGCTTGTCTTTATGACGGAAGACCTCAATGATACGCTGCTTAGTCAGCAATGGACCGTCTATTATCCATTCTATTACAATGCCACCTTCGATCAGACATATTTCCGAACAGGGACCGCGACGTACAACGGCAGAATCACGAACTTCGGGCATGGAACACCCGCGCCACCAGCAGCAGGAGGTATCTTAGCTCAGGTCATTTGAGGCTGAAGTTCAGGTTTCAGAATGTAGAAAGTGAAATATACCAAAACGTGACAAGTAGAATCAGATATTGGCTGAAGGTTTCACAGCATGGCTAGTGTCACGCCTGAGGGAGTCCGTGAAAGAATCAATGTTTCTGCAGCTCAGGCGCCGGACGATGTCGTGAACCGTTTCATAACAAAGGCTACGGCTACGGTGAACCTTAAGACTGGCTTAAGCATTGATCCTGCAAACTGCACGGATATCCAAGAGGTTGCGATAGGGAATCTTGCTGCTATCTATGTGGCTTGCAGAATAACTGGGGGCACCGCTTCAGGGCTAAGTTTCCGCGTGGGCGATTTGCAGGTCAGCGAATCCAGTAGCACTAATTCGGGACTTTCTGCCGGAAATCTGCAGTTTTTGCTTGATGAAGCGAAGGAGATTATCGACGAGCTAAACGATTTCAAGGTTGCGAGCGTCTAATGGGCACGGTTCCAGATGCCTATTACCAGTTCGTCATGCATTATGCGCCTTGGTTCTACGTGATCACGACTGCTATGGCTGCTGATCCGCCTGCTGGTCAGAAGAACGTGACCGTCACAGACGGGTCCAAGTTCTCTGTGGGCATGCAAGTCGAAATCAAGGATTCTGCTCACAGTGAATGGAATGAAGTGGATTCCGTCGCAGGCGACGTAGTGACTATGAAAAATAATCTTGCTTACACTTACTACGTTGCCAAGGGCGGAACCGTTGATCATGGTGACTTGAGTTTTGGCAAGGGCGCTTTTCCGGCTGCGTTTGCCATCGAATTCCTATATGAAGCCTACTCGACTACTCAATTCTCACCTAGTCAAACCGAGATTCGCTCAAAAATAGTTGAGTTGGCCGACTGGCTCTTAACACAGCAATGCATTGATCCAGCTAAGAAGGCTTACGGTGGGTTCAAATCCAGTGAATCAAGTACCGCGTACTGGGCTGTCGACGCGGGCCGCGTGATCCCGGCTCTTCTGAAGGCATATGTCCTAGTTGGAACGAGCGGGTATCTTGATGCCGCCAAACTTGCCGGGTACACTTTTCTCTATACGATGCAGCACGAGCCGGGCAATCTGGGGATTCACGACAAGTATTATGGCGGCTTCGCGAATTCCGTCACGATATCTGACACTTGGGACACCGTGATGAGTATTGAAAATCTCTACTGCTTCATCGGTTTGAAGATGCTCGCCGATAGCTACGATGTAGCTAACGCTTCGCGGTATAACGGTATGATGCTTGATGCGGCCGCTTTCCTCCGTGTTGGATTTGAGCAGCTCTACTTGTACTATGCGCCTCCGCCCTCGGGTTCAGGCATATGGTATCGTGTTGGCCTTAATGACACTGAAGTTTACGATGATCCTGTGAGTTTCGCCTTGCTCGGACTCTACACTTATGAGGGCTGGAGCTTCACTTGCCAGCGGGTCTACAGTTTCGTTCAGGCGATCAGAGCCTCAGGGCAGTATCCTGCTTATTGGCCCGAGGTCTGCTGGCCCGGCTATATTGACGTTATCACTAGGTTTCCTGCATGCGCCTATTACGACGCGATCACCACGGGAATTCTGTGGAAGATTCGAAGGGAAAGGGACCCTCCAAGCTTCAAACTCGCTTACGACGTCGTCAACAAGTACAGTGACGAATTCCTTTTCTGGGGACCAATCTTCGAAGACTTCAGCCCGATTACGCCTCAGAAAGCCATGGCAAACGTCACCTGGCTAGCTCGCATGTTTCTGAATTACGTGGAGCCCTTGACTCGGTTCACTCAGATCCTGAACAGCAAGGGCGAAGCTGTTTTGCTTTATCCGGTCCGTCAGGCCGTTGAAACCGTCAGTTACGGAGATGCCCTAGACGTCTTAGCAGTTGTTTCGCCGGTCAGGGCTGAAGAAGTTGTTCTCGAGGCTGGATATTTCCTCAATGACTATCTTGCCTTCTACACGTTTGTGCCAGTGCGGAACCACGACAAGATCAGGAGGAAGGGCGAGGATTACGAGATTCAGAGTTTGCAGCCTTTCACTTACGAGAATCAACCGATCTACTTCAAATCAGTCGCTAGGAGGTTGCTTGCTACTTGAGCGAGCTCGAGGACCCTGTCTTAACTCTTCTGCGGCTGATTACTACGAGGATCAGGGTCACCAAGGATAGCGGTTCGCTTGCCAGCATCTTGGCGACAAAAGAGCAGTACGATCGAGAGTTCCTAAAAGAGTATGACGCTCAGATCACGATGGGCCTCGACAGCAGCCAGGACCAGAAACTTGAGCTCTCCGGACGTCTGAGACGCCGCTACATGGTTGTGCGCTGCAACGTCTACACGGTTGACAAGACGGCTCCTGGCGCTGACGCGGGCAAGGTCATGAGGGATAAGGTAACTGAACAGATCAACGCAATTATCCGCGAGAACCGGACCTTGCCGTATCAAACGGTTTACGATTTCAGCGGTCTCGGGTATCCGAGCGGAGATCCTCACAAGGCTTACGCGGCTGGGGCAGCCACAGAAGTTGCTCCCGGAAGTGCATCTTGGACGGAATTGCCGAATCTGGAGTATCAAAAAATCTGGTCCAGTGACGATGTCCGCTTTTCAAAGAGCCATAGCGTGAACAACGAATATGCTCTGATGCTTTTCAGGTTCAAGATAGGCCCTCGAGAACAATGCGTTAAG
>Ga0153915_10006864_pt1 | contig 10710 bp, 8 predicted proteins | sample Opewatmetagenome_2_FD_107003 | JGI IMG/M metagenome (GOLD analysis project Ga0153915, IMG submission 107003) | Freshwater wetland microbial communities from Ohio, USA - Open water 3 Core 3 Depth 3 metaG | ecosystem: Environmental > Aquatic > Freshwater > Wetlands | place: USA: Ohio, Lake Erie...
GACGAGCGAAGGCGGGAATGTCCCGGCGGCCTTGTCCGGTTCGCTTTGGAGAATGAAAGCCTTTTCGAGATCTCTCGGATCCGGCGTGCTGGCGGTCCTCTTCCCGGCTCTGCTGGCTGCGCAGGCGCAGAAGAAAGACGCCGAAGTGTCCACTCCCGCGGGCAAATTCTCCCTGGAAGTCACGGCGGAATACCTCGGGATGGCCTCGGGGAAGACGGTGGTCCGCCTGCGGCTCGCGTCCCCTCAACTTTCCAAGGCGCTCTCGGCGCGCGGCGCCCGTTTCGTGAGCGGGGAGCTCCGAGGCACTTTTTCGCGCGGCGGTGAGACGACCGAGACCTTCCGGTATCCCGTCAGCGGCGACCTCGACGGAGGCAAGAACTTCACGTACTCGTTTCTCCGTTCGGTCCCGCCCGGCGCCTACAAGGTCAAGCTCGTCTTCGCCCTGCCGGGGGGCAAGGATGTCGGGGAGGGGGCCGTGGACCTCGCCGTGCCCGAGCTCGGCACGCCCTTTCGCCCCGAGATGGCGCCCGCGGAAGCGGGCACGCTGCCGGAGGCGGAAGCCATCGTGATCGCGGACTCGGCCGGCGAGCCCGCCGCCCGGCCCGAAAATCCGAAGTTGAAGATCATGCCTCCGGCGCGCGAGGCCCCGGTCGGCCTTCTCCGCCTGGAGGCGGAAGTCGAGCCTCCGATCAGGAAGGTCGAGTTCTACCTCGGGGAGCGCCTGATCCTGACCCGGACGCGCCCGCCGTTCTCCGTCGAGATCGACCTCGGGGACGTGCCGCGGCGGCAGACGCTGCGCGCGGTCGGCTACGACGACACCGGCCGCGTCATCGACGAAGATGCATGGGCGATCAACGAGGGCAACGCGCGGGTGGCCGTGCGCGTGCTCCCCGAGCCGGACCCGGCGGCGGGCAAGGTGCGGGTCAAGGTCGCCGTCCAGTCCATAGGTGGAGGGATTGCGAGAAAGGTCGAGCTCTTCCTCGACGCGAAGAGAGTCGGTTCCTGGAGCTCTCCTCCCTACGAGGCGACGATCCCGTTTGCCGAGTACACCCGCGGGAGCATCCTGCGCGCGACGGCCGTAGCGGAGGACGGCAAGGAGGCCAATGACATCCGGATGCTCAAGGGCCCCTCGACGACGGTCGAGAGCGTACGCGTGGACGTCGTCCAGCTCCATGTCTCCGCGCTCGACAAGGATTCCCATTTTGTCAAGGGGCTCTCGCGAGACGACTTCAAGATCCAGGAAGACGGCCGTTCCGAGGAGATGACCGGCTTCGAGGTCGCCGAGAATCTCTCCTTGAACATCGGGCTCGTCATCGACAGCTCGGGCTCGATGGAGAAGGGGATGCCGTTCGTGCGCGAGGCTTGCTCCGAGCTCTTCAAGACCCTGATGCGGCCCAAGGACCAGGGCTTCGTGCTCGAGTTCCGCGACCACCCAAAGTTCCTGCAGGAGCTGACCGCGGACTCGGTCTCGTTGCAGCGGGCCTCCCATGAATTGCGGGCCGCCGGGGCGACGGCGCTCTACGACGCGGTCATCCTGGGCCTCTACCAGTTCCGCACGCTCCAGGGGAGGAAGGCTCTCGTCGTCGTCACGGACGGGGATGACAACCGCTCCCACGTCGAGTTCGACACGCTCCTGCGCTATGCGCGCTCGGCCGGCGCGCCGATCTACTTCATCGCCGTCAATATCCCCTTGACCGACTTCAAGTCGCGAAAGATCATTCACGAGATCGCGAAGGAGTCGGGAGGAGAAGTCTTCTCGATCGGCAGCGCTTCCAAGATCGGCGAGGTCACGCACCGGATCGAGGAGGAGCTGCGCTCCCAGTACATCCTCGCCTTCCGCAGCGACTCGCAGAAGCCCCCCGGCGAGTACCGCGCCGTGGCGGTGGCCATCAACAAGCCCGGGATCACCGCCCGGACGATTCGCGGCTACATCCCCTAAACAGCGGGCAGGTGCGGGTCGGCGCGGTGAGACGACCCGGAATAATACCTAAAGTCAGGGTTGACCCCGCCGCTGCGCTCTGTCATGAGCGCCGCGACGGGGGCCCCAGATTGCAAGGGACTCACGACTCACAACGGCCCTGTCACGGGGAGTTTGTCAGCAGGAAGTACTTGGGCGCGCGTGCGAGGACGCGGACCGGGACGCCGGAGCCCTGGAATTCCTTCAGGTCGCGGCTGCGGATGACGGCGGCGTAGGGCCGTCCGCTCTTCCATTCGGACCAGAACCGCTCGCGCGTCCAGAAGAGGAAATCGCGGACCTCGGCACGCCGCTCGAATTGCGGCTCCAATTCTCCGACGTAGCCGGCGAGGGGGACGGGGGACTCGAGCGCCCACGGAAGGCCCTGGATATAGGCCTGGTAGCCGACGACCGTCGTGCCGCCGGCTCGCGCGGCGGCGGCCGCGGCGCAGATCGCGTGCGGACCGGTGGCGGGCGGGAGCCGTGGCCAGGCGAACGCGGCCATGACGCCGAACCCCGTCCAGCCGGCGGCGAGCGAAAGGAGAGCCGCCGGCGCGTCCCTTCTCGCCAGGCGCGGCGCGGTCCAGGCGCCGAGGAGGAGCGCGGCGAAGCCGGCCACCGCGATGATGGCCAGCCCGTAGTCGCGCGTCCAGGCCCGTGCGGTCGGATCCAGGAGCACCCAGGCGGGCAGGAGGGTTGCCAGCACCGCGGACGCGCGCCAGGCGGCCGCGCGAGCGGGTTTCCCCCGGAAGACGGCTCGCGCCGCGAGAGCGGCTGCCGCGGGGAAAGCCGGCATCAGATAGGGAGGCAGCTTGCTCCGCGAGAGAGAGAAGAAGACGAGGACGGTGCCGAACCAGAGGACGAAGAATCGCTCGTCCGGCTCCTCTCGCAGCCGAGCCGGTTTGAGAGCGGAGAAGAAGAAGGGAAGGCCCGGCAGGAAGCCCGCGAGGAAGACGAGGGCGAAGTAGTAGATGGGCCCGGGCCGCTGCGCGGCCGCGGTCGCGAAGCGCTGGAAGTGCTCGTGGATGAAAAAGAATTGGAGGAAGCCGGGTGTCCGCCGCTCGGCGAGGACGAACCATGGCGCGGCGGCGAACAGAAACGCGGGGAGGGCCGGGCCGGCGAGGAGCGAAGATAGCGAGCGCGTCCGCCGTGTCGCGAGACACCAGAGGAGGAGGATCGCCCCCGGCAGGACAACGGCGATCAACCCCTTCGAGAGAAAACCCCCGGCCGCGGCGAGGCCGGTCAGCGCGGAGAGCCCCGCGCACGGCCTCCGGGCCTCGCGGCGTTCGAGCGTGGCGCGGGCGAGGAAGAGAGTCGCGGTGAAGAAGAAGGTCAACGGCGCGTCGGTCAGGTTGACGCGGGAGAACGCGAACCCCAGGGGCGAAGCGAGGTAGAAGATCCCGGCGGCGAGTCCCGTCTCTGCCCCCCAGGCGGCGGCGGTTCCGAGCGCGAGCGCCGCGACCGTGCCGAGACCGAAGAGCCGCGTCGGCAGACGCGCCGCCCACGGGTTGGCGCCGAAGAGGCGCAGCGAAGCGGCGTTGGCCCAGTAGAGGAGCGGCGGCTTCTCCAGGTAAGGGACGCCGTTCAACCGCGGAGTCACGAAGTCGGCCGAGGCAAGCATCTCGCGAGGGATCTCCGCGTAGCGCGCCTCGTCCGGCTCGGCGAGCCAGGACCCCGCCGGCTCGACCCACACCGCGACTTCCAGGAGCAAGAGCGCGCAGAGCAAGAGTCGTCGGGGCGAGTTCAAGTGTCGCGCAGTCTAATGGATAGATTTCAGCTCTCAGCCATCAGCTTTCGGCTCCGCACGGAGGTCCGGAAGCCCGGCGGACAGCTGATCGCTGATAGCTGACAGCTTCGCTCTGCTAAGATTCGCGCCGCTTTGTCGTCGGAGATCCGCTCCCGCTGGGCCGTCGTTCTTGGCGCCTCCTCCGGCTTCGGGGAGGCTTGCTCGATCGCGCTCGCAAAGGCGGGCTGGAACGTCTTCGGGATCCACCTCGATCGCAAGGCCACTCAGTCCAACGCCGACCGGATCGTGGCGGAGATCGCCGCGTCGGGCCGCCGCGCCGAGTTCTTCAACGTCAACGCGGCCGACGACGGCAAGCGCGGCGAGGTCGTGGCGGCGATCGCGAGGACGTGCGGGAGCGACCCGCCGGAGTCCCGCGTCTCGGTGCTCCTTCATTCGCTGGCCTTCGGGACCCTGAAGCCTCTCTTCGCGGAGTCCCGGGAGGTCTCTCTCACGAAGGCACAGCTCGAGATGACGCTCGACGTCATGGCAAATTCGCTCGTCTACTGGGTGCAGGACCTCCACTTCGCCGGGCTGCTCGCTCCGGGAGCTCGGATCTTCGCGATGACGTCGGCGGGCGACCACATCGTCTGGCCCTCCTACGGAGCCGTGTCCGCGGCCAAGTCCGCCCTCGAGTCCTACGTCCGGCAGCTCGCGGTGGAGCTGGCGCCGCACCGCGTGGCGGTCAACGCTCTGCGGGCGGGCGTGACGGACACGCCGGCGCTGCGCAAGATCCCGGGCAACGAGGTCATGATCGAGCGAGTCCGGAAGATGCACCCGGCGGGACGGACGACGAAGCCTTCGGACGTCGCCGGCGCCCTCGTGGCCCTCTGCGCGGACGGGGCCGGCTGGGTGAGCGGCAACGTCATCGGCGTGGACGGCGCCGAGGACGTCGCCGGCGGGCGATAAGTGGTGAAGTCCAGAGTCCAGAGTCCAAAGCCCGGGGTCCCGGGGCAAAAGCCGAAGGTCGAAAGTCGAAGGTCGAAGGTCCCGAGTCGTGGCTCCAGGGCTCGAGTCCCGAGTCCCGGGTCCCGAGTCCCGGGTCCCGGGTCGTTCGAGTTCATCAAGGAGAAGGCCGGGATCCGCGAGTTCCGGCTGCGCGCGAACGACCTGCGGGTCCTGCTCCTGCAGAACCGGGTCGCGCCGGTGGCGACCTTTGCCGTCGTGTACCACGTCGGGAGCCGCAACGAGGCGGTCGGCCACACCGGAGCCACGCACCTGCTCGAGCACCTGATGTTCAAGGGGACGCCCGAGTACAACCGGGAGAAGGGGACCGCGATCGCAGCCGTGCTCGAGGCGCTCGGCGCGCGTTTCAACGCCACGACCTGGTTCGACCGGACCAACTACTACGAGACCCTTCCCTCGAAAGAGCTCGACGTGGCGATGAAGATCGAGGCCTCCCGGATGCGGGGCTCGCTTCTGCGGGACGAGGACCGCCAGCCGGAGATGACGGTTGTCCGAAATGAGTTCGAGCGTGGGGAGAACTCCCCGTTCCAGGTCCTCTACAAGTTCACGTTCGCCACGGCATTTCGCGAGCACCCCTATCACCACCCGACGATCGGATGGAGGAGCGACATCGAAGGCGTCACCACCGAGAGGCTCAAGGAGTTTTACGACGTCTTCTATCACCCGAACAACGCGACCGCGATGGTGATCGGGGACTTCGAGGAAGCGGAGGCCCTTTCCAAGATCGCGCGCCGCTTCGGCTCGATCCCGCGCTCGCCCCGGAGCATCCCGGGAGTGCACACCGTCGAGCCGCCGCAGGAAGGGGAGCGGCGCTTCACCGTGCGGCGCGCCGGCCAGGTCGCCTGGTGCGGCCTGGCTTGGCGGACCGTCCAGGCCCTTCATCCCGACACGCATGCCCTCGCCCTGCTCGGCAACATCCTCGGGGGCGGCCTGACCTCGCGCCTCTATCAGGCGCTCGTCGAAAAGAGCCTCGCGCTCTCCTTGACCGTCGTCCCCTGGCAACTGCGCGACCCGGCTCTTCTCTCGATCTTCGCGCCGGTGCGGCCTGGAGTCGAGCCGGCCGGCGTCGAGTCCGTCATCCGCGAGGAAATCGCGCGTGTCGTCCGCGAAGGAGTCACGGAAGCCGAGGCGGAGAAGGCGCGCACGCAGATCGAGGCGGAGGTCATCTTCGACCGCGATTCGACCGATCAGGTCGCGGCCTCGCTGTCGGAGGCGATCGCCGCCGCCGACTGGGAGTGGTACGCGGACTACCCCGCTGCGATCCGCAGGGTGACCGTGGAGGACGTCCGCCGCGTGGCCGGCACGTATCTGACCGACGACAACCTGACGGCAGGGGTCTTCCTCCCCAGGACCGGACACGCCGAGGTCCCCGTCCCGGGGCCGGGACCGGAGGACAGCCAGGGGCACGACGGGGAGACGGTGTGAGGGCAGGCGTCAGCGCCCCCGCTCGGGAGCGCGTTCCCTTCGCGGAGGCCGTCCGCAGCCGGAAGCTCGAGAACGGCGCGCGGCTCTTCGTTCTCGAGAACCACTTCAATCCCACCGTGGCGGTCTCCGGCTCGCTCCACGGCGGGCCCCTCTTCGCCCCTCCCGGCCGCCGGCTCCTCGCCTCGGTCACCGCCGGCGAGCTTGCGAAGGGAACCGAGCTGCGCACGAAGCTCCAGATCGCGGAAGATCTGGAGAGCCGCGGCGCGTCCCTTTCCTTTTCCTCCGACTCCTCCGATCCCGTCGGCGTGGACATCGCCGGCGCCGCGCTCTCGCGCGACGTCGAGCTGCTGCTCGACCGAATGATCGAGATCCTGCGCACTCCCATCTTCCCGGCCGACGAGCTCGAGAAGGAGAAAAAGCGGCTCGTCGGCTCCATCCGGCAGCAGCAGGACCAGACGGGCGTCCGCGCCTACGAGGCGGCCGCGCGGCGCGTCTATCCTCCCGGCCACCCCTTCCACCGGCGGACCGGGGAGGAGCGGATCGCCTCGGTCGAGGCCCTCGCGCGCGAGGATCTCGTGGCCTTCTACCGGGAGCGTTACGGCGCCGGAACACTTCAGTTCGTCGTCGTCGGCGACATCGCCGCGGATCGGATCCTGGACGGACTGGAGAAGCGCCTGGCCTCCTGGGCCGCGGGCCCTTCGCCGGAGATCCCCGCAGTGCCCGTTCCCGAAGCGTGCCCCGCCCGGGAGACGGTCGTCATGCCGGACAAGGCGAGCGCGGACGTCATCCTGGTCGAGCCTTCGACGCTGACGCGTTCCGATCCGGCGTATCTGGCCTGCACGCTCGCCAACTCCGCTCTCGGACAGTCCGCGCTGACGTCGCGCCTCGGCGTGCGGGTGCGCGACACCGAGGGCCTGACCTATGGGATCCATTCGAGCTTCCATGCGACCCACGTGCCCGGGCCCTTCGTCGTATCCGTGACCGTCAAACCCGAGAGCCGCGACGCCGCGGTCGCTTCCACCCTCGACGAGATCGGGCGCTTCCTGTCGACCGGGCTGACGCCGAAGGAGCTGGAGGAGGAGAAGAGCTCGCGGACCGGGAAATTCCTGGTGGATCTGGCCTCCAACAGCGGAATCGCGCAGGCCCTGGACGCCGCGATCTACTACGGCTTCGGGCTGGAGTACCTCGATCGCTTCCCCTCTCTCGTCGAGTCCATCACGAAGGAAGACGCGGACGCGGAATTCCGCAAGCGAGTCCATCCCGACCGGTTCACGATCGCATCCGCCGGATCCTTCTGAAGAATCGGGTCACCGGGACATCGGATCATCGGTCCAACATCCCTCAAAAAGGGGCAGATGAACCGATGAACCGATGAACCGATTGGCAGAACTCAGGTTTACATGAAAGAATAAGAAACAGGAGGGCGGGCGATTCCCAGACGACCCCAGTACCGCAAACCGATGCGCCGGCGTCCCGGAGAGGCTCCGCCGACTCACCGCGTCTATGTATCCAACGAATCCCCGATCCGCGAAGGGCCCTCGCCGGACGGGCGGACCTACTTCCGCATCAGGCTGGACACCGAGCCGTCTCCCGAGTGGATGCGCGCCTACCGCGCCGGGATCCTGGGGCTCATGCCTGAAGACCGCGACGCCGTGCTCCGCTTCGAGTTCCAGGGAGACAGCGTGCGTTTCCCCGCCCAGGACGCCGAGGTCGGTCGGATGCGCCGCGTCCTCCAGAGCCGCGTGGACGCCGTCAACTCCATCCTCTCCGGCGGCCGCGGATAGAACGTCGGCTTCGCTCGCTCGGGACGTGCGACGGGCTGGCGCCCGCCTGGTCCCTTCCTTCGCCACGCCTCCCGCAGCGCGCGCCTCCTCCCTCGCTTTGCTCGGGAGACTTCGCGCGCCGCGAGAGCACGAGGACGAGACGAGGATCGTTTCCGAGCGCGCACCGGGAAACCAAAGGCCGCTGGACCTTGGAGTCCAAGCAGTGGGTTCTATGTCTTCTCCCAGAGGAGCTTCCGGTAGTCGAAGGACGCGGCCTCGCCGGCGTTGAACTTGACGATGTCGAAATAGGGCGAGAGGTCGAAGTCGCGCGGCACGCAGAGCGTCGGGTGGCGCGCGCGCATCAAGCCGCTGTAGGCGCGGCGCGTCGGGCGGCCGACGATCATTTGCTTGAGCCTGTCGCTCATCGTCTGGGGCTTCCAGGGAATGTACGCGGGGAGGATCGGGAAGTGGACTTTCGCGAACGCCTCCGCCAGCAGCGTCGAGCAGATGGTCTCGGTCTCGACCCCGCTTCCGAAATGAAGGGCGTCCTCCTTGAGCTTGGGAGGGATCATGCGGAAGGGGAGGAGGTATCGCGCGAGGTCGAGGAAGTTCCTCCTATCGTAGGTGTGGCCGATGCGCGACAGCACGTGATCCAGGACGATCTGGAGATCCTCGGGGCGAAGACCGACGGGGCGGCAGATGCGGAGGTTTAAGTCGATGTACTTGGTCAGCGGGGAGGCGATCACCCCCTGGTCCACGAGCGCCTCGACGATCAGGAACCGCGCCTCCCGGCCGAACCGGTGATAGATGCGGGACTGATCGGCGGGATTGCGCTTGAGGAGGGCGTCGCCGACGTAGAGCGCGCTGTGGGACCAGGTGGACGTCGTCAGGTACTTGACCGCCTGGGAAACGCGCTGGTCCCCTTCCACGAGCAGGACGTCGCCCGGCTGGATGGCGGCCTTGAGCCGGACGGGATTGTTGTAGACCCAGCGGCGGTAGTGCCTGCGTCGCTGCGTGATCTGCTTGAGGAACCAGTCCGCGAAAACCTGACGAGGAGACCGCATAAGCGTTGAGCACCGAGAGTCGAGAGCAGCGAGTCAGGAAAAGTCAGTCCCGAGCGGCTGTCTCAAACCTGAACCCTCAACCCTCACTCTTCTCACGTTTGTAGAGGTAGGCGGACTCCACGAGCCGCGCCCCCGACGCGTCGGCGACGGCGAACCGCGCCGGCGTGTATCCCTTCTTGCCCCAGGATCCGGACCAGAGAGCGGCGCCGCCATACTCCCCCTTCTTGTTCACGGCGTAGAAATTGATGTTGAAGCCGGGCTTCAGGCGGCCCTGCGCGTCGGCGTTCTCCCTGGCGAGCGCGTTAATCCGCTCCAGGGTCTTCAAGGCCGCCTCCTCCGGCGGCCTTCCCTGGCGCATGAACTCCACGACCGTGTGCGAGCCGCAGGAGCGCAGGTTTCCTTCACCCCATCCGGTCGAGCCGCACGCGCCGACCTGTCCGTCCACATAGAGGCCAGCGCCGATGACCGGGGAGTCGCCCAGGCGCCCCGGCACCTTGAAGAAGAGGCCCGATGTCGTGGTCGTCCCGACGATGTCGCCGCTCGCCGTGACCGCGTCGCAGTTGATCGTCCCCTGAGGCCGGAAGTCCGAGACGCCGTACTTCTCGATGAACCATTGGATGTCCGGGTCCTTCTGCTCTTCGTCGCCGGCCTCGATCCAGTCATCGTGGCTGGAGAGCTTCTCCTTCCAGTAGAGCCAGATCTTGCGGGTCCGTTCGGTCAGGAGGTTCTCTTCCTGGAACCCGTGCGCCTTCGCGAACTTCAAAGCCCCCGGACCGACGAGGAAGACCCGGTTGGTGCGCTCCATGACGAGGCGGGCGACCTTCGAGGGGTTCTTGATGTTCTCCAGCGCGCCCACGGCGCCCGCCTTCATCGTGCGGCCGTCCATCACCGAGGCGTCCAGCTGCACGACCCCTTCCTCGTTGGGGATCCCGCCGTAACCCACCGAGACGTCGTTGGGATCATCTTCGACGATGTTGACTCCCGAGATGACCGCGTCCAGCGGGTCCCCTCCGGCGGCCAGAACGGAATACGCCTTTTCGACCGCCCTCAAGCCGTTTGCCGACGCGATGACGACCGGCCTCGAACCGCGCGCGGGCTTTGCCGCCGCCGTCTTCACCTGCGCGGCGAGCGGCAGCACGAGGGCGCCCTTCAGGAGGTCGCGCCGGCTGTGTCCGCTCATGTCTCCTCCCTGGGAGCCGAAAGCCGAGAGCTGACGGCTTCTACTCGTCCGGCAGCTCGGGCTCTTCGGGGATCGCCCTCTTCGTGCCGGGGGCGAGCAGGTCCATCATCAGGTCGGGAAGGGTCTCCGAGAACTGGCTCCGAGGCATCACGCGGGTCACGCCGGCGGTCTCCGCCCGGCTCGCAAGCTCCCGGTCCACGTGCGAGAGGAACCCGATGACCGGGAGGTCCCGCGTCGCGGCGTCGGCGCGAAGCCGCCGGACCGCTTCGAGCGGCTCGCCGTTGGCGGAGAGGTCGAGCAGGATGGCGGCGCACTCGCCGTTGCGGCAAACCTCGGGCAGGTCACTGGCCTGAGTGAACCGGACGGGCACGTTCAGGTGCCTCGCGGTCGTCTCGATCTTCGACCGGAAGAAGAGATCGTCCAGGCACGCCACAAGGACTTTGCTCATGAGTGACGGGATCTTATGTCGGGAAACGGGAAACGGGAAACGGAAAAGGAAGCCCTCGCACGGTCCCCCGTCGTTTCCCGTTTTACGTTTTCCGTTTCCCGCCCTTCAGAACATCTTGACCAGGTCC
>Ga0153915_10006866_pt1 | contig 10709 bp, 7 predicted proteins | sample Opewatmetagenome_2_FD_107003 | JGI IMG/M metagenome (GOLD analysis project Ga0153915, IMG submission 107003) | Freshwater wetland microbial communities from Ohio, USA - Open water 3 Core 3 Depth 3 metaG | ecosystem: Environmental > Aquatic > Freshwater > Wetlands | place: USA: Ohio, Lake Erie...
CAGCGCGACGACGGCGGGGAGAATCGCCTCTTCCAACGCCGTGCGCCGCGCGGTGCGGTCCACCGGCGGCGCGATCGAGGGCGGTGCGGTCGAGGTCTCGGTCGCCTCTGTCATCGTCACGCGGCGTTCCCCGTTGCTGCGCCGGTCATGTATGGTCCGAGCACGTCCGTGCTCGCGTCGCCGCGTGCGAGCGTGGCGACGAGTTTGCCGCCGTACATCACCGCGACGCGATCCGACAACGCGAGGATCTCGGCGAGATCGGCCGAGACGAGGAGAATCGCCTTGCCGGCGTTGCGCGCCGCGCGAAGCTGGGTGTGAATGAACTCGATCGCGCCGACGTCGACACCGCGCGTGGGTTGCGCGGCGAGCAGCACCTGAAACGCGCGCCCCATTTCGCGCGCGATGACGATCTTCTGCTGATTGCCGCCCGACAACGCACGCGCCGGAAGTTGCGGGTCGGTTGGACGAACGTCGAATGCATCGATTTGCCGGCGCGCGTTGTCCAGGATCTGGTCGCGATCGAGCTGTGCACCGCGTGTGAAACGGTGTTGCTGGCCAAGGATCAGGTTCTCGGCGAGGGAATAGTCGAGGATGAGACCGCGCGCGTGTCTGTCCTCTGGGATGTGCGACAAACCCGCGTCGCCACGTTCCTTCACTGAAAGATTGGTCACGTCTCGACGACCGATGTGAATCGACCCGCCGCGTACGGCGCGCAAACCGGCGAGCGCCTCGAGCAGCTCCGTCTGGCCGTTTCCTTCGACGCCGGCGATGCCGAGGATCTCGCCCGGCGCCACGGTGAAGCTCACGCCATCGACTGCGGTCAGTCTGCGCGCGTCGTTGACGACGAGATCGTGCACGGCGAACAACGGTTCCGCCGCCGCCATGGACGTGCCGGTCGAGGCTGCGATCGGAAATTCTTCCGCGACGTAATTCATCGCGAGCTGCACGTCGCGTCCGACCATGGCTTTCGCGATCTCCGCCGGCGTCGTCTCCGACGTGCGCAATCGGCCAACCGTGCGACCATGTCGCATCACGGTGATCGTATCGGAGATCTCCATCACCTCGTCGAGCTTGTGCGTGATGAGGACGATCGTCTCGCCGCGATCGCGCATCTGTCGCAGCACCTGCCAGAGCTCCTTGATCTCTGGGGGCGACAAGACCGCAGTTGGCTCGTCGAGAATGAGAATCTTGGCGCCGCGGTAGAGCGTCTTGAGAATCTCGACGCGCTGCGCCTCGCCGACGGAGAGATCGGCCACCTTGCGCTCGGGCCGCACGGCGAGACCGGTCGTGCGACTGAGCTCAGCGACCTCGCGCTCGGCGCGCGCCCGGTCGAGCTGTCCGCCCTTGGTGAGCTCACGCCCGAGCATCACGTTTTCGGCGACGGTGAGCGTCGGGACCAGCATGAAGTGTTGGTGCACCATGCCGACGCCGGCGTCGATCGCGTCGGCGGTCGACCAGCCGGTAACGTCGCGCCCGTTCACTTCCATTCGGCCCGATTCCGCGCCGTACATGCCGCTCAACACGCGCATGAGCGTCGACTTCCCGGCGCCGTTCTCGCCGACGAGTGCGTGAATCTCTCCCGGCGCGACCTCGAGCGACGCGCCGTGATTGGCGCGGACGGGACCGAACGATTTGGAGATATCGGTGAGACGGATGGCCGGAGTCGAGGAAGCCGAACTGGCCATGCTCATCTCGTGCTCGGTACAGAAATCTTGCCCGCGACGATGTCGGCCTTGATCCGCTCGAGGCGCCCGCGGACGGTGTCGGGGATCAGCGCGCGATTGTGCTCGTCGTACACGTAGCCGACGCCATTCTGCGCCAGGCCGAACGTGTAGATGCCGCCCTTGAACGTGTGGTCCTTCACTCGCGCGATCATGTCGAACACGGCGACGTCGATGCCTTTGACCATCGACGTCAGTATGCGTCCCGGCGCTTCGCCGTATTGGTCGGCGTCGACACCGATCGCGTACCTGCCGGTTTGCCGCGCCGCCTCGAACACGCCGAGTCCTGTGGAGCCCGACGCGTGATAGATGACGTTCACGCCCTGCTGATATTGATTGAGCGCGAGCTCTTTGCCTTTGCCCGGGTTGCGAAACGCCTCGGGCGTGACGCCGGCGTACTGCACGACGACGGTGCAGCTGTCGCAAACGTATTTCACGCCCGCCTTGTAGCCGGCTTCGAACTTCTGAATGAGCGGCACGTCCATGCCGCCGACGAAACCAACCTTTTTCGATCCGCCGACGAGTGCCGCCAGCGCGCCGACGAGAAACGAACCTTCCTCTTCCTTGAACTTGAGCGCCGCGACGTTCGGCGGCGGCAGAATCGGATTGCCGTCCTTGTCGGTCGAGAGCGAGTAGTCGACGCCGGCGAAATTGACGTTTGGATATTCCTTGGCGAGTTGCGTGATGTCGTCGGTGAAGATGAACCCGACGCCGACCACGAGGTCCATGTGCTCGGCGGCGAGGAGACGCAGACCCGCCTCGCGGTCGGTGCCCTCGCCCGGCTCGATCAGACGGATGCGCGCACCCAACTCTTTCTCGGCGCGCGTGGCACCGCGATACGCGCCGTCGTTGAACGATTTGTCGCCGAGGCCGCCGACGTCGAGCACGACGCCGACGTTGACCGCCGTATCGGACGGTGGCAACGCGGCGCGTGAGGGTCGGACAAAAAGAAAGGCAACGTGGACCGCCACGAGCACGGCCACGAGAATGAGCAGCTTCCGCATCGAGAAACATTCGCCGCTGACGAAGGTGGCGGCAAGGAGGGCAAAACTGCCACGTTGCGATTTCAGAACGGGTCGCTGGTAGCTTACCAGCATGTCAGATCGCATTCGAACTCGCTTCCTCGTCGTCGGCAGCGGCATCGCCGGATTGCATACCGCATGGCGTGCGTCGGAGCACGGCGACGTGTTGCTGCTCACTAAGCGTTCGCTGTTCGACAGCGCGACCGCGTACGCGCAAGGCGGCATCGCCGCGGCGCTTGGCGCGGGCGATTCACCGTCGCTGCACCGCCAGGACACGCTCGCCGCGGGCGCAGCACTATGCGACGCCGCGGCGGTGCAGGTGCTCGTCGAGGAAGGTCCGGCGCGCGTGCGCGAGCTGCAGACCGCGGGCGCGCATTTCGACCTCGATCCGACCGGCCGTCTCATGTTGGGACGCGAGGCCGCGCACTCGAAGAACCGCATCGTGCACGCGCACGGAGATCAGACGGGCGCGGAGGTCGCCCGCACGCTCGTGGCCCGCGTGCGCGACACAAAGCGCATCCGCGTGTTGGAGAAGGCGCGCGTGCTCGATCTTATCGTGCGTCGCGGCGTGTGCCTCGGTGTGCGGGCGAGTATCAAGGGACGTGCGACCGAGATCATCGCTGACGCGACGATCTTGGCGACAGGGGGCTGCGGGCAGATCTATCGTTATACCACGAATCCAGTCGTCGCCACCGGTGATGGATACGCCATCGCGCATCGCGCCGGCGTCACGCTCGCCGACATGGAATTCGTACAGTTCCATCCGACGGCGCTCGATACGCCGGAGAATCCGCTGGCGCTGATCTCCGAGGCGGTGCGCGGCGAGGGCGCGATTCTCGTCAACTCGCGCGGTGTGCGGTTCATGCGCGGACGACACAAGCTGGCCGAGCTCGCGCCGCGCGACGTCGTGGCGCGCGCGATCTTTCGCGAGCAGCGCGGCGGCCCCGTGTTTCTCGACGCGCGAAAGCTCGGCCGGAAATTCGTCGCGCGCTTTCCGGGGATCTTCGCGCTGTGTCAGGCGCGCGGCATCGATCCGAGGAAGGATCTCATTCCGGTCACGCCGGCGGCGCACTACATGATGGGGGGCGTGGTGACGGACCTGCGTGGTCGCTCGAGCGCGGCGAGGCTTTATGCCGTCGGCGAAGTCGCGCGCACCGGTGTGCACGGCGCGAATCGACTGGCGTCGAACTCGTTGCTCGAGGGACTCGTATTCGCCGAACGCGTTGCGCGCGACTTGGCAACGATTCGACCGCTCACGACGCTGCCAGTGTCGACCAAGTGGAGGGTGCCGCCGCTCGCCGACCGCGGTGCAGCCCAGGTCGCGGCCGATGACATTCGCGCGGTGATGTGGGATTACGCCGGCATCGCGCGCACCGCGCGCGGGCTGCGCACGGCACGAGAGCGGTTGGCCGATATCGGAGAACGGCTACCGCCCGGAGCAACGGAGGAACAGAACATGCTGCAAACCGCCCAGCTGGTCGTCGAGGCGGCGCTGCTGCGCAAAGAATCGCGCGGCGGGCATTATCGAGCCGACTACCCTCGAGCAAAGCGAACCTGGACGGGCCGGCACATCGAACTGTAGGCGCTCTGATTTGGGGATATGTTCTCGGCGTCATCGACGCGGGGTCATCATGAACGCGATACAGGCGCTCGCCGCACTCGCTGTTACACTGTGATGCTCCGCGATTAGCTTTTCTACATGGCCACCGTCTCACGACCCGACGCGATCGCGGAACTCCAGGGCGAGATCAAGCAACTCGCGCGCGCGCGCAACGCCGTCATCCTCGCGCACAACTACGAACGCGCCGAGGTGCAGGACGTCGCCGATTTCGTCGGCGACTCACTCGGCTTGTCACGCGAAGCTGCGAAGACGGGAGCCACCGTGATCGTCTTCTGCGGAGTGCATTTCATGGCGGAGACCGCGGCGATACTCTCGCCGCGGAAGACCGTGCTCCTCCCGGACCTCGCCGCCGGCTGCTCGCTCGCGTCGACGATCGACGCGCCAGCGCTGCGCCGCTGGAAGTCCGAGCATCCCGGCGCGGTGGTCGTCTCGTACGTGAATACGTCGGCGGAAGTCAAAGCGGAGAGTGACTACTGCTGCACGTCGGGAAACGCCGTCGAAGTCGTGAACTCGATTCCCGAGAGTCAAGAGATTCTGTTCCTCCCCGACATGTTCCTCGGCGCGCACGTGCGGCGGATCACGGGTCGCAAGAACATGCACGTGTGGATGGGCGAGTGTCACGTGCACGCCGGCATCGACCCGGAGAACATCCGCCTCCAGCGCAGTCTGCATCCGGAAGCCGAGTTTCTCATCCATCCCGAGTGCGGCTGCTCGACGAGCGTGCTCGAGGCGATGTCGGCCGGCGACGTCGATCCCGAGGGCGTGCAGATTCTGTCGACCGAAGGCATGATCAAGCGGCCGGCGGTTTCGGACGCCGACGAGTTCATCGTCGCGACCGAAGTCGGGATCCTGCATCGGTTGCGTCGCGAGAACCCGAGCAAGCGATTCTTTGCCGCGAACGAGCGTGCATCGTGCGCCTACATGAAGGTCACGACGCTGCCCAAGGTACGCGACGCGCTCGTGCGGACGCAGCACCGCATCACCGTCCCTGACGACATCGCCAACCGGGCTCGCCGCGCGATCGAGCGAATGGTGGCGATCGGCGGCGGAGCGAAGCAGGCCTTGTCTCCGGCCGCGGACGGCGTAGATCCAGGGGAATAACGAAGGGGGAGGGTCCAAAATGGAAATGCCCGAGCAGCCCCGCGAACGCCGTTCCGCGCCGCGCACCATCCTGCCCTTGTCGGTGCCGGCGGTCGATGGGGTTGGCATTCTTCGGTTTCCTCTCCGCCAGCCCGCGCTCCACGATCTCGTGAAATCGGCCTTGGACGAAGACGGCGCGTTCAACGACCTGACGACGATCGCAACGGTCATCTCCGATCGACGGTCGCGCGCGACGCTCGTCGCGCGAGAGCAGGGAGTCGTCTGCGGAATTCCTCTCGCGCTCGAGGCGTTTCGACTGCTCGATCCCAAAGTCTCCATTCGTGTCGACCGTGAGGACGGCGTGCACGCTCGCCCCGGCGATCCCGTCCTGTTCGTCACCGGGCACGCTCGCGGGTTGCTGTCGGCGGAGCGCGTCGCGCTCAACTACATGCAGCGGCTATCGGGCATCGCGACGCTCACCGCGCGCTACGTCGAGGCGGTGAAGGGGACCAACGCGAAGATTCTCGACACGCGCAAGACGACGCCGGGTTGGCGCGCTCTGGAGAAATACGCCGTGCGTGCCGGCGGTGGGACGAACCATCGGATGGATTTGTCGACGGGCATTCTGATCAAGGACAACCATCTTGCGGCGCTCGACGGCGACATCGCGAAGGCGGTTGGTCGCGCACGTGAGCTTGCGCCGAAGGGCGTGAAAATCGAGGTGGAATGCGACAGCGTCGAGCAAGTCGCGCGCGCGGCGGACGCCGGTGCCGACATCATCCTCCTCGACAACATGTCGACTGCGGCGATGGCGGAGTGCGTGCGCCTCGTCAACGGCCGCGCCATTCTCGAGGCGTCGGGCGGCGTGACGCTGGCCACGGTGCGCTCGGTCGCCGAGACGGGCGTCGATTGGATCTCGATTGGGGCACTGACCCACTCGGCGCCGTCGATGGATCTCGCGTTGGACTTCGAGTAGCTGTCATCCTGAGGAGCGAAGCGGTCTCTCGTGCATCGTTCGCTCGGCATGACGAGATTCATCCGCTGATCGTTCGGATTTCCTCGAGCACGGCGTCGTCGCTGATTCCTTGCGCCGCGAAGACGCCCGCGACGTCCGGCGAGACGGCGAGCAGCCCGATGAGGAGATGTTGCGTGCCCGCGTGCTGGGCTCGCGCGTCGTGCTGCGCGGCTTCCATCGCCTGAAGCGCGAGGATGGCGTCGGGAGCGAAAAGCATTACGGTCTCCGGCGAGATGACGGCCGTCCCCAGCGGCGTGAGGTCGTTGAGCGCCAGTATCGCCGCCGCGCGATCGAGGCTCAACCGATCGAGCGCTGCGTTCGCCATACCTTCGCCGTGTTGGAGCAGTGCGATCGCGAGATGCGCCGGCGTCACTTCAGTCACGTTGCGCTCGGCGGCCACCTTGTGTGAATCAGCGATGACCGTGCGCAGCCGCTCCATGAATTGGGGGAAAGGCTGCCCTCGCGGGCGGCGCGTCCGTGTCGCCATCAACCTGTCGTCGCTCGGCGGCGTGCTGCCCGGCGGCCCCTCGGCTCCGAGAATTCTGAGCATCTCGTTGCGAGCGCTCTCCACCGTGACGCCGGCGTCGCCGAGCACCTGGGCTGCTATTCCTTTCTGTTCGCGAAGAAGGCCGAGCAGAAGATGCTCGGTACCGACATAGCTGTGATTGACCTCGGCCGCCGCGGCCATGGCAAGCTCCAGCACCTTCTTGGCGCGCGAAGTGTAGGGAAGATCGGGCCCGGTGGCTTGATTTAGATTGCCCTTCTTCACCGTTTGTTCGACCACGCGCTCCAGTTCATCCAGGTCGACGTTGAGATTCTGGAGCATCGTCGCCGCGACGCCTTCGCCCTCACGAATCACGCCGAGCAGAATGTGCTCCGTTCCCACGTATTCGTGGTGGAGACGCACCGCTTCCGTGCGGGCCATCGCGAGCACTTTCCTCACGCGCTCGGTGAAGTTGTATCCCTGCATTACAGATCGGCGCAGCTCTTGTTGATCTGCCGGCAGTCGGCGCAAATCAACTTGCATTTGCGCCACTCGAGACGCGGCGAGGCGCAATAATCGCATAGCTCCGCGGGCGATGCGTCGCGCGGGGCCTCCTCTGGAGTGCGCGTCATCGTGATGACGACGCCAGGTTGAACGAACGGCTGCACATGACAGGGCGGCATTGGTGAATCAAAATTCAAACGACGCAAATGCACAAGATCGGTCCCGACAGCCCTTGACCGCCGCCACCGATCGCGGAGCTTTGCGTTCTCGGCACACCAAACCAAACTCAACCAACATGAGCCACAGCGCGCCGCATTCAGGGAACTCGCACGGAGGCAACGGCAATCATTTCGATCTTCACGCCGCGGCGAGGCGCATCCTCGCTGCCGCCGGATTCGACGCCGATGCGGACGGCGCGGTGCGCCAACAACTCGAGCGCCTCACTGCGCCAGCGCCGATCGAGCCCGGTCTCAAGGACATGCGCGGCCGTCCCTGGTCGTCGATCGACAACGACGAGTCGCGCGACCTCGATCAGATCGAGCTCGCCGAGCGATTGTCGGATGGTAGCATCCGTCTCGTCGTCGCCATCGCCGACGTCGATTCGCTCGTGTCGAAAGGCTCGCCGATCGACGAGCACGCGTACGCCAACTGCACCTCGATCTATACAGGTGTCGAGGTCTTCCCGATGCTGCCGGAGAAATTGTCGACCGGCCTCACATCATTGAACGAAAATGAGGATCGTCTGGCGATCGCGATCGAGACGGTCGTGAATGAACAGGGCGACGTCGTTTCGTTCGACGTCTATCGCGCCGTGGTGCACAATCGGGCGCAGCTCGCATATGACGAGGTCGGAGCCTGGCTGGCCGGCGAGGCGCCGCCGCACAAAGTGGCCGGGAACACGGTGCTGACGGAGCAGCTCAAGCTCCAGCATGAGGCGTCGCGGCGCCTCAAAGCGGAGCGATTGCGCAACGGCGCGCTCGAGCTCGAGACGATCGAGGCGACGCCGATCTCCAAGAACGGCAAGATCGTCGACCTCAAAGTCATTCAGAAGAATCACGCGCGCGATCTCATCGAGGATTTCATGATCGCCAGCAATTCGGCGATCGCGAAGTTCCTCGAGGCGCGCGGACGCTCGGGGATTCGTCGCGTCGTGCGCGAGCCCGAACGCTGGGGCCGCATCGTCGAGCTCGCGGGCCGCTACGGCGAGACGCTTCCGCCCGAGCCAGACTCGCTCGCGTTGGCGCACTTCCTGGCGCGTCGTCGCCAAGCCGACCCTGATCGATTCCCCGATCTCTCCGTATCGATCGTCAAGCTGATGGGACCGGGAATCTATGCGCTCGATCTACCCGGCAAGGATCCTGGTGGGCACTTCGGTCTGGCGACGCACGACTACTCGCACGCGACGGCGCCCAATCGTCGCTACGCCGACCTCGTCACGCAACGATTGGTCAAGTCGGCGCTCGCCAACACGCCGGCGCCGTACTCCAACGACGAGCTCACCGCGATCGCGGCGCGCTGCACCGAACGCGAGGACGCCGAAAACAAGGTCGAACGCTCGGTGCGCAAGACGATCGCCGCCCTGATGCTGAGCGATCGCATCGGCGAGACGTTCGACGCGATCGTCACCGGCGCGAGCGAGCACGGCACGTTCGTGCGCATGATGCATCCGCCGGCGGAAGGCATGGTGGTTCGCAACCACCAGGGGTTCGACGTCGGCGACAAGGTGAAGGTCAAGCTCGTTGCAGCCGATCCATACAAGGGCTACATCGACTTCGAGGGACGGGGAGAACGCGGAGCATAGCGCCGATCACAGCGGCTCGCGCCACTCCACCCCGTCCTTCTCGATCAACTCATCCGCCTCGCGCGGGCCCCAGCTGCCGGCCGCGTACGTCGGCATGCGCTTGGGCTTGTGCGACTCCCAGTACTGGATCAGCGGATCGACGACGCGCCACGCGGCCTCGACCTCGTCGCTGCGCGTGAACAGCGTCGCCTCGCCGATCATCACGTCGAGCAGCAAGGTCTCGTATGCCGGCGCGGCGACCTCCCCGAACGCTTCCGCGTAATTGAATTGCATGTCGACCGGCGCGATCTCGATGTTCGACGTCAGCGCGACCGCGGCGCCGGGAACCTTGACCTCGAAGTTGAGCGACACGCCTTCGTTCGGCTGGACGCGCATCACCAGAGTGTTCGGTCGCATCGCCTCGCCGATGTGGCCGAACATAAGGTGCGGCGGCGTGCGAAACTGCACCGCGATCTCCGATTCCCGCTTGGCAAGGCGCTTGCCCGATCGCAGATAGAACGGCACACCGTTCCACCGCCAATTGTCGACGAACAGACGAACCGCGCCGAAGGTCGGCACGGTCGAATCGGGCGCGACGTTCGGTTCCTGGGTGTACCCCGGCACCGGCTTGCCCTTGATCGCCCCGGCGGTGTATTGCGCACGAACGGCGTTGTCGGGAATCGTCGCCGGCGTGAGCCACCGAATCGACTTGAGCACCTTCACCTTTTCGTCGCGCACGGCGTTGGCCGACATTTGCGGCGGCGGCTCCATCGCCGTCAGCGACAACAGCTGCAATAAGTGATTTTGAAACATGTCGCGGACGACGCCCGCTTCCTCGTAGTAATTGCCGCGCTCCTCGACGCCGACGTTCTCCGCTGCGGTGATCTGCACGTGATGGATCCACTGCCGGTTCCAGATCGGCTCGAAGATCGAGTTCGCGAACCGCAGCACCAGCACGTTCTGAACGGTCTCTTTCCCCAGATAGTGATCGATGCGGTACGTCTGATGCTCGGCGAACAGTCCGAGTACCAGATCGTTCAAATGTTGCGCATTCTCGAGGCTGCGACCGAACGGCTTCTCGATCACGATGCGCGTCCACGGGCGCTCCTCGGCGGTCCGCGTCCGCGGCGCCAACCCGCTCTTGGACGCGTTGCGCACGATCGGCTCGAACACACTCGGCGGCACGGCGAAGTAGAAAAGTCGGTTGCATTCTTCGCGCGGCCGGCCGCGCTCCAGCTCTTCGAGGTGCTTGCCGATCAGCGCGTAGTCCTCCGGCTTTGACAGATCGGCGGACACGAAGTGCAGCCGGGGACAGAGCGCCTGCCACAACGTGTCGTCGACCTGCTCGACGTCGTCGGATTCACCGAGGGCCTTCCGCATCTGCGCGCGGAAGCTGTCATCGGTCTGTCCGTCGTCCCGCCCAACACCAAGAACGCAGAACCTGTCGTCGACGAGATGCTCCTTCATTAGCTGATAGATTCC
>Ga0153915_10006867_pt1 | contig 10706 bp, 14 predicted proteins | sample Opewatmetagenome_2_FD_107003 | JGI IMG/M metagenome (GOLD analysis project Ga0153915, IMG submission 107003) | Freshwater wetland microbial communities from Ohio, USA - Open water 3 Core 3 Depth 3 metaG | ecosystem: Environmental > Aquatic > Freshwater > Wetlands | place: USA: Ohio, Lake Erie...
ACATCATTCCGAAGGCCCGCTGGTGGAGAGACGAGCTCAACTACTGGCTCGCTCCGCTCTTCGGCGAGACGATCTACATCGACTATGATCCGGAGTCGATCGAAGCGATCCGGGAGAACCGCTCGCAGCTCATCGCGGACCGGAACTCGCAGCTCGATCGCGGCGTCATCAACAGGAACGAATATCGGGCCGAGGAAGGCCGGGATCCGGTTCTAGGCGGAGACGTGCTGACAGTGTCCGGCTCGGTGATGCCGCTCGACGCAGCCGTAGGCGCCCCTGAGATCAACCCCACGTCGGAGGCCTGAGCTTTGGCGAAGACGATCCTCCTCTACGGGCCCGAGGCCCTCGCAATCCTTCGCCGTTTCATGGATCCCCGGGAAGCCGGCCTGAAGAAGGCCTTCAGAACGCTCTGGGCGAAGGAAGCCGGCAGGTTCGATGATGCGGACCTCGAGTCCTTGGGCAAGGGGATCCTGCCGATTTCCTACCTCAAGTTGATCGCTCAGACGAATACCAACTTCGTCAACGACGTCCTCACGCCGGCCTGGCGTGCCGGCATCGAAGAGAGCTCGACGGACATGCAGAAGCGAGTCTCCCGCCTCATGGGAAAGAAGGGAGGCGGACTTTTGAGCCAGGCCGATATCGCCAAGCTGGTGGCCGAACGGAAGGCCATTCTCGCCGGCGACCTGAACAAGGAAGTGGAGCGCGTTCTCAACCTCATGGTGAACCGCTACGTGCAGTCGCGGCCCATGACTCCCTACGAGCTCGCCTCGATGGTCGAGTCCAACATAGGGCTCACGGAAAAATATGCGACGGCCGTCGCCAACCGTTACGACGCCCTCATCGCCGACGGATATTCATCGAAAGAAGCCAGCACGCAGGCCTCGAAGTACGCGGACTTCCTCCGCGGGGCCCGGGCCGAGAACATCGCCCGAACCGAACTCGCCGAGGCCTACGGGGAGGGGCAACTGCAGTCCGTCCAGAACGCGGCGATGGACGGCCTTGTCCAGGGGGAAATTGAAAAATCCTGGATGGCGGCTGAGGACGAAAGGACGTGCCCGACATGCGGCAATCTGGACGGCGAGAAGCAGGTCGTGAGCGTGGCCTTTTCCAACGGGAAGATGCGGCCGCCGGCTCATCAACAGTGTCGGTGCGGCCTGCAATATGAAGTGCAGAGAGGGCCATTGACAACGTAAGTTTTTGCCCTCTACGCTGACGGAGGAAATGAAGATGCGTGAATTCGAAACCAAAAGCTTCCGTTTCGAGCTCAAGGAGCTCAAGGAAACCGGTGAGTTCCTCGGCTATGCCGCGGTGTTCAACAACGTGGATAACGGCCAGGATCTGATCGAACCAGGAGCCTTCACAAAGACGCTCATGGAGCGGAAGAAATTCCCCATCACCTGGATGCACGACCGGTCCGACATCCTTGGCGCCGCCGAGCCGGAAGAAGACAATTTCGGCCTCAAGGTGCATGGCAGCTTGAACATGGCCGTGAAGAGCGCGGTGGAGAAGCATGCGCTGCTTAAGCAGGGCGCAATCGATGGCATGTCCTTCAGCTACAAGGTGATCAAGGAGCTCTGGGACAACTCGGCTTCTCCCTCGGTCCGTCGGCTTAAGGAACTGAAGCTGGGGGAGGTCGCGCTCGTAGACTATGGCATGAATCCCTTGGCCCGCGTCATCGAGGTCAAGGCGGACATGAAGATCGAGGACCTGGTCGAAACGATCATGATGCTCGAAAACGAGCGGAAGATCGGGAAGACGATCTCCGCCAAGAACAAAACTTTGCTCAAACAAGCGAAGGAGGCACTGGAAGCACTCCTCGAGGCCGCCGAGCCGGACGACGATTCCACTCACGGCAAGATGGAGCCGCAGGACAGCGTGGAAGAAAAGGCGCAGATCAGCGCCTACTTCACGAGCCTTTCAGAGCTTAAAACTTTGATAGGAGGATAATCCTATGACTCCCGAAGAAAAACAGCTGCTCGAGGAATCGAAGGCGCTCGTCAAGGACCTGCGAGACAAACACGAGGAGTTCAAGGGCGGCTTCATGACGAAGGCCGACTGGACCACCTTCGAGAAGAAGGTCAACGATCGCCTGGACGAGATCGAAATCAAAGTCAACCGGCCGCCCGTCATCCCGGGCAACCCGGACAAGAAGGACGGTCCGAGCCCCGAGATGAAGGTCTTCGGAACCTTCGTACGCAAGGGCGAGGGCGTCCTGACAACGGAAGAGCAGAAGGTCATGCGGCTCTCCGACGACCAGAGCGGCGGCTACGTCGCACCCCTCGAGTTCAGCTCTCGGATCATCACGAAGTTGACCGAGATCTCAAACATCCGACCGATCGCGTCGGTGCTCCAGATCGGCGGCAGCGGGGTCGAGTGGCCCAAGGAGGGCACCGATACGGTCACGGTCGCCTGGGAAGACGAGACGCTCGCCGCCGGCGACTACAAGTGGAAGATGGAAAAGACCACGCCGAAGGAGCTCAAGGCCCTCATCACGATCAAGAAGACGCTCCTCGAGGACGCCTATTTCAATCTCGAAGAATACCTGGTCCGTAAGACCTCCGAGAAGTTCCAGAAGAAGGAAGGCGTGGCGTTCATCAGCGGGCCCGGCACGGCCTACCAGCCCGAGGGCATGCTGACGAACGGCGAAGTCCCGATCGTGGTCAGCGGAGTCGCGGACGCGATCGCGGCCGATGGCTTGGTCAATCTGTGCTACGACCTCCCGGACACCTACGCGCGCAACGCGCGGTTCGCCATGAGCCGGAAGACGGTCGGCAAGACCCGGCTGCTCAAGGACAAGAACGATCAGTACCTCTGGCAGGCCGGACTCCAGCCGGGCCAGCCCTCCACGCTCCTCGGCTACCCCATCACCGAGCTCGTCGACATGCCGGCCGTGGCGGCCAACGCCTACCCGGTCCTGTTCGGGGCCTTCAACGCGGCCTACCAGATCGTGGACCGGATCAACATCGAGGTCCAGCGGCTGGTCGAGGTCTACGCGACCCAGGGACTCATCGGATTCCTCTTCCGGAAGAGGACGGACGCGCAGGTCATCCTGCCCGAGGCGCTCCGGAAACTCAAGATCGCCGCGGCTTAACGGCCGAGGATCACTGCACTCAGGAGGTGCAACATGTTGAGAGATCTCTATTCGGACCTTCTCCCGGTCATCGGGAACAAAATCGCGGCGCGGACCAAGGCGGCCGGCGCCGTCGAAGGCGAGGTCATCGACCTCCAGGGCTTCGAGGGGGCCTGCATCATCGGCGTGGCCGGGGCTCTCGGAGCCCAGGTCAACACCTATGAGTTCCAGCTCATGGAAGGTGACGACGAGGATGGCGATTTCAGCGCCGTCGCGGACGTCGATCTCCTGGGTTCCGAGCCGACCTTCGTCCAGGACGGGGCCGACACCGACGAAAGCGATTCCGCCAAGTCGTTCGGCTATGTCGGGCTGAAGCGGTACATCCGGGTCGACCTGAAGGCCCCCACGGGGGACGGAACGGGCAGCGGCGTCGTCGGGGCCCTGGTCATCAAGGGGCATCCGCGCCACAGCCCCGCGGTGTCCTGAGGGTAGCCCATGAAAGTCAGAATGCTCGTAACCAAGCAGGGCAGTCCTGACGGCATCCGCGTGAACGAGTACAAGAAGGGGGACGTCGTGGACGTCCCCCAGGGCCTCGCCGAGGTCTTCCTCGAGAACAAGTGGGCCGAGAAAGACAAAAAGGACAAGTCCCCCAAGAGCTGAATCGGACCGGGCGGCCGGGGACGGGCGGGTTTCCGACTCCTTTCCCGCTCGTGGGTGGCCCCCCGGCCCGCCCGGATTTATCAGCCTGAGACGAGCCCATGAGAATGACACTGATCACCCCGCCGGCCACGGAACCCGTGACCCTCACAGAAGCCAAGGCCCACCTCCGCGTCGATACTTCGGATGACGATGCACTGATCACGCGGGAGATCTCCGCCGGCAGACAGCTGGTCGAGAACTGGGCTCGCCGGGCGCTCATCACGCAGACCTGGCAGATGGTCCTGGACAAGGCGCCGGCGGGCTTCGACATCCCCTTGCCTCCACTCCAGGAAGTCACGAAGATCGAGACAATCGATGACGCCGGCACGAAGACAGAAGTGAGCTCGCTGCTTTACTTCGTGGACCTGGGCCAGGGCTCCAACGGTCGGGTGCAGCTCAGGAGGGGCTGTTTCTGGCCTCATCATCGCGGCTTTGCCTCTTTCATCGTATCGTTCAAGTGCGGCTATGGTGCGGCTGCTGCGGTCCCCGAGGCCCTCAAGGAGGCCATTCTGAAGCTCGTAGCGCTCTTCTACGAGAACCGCGACGTCGGCGAATCCCTGGGCATTGTTACGAACGATTCGATGGTGCTCCAGCCGACCTTCCAGTTGCTCCAGCCCTTCAAGACCTTCATGAGGCCGCTGTCATGAGCAGATTCCCGGCGATCGGCGAGCTCAAGGAGAGGGTGACGATCCAATCCCGAACGGTGAACCCTGACGGCGGGGGAGGGGCGTCCGAGACCTGGCCCGACGTCGCCGACGTCTGGGCCAAGATCGAGCCCGTCTCGGTCCGTGAGGTCTTCTACTCCCATCAGATCGCGGTCGACGCCACGCACAAGATCACCATCCGCTACCGGGCCGACGTCAAGATGGACTGGAGGATCCGACGCATCCGGGACGAGGCGAAATTCAAGATCGTGGGACTCGTCGACGTGGAGAACGCCCATCGATATCTCGAACTCCAGGTGAGCGAGGAGACGACCCTCGATGCCTAAAAAGCAGCTTTTCACCCTGAGCGTCGTCGGCGATAAGGGCATCGGCAAGGAGCTCGAGCACCAGCTCAACAAGGTGGACAAGGTCAAGGCCGAGGTCTACATGACTTCGCTCGATATCCAGACCCAGGCCAAGGACAATCTCCGGACCCAGGGCGGCGTCGACGTCGGGAACCTCATCAACACGATCACCGTGAAGCTCGTCAAGAAAGGGCTCCAGGCGGATATCGGACCGGATGCTCCGTATGGCGAATACGTTGAGCTCGGCACCAGGCCCCACTTCCCGCCCGTCGACCCCCTCGAGAAGTGGGCTCACAGGCACGGCCTCGAGGAAGGGGCCGGCTACCTCATCGCCCGGGCGATCGCGCGCCGCGGGACGCAGGCCCGGCCGTTCCTCTACCCGGCGCTCTTCGCCTTCGAGGGGGAGTTCTACAAGCGCCTGGCCAGGATCATGGAGGCCTGATGCTCGATCCACACTGGGCGTTCCACCAGGCCGTCTACAAGCTGCTCTCCGGCGTTTCCGGCTACGCCGTCTACGACCTGTTTCCCCAGCAGGCCAAGTTCCCATACATCGCTCTGGGCGAGGCCACGAACGTGCCCTGGGACGACAAATCGAAACCCGGGCACCAGTTCGCATATACGATCCATCTCTGGAGCCAGTACCAGGGCCGGCAGGAGATCACGACGATGACGAACGTCGTGCTGGGACTGCTTTTCCCGGACGGCGGCTGGCAGCCGGATCTTGGCCCGAATTTCCGCCTGGTCCTCATGACCAAGGACACGGTCGATTACATCAAGGACCTTGACGGCGTAAGCGTCCACGGAATAGTCAGAGTCAAGGCCCTGATCGAGGAGGTATGACGTGGCCAAGAAGAAAGTCCCCGCGGCCAAAGCGACGAAGGATCTGAATCCGGACGAGGTCGAAATCGTGCCGGAGGAGGAAAAGGATCCCGGATCCTCAGCCCCCGACAAGTTCGACGAGCTCCTCGCCGCAGAGGTGAAAGAGACGCCCGTCCAGCGGGTGCCCGTCGAGATCGACGCCAAGACGCTCATCGACGCCGCGGCCGTGGAAGCGGCCGAGGCCTCGGTCGAGCTCCTCGGCGACTGGACGCTGCGTTTCTCCAATCCCCCGGCCGAGGATCAGGAACAGAAGGTCACGCTCATTTTCGGCCACAAGGACAAGAGCCGGCTCAAGGGGCTCCTGGACGTCGCCATCCAGGCGGGGGCGCCGGGCAAGCTCCGGATGTCCGGGCCGTTGAGCGTTTTTCTCCACGCTGTTCGATTCAACTACCTCGGCATCGAGGATGGGTTGCATAAAGAGGCCTTGATTTACGTTTTCCGGGCCCGGGCGATTCAATAACCGGGGCCGGGGAGGAGGTAACACATGAGCAAGATCAAGGGTATCGACGTTTACGTGAAGGTCAACACCGGGACCGAGTCCGTCCCTGTCTGGACCAAGGTCGGGGGGCAGAAGGGCGCAACGATCACGCCTTCTATCTCCGACATCGACGTCACCGACAAGGACAACGACGGCTGGGCGGACAACCTGGCGGGCATCCGCAGCTTCGAAGTCGAGTTCGACGGCTTCCTCATTGAGGACGACGCCGGCTACGCGGAGATGAAGAAAGGCTTCTGGGATCGGAAGGATCTCCACTGCCAGATCATCACCCCGGCCCACACCTACACGGGCAAGTTCCGGCTGACCGAGATGCCGGTCGAAGCGCCCGTCGACGACGCCGTGACCGTCAGTTTCTCCCTGAAGAACGTCGGCGCGATCGTCGAATCCTGAGAGAGGTGATCCGTGTCAACCTTAACCGTACAGATCATCACCCTCACCGGCGTGACGCCGTCTCTGGCCGCTGCCACGGCCGGAGGCGACCAGTGGGCCAACACAGGCCGGGAGTTCCTGCACGTCAAGAACGACGGCGCGGCCTCGATCAACGTCACGGTCAATTCCCAAAAGGCCTGCAACCAGGGCTTCGACCACGATGTCGTCATCGCGGTGCCCGCCGGCGAGCAGCGTCAGATCGGACCCTTCTCCAAGGAGCGGTTCAACGACGATGACGGGTATGCCCTGGTCACCTATTCGGACGTTACGTCGCTCACGATCGGCGTCGTCCGGCTGCCGTAAAGGAGGTTCGGTGAAAGAGTTCCTTATCGAGCTGGACAGGCCACGCCAACTCGTCTACGACTTCGGGGCGTGGGAGAAGCTGGCGGAGTATTTCGGGCAGAAGACCGGCCTCAAGCCGGAGGAGTTCGACCCCGTCAAAATGAACATCACGGTTCGGGATCTGCCTCACCTTGTCTGGGCGGGTATCTCCTGGGAGAGCCCCTGCCCCTCACTGGAAGAGGTCAAGAGCCTGCTGAACGAAGGTATCCGCAAAGGCACGTACACGATCATGAGCTTGCTCCTCGAGGTCACGGCCGCCATCTTCACGCATGCCGGAATGGAAGTGAAGAAGGACCAGGGTACAGGTGAAGGGGAAGAAAGAAAAAAAGCCCCCGGCCTCGCGGTCCCTGGCTCGCGGAGAGCCGGAAAGCAGCGGCAGTCGTAGGCATCTACCGGGAGAGGGAGTTCCTACGCCTTCTCCCGGTCGAACTCTACCGGGCCGTCGAGGCCGAGAATGCACGCCAGTACGAGATCTGGTTTCGGGAAGCATGGTTCGCGGCCCTGCTCCTCACCCCGCACTGCAAGAAGGGCCGGGCCCCGTCTGCCCTGGACCTGCTGCCCAAGACCATCCAACCGGACAGCAAAAAGCCTCAGACGGCGGCCGGCGTGAAGGCCGAGCTCAATGACCTCAAGAAAAGGCTGAAGATCGAATGACAGTTGCAGAGACGCCCCTTTATCAGCGCCGAGAATGGCTCTCCCAGAAGTACGTCTCCGAGCGGCTGAGCTGCGACGCGATCGCTGCGCTGTGCGGGCTCCGGAGCCACGTCAGCATTTTGTATTGGAAAAAACGTTTTGGTATTCCATCCCGAACGCTGAGTGAGGCGCGAGGAGATCGCGCCCCTATGTTGGGGAGGCATCATTCTGCAGAGGCGAAAGAAAAGATTGGACGGGCGTTTAGAGGAATAAAACGCGGCCCTCAATCTGCTGAACACAAACGACATTTAAGCGAAGCGGTTCGGGGAAGGTGGACGGGACAGAAGAACCCGAACTGGAATAACGGCGCATCTTATGCCGTATATCCGAGAGAGTTCAACAATGAACTGCGAGACAAGATTCGGAACCGCGACAATTATTCATGCCAGTTTCCGGGCTGCGACCGAAGAGAGAACGGCCACAAATTTCATGTTCATCACCTGGATGAAAATCCGAAGAACAATCAACGCGGGAATCTGATCCTGCTTTGCCTCGCCCATCATAGGAGCGTCCACAACTCGGAGGTTTATAAGAAAAAACTCCTCAATAAGGGAGAAGTCTAATCGTCATCAAAAGCCTGTTGGTCAAGATCGGGGCGGACGTCTCCGAATACGAGAATGGGATCCAATCCGCCCAGAAGAAGACCGAGGACATGGCCAAGGGCTTCGAGCGGATCGGCCGAGGCCTGAGCATCGGGATCTCCCTGCCGCTCGCCGGCGTGGGCGCAGCCGCGACGAAGCTCGCGATGGAAGCCATCGAGAGCGACAACCTCTTCAGCGTGGCGATGGGCGACATGGCCGCAGACGGCACGGCCTTTTCGAAGCAGCTCCGCGAGCAGTTCGGTCTCAACGAGTACGAGATCCGGAAGCAGCTCGGCACCTTCTACCAGATGACGAGCACGATGGGCCTCTCGAAGGACAAGGCCCTGGAGCTCTCCAAGGGATTCACGCAGCTCAGCTACGACATGGCCTCCTTCTACAATCTCTCTCCCGAGGAGGCCTTCCAGAAGCTCCAGTCGGGTATCTCCGGGGAGATCGAGCCCCTCAAGCGGCTCGGCATCGTGATCACGGAGGATATGGTCAAGCAGTACGCCCTGAGCCAGGGCCTGATCAAGCAGGGCGAGGAGCTCAACCAGGCGGGGAAGACCTGGGTCCGCTACCAGCTCATCATGCAGCAGACCCAGAATGCCCAGGGGGACCTCGCCAGGACGATTGATTCCCCGACGAACAAGCTCCGGATCATGAAGGAGCGGGCCAAGCTGCTCATCACCGAGTTCGGGTCGGGCCTGATACCTGCTTTCAGCGGGCTCCTCTCGGCCACGAAACCACTCTTCTCGATTCTCGAATGGGGCGCCAACGTCTTCAATTCCCTGCCGGCCGGTATCAAGACGACGATGGTGGTCCTCCTCGGCCTGGCGGCCGCGGCCGGCCCGGTTCTCCTCGTCGTGGGGAAGCTCGTCCAGATCGCGCCGGCCTTGTCCAAGGGGCTGCTCCTGGTCAAGACCGTGGCGGCCGGCTTGGGCGTCACCCTGCCGAGTCTTGCGGCCGTCGTGGGCGCCCTCAAGGTGGCCTTCTCGGCGATGCTCGGCCCCATCGGCCTGGTCGTCGCGGCCGCCGGAGCCGCGGCTGTCGTCTTCTGGAAGGTCCACGCCGCCCAGAAGGCCGCGGCCGAAGCTGCGAAGCAGTATGACCAGCTCAACGCTGCCTTCGGAAAGAAGCTTTGGGAGATCGCCCAGGCCGCCGGGATCACGAGGGAGCAGTTCGACGACCTAACGAAGAAGTACGGCGAAAACTACGCGGCCCTGGGCATGGCCATCAAGAAGGGGACGGAGGGCGTCGCGCTCCAGAAGGCGCTGGCCGAGCACACGCAGAAGGCCGCGGCGGCCGCCCAGGGACAGGCCGGCTCGTTCGCGAGCGACGCGGACAGCGCCACGCAGCTGAAGGCCGCCCTGGAGAAGGTCAAGGAGCAGCAGAAGGCTGTCGCCGACGTCGTCAAAGAGGCCACCGACAGCATGAAGCAGGCCACGCTGAGCGAGTACGAATACTCCAAGTGGGCGCTCGAGCAGCAGTACAAAGACCGGATCGCCAAGATCGACGAGACCCTGGCGAAGGCCAAGGAGGAGGCCGCAGGGAAGATCGCCACGGACGCCGAGTACCAGGCCCAGTCCCGCCTCCTCGAGGAGGGCGCCGCGAAGGCCAAGCTCACGGTCCAGCAGGCCTACCAGACCCAGGCCAAGGCCCTCCAGGCCAAGCGCCTCGAGGACGAGAGCGCCCTGCAGTCGGAGATCCTGACGGCCGAGTCCGAGTGGTGGACCCAGCGGCTTACGATGGCCCAGACCTTCCAGGATGAGCGGGCCAAGCTCGTCGACGGCATCAAGCAGATGCAACTCTCGGAGACGCAGTACAAGCTCTGGGCGCTCGAGCAGGAGCGAGCGGCAGAAACGGCCAGGATCCAGAATTCCAAGGACCTCTCAGCGCAGCAGAAGACGGAGCTCCTGGCGATGCTGGCCTCGTACTACGAGCAGAAGAAGGCGCAGGCGGAGGCTGACGCCTCGGCCGAGGTTGCCCTGGCCAAGGAGACAGAGACGTCCTTGACGAACGTCTACACGAACGGCGTTGAGAACATCCTGGGGGCGTTCGAGGAATTCGGCTCCGGGTCGAAGAGCATCCTCGGGGCCTTCGGTTCGGCGATCAAGGAGACGGTCAACACGGCGATCTCGGAGCTCAAGAAGCTCGTCGCCGGCATGTTGGCGAGCGCGGCGGAGAACGTCATCGCTGAACAAGCTCAGGCCGTCGCCGGCGTCATCTCGAGTGTAATGATGTCGGTCCCGTTCCCGCTCAACTTGGCCCTCGTGGGCGGGGCGATCGCGGCTGTCAACGCTCTGTTCGGGGCCATCGGGCTGGCAGAGGGCGGCCTGGTCACGGGCCCGACGCTGGCCCTGGTCGGTGAGGCGGGGCCCGAGGCCGTGATCCCCCTGGACAAGCTCGATCTCCTCTCGGGCGCGGCCGCGGGCGCGGGGACGTCGATTGAGCAGCACTTCAATTCGCCGCTGATCCAGACCACGAGCCTTTCCAAGGGCCAGATCG
>Ga0153915_10006868_pt1 | contig 10706 bp, 20 predicted proteins | sample Opewatmetagenome_2_FD_107003 | JGI IMG/M metagenome (GOLD analysis project Ga0153915, IMG submission 107003) | Freshwater wetland microbial communities from Ohio, USA - Open water 3 Core 3 Depth 3 metaG | ecosystem: Environmental > Aquatic > Freshwater > Wetlands | place: USA: Ohio, Lake Erie...
GTTTCCGTAGCATCGCTTCCTTTGGACCGATCTTTTGCTCCGCCATGGCTCTCTCCAATATCGTTGCGCCCAAGATCATGATGATCGTCAAAGTGCCTCTCCAACAGTCGCCTGACCCGTTGCATCTCATTCCAGAAATCCAGCCGATGACATAGTCCCGTATTCGGCCCAACGGAGCATTTGCCGTCGCAGCACAGAGCACGCAGGATCAGGTCATCGGCTGGTAGTGTCGTCATCGGTCTTTCTCGCTCGGGGTTTATGCCGTGCCTGCGGCCTCCATCGCCGCATTCAACTGTTCGCCGCTGATGCCCGATTGTTTCGGCTCTTTGGCCGCCTTGGGCGGCTTCTCAGCCTTCGGGATCGGCGGCAGTTCCTTAAACAGGGCGAGTTGGGCGTGGTCGCCATAGGCTTTGGCGACCTTCTGCAACATCTTCCGCTCCTCGCCTTCCAGCTCGGTGATGAGGCTGACCAACTTCGCCTTCTGCTGGACGATCTTGATTTGCAGCTTCATCACCTTCTGCGGGATGCCGCGGGCGGCTCCCCGCTCGTAGATCGCCGTGATGGTCTCCCGGATGCGGCGGGCCTTGTTCATGTAGGACCCGCGCGCACTCTCAAGGTCATCGAACCCGGAGAGCACGTCTTTGACGATGCCCTTGACCGTTCGCTCCGTAACCTCGACCTCGACCGTCTTAGCCTGCTTGGCCATGTAGTATCCTCTCCAATGCTGCCGGGGTTGCATAGAGCCGGAAGTGGATCGGGCAGTACGAACTCGTTCCGGTCGATGGTCTGAATTTCGGCCTGCCGCACGATAGCAGCAAACCATCGCTACCGCGATCTGGAAGCAGGGCGCGACAATGGTGTGGCTCTAGCTTCAGATACTCGACTGGCTCGCAGGTCGGGATGGCCTCGAATTCCGCGAGGGTCAGCGGCTTGTGGACGGCGTTCGGCATCTTTCTCCTCTTTCTGGCTATTTTCTCTTTCGTGTTCTGTCTCGGGGCCTTATCGCGTCGTGTCGCGAGATGCAGCCGCCCCAGCTTCCCTGCGACGGCGCTGCGGCTCCGCCCCATGGCGTTGCCGACCTCGGTCATCGACATACCGATATTCCATAAGGCGATAAGATGCCGTTCATCGGCATCGGTCCAATGGACCCCATTGACGACAAACTTAGGGTCGCTCATCTGGACCTCGGCGGGTAGATATCCGGCCTGATCTGGGACGGCCGCATCTTGATGATCTTGGCCACCTGTAGGACCCGGTTCACCGGGACCCTCTCCCATTGGTAAACCGCGACCCTGTGGATGCCCAGCTCGCGGGCGATTTGGGCCGACAACCCCCGCTCGCCCCTGATCTTGGCAATCGCCTTGTCCATATCTGGTCCTCTCTAGCTGGAAAAACTCAACTGGTCGTGGTCCTTAGCATTTTTGCCCACAAATGAAAAGTTTCGCTTTACGGCTTAAACCGCAGAGGATAAAGTTTCGGCAGGCGGCAATCCCGCCGCCAGCAGGAGCAACACATGCTGCAAGGTATCGATCTTAACGAATTGTCGCGCCGTATCACGGCAAATCAGGAGTTGAAGCGGGACTATATCGCTCCCGCCAATAAGCTCGAAATGGCTGTCCAGACGGATGGCAACGTGGCTCTGGCGGTGCCTGACCACGGCCATTTCCCCATCCTCCCCATCGCTCACCGCCAGCTCGGCACCTTCATCAATGTGCCGGCCCAGTATTATGACCGGATGAAGGTGGAGGCCCCGGACCTTTTGGCCGAGAACGTCAATACTTGGCTGCGCCGGATGCCGGGGGACGTGAAGCGGATGGTCCGCACGCTTGGGGGCGACGACAGGGCGTTGCTTTCCAATAGCTATCAGCGGATCGAGCACGAGGAGATTGCCGCGGTAGCCCTGCCGATCCTCGCGGACCTCCCCGGCGTCCGCATCGTTTCGTGCCAGATCACCGACGCTCGGCTCTATATCCACTTTGTGGTTGAGACCATTCAGGGCGAGGTCACTGTTGGCGACGTGGTGCAGGCGGGCGGCATCATCTCAAATTCGGAAGTCGGGCTCGGGTCAGTCTCGGTGGCTGGTCTGATCTGGCGCTTGATCTGCCTGAATGGGGCTAAGACTACCGATACGTTCCGCCGCGCCCATATCGGCCGCAAGGTCGATGATAGCGAGGCGTTGTGGGCCGACGACACCAGAAAGGCCGACGACAGGGCGATCCTGTTGAAGGTCCGCGACATGGTCCGGGCGGTGGTAGACGAAACCCGCTTCCGCCAGCGGCTCGATCAGATGCGCAACCTGACCGAAGGCAAGATCACCGGCAACATGGTGACCGCCGTCGAGGTCCTGACGCAGAAGGTCGGCTTGGCCGACACCATACGCCCGAACATCCTCCGTTCGCTCGCGGAGGGCGGACAGTTGAACGCATGGGGACTGCTGAACGCGGTCACGGCACAGGCGCATACCGCAACCGACTATGACAACGCGGTGGCGCTGGAAGCGGCGGGCGGGCAGTTGCTCGACCTCGCGCCGTCCGAATGGAAGCATATCTTGCAGGCGGCATAAGCGGCCGGCGACCTAGATTAGCGGCTAGGTGATATGCTTCCGGGGCGCGGCGGACTTTACACCTTTCACCGTCGCGCCCCACTCTTTCATGGAGAACGATCATGAATGCAGAACGGCACATTGAGCGGCACATCCGCAAGCTGCTGGCGGAGATCAATCCGGCTCTCGCCCGCGGCGAGTTACAGGAGGCGATCAAGAAGATGACGGTCGCCCGCACCCTGATTGAAGCATTGGAGAAGGCGAAGCGATGACTGTCAGACCCGAACTGAAGCAAGAGGTTACCGACCTCGTCAACAAAATGAGTGACCTCGAAAAGGTTAGTGCCGGGATCACCGTGGCATTACTGCACATGGATAAACTCGAACGTGGGCAACGCATCGATCTGATCGAGGCCGGCCTCGATTTCTACAGATGCGCAATGGCCGCCGATCTGCTCACATTCGTCACTAAGGACTGCACCTTGCTCGCTCACACGCAGGAGGCGACACGAGAGGTGCAAGTCCGCGTCGCCATGACCCTCAAGACTGCGATCGAGACACAGGAGGCCACCAAAGATCGCTTCTTCCTGCTGACGGAGATGCTGAAGGATAAGCCATGAGCGCCCCGCTCGCATGCCCGAAATGCGGCCGGGAAATCGTGACGTGGATAAACGAACGACCGTACTGTCGAGACCACGGCTATCTGCACTGGTGGTGGTTTCTGATCCCTTGGTCGAAAAGGTGGCGAGGCTGGACATGACCCACCCCGACGAACAGATTTCTCGGGAATACCGCGAGGCGATGCAGGACCTCGCGAGGGCGCTCGATCGTATCTTTAATGAGGAAGGTAAACCAAAGACTACCTGTTTTGTGGTGTTGATCGCGCCGTTCAATGAGGAGAGCCGCGTCAACTACATCAGCAACGGCCAGCGCAAGGACATCATTACCATGATGAAAGAGTTCATCGCGCGGGCTGAAGGGCAACCTGAACTTACCGGGAGAGCGTGATGGCTGTTGAATATCAAATAATCGGGGGCGAAACCTATCTCGGCGACGGACTATATGTTGCCATCGACAACGGCATGGTGCGCTTGCGCACACCACGATTCGCCGGCGGCTTGCGCACACCACGATTCGCCGGCGATCACGTTATCTTTCTTGAGCCGCAAGTATTGACTGAATTCTTTCGGTGGCTGGTGGCGCAGGGCATCGAACCAAAGATCAGCACATGAAGATCATCAAGTGGTCGGGCAAACCCATCAGTCGGCCGGGCATCTACAGCGGCATCCCGATCGAGACTTACCATAGCGCCGCCATCTGCAATGGGCCCGCCGTGTCCTCGACCGATCTGCGGACGGCATGGAAAAAGTCGATGGCCCATATGTTCGATCAGTGGGTCTGCAATCCGAACCGCGAGCCGCGCGCCGTTTCCGACCAGATGATCCTCGGGATGGTTGCGCACCATATCTTTCTCGGTGAGGACAATTTCAATTCCAAGTTCATCGGCCAGCCGGAGACCTATCGAGACCTCGTGACGGCAGAGGAGAAGCCGTGGCACAACGGGGCGAAAGCCTGCAAGCAATGGAACGCGAAACAGGCGGCCAAGGGGCGGACCATCGTTCCCTTTGAGCAGATCAAGGCCATCAAGGGCATGGCCGCATCGCTCGCACTTGAACCGCTGGTCATGGCCGGCGTTCTCAATGGGCAGATCGAATGCTCATTATTCGCCAAGGACCCGGAGACCGGTCTATGGCTCAAGGGGCGGCCTGACGTGATCCCGACCGACAGCGGCGAGTATGTTGACCTCAAGACGGCGCGGGAGGTCACGCCCTATGCGCTGCAATACGCGATCCGGGAGTACGGCTACCAGATGCAGGGCGCACTGATTTCCATAATATGCTCGGAACTCTGCATTCCGTTCGAGAGCTTCACGCTGATGTTCGTCGAGACCAAGCGGCCATTTTGCGTCTACCCCGCGCCGATCGACAAGTTTGACCTCGATATGGGCGAGCAACAATGCCGTGCTATGATCCGCAACATAACCCTCTGCATCGAGGCCGGCGTCTGGCCGGGACCATTCGACGGCCACCTTCGTCCGTTGCCGATCGCCAACGCCGAACGCGAGCGCATCATCGAGCGCCTGACTGCGCTCGGCATAACATAGGAGCAACCATGACGACAGATATCGCGACGGTCGAAGAACGTGTTGACCGCCTAAGCAAGGCGGGCAGCGTCGAAATCGGCGCTACTCTCGGCGGCGTCAGAGTGATGTCCATCGCTGACCTCGAAGTTATCAGCACCCGGTTGGCACGCGGACAGATCGCCGTGCCGGCCCATTGTCGGGACAATCCCGGCACCGTCTTTGCCCTCTGCCTGCAAGCCTTGGAGTGGGGCATCCCGATCATGAGCGTCATCAACAAATCCTATGTGCCGAAAAATGGCGACCGCATCGGGTACGAAAGCCAGTTGATCCATGCCGTGATCGAGAAGAATGCACCGCTCAAAAGCCGGCTGCGCTACGAAATCATCGGGGAAGGCGACGAGCGCCGTTGCAAGGTGTGGGGCACCTTCAAGGGCGAGACCGAACCGCACACCTACACCAGTGAAACGCTCGGCAAGTTGCACCCCGGCCACATCACTAAGGACAATAAAAGGTACGTCACCGGATCACAGCTATGGGATGACGCGCCGGAGGTCCAGATGTTCTATTCGGCCTCCCGGCAATGGGCACGGCTGTTCTGCCCCGACGTTCTACTCGGCGCATACGCCCCAGAGGAGTTGGAAGCCGCGCCGCCGATCGATGTCACGCCGCCGCAGAGTTTTGCGGATCGGTTGAAGGCCGCCGCAGAGGCGCGCGGCAAGGAACAACGCGGGTTCAATGCGGACCATATCGAGCGGACCACGCGCGAGCATACGAATAACAAGATCATTGAAGGCCACGCAGAGGGCGGGGCCAATGAGGCGGAGAGTGAATATGGCGAAGAAGAAGCCACTGATGGCGACAATGAAAATGACGTTCGGGCACTCGGAGGAGGGAGTGCCCGAGGTGAAGATGGAGGGCACGATCAGGACGCGGGTGCAGTTGCAGGCGGTAGTGGATCAGCTCCTGAAGATGGAGCCGCTTCTGCCGGAGGTGAAGCGGCGCAGCAAGGCGAAATCTTCCCGCCCGACAGGGACAAGCCGAAAGGCCGGAAACGCTCGTGACGCAGCGCAGACAGCAACGGGAGGCTGATCTAACGCGCAGCCTAGTGCGCTACCTAGAAAGGGCACTTGATGGTTTAAGCCCACTAGAGAAGGCACTCAAACTCGTTTTCCGCATTCCGCGAAGTCTATGGCAACGAGTTTGTTATCAAGATGAAATCGGATGGCGGATTTTCGGTTGAGCGGAAACAGTAATGCGCCAACGACGACCACGTCTGATTGATGAGGGCTACCTGAAATGGCTCCGCACGCAACGCTGCGCGTGCGGATGCCTACGGACGCCGTGTGACGCAGCTCACCTAAGAGCCGGCTCGATCGTCTACGACAAGGACTATACCGGCATGGCGAGGCGGCCGGATGATAAGTGGGCCTTGCCACTGAACCACGCATGTCATATGAGACAGCACGCCTATGGTGATGAACTCGGATGGTGGGCCGCGCACGGTATTAGCGATCCGTTTATCCTCTGCATTCTACACTATAAAAGATACGGCGGGACAGGTGGCGCACCCGCTGTAAAGAAGAAAGCAAAGCGCCGCACAACTTGGCCGAAACGTAAGATACCATCGCGACCCATGCCGGGATATTTCGGCACAAAGCGAGTGATCTGGTCGAGGCCATTTTCAAAACGCAGGAGCAACAAGTGATGGTTTTTAGACGCAATAACGGACCAAGCCTCAAGCCGGAGGCGGTTCCATTCGATGTCTCGACGCTTGAGGCTGAGATCGGGCAGGAGTTTCAACGCAGCCGCGTGTCCGAGTATGCGCCGCCGCCGCGGCAGATCACCCCGCCGCCGCTGCCGCGCGTCGTCGAGGAGGATATCGGCCAGCTCAGTGCCGCCGCCGTAGGCGAGATGTACGAGGCCGCGGCCAAGTCCATCGAGGCAATGGGGACCGAGCTGATATCGGTCGTTGCCCGCACCGAGAGCATGGTGGCGGAGTTTAAGATCACCATGGACCTCTTGAAGCAGACCGCTGATGGCTATCGCGAACAGGCCAAAAAGGTCGCGTCGATGATCGACGACGCCAACAGCATGACGCTCGACGTTCGTAAGGCTTGCGAGGAGATGCGGACGAAACTCAGTGCTCCGCGCAAGCCAGCCGAGAGCGAGGCTGTTGGTTAGGGCATTACCATTCCTGATCGCAGCCGCGCCAATCGCGGTTGCGGTCATCTGTTATTTCATTTGAGGAGCAACCCATGAGAAAGACTTTGCCGGAGAACATCGAGGCCGGCCGCCTCACCGAGGGCGAGTTTGCGACCAATCGCGGTTGGGGCCCGACCGGATTTTTCCAAGTTATCGGGCCGACCGGAGCCATGCTCACCATCGTCGGCTCCGAAGGCTATGCGGAAATTCCGTGGGAGCATGTCTCGGTCTCGACGCGCCATCGCTGTCCTAACTGGGTAGAGATGTGCTGGATCAAAGACGCCTTCTTTGAGGAGACCGAGTGTGTGGTGCAGTATCACCCGCCGAAGGCGGACTGGGTCAACAACCATCCTTATTGCCTGCATATGTGGCGCTCGACGGCTGTCGAGTTTCCACGGCCACCCTCGATCGCGGTCGGCGTCAAGAGTGAAGGCATCCTGACCCCGGAGCGGGCCGCGCAGTTGCGGCGGGAAATGTAGCAGTCACCCGCAGCCGTCGGTTGCTCCCGGTTGCGGGTCGGGCGGGGTGGTGGCTCACTGGTGCATACAGTGAGCCACCATTTCCCTTCACACCTAGATGGAGAATGACGATGGAATTCAATCAGCACGAGATCAACATCATGCGGCACTGGTACGAGATCGCCTCGCGCCTCGAACCAAAGACGCTGCTCGATCAGCAGGATCACGACCTTGCTGCGCGTCTGCCGAAGCCGAAGCATCACGAACTCGAAGCGGACGGCATAGCGACGGCACCGCCAGCATCGGATGGCATCTAATGGCCAAGCCGTTGATGATGTCAGAGCAACGCGCGATCGCCGCGGCCTATGTTGCCGGCGACGACATCGAGGACATTGTGAAGCGGTTCGGGCGCTGCTCCACCACGATCGACAATGTGGCGAAGCGGCTTGGACTGCCGCGTCGCCGGATACGCAAGCTGCGGCGGCTCATGCCGGGGACGGTTGTCGATGAGGGAAGGGCTCGGCCGTGAGAGCTGACATGATCGCCATTCTCGCTATTCTTGCTGCGTTTGGCGCAACTCTATCTTCAGCGGGCATGATCGTCAGGTCGCTCAAAGGCGAATTTGACAGGGCCGACGAAAGCGAAAAGCTGGCAATAGGCTGGTTCATTGTCCTAGCCATCTGCCTGAGATAGTGAGGACACCCCATGGCCGATCGAGAGCAAGGAGGCTGCGTCATCTGTGGTGCGGTCGAACCCTATATGTTTCTCGACGAGCGGACGGGACAATTATACTGCCAGCGCCACATTGGCCCGACCAGTGACAAGATTGACAAGATGCTTGTCTGGTTACTGGTTAAGGCCGCTGGCGGCAGGATCTCCATCCCGAAGGGTGTAATCGATGCCTTCAATCCCTATAGGGCCACGATCACCGAATTCACCGACCCGACCACTGGCGACAAGGTGTTTGAATGCGGCGAAAATGTCAGCGACTTACCCCCCTCGAACGGGCGGTGATCGCCGCCCAGTACCGGGGGGGCTGGACCCTCAAGGCGATCATGGCGGCGAACAACTGTAGCCGGTGGACGATCAGCGCCTGCCGCGACTACCATCGGGTGCCGCGCCGGCCACTGGGCCCACCCCAAAAACAGTCGGCACCACCCCTCCAAGACATGCCTTTTGACTTTGTCTGACAGTGGCTTAGGCATATGAAATGACTGTCGCCACCCAAGCCCGGATATGCCCCCATTGCTACCGGCGATGGACCCAAAAGCGGGGCCAGACCCGCCGCAACGCTTGCCCAGCCTGCCGGTCCGTGAACCATAGCGAGGCTCAGGCCCTGCGCTGGAAGCGCCAGAAACGGGCTAGGAGGCTTGCCAAGGAGGCTGCGGCGATGCCGGGGAGGGAGACCCTGCCGGACCTCGAAACGCTCATGGCGGAGCTAGAGGCGGCGTCTGGCAGGGCATTGGCGGCGGCTCAGGCGCTGGCACCTAAGAAAGGCTAGGCCCTATTTATAGGCGACGCAGGTCTCGCAGGCCGTGCCGCGCACGTCACGCTTCAGATTGGCCGCCCGCAGCCGCTGGAACGCATCGCTGTTCCAGCAGGTCATGAACGGGTCCTGCTTGAGGTCTCCCATCGTGAAGCTGTCATCATGCGAGAAGCAACAGCCCACGAGCTTGCCGTCCCAAGTAATGTGCCCTTCGGTGAACAGGGACCAGCATGGTAGCGGGTCGCGGAGGGCATCGGCGCGGCCTCGATTACCCGCCGTGAGTGACCATCCTTTACCACGCGCAACGTCGCCAACCAGTTCAGCTTGACTGTAAAGGGGCAGGGCATAAACCTCATCGAGCAATGGACGCAGCTCATCGACAATTCCCTTCATTCGTTCGCCCTGCTCGCCATCGTATTCGATGTAGCTCGCATAGAGCTTGCACAGTTTCCCGGTCCTGAAAAACACCTCGTCGCGCACATCCTTAGCGGCCTTGATGTTGTTCATCATGATGTCGAACAACAGCGGGTTCACTCGCGCGATGTCGTGGAACTGCTCCTTGTTCGCATAGTTCAGTGAGAACTTCAGGCTGTCCAGTCCGGCGTCGAAGCATTGCCGCATCCGCGACGGCTTCGCCAGCGATCCGTTGGTGGTCAGGAATACATAGGGGATGCCGATGTCCTTCGCCCGCTTGATGTAGACCGGCAGGTCCGATTTCATCATGCTCTCGCCCAGAAAGAACAGCCCCAGCTCCTCGACGCCGATTGCTTTCAGTTCGCAGACGATGCTGTTGAACATCACGGCGTCCATATCACCTTCCTCGCGCAAGCCGTCCGCGTGGGCGCAGAACGAACAGGCGTAATTGCAGCGGGCGGTGATCTCGATCTTTACGGAGCGGGGCGGTGGCACGATCAACTGGCGACGCTCAGGCGGGATGGCGGTGATAGCGTCGATGCGCTCCGTGATAGACATTTCTATCTCCTCATGAACAGGACCCAGATCAGGCAGGCGGTGAAAAAGGCGAGTAGTATCGTGAGGGCCACGTCGCGGCCTTGACGCGCATCAAGTAGCGGCTCGATCGGGTGGTGCTTTTTCATTTTCCGTTCACCTTCGACGTGAATGCCCGATCATCACGCTCATGCAACTGAAGTTCCCCACGCAGGTCGTCGAGCTGCTTGTGCATTTCCGCCAGCTCCGCGGCGCGGCGCTTCCAGACTGTCTCGACCTCGGTTCTCGATATCTGCGTCCGGTTCTCGCCCTCGATGCGAGCGATGTCGGAGTTGAACCGCCGCACGAACTCCTCATGCTCGCGCAGCGTCAGATAGTTTTCACGGATGGCGCGCACCTCCGCACGCGGATCAGCCAGCGACCAGAACGCCCCGACTACCGCACCAGCCGCCCCCAGCGTGGTGAGGCAGACCACAATGATAAGCTGCCAGTTCGCACGCGAACCGCCCTCCCCATTCCCTGCCATGGTCCTACCCAGCCCACTGGCAACTCCGCCGCGTTGCTACGTCACAGAATAAACCGCCGCATGTCCGATCTCGATCTTGCTGCCCGGATTTTTCCAGCGCAGCGCATCAGCATGCTGAACCGCCTCGAACTGCTGACTGTGCTGCGGCGTCTGAGCAATGCCGTTCATGTAGACTACCCAATAGGCGCTGCCGCGCCCTGTGATGACGACCGGCCCCGAAGGCCCAACTGGCGTCGGCGTTGGTGTCGGTGTCGGCACCGGATCGACGATCGGGTCCCCGAGGTGATTTAGGTCGTCCAGCAGCGAGGCCCAGTCGAAGCCCTCCGGCGATTTGCCGGTGGCCAGCGACTGCTGGATGTCGTTGAGCACGGCATAGCTCTCGTCGCAGTATTTCCTGAACCA
>Ga0153915_10006869_pt1 | contig 10705 bp, 8 predicted proteins | sample Opewatmetagenome_2_FD_107003 | JGI IMG/M metagenome (GOLD analysis project Ga0153915, IMG submission 107003) | Freshwater wetland microbial communities from Ohio, USA - Open water 3 Core 3 Depth 3 metaG | ecosystem: Environmental > Aquatic > Freshwater > Wetlands | place: USA: Ohio, Lake Erie...
AGCCGCGTCTCCACCGGCAGGAGGCCCTGGGTCTTCAGGAACGACAGGGCGTAGATGTCCATCTGGAGGCTGTCGGCCGTCCGCCGGTCGGCGTCCTTCTGCGACGGCGCCTCGCTCGACTTGAAATCGATGATGACGGGGCCCTCGGCCTCGAAGTCCACGCGGTCGAAGCGCCCGGAGAAGCGGACGCCGCCCTCCTGCCAGCGGAACGTTTTTTCGAGGCAGGCCGGCACGCTTCCCGACGCCTCCTCGCGGCGGTGGAAAAGGCGCAGGGCCCGCTCGCCGGCCGCCTTCCTCAGCTCCTCGTGCTCGCGGCTGAGGAAGCCCTCGTTGACCCAGTTCTTCGCGTACTCCTCGAGGAATTCCTCTTCGCTGACGGGCTTTCCCCGCATCCGGTTCCTGAGGTAGAAATGGATCGTCTCGTGGAGGACGCGGCCGAAGACGAGCGTGTGGTGGGGCAGGACCGGGACCCGCATGACGTGCCGGAAGCGGTACTTGAGCGGGCAGGTCAGATAATCCTCGACCTGGACGTGACTCAGCGCCAGGACGGCGGGAGCCCGGCTCCGGACCGCCGCCGCGGCCCGCGGCCGCTCCTCGGCCAGGGCGTAGCGGCGGATCTCCTCGATGGCCGAGGCCCGGAGCACCTCGTCGGGCATCTTGGGAATGTCCAGCGCCTCGAGGACGAACGGGCTGACCTTCTTCAGGCGCTTGAGGCCGTAATCCCGGGCCCAGGTCATGGTCAGCGACGTCCTGGCCCGCGTCATCGCCACGTAGAACAGCCGCCGCTCCTCCTGCAGGTAGTTCTCTTTCCCCGGCAGGGTCTCCTGGAGGATGGCGTCGGGGACCGGGATCTTCTCGCGCTGTTCGCGGCCGGGGAAGCGGTCCTCGATCAGGCTGACCAGGAAGACGCTGCCGAACTCGAGCCCCTTGGCCTTGTGCACGGTCAGGACGTTGACGGCGTCCTCGTCGAGATCGGCTTCGGAAGTGGCCGGGTTGTCGCCGACCTCGCGCAAGAGGTCGAGGTAGCGGGCGAACGAATGGAGGGAGTCGTTGTCCGTGAGGTCCGAGAATCCCTTGATCTTATCGAAAAACAGCCGGATGTTCTTGATCCGGATCTCCGACTCGACCGACATCTTCTCGACCAGCGCCTTGAGATAGCCGCTCCGCTCGAGGAAGGCATAGACGACGGCCCCGGCGTTTTTCGAGCCGGCCAGCTCGACGAAGAACAGGAGGTCGGCGAAAATCTTCTTGACGACCTCCTCGGTCTCCGCGGAAATCTCGACCGGCTTGGCCCCCTCGGCGACGAGCTTGAAGACGCTGTGGAGCGAAAGATTCGTCTTCTTGGCGTAGCCGGCCAGGCGCGTCATGTCGTAGGAGTTGGCCCGGTAGACATCGGACAGGGCCAGGTAGAAGAGATCGCGGCTGTTCTCGAAGTCCGTCAGCGACTCGATGAAGGCGGTCAGGATCTTGATCTCCTCCTGCTGATAGAGGCCCCGGCTGCCCGAGAAGCGGTACGGGATCTGCTTGACGTTGAAAGTCCGCAGGTAGGGGTCGGCGTCGGCGTTGCGGCGGATGAGGACGGCGATGTCGCTCCAGGCTGCGCCTCCCGCCCGTTTCTCGAGGATGAGATCGGCCACCCGGTCGGCCTCGTGGGAGAGCGTGTCGAACTGGAGCATGAAGATGCTTTTTCCCGAGCCCGGCACGGCCGCCCGCAGGCGCTTGTCCACCTTGTCCTTGACCTCGAGCCGGCTGGGATTGTTGTGCTGGATGAGCTGGTACGAGGCGTCGAGGATGGCCTGGGTCGAGCGGTAGTTCCTCGTCAGCACGACCCTCTTGGCCTCGGGATAGACCTCCTCGAAGCCGAGGATGTTGCTGAGCGACGCCCCGCGGAAGCGGAAGATGCTCTGGTCGTCGTCGCCGACCACGGTCAGGTTGCGGTGTTCCGCGGCCAGCATCTTGAGGAGCTCGAACTGGACGTAGTTCGTGTCCTGGAACTCGTCGACCAGGATGTACTTGTACTTTTTCCGGAATTCATCGAGGACCGAGGGCCGGGAGCGGAAGAGGCCGGCGACGAGCGTCACCTGGTCCTCGAAATCGATCATCCCCTCCCGGACGAGGAGGGCCTGGTATTCGGCGAAGACCCGGGCGACTTCCCGGTGCTTCCGGGCCGTCTCCTTCTCCGCTTCCCCGGCGGCCCGGTCCGCCAGGCCGCGGGCGTAGCGCTCGTAATCCTCCGGACGGACGTCCTCCTGCTTCAGCCGGCGGATGGCCTCGAGGAGTTCCTGGATGTGCCGGGTCGGCGTGCTCAGCGGCCGGTAGTACTCCAGCGAGAAGCGGAACAGGTTCTCGCGGAAAAAGATGGCCTGCTCGACGTCGTCGAGGAGCTTGAAATCCGGCGGCAGGCCGACGTCGAGGGCGTAGTCGCGCAGGACCTTTTCGCCGAAGGAGTTGAAGGTGCTGATCTCGACGAACGAGTACGTGTACGGGACGAGGACGTCCACCCGGGCTTCCATTTCGCTGGCCGCCCTCTCCGTGAAGGTCACGGCCAGGATCTCCTCGGGCCGGGCGCGTTTCGAGGCGATGAGATGGGCGATGCGGTGGGTGATGACCTTGGTCTTGCCCGTGCCCGCGCCGGCGATGATCAGGAGCGGGCCCTGGCCGTGGACGACGGCCCGGCGCTGGGCGGGATTGAGGGGCTCGAGGAGGTCCTTTTCCTCCGGGGTTCGTTCATTCGCGCGGGAGCGGGGCATGCGACGCGGGCGGCCGGCCGGGCCTGCTATTTCCGGTCCTTGGGGACGACAATGACCTTCTCGCCGGGCTTGATCAGCCACAGGCTGCCGCGGGCCTCCTTTTCGACCGCCTTCGGGTTCGTCTCGAGCTCGCGGATTTCCGCCTCGAGCCGGATTTTCTCGCGGTCGAGCCGCTTGACCTCCGCCTCGAGACCGGCCAGCTGCAGGCGGGTCCGGTGGATGTCCATGACCCCCTTTTTCCCGAAGATCGACGTCACGACCAAGACCAGGAAAAGGCAGGCGACACCCAGGATGAGGATCTTCTTCCGGAAGGCCGGATTGCGGTGAAGGGGATCGTCCTTCACAGGACGGCCTCCATGCCTTTCCGCAGCAGGCCGTCGACGACCGATTTGGAGGCGGCCTCGGCGTAGCAGCGGATGACGGGCTCCGTGCCGGACGATCGGAGGAGGAACCATTCGCCGCCCTCGAGCTCCAGCTTGATGCCGTCGATCGTCTCGACCCGGACGACCTTGCGCCGGCCGACCTTCTCGGGGGGATTCTGGATGAGGGCCTTCAGCTTCTTGGCCCTCTCGGGAGTCATCGGGACGGTCCGTTGGCCGCCGATCGTCTGGCCGTATTCGGCGAACAGGGCGTCCAGCAGAGCGCGCAGGCTCCGGCCCGTGACCGCGATCATCTCGGCCACGAGCAGGCCGGCGAAGATCCCGTCCTTTTCGGGCAGATGGTCCTTGACGGCGATGCAGGCGCTCTCCTCGCCGCCGAATATGATATGTCCCTTGAGGAAGAGGTCGGCCATGTACTTGAATCCGACCTTGGTCTTGTACAGGGGGAGCCCGTATTTCGCGGCGATGCGGTCGAGGAGGGTCGTCGTCGTGATCGACCTGGCGACGCCGCCGCGCCAGCCCTTGACCCGAACGAGATAGTCGAGGAGCAGGGCCAGGATGAAGTTCTGGTGGATGAACTTCCCTTCCTCGTCGATGATCCCGAACCGGTCGCCGTCGGCGTCCGTGGCGATGCCGAGGCGGCATTTTTTCTCGAGGACGAGGGTCTTGAGCTCGGCCAGGTTGTCTTCCGTGCAGGACGGGATCACGCCGCCGAAATAGGGGTCGATGTAGCCGTGGATGCCCTCCACGGCGACGCCGTTTTCCTCCAGGACCTCGTCCAGGTATTCACGGCTCGTGCCGAAAAGGAGGTCGACGCCCACGCGCAGGCCCGCGTCCCGGATGGCGGCGAAGTCGATCTTGTCCTGGATGAAACCCAGGTAGTCGCCCTGGAGATCGATCCGGGTGATGTTCTCCCGGGGCGAATAATAGGCGACATGGGGAAAGCCGGGCATCAGCCGCCGGACTTCCTCCTCGATCCTGTCCGTCACCTCGGGCAGGGCCGGGGCCCCGGTCTCGACGTTGAACTTGAGGCCGTTGTACCAGGGCGCGTTGAAGGAAGCCGTGAAATTGATGGCCCCCTGGCATTTCCGCTTGATGACCTGGAGGGCCAGGGCCTGGGACGGGGCGTCGCGCTCGGCGAGATAAACGGTGACATTGTTCTTGGAGAGGAGCTTGGCCGCCTCGAGGGCGTAGCGCTCCGACAGGAAGCGCGTGTCATAGCCGACGGCCAGGGCGATCGGCTGGCCGGGAAATTTCTTCTTGACGGTCTCGGCCACGGCCTGGACGACGACCCGCACGTTGTGGAACGTGAATTCCTCGCCCATGAGGCCGCGCCAGCCGGACGTGCCGAATCGGATCATCATTTGCGAAAAACGTACCACACGCCGCCTGGAAATGCAACTCCGGAGCGGCGGAAGGACGCGCCGGGCTCCCTGGAGAGGGGGAGATATCCTCCCCCCTTTCACCTTTGGCGGTGATTGACCCCGCCAGGGGGTGATGGAAAATGGGAGACAAAGGGTCTAACGCCGCAGACCGAAGGCATGAACATGAACGATCAGGAAACGGACAGTGCGCCGGAGCGATTCTACGGTCCCCCCCCGCCTGCCAATTTTTGTCATCCAAAAATTGCCCCGTCGGTCTTCTTCCCTGTTGCCGGCAAGAATTTCCGTTGACAACGTGAGTTAATTTTGATATTTGGATAGTAAGTTTTGATGAGGAATTGCTAACGGGTCCTGATGATGGAGAGAAGAGCCCTATATCCGGGGTCGTTTGATCCGATCACAAACGGACATGTCGATATCATTGAGAGGGGATTGAACGTCTTCGACGAGATCGTCGTGGCCGTTCTGGAAAACCCCAAAAAGGCCCCTCTCTTCTCGACTAAAGAGAGGATGATTATGATCCGGGCCCTTTTCGAAGGCAGGCCGAACATCCGTGTGGAGTCGTTCCGCGGCTTGCTGGTGGAGTTCGCCCGCTCCCGGAAGATCCGCGTCGTCATCCGGGGTCTGCGGGCCATCTCCGATTTCGAATACGAGCTCCAGATGGCCTTCATGAACCGGAACCTGTGCGCCGACGTCGAGACGTTTTTCATGATGCCCAGCGTGAAATATTCCTTCCTCAGCTCCAGCATGGTCCGGGAGATCGCCTCCTTCGGCGGCCCCATCGACGATATCGTCCCCGAGCTCGTGGCCCGGAGGCTTCGCGACAAAATCGGAAAGCAAAGAAAAGTTAAAATTCCAAAATAAGGCGGGCAAACATGTTCGGAATTTCACGGGACAAAGAATTGGTCGGGCTGGATATCGGTTCCTACGCCGTCAAGGCCGTCGAGCTCCGGGCGAAGAAGAAGGGAGACCGCTCGACCTACGAACTCCTGAAGATCGGATACGAGGCCCTGCCCCACGACGCGATCGTCGAGGGAACCATCATCGATTCGGCCGCCGTCGTCGAGACGATCCGGATGGTCTTCGAGGAGAACAAGATCGCCGGCAAGGACGTCGGCATCTCCATCTCGGGCAATTCCGTCATCATCAAGAAGATCTCCCTGCCCGTCATGGAAAAGCAGGAGCTCGCCGAATCCATCATCTGGGAAGCGAAACACAACATTCCCTATCCCTACGAGGAGACCAACGTCGATTACGCGATTCTCAGGCCGTCCCGGGCCACGGAGGACAAGAACCTGGACATCCTTCTCGTGGCCGCGAAAAAGGACAAGATCGCCAACTACAGCAACGTCGTCAACCAGGCCCGGAAGAACCTCCAGAGCATCGAGGTCGACGTCTTCGCCCTCCAGAACGTGCTCGAGGTCAATTATCCCGAGATCTTCGGCGAGAAGACGGTGGCCCTGATCAACATCGGCGCCAACATCACCAACGTCGTCATCGTCGAGCGCGGCACGCCGCAGCTGTTCCGCGACCTCGCGCTCGGCGGCTTCTTCTTCACCGAGAACATGCGCAAGGAGCTCAACATCAGCTTCGAGGAAGCCGAGAAGCTCCTCAAGGGCATCCCCGGCAAGTCGGTCACGACCGACCAGTTCACGACCGTGCTGTCCATGAACGTCCGCGATCTTCTCGACGAGATCGAGAAGACCTTCTCCTTCTACGAGGCCTCCGAAAAGCGGGAGCGCAAGATCGAGCAGATCTTCCTCAGCGGCGGCCTGGCCAACGTCCCGAACATGGTCGGCGCCTTCGAACAGAAGTTCCGCATCAAGACCGAGATTCTTAACCCCTTCCGCAACATCCACGTCGACGACAGCAAGTTCGATGCGATCTATTTCAATGAGATGGCGCCCATCTTTGGCGTCGCCGTCGGACTGGCGACACGAAAGGCGGAGAAGTAACCATGATACGGATCAACCTCTTAAAGCCGGAAACCAAGGATATCAAGGAAACGACGGCCGCGCCCGGCGGGCCGGAGGTCGCGGTCAAGAAACAGCCGAAGCTGGGGAGCCTGATCTTCCTCCTGCTCATCGTCGCCCTCGGCGCCATCCTCTACATCCAGCGCCAGGCCTTCAGCCGCGAGGGGGAGCTCCTGGCCACGGCCAAGGCCGAGAAGAGCAAGCTCCAGTACGTCACGGCCAAGCTCGAGGAGCAGAAGAAGCTCAAGGCCTCCCTGGAGCGCAAGATCAACCTCATCAACGATCTCCGCTCCCAGCAGGACACGGCCGTCCGGATCATGGACCAGCTCAGCCGGAGCCTGCCGGACTGGGTCTGGCTGACCGAAGTCACCTTTGACAGCAAGGGCCTCCAGATCAAGGGGAAGGCCCTCTCGAACAACCTCATCGCGGATTACATGACCAGCCTCGAGAGCGGCCCCGTTCTCGCCAACGTCGCTCTCATCACCTCGACCCAGAAAAAGAGCCAGCGGAACGAGTACCTGGAATTCTCGCTCAGCGCCGCGCTCGAAAAGAAGCCCGAGGCGGCGCCGGCGGCCGACAAACCCGCGCCCGCGGGAAAGCCCGCCGCCAAGAAAAGGTGAACGCCATGAAAAATATGCCATGGTACGGATCGCTCATCGTCGCGCTCATCATCTTCGCCCTCGCCTATTTCTTCTATTTCAGCCCGCAGAACACGCAGCTCCAGGCGCTGAGGGCCGACCGCGTCAAGGTCGAGAACGAGGTCAAGGACCTCAAGCAGAAGAAGAAAGAGCTCGACCGGATCGAGGCCGAGCTGGTCGTCATGACGGCCCAGCTCAAGGGCCTCGAAGCCATCATCCCCCAGCGCAAGGAGCAGGCCGACATCCTCCGGCAGATCCAGCAGCTGGCCTATGACGCCCGGCTCGACGTCACGAACTTCACCCAGCAGAAGGAAATCAACCGCGAGTTCTACGCGGAGTGGCCAATCGCCATCCAGGTCAACGGGACCTACCACAACCTCGGCGCCTACTTCGACCGGCTCAGCCGGTACTCGCGGCTGTTCAGCATCGACAAGTTCACGATCAAGGCCATCAACCGCCAGAACGACCAGTTGACCGTTTCGGCCAACTGGACGGCCAAGACATATCTCTTCCTCGAGGAGTCCGCCGCTCCCGCCGCCAAAGCCAAACCCGCCGCGAAGAGGTCCTGACCATGAAAAATCTGTTGACCTTCATTCTTATCGCGAGTCTCGTCGGCCTGGCTCCGCTTCTCTCCCAGGAGACTCCCGGGGGAGCCGCGCCCCAGGACAAACCGGCCGTCAAGGACGCCGGGGCCGTCCTGTACAACGCCGAGGGGCGGAGGGATCCGTTCCGGGATTTGATGGGAAGCGGCGGCGACGTCCGTGACAAGAGCGTCACCGGCGAAGCCCAGACCGCCGTCGAGGATCTGATCCTGATCGGCATCATCAAGGCCAAAAAGGGCTATACCGCCATCGTGGGGACAACCCAGGGTTTCCCCCGTTTCCTCATCGTGGGCGACAAAGTGGGCGACGGATACGTCCTGAGCATCAGCCCGGCCCAGGTCGTCTTCCGCAAGACGCATGAGCGTGGCATTCCCCTCATGAGACCGCGGGACGTCGTCAAAGAAATCAATCCTGAGGAGCGTTAACATGAAAAAGAAAATTGTGCCTGTCGTTTTCCTCGCGGTGTGTGTGCTCACGCTCGCCGTCCCGCGCGCCGAGAGCGCGGACTCCGTCGTCACCATCAGCAAGATCCAGGTCCAGCCGGGCGCCCTGGCGACCAAGCTCGTCCTCCAGGCCGACGGCCCGATCACCGCTCCGAAGGCCTACTATCTCGCCGACTCCCCGCAGACCCTCGTCCTCGATCTCAACAAGGCCAAGACGTCGGAAGCTCCTCTCGTGCCCTCCTCCGAGTCCCAGTTCATCCGGGACATCCAGGTCCAGAAGGCGGGCCCGCAGGACCTCCGCTTCCTCGTCCGGCTCAACGAGCGCGTCCCCATCCGGGTCCGGACCGAGCAGGGGCGGACGGTCGTCGAGCTGGCCAAGATCCAGCGGGGCCAGGGCGGCTACCTGATCGACTCCGATACCCAGGCCCAGCTCGATCGGAGGCTCAAGAGCGACATCTACCTCGAAAAGATCGACTACTCCCAGGCCGCCGACAGAGTCTCGTTCCGAGCCCAGCTGACCGGCGAGGCCGTCGCCCAGGTCTTCGCCCTGGAGAACCCCTCGCGCCTGGTCGTGGACCTCTACGACACGGTCCTCGCAGCCAAGACCGACACCTGGTCGGTCGCCAACTCCCAGACCGCGGTCCAGCGGGTCCGGGTCGGGCAGTTCCAGCAAGCCAATCCGCGGGCGATCACGCGCCTCGTCTTCGACCTCAAGGATCCCGGCGTGTACTCGCTCGATTCGGACAGCTCGGGCCTGACCGTGTCCTTCTACAAGGACCAGGCCGCGGCCGAAGCGGCCGAAGCGCCGGTTGCCGCGGCGCCGGCCAAGCCGGCCGCTCAGACGCTCGTCCCCGTCAAGGACGACGCCGCGGCCGCCCTCGAAGCCAGGGCCGAGTCCAAGCCCGCCGCCGCCAAGCCGGTCGTGACGGAAGCTCCTCCGGCCCCGGCGCCGGCGACTCCCGCCCAGGAGAAGAAAGCGCCCTCCGCCGTCGAGCGCGACAAATACAAACCCAAGACGCTCGTCTCCGAGGATGAAAAATACTCCGGCGAGGTCCTGCCCAGCATAAAATTCAAGGACGCCGACCTGCGCGACGTCGTCCTGTTCCTGGCCGAATTCGCCAGCCTGAACGTCGTCTTCGACTCGGACGTCCGAGGCGTCGTCACCTGCAGCCTCCAGGATGTCCCCTGGGACCAGGCCCTCGACCTCGTCCTCAAGCAGAACAAGATGGGCCGGACGATCGAGGGGAACGTCCTCAGGATCGCGCCCGTCAACGTCCTGACCCGCGAGCAGGAGGACGAGCGGAAAATGAAGGAGAGCAAGGAGATGGCCGGGCCCGTCATGATCAAGACGGTCACCCTGTCCTATTCCAAAGCCAAGGACGTGGCCGCGCTCATCAAGTCCAAGCTCTCCAGCCGCGGCGAGATGATCATCGACGAGCGGACCAACACGCTCATCCTGACCGACGTCAAGGACAAGATGGACACGATCGAGAAGCTGATCATCGTCGTCGACACGGCCACGCCGCAGGTGTCCATCGAAGCCCGCATCGTCGAGGCCTCCTCGACCTTCACCCGGAACCTGGGCATCCAGTGGGGATGGAAGGTCAACGCCGATTCCGCCAGCGGCACGACGACATCGCTGACGTTCCCCAACCAGATCAACGTCGACGGCGCCCTGATCCCCTCCGGCACGACGACCAAGGGCATCAGCGGCCCCCTCGGCGGCTACGCCATCAACCTGCCGGCCTCCTCCTTCAACTCGGCCGTGGGGCTGTCGTTCGCCAACGTCCTCGACACGTTCCGGCTCGACGTCGCGCTGACAGGCCTCGAATCGGCCGGCCAGGGCAAGATCATCTCCCATCCGCAGATCACCACCCAGAACAACATGGAAGCCAATATCATCCAGGGCCGCCAGATCCCGGTCCAGACGACGGCCAACTTCACCGTCACGACCCGGTACGTCAACGCCGCCCTGGAGCTCAGGGCCACGCCGCAGATCACGGCCGAGGGCACGATCATCATGACGATCGAGATCCAGAACAATTCGGCCGACTTCGCCAACCTCGTCAACGGCATCCCGCCCATCACGACCCAGAGCGCCAAGACGACCGTCATGGTCCCCGACGGCGGGACGACGGTCATCGGCGGCATCTACAAGACGGAAGACTCGGTGACCAAGGAGAAGACCCCCTTCCTGAACCAGATCCCGATCCTGGGCACCCTTTTCAAGAACTCCGCCCGGACCAAGACGAGCCAAGAGCTCCTCATCTTCATCACTCCCAGGATCATCAAGTAACGAGGGACGCAAGAGGAGAAAAACCATGAAATACACCGCATCGACTCTCAAGATACTGGTCGTCGCCGCGGGCTTCCTCGTTCTCGGCGCCTGCAACAGCATAAACAAAGGCACCGAAAGCAACAGCATGCTGACGGTGGACAGCCTGACGGGGACGACCATCGACGGGACCGAGTCCATGACTCTTGAATCCGACGTCTCGACGACGACGGCCGACTCGGCCACGGTCAGCCTCACCGCC
>Ga0153915_10006870_pt1 | contig 10704 bp, 11 predicted proteins | sample Opewatmetagenome_2_FD_107003 | JGI IMG/M metagenome (GOLD analysis project Ga0153915, IMG submission 107003) | Freshwater wetland microbial communities from Ohio, USA - Open water 3 Core 3 Depth 3 metaG | ecosystem: Environmental > Aquatic > Freshwater > Wetlands | place: USA: Ohio, Lake Erie...
GAGGTCTGGCTGGTCGGCAACAGAAAGGAGCAGATCGATCGGATCCGCTCAGCCGGTCTCACTTTTGAAGAAAAAGGAAAGTCGCAGATTATCCCGATGAATGCCGCGTTAGATGCGACCTCCGTTGGAAAAGCTGACGTGGTGATCTTTTTTGTCAAAACCTACGATACCGAGGTGGCAGTTTCAGATGCCCTGGTCCTTGAAAAGGAAGATACGATATTTCTTACCCTTCAGAATGGCCTTGGCAATGAAGAGGTCATCTGTCAGAAGATTGATCGAAGGAAGGTGATGCTGGGAGTCACAGGTCATGGGGCAACGCTACTCGGGCCAGGCCATATTCGCCATGCTGGATGGGGTAAGACTTTTATCGGGGAACTGGATCATCGAATCACCGATCGGGCTGTTCGAATGACTCAAATGCTTTGTGACGCAGGGATCGAAACAGAGGTCTCCTCGAATATCCACGACCATGTGTGGGGGAAACTCCTGGTCAACGTAGGAATCAATGCCTTAACCGCTTTGACCGGATTTAAAAACGGTCAACTCCTGGATTATCCCGAAAGTGCGAGATTGATGGAGAAACTGGTGTTTGAAGCGGTAGAGGTCGCCAGAGAAAAAGGGGTTCATCTTGAAGAAGATCCTATTGAGAGAGTTCGAAAGGTGGCAGAAGCAACCAAAGAAAACCGGTCTTCCATGGGTCAGGATTTTGACCGCAGACAGAAAACTGAAATCGACGCCATCAATGGAGCCGTGGTGAGAGAAGCTCACCCATTGGGGATCCCTGTGCCTTTTAATCAAGCCGTGACCGATTTGGTGAAGGCCATAGAAAAGAGCTTCAAACTCTAAATTCTAAGCGCTAAATCCTAAACAAGTACAAATGTTCAAAATACAAATGCCCAGAATGAGAAAGTCTTGAATTTTCATGGTTGAATTTATTTAGGATTTAGAGTTTGGGATTTAGGATTTTAATTTGACTCTATTAACCTATTTCAAGTAAGAGGAGGGCAAGATGGACCGTAAGAAGATCACCCCGGTAGATATTCAGGCCATGAAAAGAGAGGGAAAGAGGATCGCTATGCTTACTGCGTACGACTACCCCACGGCCCTGCTCGAAGACCGGGCTGGGATTGAGATCATTCTGGTAGGAGACTCTCTGGGGATGACCGTGCTGGGTTACGAGAATACCGTCCCGGTCACCATGGATGAAATGATCCACCACACGAAAGCCGTGACCCGTGGGGCAAAGTGTGCCCTGATCATCGGCGATATGCCTTTCATGTCCTACAACACTTCTGAAAGGGACGCCATTCTCAATGCTGGCCGATTCATGAAGGAGGGAGGAGCCGATGCCGTGAAGTTGGAAGGAGGCGCGAGTGTCAAGGAGACCGTGAGGGCCATTGTCCGAGCCGGCATTCCGGTGATGGGCCATCTCGGACTGACGCCTCAAACGATTTCCATGCTCGGAGGGTTTAAGGTTCAAGGCAAGGATGCCCAGGCTGCACAGAAGATCATCGATGACGCTCTGTCCCTTGAGGATGCCGGGGCTTTCTCTGTACTTCTCGAAGCCATTCCAGCGCCCGTTGCAAAAAGGATTACAGAGCGTCTGAACGTTCCAACCGTTGGAATCGGTGCAGGCGTCCATTGTGACGGTCAGGTATTGGTCGTCCATGATATGCTGGGACTCTTTGATCGCTTCACCCCTAAATTTGCCAAACGATATGTCAATCTGAGCGAACAGATGCTCAAGGCCTTTGATTCATACAGAGAGGAGGTGTGGAAAGGGACCTTTCCAACGGACCAACACAGTTTCCACATTGATGAGAAAGAACTGAGCAAGGTGAAATAGAAAAGAGTGATTGGGGCAAAATGAAATTTAAGTAGAAAGGCGGGAAAAATTATGAGATGGACATTTGTCATCGCTATCGCTATATTGACGGCTCTTCTTGTTCTTAACATCACCCGGGTTGATTCGGGAATCTGCCAAGAGAAGCAAGTGGTCCTTAAACTTGGTCATGCGGTCGCTCCAGAGCATCCCTATCATCTCGGAGCCATGAGATATTCAGAACTGATCGCACAGAGGACCAAAAACAGAGTGAAGATTGATGTCTACCCTTCCACTCAGCTTGGTAACGAGCGAGACATGGTGGAGGGACTCCAGCTTGGAACGATCGATTTGGTCGTTACATCCACCGGTCCTTTAGGCGGGTTTGTTCCGAGGATCTTCGTTGTCGATTTACCCTTTCTCTTCCGGGATCGAGAGCATGCTTATAAAGCGCTTGACGGCCCTATCGGCAGAGAACTTCTCCACGCCTTTTCTGCCAAGGGAATCAGGGGGCTTGCGTTTTGGGAAAATGGGTTTCGCCAGATGACCAACCACGTGCGACCTATTGAAAAACCTGAAGATTTGAAAGGGATCAAAATCCGAACCATGGAGAACAAGGTCCATCTTTCGTCTTTCAGGGCTTTCGGAGCCAGCCCAACCCCGATGGCCTGGAGCGAGGTTTATACCGCACTCCAGCAAAAAACGATCGATGCTCAGGAAAATCCGATCGCCATCATTTACTTCCAAAGGATCTACGAGGTCCAGAAGTATCTTGCCTTAACGGGCCACTTCTATTCCCCCGCTCCTCTTCTCATGAGTTTGAAGGCCTTTAACAACCTTCCAAAAAATATTCAGAAAATCATGCTCGATACCGCCATGGACTGTGCGACCTACGAGCGCACCTTGCTCCGGGATAACGAAGCAAAGCAACTTGCAGAGATCAAGGCGAAAGGAATGCTGGTGACCGTACCCAACAAGAAACCCTTCCAAGCTGCAGCGGCAACGGTTTACAAGGAATTTGAATCTCAGTTTGGTAAAGAGACCATTGATAGGATCATCGCCACCCAATAAAGGACAACAATAACCAAATTCCAAGCACCAGATATCAAATAATGACCAAAATCTCAACGACCAAATTCAGTCCCCTCACCCTTCCCCTCTCCCCTTTGGAGACTGTGTTGCAACAAGGAGCAGGGAGGAAATCAGAAGTCGTCCCTGGGCGGTCTAAAAATTGGCCAGGGGACAGAGAGGCGGGTGAGGAAGCTTTAGACCTGCCTGCGCGAAGCGCTTCGGCGAAGGCAGGGCGGAACCTTTTAGCAAATAAAATCATAGGCTTGTTTACCATGCAAGCATCATTTTCAACCGCTAGGACGGTTGCCCATAACCTTAAAATAATCGCAATTCTATAGCTCCCGAACCTGGCTCTCTGTCGCCCCCGCCATTACGACACAGTCTCTTTGGGGGAGAGGGCGTTTTGAGCATTCGGACATTGATGATTGGAATTTATTCGGAATTTGAGATTTGGTTATTGGAGCTCAAAAATTAATTCATTTACAATGAATACCTTCTTACGCTCCCTGACGAGGTTCGATGATCTCCTGGCCAAAGCAGAAGCTGCGGTGCTGATCAGCCTAGTTGCGGCCATGACCTTGATCGTCTTTCTTCAGGTCGTCTATCGCTATATCCTGATCCAGCCTCTTTATTGGTCCGAAGAGTTGGCGCGCTATCTTTTTGTATGGGTCTCGATTCTCGGGGCTGCCCTTGGGCTTCAGAAACGTGGTCATTTTGGGCTCGACTTTTTTTATCGGATGCTGCCCGATCAAAAAAGACGATTTCTGCAATTCCTGATCCATCTTTTAGTGGGATGTGTGATCCTCGTGATCCTTGTTCAGGGAGTAAAGCTCGTCCAAGCAACCGTTCTCCAGAAATCTCCGGCGATGGAGATTTCGATGGGCTGGGCCTATGCCTGTCTCCCTGTGGGAGCAGGTCTCATGGTGATTCATCTCGTCGCCATTTTCTTTAAAGACTGGAGTAATGGAATGCCGAAAGAGTGTTAGAACCCGATGAGGCTTGCAACGGCGATCAAGGAGAAAAAGCTTCTGTTTAAGAAAAACTCAATATTCCATTGTTCCATGATTCCAATATCCCAATTGTGGTGCTAAGCAGGGTCACAGATGGGTCTCATTCTCAGTCTTGCCTTTATCGGTTTTATTGCGATCAATGTCCCCATTGCGTTCAGCATGGGATTAGCCTCGATCCTCGGCCTCCTGATGAAAGGAAACATCCCCCTTGTCATCGTCCCGCAAAAGATCTTTACGGGCTGTGATTCCTTCCCCCTTTTGGCTGTCCCTTTCTTTATTCTCGCGGGAGCATTAATGGACACAGGGGGAATTTCGATGAGGCTCGTGAATCTCGCACGTGCCTTAGTCGGCCATTTCAGAAATGGCCTCGGCATGGTTTCCATCGTGTCGGAAATCTTTTTCTCCGGTGTCTCCGGGTCTACGGCAGCCGATACAGCCGCCATTGGCTCCATCATGATTCCTGCCATGAATCAAGCAGGTTACCCTCCTGCCCGGGCAACCGCCATCGTTTGTGCTGCTTGTGGCATGGGGATTCTGGTGCCTCCGTGCATTGCCATGGTGGTGTACGGAGGTGTCGCCAATACTTCCGTCGGAGCGCTTTTCGCTGGGGGATTTCTCCCTGCCCTGTTGATGGCCTCTGCGTTGATGATTCAACTCAACCTTCAGGCACGTCGAGCCGGGATTGCACCACGCCCATGGGAAGGCATCAAACCCCTAGCCAAATCTTTCAAAGAATCGCTCCTCGCTCTTTTGATGCCCGTCATCATCTTTGGCGGCATCCTGGGTGGCATTTGTACTCCTACGGAGGCGGCAGTCTTAGCGGTTGCTTATGGCCTTGTGATCAGTATATTTGTCTACCGAGAAATTAATCTTTCAAAGCTCGTCAAGATCCTTTTAGAAACAGGGATCGTCACAGGGAAGGTGATGATCATGGTGGGAATGGCCTCTGTCTTTGCCTGGATCCTGACTCGCGAGCAGGTCCCACAGGCTCTCGCCAACGTGATCCATTCGATGGGAGGCGGAAAAGTCCTGTTCCTCTTGTTCATCAACATTGCCTTCCTTTTTCTGGGTTCCGTATTGGAAGGAGTCCCTGCCCTCATCATGACCGTCCCCATTCTTCTTCCCATTGCGACTCAGTTCGGAATTGATCCGGTTCATTTCGGAATCATTCTGATTGCCAATATGGGGATCGGCCTTTTCCTGCCTCCCATTGGTCTCGGAGTCTTTATTGGTTGCAGCATTGGGAAGGTTAACGTGAATGAAGTTGCCAAACCCCTTATTCCCTATTTAGGAGTAAATTTTGTCACGGTGCTCTTAATCACTTATTGGCCGTGGCTGACGATGGTGATACCGAAGCTCCTCTTCAAATAGTTATTTCCGCCTCGCAACATTTTAAACTTGAAATCGGATGAGGTTTGATATAATCTTTTCCAGGGAGGAGGTGAGGGTATGCCGATTTCAGCTTATGTCTTTATTGAGTGCACCGCAGGGGCGGCCAGGGATGTGGCGAAGGAAGCCTCAAAGATCCAGGGAGTGAAGCGAGCCAATGCAACGACGGGTCCCTATGATGTCATCGTTCTGGTGGAGGCTCCGGACATCAATATCCTTGGGGATTTCATCGTCACGAAGATCCAGGGGCTCTCCGGTGTGCTAAGAACTCAAACCAATGTGATTGTGGATTGATAAATCATCCCACCCTTTCCCTCCCACATCAAGGGGGAGGGATTCTTAAATGAGTCGTCCCTTTGGTTCCCTCTCCCCCGGTGGGTGAGGGTGAGGGGGAAAGGCGATGCCTGAATTCTGCATAAATGGAAAGGAGGGGAGATCATGGGAAGCGTGGTCAAGAAGCGCCGAAAGAAGATGCGAAAGCATAAACACAAAAAGCAACTAGACCGGGATCGTCATAAGAAAAAGAAATAATCGTTCTTAATGCGAAGATATACCATTCATCTTATCCTGTTCATTTTGACAGTGGCCTCCACGTGGATCGTCGGAGGCCCTGCTTATTCCTTTACGATTATTCTCATCCTCCTTGGACACGAGATGGGCCATTATTTGGTGTCGCGAAGGTATGGGATAAGGGCGACTTTACCCTTTTTCTTGCCGTTCCCCCTTCCCCCTTTCGGGACGCTGGGTGCAGTGATTCGCATGGAAAGCACAGTGTCCTCTCGAAAGACTCTATTCGACACCGGTGTGGCCGGGCCTTTTACCAGTCTTATCCTGAGTATTCCTGCAATTGTGATCGGGTTAAGGCTTTCCAACGTAGTTCCTGTCTCACACATTAAAGAGGGAGCGCTCCGCTTGTCAGACCCTCTCCTCTTCTCCTTCATCCAGCGTTTAGTCTTGGGAGAGGTTTCAGAGAATTATGAGATTTTTCTCCACCCCGTTGGATTTGCTGGGTGGGTTGGTCTCTTCGTCACTTCACTCAATCTCCTTCCCATTGGACAGTTGGACGGAGGCCACATCGCTTACGGTCTCTTTGGAAGAAGGAGTCGCGTCATCTTCCTCATCGCCATTGTTGTCATGGCCTTTATCACTGTATTTTACAATCCGGGATGGTTCCTCCTTCTTATCCTTATCATCCTCTTTGGCTTTCGGCATCCACCCCCAATTGATGACATCACACCCCTTGATTGGAAAAGAAAGTTACTCGGAGGGTTTGTTTTTCTCGCATTTTTCCTCTCCTTCACTCCTGCTCCATTCCCCGAATATGTTGAGGAGATTAAACAGTTCTTTCGCTAACATCGCGTCTCAGAAATTATTTCAAAAACTTTTACTGTTTAGGAGTGTCATAAAGAAGACTTTCAGGGAAACGAACTTCTGGTTCACCATACCAGGGCTTCAGGCCATGAAAAAAACGAATGCAGCAAGATATCTGGATAGTCAAAAAATTGATTACAAGCTTGTGGAATACGAAGTCGATGAGTCAGACCTCAGCGCCGAAAGTGTTGCAAAGAAGGTAGATCTGCCTCCAGAGCAGGTATTTAAAACACTGGTCGCCCGCGGAGACAAAACAGGAGTGTTGATGGCCTGTATCCCGGGAAATACAGAGCTCGATTTGAAGGCGATGGCGACAGCGAGCGGCAACAAAAACGCGGAGATGGTTCATGTAGCAGAAATTCAGCAGTTAACAGGCTATATCCGGGGAGGTGTCTCGCCGATTGGGACAAAAAAACACTATCCCATTTTTTTGGATGAGAGCGCCATGAGGTTTCCCTTGATATCGATCAGTGCCGGGGTGCGGGGCTCCCAAATTTTTATTTCACCGGGGGATTTAATTAAGGCGCTGGATATAAAGGTTTGCAAGATCACCAGATTGAGATGAACAAGTTTGACATGAAGGGGGTGTCCTGGGTTATGATATCGTTGATCGACTTTCCATAGAAAAAATAAATAACAGGGAAGGAGTTTGAATGAAATTAAGAGTGATCATGGTATTAGGGATTCTGTTCTTAGTAAGCCAGGTGGATGCACAGGAGAAACAGGTCCTGAAAAATCAGAAGGAAAAAGTGAGTTATAGCATCGGCTTGAATATTGGAAGGAACTTGGGGAGTGATCTGAAAAAACAGTCGATCGATATCGAACCGAATATTCTTGCCAAGGGGATCCAGGATGCCCTTTCCGGGGCGAATCCCTTATTGAGCAACGAGGAAATTCAGGAAACGATGGTCGCTCTTCAGAAGGAGATGTCGGAAAAACAGAAGCAACGGGGAGAAGCTTTCCTTTCTGAGAATAAGAAAAAGGAGGGCGTCAAAACCCTGCCAAGCGGCCTGCAGTATAAGGTGATCAAAGCAGGAACCGGCAAGAAGCCCAAGTTGAATGATACGGTGATGGTTAACTATCGAGGCACTCTGATTGACGGCACGGAATTTGATAGCTCCTTTCGCCGTGGGAAACCTGCCACCTTTCCTGTCTCGGGCGTGATCCCCGGTTGGACCGAATCATTACCGCTGATGGAAGAGGGGGCGAAATGGCAGCTCTTTATTCCCCCGAACCTTGCCTATGGTGAGCGTGGAGCGGGCGGCCTCATCGGACCCAATGCGACCCTGATTTTCGAGGTCGAACTGATCTCAGTTCAAGAGAATAAGCAAGAGAAAAAACAGGAAAACAAGAAATAGAAAAGATAGGATCGTTTCAGGTCATTGTGAACTGAAGGACTTGGCCATCCCAGCCACTGTTTCCCTCTCAAATCTCTCCTTGTGGTACAGCTCTTAGAAGACAGTCCCGACTCCGAGAGTGACCGCAACGGCTCCGAAGGCCATGTTATTGGCAGCAAAATGAGCGTTTCCGAAACCGAACACAAATGGTGAGATGAACATCCAGATGCCTACTAGTAATTGGGATACCATCCATGAGTAGAATAGGCTTTTCATTGTGATTCACCTCCTTAAATAACGAAAGCGCTTGGACAATCCCCCAAGGGCTTTACCTACCTCACGTTTAACTTAGCTTCCCCCAAGAAAAGGGTTGTCAGTAAGGTAAACTCCGTTTCTCTAAACACATCATTAATCAGAAAAACCTTCCTTATTAAGATTGTGAACTTCCTAAGAAACTTCAACTCCAAATTATTAACCCCCTCATTTTCTTGAAAAAAAAGAGGACTCGTGTTAGTTTTGTTTGAATTATGAATGAAGCCATAATTGAGATGGACCATGTTTCTAAGACGTATCCAAGTCAGATCTCTGCTCTGTCGGATATTACCCTGGAAATCTTACCAGGAGAATTCACGTTCATTGCGGGTCCCAGCGGTTCTGGGAAGACCACTCTTCTTCGCATCCTATGCTGTGCGGAAAGGCCGACGAGTGGCGAGGTCGTCGTTTATGGAATGCATATCACCGATCCCGGCTTCAAGAAAATCTATCAATTGAGGAGGACGATGGGGATCGTTTCGCAAGATTTCAAATTGTTACGGGATCGGACCGTTAACGAAAATGTCGCCTTCGCTCTGGAAGTAACCGGTCATACTCGGAAGGAGGCGAAACGTAAGGCCTCGGATATGTTGAGCCGAGTCGGGCTTGAAGAGAGGGAGGAAGACCCGATTCTCGCCCTCTCCGCCGGTGAACAGCAGCGGGTGGCGATCGCAAGGGCACTGGTCAATTCACCGCCCTTAATCCTGGCCGATGAGCCCACCGGGAACCTGGACGCCAAGATGACCCTTGATATCATGGGGACCCTCACCGATCTGCACCAAAAAGGGACTACGATTCTGTTTGCGACTCAATTTACGGGGCTCGTTAAACGTTATTCTTATCGTGTCATTCGGATTTTGGACGGGCAAATCTTGAACGGACGAAAGGTGGACTCCACTCAAGTTCCAGAGGTGAAACCAGGGGAATGAGGTTTTTTCTTCAGTATGTGATCAGACGGACTTTTCAAAACATGATGGGAAACTTATTCCCAAATTTCATCACCATCAGCATCATCGTCATCTCCATGCTCATCTTTTCGACTTTTACTTTGATCGCCTTCAATCTGACCAACCTCCTTAAGATCTGGGAAGACAAAATCGAGATCATTGCCTACCTCAAGCAAGGAACCTCTTCCAGAGAGGTGGAGCCTCTCTTAAACAAAACTCGCCTCCTTGAAGGGGTGGAGGTCGTAAGGTATGTTTCTCCCTATGATGCCATGGATTTTATGGCAACGAAGTTGGGGAGGCAAAAGAGCCTTCTCGAAGGGATTCAACCCGCGCTCCTTCCGCCTTCCTTCGAAATTCAATTGAAGAAGGATTATCGGAATTCTACAAAGATCAAAGAGGTGGTCGCTCATTTAGAAAAGATTCGGCAATTCGAGGAAATTCAGTATGGCCAAGAGTGGGTAGAGACATTTTCCGTGCTCGTCCATATCCTTCGCCTCACCCAATGGATACTGGGAGGGCTTCTTCTCATCGGGATCGTCTTCATCACGTCCAACACCCTCCAATTAACCATCTCCTCCCGTCGGGAAGAAATTGAGGTCATGCACTGGGTGGGGGCAAGCCCTGGCTTTATCCGAATCCCTTTTTACGTGGAAGGACTTCTTCAAGGCCTCTTCGGAGGTGGATTAGCTATTCTTTTTCTCTTTTTATTGCATCAAGGATTTTTTCTCTACATCCCCCCATCGATGAAGGCGTGGATGGAAAAGATTCCAGTCCTTTTCCTACCACCGGAGACGATTGCTTGGATATTATTGGGGGGAATGGTTCTTGGTTTTTTCGGCAGTTTCGTTGCTTCGATGAGGGTTCTGAAATATAAATGAGAGGGCCGTTGAGTATAAGATGGATGTGGATTGGATGTTTCCTGATGGGATGGATGTTCCTCTTCGGGACCCCGGGCCCTTGGGCCGCCCGAACCGATCAGATTGAGAAGGACATCACTCAAAAAAAGAAAGACCTCAAGGACATTAAGAAAGAAATTAACTTGACCAAGAAGAAGGAAAAAGAGGTTCGGGGAAAAGAATCCTCCATCCTTGGGAACCTCCATTTCCTCGAAGCTGAGCTCTACCAGAAGGAGAAAGAATTAAACCAGATGGAGACCCCGTTGTCCGAAACCCGAGAGAGGCTTCATCAGACAAAGCACCAGATCGTCCTCCTCAGCAAAGGAATGGAACAGACCAAGGAGGAGCTTTTTTCCAGGCTGATCGCCCTTTATAAGATGGGAAGGGTTCCGACGGAGGGTCTCCTTCTCGCTTCACAATCTTACCCCGATCTCTTGAGGCTGGATAAATATTTGAGGGTCATTATTGATTACGATGCCCGCCTGGTCGAGACCTATCGTTATCAAGTGGTTTTGAAAGAGCGATATCAGGAGGAGTTGATTCAGGATC
>Ga0153915_10006871_pt1 | contig 10704 bp, 7 predicted proteins | sample Opewatmetagenome_2_FD_107003 | JGI IMG/M metagenome (GOLD analysis project Ga0153915, IMG submission 107003) | Freshwater wetland microbial communities from Ohio, USA - Open water 3 Core 3 Depth 3 metaG | ecosystem: Environmental > Aquatic > Freshwater > Wetlands | place: USA: Ohio, Lake Erie...
TCCACATTCCTCACGAATCTTTCCCGGTTGAATCTGTATCTGTCCAATTCCATGTATGTTTCTGTGAAAAGGAACACATTCCACAGAACATCAAGACGCTTCTTTGTGAATTCCATCTCCTTTTGACAGTAATTGGTCGCAGACCATGGAGCAGACTTACTCAGCATGTACAGCCTGAATAGATCCGCGCCAACATCTCGGAGGGCATCCTTCATCCACACCACGTTGCCCCTAGATTTGCTCATCTTCCCTCCTTCTTCATCCAAGACATGCCCTTGACTGACACATGCCTTGAATGGTGCTGTCCCATGCATGACCACTGAGGTGTAAAGCAGACTATAGAACCAGCCTCGCGACTGGTCCACTGCCTCTGTTATGAAGTCGTAGGGAAACAGCCGCTTGAACAGCTCTTGGCTCCTGAGGTAACCCACGCCCGCCGTATGTGCCATTCCAGAGTCGAGCCAACAGTCTGTAACGAATGGCTCGCGATGCATCATGCCGCCACATTTCTCGCACTTGAGCACTACCCTGTCTACCCAAGGTCTGTGCATCTCGAAGTCCTTTGGGAACTCGACCGCGCGCCGTTTCAGTTCACTCCGCGATCCTATGACAGTCTCTGCCTTACAGCTGTCACAGACCCAGACGGGGAGGGGCGAGCCCCAGACTCTTGAACGAGATATGCACCAATCGTCGGCATTTGCCACCCAGTCTCCGAACCGTCCTGTGCCTGCCCATTCCGGCGTCCATTCCACCCTGTTATTCTCTTCGACGAGCCTCTCACGAACACCTATCATCTTGAGGAACCACTGTGTCTTGTCAGCAAGGTACAGCAGCGGTGTGTCGCATCTCCAGCAGTGAGGGTATTCGTGTTCTATGGTTTCCTCGAATATCAGAAGACCTTTCTCTCTGAGCATCTTGGGTACAACTAAGTTGGTATCGAAGACGAATTTGCCTTCAAACATTGGGACCTCTTTCGTGAAGAGCCCTGAGGGTGTAACCGGGCAGAAGACAGGCACCTCATACTTCCGGCCCACCTCGAAGTCATCTGGTCCAAAGCCAGGTGCTGTGTGAACCAGACCTGAACCGTCTTCAACAGTCACGTGAGTGCCTGTCACGACGGCATGCATGAACTTCTCAGTGTGATCCCGGTGCCACTTGATTTCGTCCTTGAATGGGTGTTCATACTTCCACCCATGCATCTCGCTGCCCTTGAGCGACTCAACTTCCTGATATGATGTCTTCTGAGCCTTCCGCATTACCGTTTCCACTAGGTTCTCGACAATCCACCAGAACTCATCATCCACCTGGACCTTGACATAAGTGAAGTCAGGATGGACTGAGACCATCTCGTTGGAGAGCAGTGTGAACGGTGTTGTTGTCCATATCACCAGATATTCATTCTGTCTGTCTATGAGCTTGAACTTGACGTAGATTGATGGGTCAACCTTGGTCTTGTACCCCTGCGACACCTCATGTCCAGAGAGAGCCGTGACACATCTCGGGCAGGTGGGGTTGACCCTGTAGCCGCGTCCCAGCAGCTTCTTCTCGCTTGCCAGCTTGAGGAAGTGCCAGACATGCTCTATGTAGTCATCAGTTCGGGTCTGGTATGCCGACTCATAGTCAAGCCACAATCCAAGACGCTTGGAGTCATTGACCCAACTCTCGAGGTAGTAGTCGACCAACTCCTTGCATTTCTTGACGAAGAGATCCAGGCCTATCGTCGTTTCAATCTGCCTCTTCTCGGCTATGCCCTCCTTGCGCTCCACCTCCAGCTCGACAGGGAGACCCTGCATGTCCCACCCTGCTCTCCTCCAGACATTGAATCCCTTCATGGTCATATATCGGATCTCGGCGTCTTTCATGGCCCTTCCTCTCCCATGGCCTACATGCATGAAGCCGTTGGTAGTAGGTGGTCCCTCCAAGAAGTTCCATGGAGGCCCTGAGCTTCTTAGCTTCTCGGTCCTGTTCTGCATGTCACTCCTCTTCCAGAAGTCCAGTATCTCGGGTTCGAGGGTCTGTGGATCGTAACGCTTCGGCAGGGGGCTCATTTTGGTCTCCTCTTGCGGTGATAATCTGTACACAAACTCGTAGGAAATCCCTCGCAGGTCGCTCTTCGTTGGAGTGTCGGTTGGCACTCATCGGTGCCTGAGAAGCCGCTCCTAGATGATTTGGTGATCCATCCTTTTGCTCACCTACGTGGGGTCTTCATCCAGACACCGCAGGCCCCGTTAAAAAGCTTAGGCTAGTGGGACTTGTCCACGCAGACCATTGCATAGACTCAGCATTCTGCACGTCTGTTTGTTAAACGCGGTGATGGGACAATCAACCAAGGTTTAATTACGAGATTATTAGACCCTGTTGGCGAATCCATACAATCGTCAGTTGCGAGGCATAGTCCAATGAGTACTCTTGAGGGAAGACCGCTCGATAAACTCGTAGACACAATTCTGAACGTATTATGGCGCGACCCACTCGAGGTCTGGGTTGCCATTCATAAGAAGCTGGACACAGAGGGAGCGAAAGTCGTGAAGACAGCTTTCGACAGCGGGTCGACTCGGTTCCTGAATGGTCCATTCAAGGATCATACGGAAGTAAGATGGGGGATGAGTCAATGTGTTCACTGCAACGACACAAACATAGAAAAGAACGGCATCGTCTGCGTCAAGCCAAGCGGCGACGGACTCGAGTTCAATCAATGTCTGAATTGCCGCATAGGGATTCTCTACAACGTTGTCTCAGCGAAGGCCACCATGGACAGCTATCTGGTGTCCGTTGGAAAGCCCGGTCAGTTCAGTGGTATATCCTTCTACTGGGACGCTATAGTCCCAACTCCAATGAGGAAGTTCCAGCCACTCTATGAGATTGTGAAAGATGGACGGTGGATTGGCAGTGTGGCCTTTAGTCAGGCACTCAAACCAAGATTCCTTCCGTGTGCTTCAATGACATCTTCTGTGGTTCGTGAGGCTGAAGCGTCATGGAAGACGGCACTGCCGTCTGACGTTGCCGGCAGTGTGGATGCCTTTGTGAAGTCTATGCGGCCGCAGATCGAGGTTGTTCTGGCCATTAGATGAAGTGTAGCCGGTGACCTTGATGGCCCGAGAGAAGCTCATCCGCGACCTCGTTCCCGATGCAATTCGGGCAGAAGGTGGGTCTCCTGTTGTCCGAATCGCATCAGAACAAGAGATGGACAGACTGTTGAGACAGAAGATTGTAGAGGAAGCCCAGGAATTCCTTCTTTCAGGAGATACTGCCGAGATTGCCGACATTTTGGAAGCAGTCCGTACACTTCTGAACCTGAGGTGTGTCGGTTGGCGTAGAATCGAAGCGCTACGTAAACAGAAAAGAGTCCTCCGGGGCGGCTTTGAGAGAGGCTATGTGCTCTCACTCGGGGCATGACTGAGCGACTGTTCGTACCCTACTTCATACTCTGAAACATTGGACAAGGCTTAAATCGCTTTGAAGCGCCCCCTTCCTCTAAGAATACCACTACTCTCAGTGGTGGCGCTATTTGACGCTGGAGATTGACGATTATGGAAAGAGAAGTCACGCGCGTACCTGAAACAGATGTCACACACACCACAGATGGCAAGGACATCTCAAGGTACCACGTAAGCAAGCACGAAATCAAGTCGCTGCCCTACACAACCAAGTCCATCTGTCCTGAGTGTCTGCTCACTGACGATCAAGTCCATGTCATTGATGCGACCCTGTATGAAGAGGATGGGAAGGTCATGTACAAAAAGACCTGTCCTAAGCATGGTGAGTTTCTAGATGTCTACTGGGGCGATGCGGAGATGTTCAGGCGTGCCCAGACCTATTGGTACAAGACGGTTGGACTTGACAATCCAAGGACCAAGACAGTTGAGGGTTGTCCCAACGACTGTGGTCAGTGTCCTGAGCATCAGTCTCACACGGCGCTTGCACTCTTGGATGTCACCAATCGATGCAATTTGCGGTGTCCCATCTGCTTTGCACATGCCGCAGAGTCTGGCACCGTCTATGAGCCAACTCCAGAAGAGGTACTCGAGATGATGAGAAACCTGAGGAGGAACATGCCCGTGCCAGCACCAGCGATACAATTCGCCGGCGGAGAACCAACAGTGAGCAAGAACTTGCCTCAATACATCCGATGGGCAAAACAGCTAGGTTTCAGGCATGTTCAGATTGCCAGCAATTCGATTAGGATTGGGAAGAGTCTCGAGTATGCGAAGGAGCTCGCCGACGCAGGTCTGTCCGCGATATACATGCAGTTCGATGGTGTGACACCAGAACCATACCTAACAGCGAGGTCAACGAACCTTCTGCCAATCAAGATGAAGGCTATCGAAAACTGTCGCAAGGTTGGTCTGGATGCGGTGGTTCTTGTGCCCACGGTGGTGAGAGGCGTTAATGACGACCAACTGGCCAAGATAGTGGAGTTTGCAGTCGAGAACCGAGACGTGGTTCGGTGCGTCAACTTCCAGCCGGTCAGCATAACCGGTCGGATTGATCATGACAAGCGCAAAGAGATGCGCATCACGATTCCAGATGTCATTCACAAGATTGATGAACAGACCAGTGGCCGAATTCCAGTTTCGGCATGGTATCCAGTGCCGGCCATGATGCCTGTGGGCAGAGCTCTTGGTCTCATGAAAGGCATTCCTCAGCTGGAACTGAGTTCACACTTTGCATGTGGGATGGCCACCTTCTTGTTCATCGATGAGGATGGAAGCTATGAGCCAATTACAAACGTGATTGACGTTGACAAGTTCCTTGGCGTGCTAACAGACATCGCCAATCTCTATGCAGACAAGAAGAGTGGTGCTAGCAAGCGAGCGAAGGCGAAGTTGGTGGGTAGTGTGCGGTACATCAAGAAGAAGGGGATCATGAAGGACCTACTCACTGCATTCCTCAATCGGGGTGACTACGAGTCGCTGGCAAGTTTCATGCACCGCATCGTCATGTTAGGCATCATGCACTTCCAAGACGCCTACAACTTTGATCTGGAACGAGTACAGCAGTGTGATGTGAACTACGCGGTGCCTGATGGACGGATTGTTCCATTTTGCACTATGAACACAATCCACAGATCAAGGATTGAGAAAGAGTTCGCAATGCCGCTGTCCAAGTGGCAGAAGACACGCGACCCGAGTCAGGTTGAAGTTGAGAGCATAACCAAGCCGTATGTGGGCGAGGCTTAGTCCTAGCCAACTGAATTGGTCTTGGAAACAGAAGAGCCCTCATGGCTCTCTCTCACTCTTGAAAGCGCCGATGACCCCGGACTGCATTCTCATTGCACAGGACGACTGCGATGCTGCTGCGGATGGCGAACTTGCACCTGCGGGACTCGAAAGTTAATGTTCGGTTAAACCTGTACTGCAGGAATAAGTTTAAAAGAAACCTCCCTTTCTCTGTCTGTAGACTACTGGTGGGTGATGTGGGAAAACACCGACAAGTAGTTCCAGAAAAATAGGCGGGCGTGCGGGCTAGTTTTTCGTTACATGCCCTCAATTACGAAACTCCCCCCTCCTACCACGATTACCTGCACGCCTGCCACCTCCTGATTCTTTCATCGCCACCTTTCGCTGCTGAAGAGCGGTTCTTAGGAATGGCACCTCTATTCACACGCAACTCTTAATTGACGAATGAAGACACGTGTCTGGGTTGTTTCATAATGAAGAAACGCCATGGACTTCCATTCGCGCAGGTTGACGCTTTTACGGACGTACCTTTTGGTGGGAATCCGGCTGGGGTTGTCTTGAACGCAGATGACCTGACTGAGGAAACCATTCAGAAGCTCTCGAGAGAGCTTGGTGTGGGACAGACAGTCTTTGTTTCAGGATCCAGCCTAGCCGACTGTCGGCTTCTGTTCGTAACCCCTGGAGGTGAGATGCCTTTCTCAGGACACTTGACGATTGCAGCATTTCACCTGATGGTGGAGGAGGGCGTTATCGAAGCAGTCGGAGATGTGACCACCATGACTGTGGAGACCAAGGCAGGCGTCCTGCCTGTAGAGATAGTCAAGAACGAAACGACGGGGATGCATGAGATACAGATTACTCACAGAAAGCCTGAGTTCATGACTACCTATGATCCGAGAGAGTATGCTGAGGCTCTTGGTCTGAGCTTGGCAGACATCATGTCCTCTTGTCCCGTCCAAACGGTCAGCACAGGGACGCCCCAGCTTATGGTGCCTGTCACGACGCTCGGTGCCCTTCAGAGAATCCATCCAGAACAGGACCGGCTCTTGGAACTTGGCAAGAACGCAGACTATGTATCAGTCCAAGTCTTCACAAGGCAGACTCTTGAGGCCACATCTGACGTTCATGTCAGGCATTTTGCTCCAACTCTTGGAATCAATGAGGATGCTGCCACAGGTTCCGCTGCAGGAAGCATGGGGTGCTACATCATCAAGTATGGCCTCATGAGCCCGACTATCCCCGTGACGAGCATCGTGGTCGAGCAGGGTCATTCAATGGGGCGGCCCGGGCACGTCTTCGTTGAGGTCAAGGGCGACGCAAGTGAGATAGAACAGGTGAAAGTAAGCGGCACAGCAGTCACAGTCCTGCGAGGGACACTCTATACTCGGTAGCTGAACAGGGAGAGAGTTTGCTCCCTCACCAACACTTATCTTCAATTGCCCGGCTGATTTCAGGGCGTGATGCTATGTTAGATGCCATGAGTAGCGCAATTGAGCGCTTCTCCGCTAGGGATGTACTATTCGCAGATATTCGTCACGAGGTCCGTTCAGCAACGCGTCTCGCGGTAGTCAATAGTGCTCTACGGAAGTTCGACCGGACAAACAGAGCTGGGACTGTCGCAAGAGTATTAGTCGGCGAATGCTGGGGTCAGGCCTCGACAACACAGGCAGTGACAGCGTCTACTCTCAAGGAACTGCTGTCTGAGGCTTTACGCATGGCAAGGGCTGGGGCCAGGTACTCGAAGAAGAGAATCGAGATCTCTCACGCCAAACCCTTGACCATGTCAGTGCAGCAGAAGATGAAAGAAAACCCTCAAACGGTGAGTGATGAAGAGAAGTTGTCTTTCTTGGTAGAACTGGATAGGGCCCAGAAAGTGGACGACAGAGTAATCAATACCAACTCCGTGTACGACGAATCGAGGTTTGAAACAAGACTTGCCAACAGCGCCGGTTCCCGACTCGAATGGGATGAAATTCGAATGAGGGCCATGGTTCAGTCTGTGGCGAGGGAAGGCTCAAAGGTGCAGTTCGACTATGCGGTGAAGGATGGGCTTGCGGGCTACGAGCTAGTCCGCGCAATCGACGTTAACAACTTCGCGGGAGAATGTGGACGCGGTGCGGTCGATCTTCTCTCGGCGGCAAAGCCCCCTTCTGGTGAGATGACGGTCGTGACAGATGGGGACATCGCTGGACTGATAGCTCACGAGGTCTGTGGTCACGCGAGCGAGGCTGATGAAGTAGTCAAGGGCCGTTCATTCCTAACAGGACTTGTGGGCGTACGTGTGGCCTCAGACGGAGTCACTCTGGTCGACGACGGGACGATTGAGGGCCTAAGAGGCACTGTTCCCTTTGACACTGAAGGCACTCCGGCATCGCGGACTGAAATCATCGGTCGTGGGGAATACAAAGGCTATCTGCACACACTCGAAACGTCAGCCCGGATGGGTGTGCTGCCAACTGGCAACGGACGAGCGCAAGACTACAACCACAGAGTGTTTGCTAGGATGACAAACACCTATTTCGACATCGGAAAGTGGACTGATGAGGAAATCATCGAAGACACCAAGGATGGCCTATATGTAATCCGACCGACATCAGGCATGGAAGATGTAGTGGGTGGTGGAGTCCAATGCTTGGCTCTGAAGGGGTATATCATAGAGAATGGTGAATTGAAGACTCTCGTAAGGGGGATGGCACTGACCGGCAAAGTACTTGACGTTCTCAAGACAGTCGATGCAGTAGGGGATACCCTTCAGTTCTCGGGAGGCACCTGCGGAAAGGGTGAGGAGGACTACATACCTGTGTCGTCGGGTGGTCCCCACATGAGGGCGCGGATGGTCGTCGGGGGTGGATAGAATGGACAAGGAGCGGATCGCAGGTAAGCTGTTGTCATTGTCTGAAAAGGAAGGTGCGTCTCAAGCCGAGGTATTTGCACTGACAGTGAAGACATCGAGCGTATATATAGATGACAACATACCAAAGGTCGCTGACCTGAAGACCGAGTTTGGCATTGGTCTCAAGTTCGTCCTAGGGAAGCAGTTGGGCTTCACGAGCTCGACGCTGCTATCTGAGTCCCCTGAGGATGTTGTGAAACGTGCGAAGTCGGTGGCCCACGTTAGCAGCGAGGACCCAAAGTTCGTTTCGCTGCCTGACCCGAAGGTAGCTTCAGGCAGGATGGACCGCTTCTTCGATAAGCCGACTGCAAACGCCGGCAGCCCCGAGCTCCTTGAGAAGGTGATGATGCTCGTCCAGGCTGCTGCGGCCAAGAACGTGAGCGTTCCGAATGGGGTCTTGCGTGCTAGTTCCATTGATTTCGCTGTTCACAACTCACTTGGTGTGAGAGCAGGCTCGATGTCCACGAATGTCTTCGGCTTTTTCACGGCGAAAGCCCAAGATGGAGGTGTGGTTGGAGAAGGTGTACAGAGATGCTGGTCTCGAGACCTGTCCAAAATCGACTTCCCAAACTTGGGAAACAAGCTTAAGTCTCAGGCAATGAGTGTACTCAATGCAACAGCATTCAAAGAGAACTGGACGGGTATCGTAGCGATCCTTGCTCCCTCTGAAGGGAGCGAGATGGTACACCAGCTAGTAGGATCGGCGGCCTCGGCAGAGAATGTGAACAACAGATCAAGTCCTTGGGCAGACAAGCTCGGTAGTCAAGTGGCACACAAGGGACTGACTGTCATTGATGACGGCCTCTCAAGCGCCGGTCTACTTAGCTCAGTAGTGGATGACGAAGGGGTTCCCACTCGGAAGACGACTCTCATCGAAAGCGGCACTCTCAGGTCGTATATCTTTGACAGCTACAACGCCGGTGTTTCCGGTGTGTCGTCGACAGGGAATGGACTCAGACGCGACCCGAGGGACAGTCTTGGGCGGTTCAGCCAGCCTGCATCTTGCGGTGTGACGACGCTCGAGATACCTGCCGGAACCAAGTCGCTCGATGAAATCATCCGTGAAGTTCAGAAGGGTGTCTACATTGAGCACTTTGCCTGGCCGCAGGTCGATCCGATCTCGGGAGCTTTCTCGAACGAGGCCCGGAACGCTTGCATCATAGAGAATGGTGAGATCACTGCACAGGTCAAGCATTGTCTTCTTGTAGGCAACATGTATGAGTCCCTCACTCGAGAGGTTGTGGCTAGTTCCGACAGGGAGGTTCATGACTATTGCGTGATTCCCACGTTAGCCTTCTCCGACTTGGAGCTGGTGGGGCAATAGACGGAGCACGTGCCACTTCGTTCATTAGTTAATCTGAGTTCGACATATTCAGAAATGTTAAAGAGTTCCTCTTTGGCTGTCCCATCTTGAGCGAAGCAGCGTTGGGCGATTACAAGGAGATCTGGAATTCAGAATCAGAACTGGTTAACCGTGCACTGGGCGAATTTCTCGACTTGAAGGTCAAGGAGGGTGAGAGGCTTGGAGCATGGGTGGGGCAGTACTATGGGAATGTCAAAGGGTACGTCATGCGCGGTGGCAAGAGACTTCGGCCCGTGCTAGTCGCTGCTGGCTACAGGGCGGTGCACGAGAAAGTCGACGTGAAGTATCTCTATCGTGCCGCATGCTCAATTGAGATACTCCATAATGGGTCTCTCCTCCATGATGACTTGATAGACCATGATGAAACTCGTCGAGGAGGACCCACATTTCATGCACTCTATCGAGACATGTACAAGAAGATGTCCAAGAACCTGGAAAAGGCCAAGGACTTTGGGACTGCAATGGCCATTTTGGGTGGTGACTCTCTTCTGAACATGGGCGCTGAGATGATTGTATCATCTGAGCTGGATCCAAAGATCGCACTGGAATGCATCAAGTACTATCAGCATGCTTACCATACCCTCGCAGAAGGAGTGCTTCTCGAAACGATCATGACGAAAGAGAAGGATACGACACCGGAGGCGTATCTTGAGATGATACGCATGAAGACGGCCGTGTTGTTTGAGGACTCGTTGCTGATGGGAGCAACAATAGCACAAGCCACACAACCTCAGCTTGACGGCTTACGAGAGTTCGGTACGAAGGTCGGGCAGGCATTTCAGGTTCAGGACGATATACTGGGTTCGTTCGGTGATGAGTCTATTACAGGGAAGGCCGTTGATGGCGATATCAAGGAGGGCAAGAAGACAATGTTAGTGATTGAGTCATACCGTCGTGGGACCCCTGAGCAGAAGAAGACTCTCGACGAACACCTGGGCAGAAGTGATCTGGCAAAAGAGGACGTGGAGCAGGTGAAGGCTGTTTTCAAGGACTCAGGGGCGCTCAAGGCCACTCAGGATCTGATGAGAAAATTGCTTACCACTGGACAGAAAGCATTGGAGACCAAGCCTCCTCTCTTGCCCAAGTACAAGCGATTTCTCCTTGACCTGTCCGCCTTCTTGGTGGAGCGGAACTACTAGGTCTTAAGCAGCTGCCGTAGGCCTGAGCGTTGAGGCTCCGGATCGTTCAGGAACCTGCATAACCTGCTTCAATCAGGCGCAGGCTAAGAAGCACGAGTTCCTCTCCCTTGGAACTCAGAATCGTCTGCA
>Ga0153915_10006872_pt1 | contig 10704 bp, 8 predicted proteins | sample Opewatmetagenome_2_FD_107003 | JGI IMG/M metagenome (GOLD analysis project Ga0153915, IMG submission 107003) | Freshwater wetland microbial communities from Ohio, USA - Open water 3 Core 3 Depth 3 metaG | ecosystem: Environmental > Aquatic > Freshwater > Wetlands | place: USA: Ohio, Lake Erie...
GATTCATGAGCCGGGTCGTAAACCCTGGTATAATTTTTGTTGGTTTTGGCGTCGCCGTGCTTTATTTCAATGTCATGATGCTCGGGCATCAGGTTTCTTTCATGCAATTCGTGAAGAAGAATAGATTTTCTCTCTTCGGGACTGACATCGTCATCGAGCCAAATTTCGTTTCTCGGAATAAAAGAATAAACCCTGTCATGACCGCCCTCGGTAAAATTGATATAAAAAATCCCCCTAACCAGCTCGCCATTCACAATCCAAACCCTTACCCTCCCACTGTATTCTTTGAGTAATTTTTTGTGGATTTTTTCAATTATTTCTTTATCGGACATTTCTTTTTTGATTCCCATTTCAACCAATCTGGATTTACTTCTTTCTCTACGTTCCGCTGTATCGGCTTTATCAGTCGCATATGCCCTGCTTTTCCCCTCGGCCATTAACCGATGCTCAATGAGCATATGATCGATATAATATTTTGCTTCTCCCGCTTTATGTTCTTTGTCTATCCAAAATTCATTCGCGGGGATAAACGGATAAATGAAATGTTGCCCAAAATTGGTAAATTCTTCGTCCAAATCACGTCTTACCCTAATACCATCAACCAACCAAATGGTGATGTTTCCTCTCTTGCCAATTTTTTTTATAAGAAATGGCTTGGTGTTCATTTTTTTCGCTTTTTTCCTTAAAACATGTCGAAAATTAACTTGTCTCCGATTTTAAGATTTATGGTATCCGCTGTGCCGGCATTAAGCTCAAGAACATATTTTGCTTTTTGATTCGGGTCGATGCTTCTGCAAACATCCTCTTTGCACGGTTCGACGTTTTTGGCGATGTAAACCACTTCTTTGTTTGTGTTTAACCAAATCATATCCAGAGGAATTAAAGTATTTTTCATCCAAAAAGAATATTTCGCTTCATTTTGAAAAACAAAAAGCATTCCTCTGTCATCGTCTAAATATTTTCTGAACATCAATCCCAGTGCCAAATCCTGGGGCTTTTCAACAATTTCGACATAAAAACAATTTTTATCGAAACAAGCTTTTTGGGTTTGCGCGCCGTTAATTCCGATTATACTCTCAAAATTGCGCTTTTTCAAAAATTCTTCTGCTTTTGATTTTTCCATCAATTGCGGCTGGCTTAAAATACTTTCCAGGGGGAAAACCCTGTAGATAATTTTCGAACCATAAAGCTCAAGACGTATGGCTAAACCTTCCTGGGTATCTTGGGAAAAATACTGGTCAAAAACAAAATTTCCCAATGAATAAAAAATCATTTTATCTTTATATTTTTCGGATTCTTGGACCACGTGCGGGTGACTGCCGACAATCAAATCCGCACCAAAATCGATTATTTTGTGCGCCAAAGCTTTTTGCGCCTGCGAACTTTGCGTTTTGTATTCTTCTCCCCAGTGCATACTCACAGTGAGAAATTTTTCGGGATTAGAATCTTTGGTTGCTTTTACGATTTCGGTAATTTTTTCGTCTTTGCAATCGACAAATGTTTTATTGAAGGCGAGAAAAACCAGATTGCCTTTTATCACTGCCCTGTCGGAACAATCCAGCGGCTCCCCGACCCATTCGATTCCCGCATTTGTCAGCAATTGCTTTGTTCCGTCCAATCCTTTTTGGTACATATTTAGGGCGTGGTTATTCGCCAAAGAAAGAACCTTAAAATTAGCTTGCACAAGCGGTTCGATAATTTTGTCGCTGAAAGCAAAAGTCATTGCGCTTAACGAAAATTTCAGAGGATTTTTCGATATCGGCCCTTCGAGATTGGCGAAAACAAAATCGTTATTGCGCAAAAAGTCTTTGATTTTCTCGAAAGGATAAAAAAAACCGTTCTTTTCCATGGCTAATTCGACTTTCCTGTCGAACATCATATCGCCGAGAAAAAGAACAGTTATTGGTTCAATTGTTTCCGTAGCCTGTTCGCCGCTTTTTTGCTGCGGATTTTCAATATCTATGGATTTTGGCGCACTGTTTTTGGAAACATAAATATAAATATCGTAAAAAACGACCAACAAAATTATTCCAATCAAGATATATTTCAATACGGAATTTTTGAAAAAATCCATATTTTTATTATACCCTTTTTAAAATACAACAAAAAACCGCCCCCTCTATAGGCGGTCTTTTGTATATTATGACCAAATTTCTACCGACTTTGGTCTTTAGCAATATCTAATACAATTTCCAGGGTTGTTTATTTCAATCTTATGTTTCCCCTGTGGATACAAAAGTCTTCGGAGTCGATTTTCGTCAAATCGACGAGACTGATTACTGTATCGTTTCTTTCCCCGATGAGAATAACGACATCTCCCGTGTTTAAATCCTTATGTTTTATAAAATCTGGCGGGACGCTTACTTCGAACTCGATATCGGGATTATCAATCCATTGTATCTCAAACCCATTCTCGTTAACATCAGTAACAATGCCGCAGTATACGTTTCTGAAGTCTACGTGTTCGTATGTTTCGTAAAGCGGACCTATTGCCGGCAATCCACCCTCTTTGTTAAGCATAAATAAATTCGTATGGAACGATGTACGATGTACACAAAAACTCAAGACAAAAAACAGGATAATTATACCCAACAAAGAATAAATAACCGGCCTGCGATAAGCAAACTTGAACCTTGCCAGCATGATTTCGAAAATAATCACAAAAACCAAAACAACCAGAATCAACGCCCAGGGCAAAGAAAAAAAGATGGTTTCTACCCCGCGAAAACCGAACCCCACAAGTGCACTGCCGGAATTCATTTTAAAAACAACAAAAAATATAAAACTCAAAAAATAAACTATGCCGACAAAAAACAAAATCATGAAAAATATAAACGCGATGATACGCAAAACATAATGAATTTTCGGTTTCATTTTAATCTCATCATGCTTGATTTTGTTCAGAATCTCTTCTTTTAATGAATGTTTATCGTTCATAATTTATATTCAAGTTATCGCAAATTGCTTTAAGCATTCTTCTCCCTCTCTTCAATCTTACACCAACCGTGGAAACAGGGACACGCATAACATCCGCAATTTCCCCGTAATTCAATCCTTCAATGTAAAAAAGCACCAAGGGCTCGCGATATTTCAGAGGAATTTCGTCCAAACATTTATTGATGCTCTTTTTAATCTCGTCTCTGATAGTTTTTTTATCGGTTTCTTCCCTCGAAATAGGGTGCGGAAACAAAGTATCGGCATCAAAAAACAGCAAGGGATTTCTTTCTTTTTTCTTTAAGGCATTAATCAGTTCGTTATGGGCAATACGATAAATCCAGGATGAGAATTTTTTGTCGACATCGAAACTTTTGATATTGGTGTAGGTTTTAATGAAAATATCTTGAGTGATGTCTTTAATATCTTCCGCATTGGTCATAAACTTCCTGGCATAACGCTTGATCTTGTTTTCGTATCTCTCAACCAAAAAACTGAACGACTCTAAATCGCCCGACTGAACCATTGCAGCAATTGCCTCGTCGGTTTTATTCTGCATATTAACCTACTTAAATTAATACAATAATAAATTTTTTCTTATTTCAAGTTTGTCAATGCGAAGTGCAGGTTTGCGAGCGGAAAAAATCCCATTCTTCGCATTGCCTACCATCGGGGAAAATGCACCACCCAACCTGGCCTTCCGCAGTATCTCGAATTTCAAGTGTTCCCCCGTGTTCCTCGCAATATACGGATGCAGGATTGGCTATCTGTGTACTGGATTGCTCCCAGATTTTAGCTATCCTTAGTGTGTCTCCGGTCATCTGGCCATCCATTTTTACTCTTTGCCCATTGTACCAATCTCCCGCGGTATCAAGACAAGAAGCAATTTCTCCGCTTAGGTAATAATATTTACACCCATTAACCGGGACAAACATTATACTTATAGCCGGAGCTCCGGGCTCTTCATAAAGAAATCTCCACGATTGCGTTTCCATTTGAGTTTTAGTATCAAAATTGGTGATGTTTCCGACTTTGGAAAAATTAATTTCGACTTCGCTGTCATTATTCTGTTCCTGTCCACAGCCGGTTTGCGGCATTGGACTTTCGGGATTTCCGTGTTTTATCCACTGATTGTCCTTGCAAATCCAAGTATCTTCGTCCGTAGAAAAACGGACAACTGCGATTCCCGCAACAATAATTAATAGTACCACAACTATTGATAAAATAATTTTCCTGTTCATAATATTTGATTAATAATTAATTATTGTGCTTTTTCTAAAATTAGTGGCATCGGCGTAGGAATATTGCTTTGCTCCAATAAATCTTTTGCCAATGGAACGACTATATTCGTAATATAGGAATTATATCCGTCCGCAGTCTTGGTTATGGGGAATACTAAAGCCGGGATCAAGAGCATGTTCGATGCCTGAGTTTCTGTGTTGTATTTCCAGATAACGGCATAGGCCTGTTCTGGTGTTCCAATTTCTACGTCTATGGTTCGGGCGCCTTCGCTATAACCATAAATTCCTCCTTTTTCCGCAATTTTCAGAATTCTGGAAAAATCCGTCTCTGCATTATACATCGAACTTTCATAATCCTGCAAATACAGATTGTACACACCGGATACTTTTTTGTATCTGATATTAACCACGATACTCAATCCAAACTTGCTTCCGCTTTGGTCATAAACATATTTATTGTCAATCATTAAAGGATACTTTATTGAAATAGTGTCCGAGATATAGGGTTGCATAATCTTTTCTCCGACGCGCATAGGAGTCGGTACAGATGAAATCCAATCTTTCATCACTTCGGGCTGACCATAAAAAGATAAATCGATTCCATGGCTTACGGCGAAACTGCTCGCGATGCTTATCAGTTCTTCATCTGCCGGAACATCGGATTGCGAAATATTCGGCCAATCTTCGAAGGTCGCAACACACACCTCGCCCTTGCAATCGGTAGTTTGCTGATGGGGCCATTTCGGCCAATAACTATCTATGGAAATCGTGCCTTCGTCAAAATTAATATAAATTGAATAACCAAAATCTTTGTCCTGAACCAAATTGACCGACTGGATTCTTGCACCCTCAAAGCCATTGATATCCGCCAGTCCGAATCCGAAACTTTGCAAAAGCCCGGAAACCGAACCGCTGTACTCGATTTTATTCCTCTTTCTCAATACTTCGACTTGATTCTGGTCCAGGGTCACTTCTTCTCCGACATAAACATATTTCGGAGGATAATAAGTGCCGCAATCTCCGGTTTCGCACACGGGCATAACCGAAGGAGCGGTACCGGTTACCGACATTCCTCCGCCTCCGCCCAATCCGCTTGCCGGCCTTGTAATGGATACAGTGCCGGATGTTTTCTCGCCTGTATCGTTTGAAGGTTGCGCACTTTCGCTGCCGCCGACAGCTTGGGTGTTTCCGGCTTGAAGATTATCCACCTTAAGCGGGCCAAAAGCATTATCCCCTAAGGCAATTTTTTTGAATCCGGTTTGAGTAGTCTCCTGCCCGATTTGAGAAACCCTGGTTTTATCAATATTAATGAAATGGAAAACTAAACCGAAAAGCAGAATCAATACCAGTATACCGCCAAAGCCATAGGCGAATTTCTGGCTGAAAAACATTTGCCAAAAAAATGCTCTTTTCTTTTGTGGCTGATATCTCAGCTCTTCGATTTTATCGCTTATCTTTTCCCGTAGCTCCATGATAAATTTATCGTCGATTTCCACATCGGGTTTGGATTTCAAAAGTTCCTTAATCGCATTTTTTACACTTTCTTCGTATTTTTCCAAAAATGGATCGATTTTGTACAAATCATCCAAAATGCCTTTTATGTTTTTTTCCGATGTTTCTTTTTTCATAATAAATATTATCTTAAATTGATTAACAACAGCATTAATAATGCCAATATTCCTCCTTGCCGCACTTTCGCGAGTGCGCGGGAAAAAATCATTTTGCAGTTCGCCTCGGTCTTTCCCATTATTTCGGCGATTTCACGATAGGGCAAATCGCTCCAAATGCGCAAAATAATTATGTCTCTTTGCTCGCTGGTCAGTTTATTGAGAAAACGCCTGACTTTTTCGATTCTTTCCTTATTTTCAATGTCGAGACCGACATCATCTTTTGCAGAAAGATCCCAGGCATCGGCAATATCGTATTCGTACTTCTTTGTGCGGTAATAATCGATTACGGTATTCCTGGCAATCCCGTAAATCCAGGAAGAAAATTTGCCCTTCTTTGCGCTATACTTCTTGAAGTTCTCGAGCGCTTTCAGAAATATCTCACTGGTCAAGTCTTCGCTAATCTGCTTATGGTGCGTTTTGAAATAAACAAACTCATATATCTTTCTGACATACAAATTATAAAGGTCGGTAAAAAATTCCAGATTTCCGTTCTGGAATTGTTCCGTTAAAATTTGTTCGTCATTTGCCATTGCTCGATATTATCTTCTACTTATTAATACGATTTCCAGCAGAAAAAGTAACAAAATCAGCTTTTTCTTTTCGCCATACGGCGGAAATAATACAGTTTGGCTATCTCGCTCAGAACAAAATAGCTTAAAACCAGCGCAAAAACGATAAATAAAGAATTCCAGCTCGGTTTAATAAAGTGGAATGCTGCTATGCCAAAATTCGTAAAGGGTAGAAAAACCGTCACCAAAATCGCCAAAATCGCTATGCCCGACAACGCCAGACTGGGTCTTTTCCCTTTGAGGAAAAAATGCGAAGTTCTTAGACAAAATACCAGTATAATTTCGGTGATGATACTTTCAATATACCACAGGGTTTGAAGATTGGCTTCCCCTGTTTTATGAAAAATCCCGAAAAACAAAAAATCGAAAATCGTGCTGACCAACCCCAAAAATACTATTAACCCGATTGTTTTGCTCAACTGGAAATATTTCGGCCGTCTTAATTCTTCGACATCAACGCTATCCGAAGCCACGGAAATCAAGGGAAAATCCGAAAGCAGATTCACGAGTAAAATTTGAATCGGCAGCATGGGTAAATACGAAATCATTAAAGAAATTATCGCTATGGATATGGAATTGCCGAAATTACTGGCAAGGGTTATTTTGATGTATTTATTGATGTTAGAGAATATATTTCTTCCGCTTTTGATACCGTTAATAATTACATTCAAATCCTTCTCCATCAGAACAATATCGGCGACTTCCCGGGAAACATCCGCCGCACTATCGACAACAATCCCTACATTAGCTGCCTTTAGGGCCGGTGCATCATTGATTCCTTCGCCCAGAAATCCCATTTCGTTCGATTCGCTGAGAGTTTCAACTATTCTGTATTTCATTTGCGGTGATATGCGGGCAAAAACAGAAAAATCTTTACACGCTGCTTTAAACTTCTCTTGGGATAAGACCCCCAACCCTTCGCCCGAAATAACGCCTTTATTGTCTTTAATGAGCCCGATTTCTTTGCCGATGAAGCCGGCAACTTCCATGCTGTCACCAGTGACAATTTTAATCTGTACACCGAGTTGCTTTGCTAGTTGGATTGATTTTTGCGCGGTCGGTTTAAGCGGGTCGTAAAAAGAAAAATAACCGAGAAAAATCAGATTTTTTTCGTCTTTCTCGCCGTAGGTGTCTTTTTCGAAATTTTTATAACCAACAGCCAGGATTCTCTTGCCTTCACCCCCTTCTTTTTTGATTTGCGCTTCCAATTTTTCGATAGTCAGACTGTCTTCGAATTTTGAGGATAATTTCAAAATTGCTTCCGGTGCTCCTTTAACAATCAACACCTTACTTCTATTAGAATCCTTAACCAAAACACTGTTTCTTAATCTTTCAGGGGTAAAGGGAATTTCTTCTATTGATTTAAATCCGTTTAATGCCAAGCGGCCACGACCATCTATTTGTGTTAAAATAGCTTCGTCAAAAGGATTCGGGGATGACTCTATTTCCTCCCCAATATAAGCCGAAGACAATAATGCGTAACGTATGCATTTTTCTCTGTTAACGGAAAAAACTTTGCCTAGAACCATTTTCCCCTCGGTAAGGGTTCCGGTTTTATCACTGCACAAAATTTCGATATTTCCCAAATCTTCCACTGCCGCTAACCTACGGACTACGACCTTTTCTTTTGCCAGTTTTAGTGCGCCGGAAGAAAGTGAAAATACTGCGACCAACGGCAAGGCCTCGGGAATGATGCTGACTACGAGAGCGATACAGAACACGGAAAAATCAACAATATTTTCCGTACCCTTTATCGCCAAATTAGCCAAAAAAATGAAAACAATCATTACCACAATCACTTTCAGAATAAGCCGAGAAAATTTAAGCAGATTTTTCTCGTAGGCGCTTTCCCTCGCTATTGTTGATACCAACCTTGCCACTTCGCCCAAAACCGCATTTTGACCGGTATTAATTACCACGCCTTCGGCTTCTCCGGAAGTTATCGAAGTTCCGGCAAAAACAACATTTCTCGCCTGGAAAACTTCTTGGGCTTCCTTGTCGAGCGGCTCGGCAATTTTGGAAATCGTTGTCGATTCACCGGTTAAAACCGATTCGTCCGCCACGCAATTCTCGACTTTGAAAAGCAATAAATCCGCCGGCACGATGTTTCCCTGTTCGAGCAAAACTATATCTCCGGGAACCAACAAAGTTTTATCGATAATTTCCTCGTTCCCGTTTCTCAAAGCCCTGGTTTTTGAAGGAAGATATTTTTTCAATAAAGAAATAGCCCGTTCGGCGCGAGCTTCTTGGACAAACCCCAAAATTACATTAATAAAAACAAAACCCAAAATCAGCAATCCATCCACTTTTTCGCCAATACTGAAAGCGATAATCGTAGCAATAGCAAGAAGGTAAACGAAAGGTGATTTGAGTTGTCGTAAAAAAATATCGAAAAGCGTAGTCTTGCTGCTTTTTACCTGATTCAATCCGTATTTTTTTAAACGCTTTTCGACCTCATCCCGGGAAAGTCCGTTTGCGGAAGTTCCCAAAATGGAAAAAATCTCCTTGATGTTTTTTGTTGTGTATCGGGAGAAATTCATGATTTAATTTGAATATTCAAAATATAATGGTGTGCCGTTTGGTCCGTCACTTGCCGCTTTTAAAACACCTGTTCCGCCTTTCGCGGTCGGTACGGTGATATTTAATGTCACTGGTTCTTTTTCGTTTTCCAAATTGGCATAAACAGCGCACTTGCTGCCGCTGTCACTTACGATATATCTGTAGCCCGACTCGGTGTCGCTTCCGCTTTTCGGGTCTCTCGGTATCATTTTTAGATATTGGCTGTATTGGGGATTTTTAGCCAATAATTCCTGAGCAATCGGCATCAGGTCATAATCTCCCTCTCCGGAATCGGGCAAATAACAGGACATCACCAAAAATCTGCCGATTTGGGAAACTTCCGCTTTGCGTTTGAGATCCCTGGCTTTATTGCGCGCACTTAAAAGAGAGGTCATAACTATTGAAGCGATAATCCCGATTATCGCCATTACCACCAAGGTTTCGATTAAGGTAAACCCTGCACCATTTCTCTTGGTGCTTTGTGTTATTTTTTTTATTTTATGGCTAACTATGTTTTTTGTATTATCAAGATAATTCATAAAATGATGCAGGGTAAACCATTCATCTCTTTTTCTTTTTCTGAAAATTTATTTTTAGGGTAATGATTTTATCGGAAGAAAAAATCTTTGTCCCGATAATCACAAAAACCATAAAAATGATAAATTGATAGATAATGCCGTAAATAATCTGCGGATATTGGTTTAAAAATATGTTTTGTGAGGCTAAAAACGGATGCGAAAAAGGAATCGCGTAAATCAAATACTTAACCGGCACAGACAAAGTAGTAAAATCCAAAAACATTACCAGAAAATAGGGCAAAATCACCAGCACCATCAAAGGTGTAATAACCGCTTGCACACTTTTTACGCTTTCGGCCATAATTCCTAAAACCATAGCAATTGATAAAGCAACCAGGATTCCCATAAACAGCGAGAGTCCCAGGAGTAAATATCCTAAAGGAGAAAACACTAAGCCAAGCGAAGACGCAATTTCGATTACGCCCTGTCCTGCGGGCGCAACACCCGCAGTTAAGCCCTTGATGTAAAAATTCATGCCAATCATATAAACTCCGGCAAAAAGCAGGGCAACAATTCCAGCGGCAATAAGCTTCGCTAGAATAATCGTTTTCCTGTTCACCGGTGAGCTTAAAAGAATCTCGAAGGTCTTGTTCTCTTTTTCGCTGGCTACTGCAGTGGCAACCATCTGTGAAGCCATAATAATCACAATGAAAAGAATCAAAGGTATGAATGCGGTCTGCTGATTGATATAGCTTGTGAGCGCCGCAAGCGGCACGTTCGCCTGCTTGTCGCCGACCATTACAAATTCATTGGTTTTTACGGGATTTTTCACGATATCGGGGACAATACCGATATTCTTTTTCTCTATCCACTGGTTGCTGTAAAAATTATTCAATACGGCCATTGCCCGGTCCATTGCCGTAAATTTCGCAGCAGCAATCAAAGAAAAATTCTCCAGAATCTTGTAAACCGAAATTTGCTGGGGAACAAAATTATTGATGTTGTTCCCGAACCCTAAAGGTATTATTATAAATGCGGGCAAACTCTGTTTTGCAGCAATATTTTTTGCATTTTCTATAGTATCATTATTTAAAACATTGGTTTCAAAACCCGCTGCTTTTAATATTTCGACAATTTTATTACCCGAGTCCAGCGTGTCCTGATTAAGAATTACAATTGTCTGCGGACTGGTGAATTTTTTTGTTTCTTTAGA
>Ga0153915_10006873_pt1 | contig 10700 bp, 4 predicted proteins | sample Opewatmetagenome_2_FD_107003 | JGI IMG/M metagenome (GOLD analysis project Ga0153915, IMG submission 107003) | Freshwater wetland microbial communities from Ohio, USA - Open water 3 Core 3 Depth 3 metaG | ecosystem: Environmental > Aquatic > Freshwater > Wetlands | place: USA: Ohio, Lake Erie...
CACCGTCACGGTGCCCGTCGGGGTCCCCGTGCCCGGCGCCGTCACGGCGACGGCATAGCTCACCATCACCGCCTGCCCCACCAGCGAGGGATCAGGCGTGTCCGCCGTGATCGCCGTGGTCGTCGCGGCCTGCGTGACGCCGAACGCCGCGCTCTTGGCCGCGATCAGACCTGAGCCGAGCGCGTTGAGCGTGTAACCGCTCCCGACCCGATCCAGCCGAACGTTGCTGAACGTCGCGATGCCGGCCACGGCGCTCACGGTCAACGTGCCCGAGAGCACCGCATTCGTGGGGTTGTCCGCCAACGCCAGCGTCAGGGCGTCAGTGGCCGTCGGGACCGTGTTCCCCGAACCGTCCTGCACCGCCACCTGGATCGCCGGGGTGATGGCCCCGCCCACCACCGCCGTGCCGGGCTGCACGACGAAGGCGAGCTTGTTGCCGCTGCCTGGCTGGATGGCGAACGTGGCACTCGTCGCGGCCGCGAGCGGCGTACTCGTGGCGGTGAGCGTGTAGCCCGATCCAACCCTATCAATGCTCAAATCCGCGAACGTCGCCACCCCGCTCGCGGCGCTCCTGGTCAGCGTCCCGGAGAGCGTGCCCCCGACCGGATTGGTCCCGATCGCCACCGTGATCGACGCGGTCGAGGTCGTCACCGTATTGCCGTTGACATCCCGAACCACCACCTGCACCGGCGGCGCGATGGCCGAGCCGGCCACCGCATTGCTCGGCTGGACGGCGAAGGCCAACTGCGTCGCGGCGCCCGGCGTCACGGTGAACGCCGCGCTCGTGGCGCCGGTGAGGCTGGTCGCCGCCGCCGTGAGCGTGTAGCCCACACCGGTCTTGTCGATCCGCAGGGTGCTGAAGATCGCAACGCCATTCACCGCCGCAACGCTCAGCGTCCCCGACAGCGTCCCCCCGCCGGGGTTCGTCCCGATCGCGACCGTTACCGAGGCGATGGACGTCGTGACGGTGTTGCCGTTGGCATCCTGCACGGCCACCCGGACCGCGGGTGTGATGCTGGCTCCGGCCACCACCGAGGACGGCTGCACCGAGAAGGCAAGGCGGGTCGCGCTACCCGGCGTCACGTTGAACGCCGCGCTGGTCGCACCCGCGAGAGGGCTGCTCGTGGCGGTCAGCGTGTACCCCGTGCCGGCCCGGTCAAGGCTCAGGTTGGTGAACGTCGCGACTCCGTTCACCGCCGCCACCGTCTTCGTCCCGCCCAGCGTCGCCCCGCCGGGATTGGTCCCGATCGCCACCGTGATCGAGGCCGTGGACGCCGTCACCGTGTTGTCGTTGGCGTCCCGTACCGTGACGCTGACCGCCGGACTGATTGCCGCACCCGCCACCACCGCGCTCGGCTGCACGGTGAAGCTGAGCTTCGCCGCCGCCCCCGGTGTGACGTTGAACGCGCCGCTCGTTATCCCAGCGAGCCCGCTCGACGTGGCGCCCAGCGAGTAGCCCGCCCCCGACTTGTTGATGCTGAGGTCGGCGAACGTCGCGATGCCGTTCACGGCATTCACGGTCGTCGTTCCCGACAGGGCACCACCCCCGGGGTTCGTCGCCAGCGCCAGCGCGATCGGGGCGGTGGATGTGGTGACCGTGTTGCCGTTGCCGTCCTGCACCGCCACCTGCACCGCCGGCGTGATCGGACTGCCCGCGGCCGCGTTGGAGGGCTGCACGATGAACGCCAGCCGATTGCCGGTGCCGGGCTGGATCGTGAAGGCCGCGCTCGCGGCGGCGCTCAGGCCGCTCGACGTCGCCGTCAGGGTGTAGCCCGTCCCGGCCTTGTCGATGCTGAGGTTGCTGAACGTCGCAACACCGGCCACCGCACTCGCCATGGCGGTTCCCGACAGCACGCCGCCCGCGGGGTTCGTCCCGATCGCGACGGTGATCGACGCCGTGGACGTCGTGACCGTGTTGCCGCCGGCGTCCTGCACTGTCACCACGACCGGCGGCGCGATCGTACCTCCCGCCACGGCGTCGGTCGGCTGCGTCGTGAACGCGAGCTTCGTGGCCGCGCCCGGCGTCACCGTGAACGGCGCGGTCGTGTCGGGCGTGAGCACGCCCGACGTGGCACGCAGGGTGTAGCCGATCCCGACCTTGTCGATCCGGAGCGTGCTGAACGTCGCGATGCCGGAGACGGCGTTCACGGTGCGAGTGCCCGACAGCGTGCCGCCACCCGGGTTGGCGGCGATGGCGATCGTGATCGAGGCCGTGGACGACGTGACCGTGTTGCCGTTGCCGTCCTGGACCGCCACCAGGACGGCCGGGGTGATGGTGACGCCGGCCACCGCCGCGCTCGGCTCCGCGAGGAACACGAGGCGTGCGGCGCCGGCCGGCGCAACCACGCTCGCATAGGGGCTCCCGCTGATCGCCACACCGTTCAAGGTGACCGCGACGTTGTCGGTGCCGGCCACGGCCGGCGTGTAGCTCGCACTGTAGGTGCCGTCGCCGTTGTCGGTGACGGTCGGCGTCGCCGCGTTGGTCCCCGACACCGTGACGCGGACCACGTCGCCCCCGACCAGGCGCTGGTTGCCGGCCACGTCCCGCACGGTCACGCCGATCACCGTAGGAGAGCCGGCGACCCCCGCCGGGACGGTCGCGGTGGTGTGGGCGGGATCGGCTGCCCCCGGGTGCAGCGCGATCGCCCCCGAGATCGCCGGCGTCAGGCCGGTCGCGTCGAACCGCAGCGTGTAGCTCCCCACCGTGCCCACGATGGCCAGCGCGGTGAACGTGGCGCGCCCGGCCGCGTTTGTGGTGACGGTGCCCGAAAGCACGGTTCCACCGCTGGGACCCGACGCGATCGTCGCGCCGACCGACACCCCGGCCTGCGCCACGGCGTTGCCGTTGACGTCCTGCAGTTGGAGAACCGGCTGACGCACCAGGGGCGTGCCGCTCAAGGCCGCAGTATCGGGCGTCTGGACGAAGACCAGGCGTGCGGCCGCTGACGCGGTGACGTTGAAGGCAGTGCTCGTCGTACTCGTGAGGCCGGCGGCGCTGACGAGCAACCGGTAGCCCGTGCCCGCCAGGTCGACGCTGAGGTCGCTGAACGAAGCAATCCCACGCACCGCCGACACGGTGGTCGTGCCACTCAGCTTGGCCCCCGCGGTGCCCGTGCCCGCCGCGATGCCGATATCGACCGCACCGCCGAACGTCGTGTCGACGACCCCCGACGCCTTGCGCACCTCGACCCGAACCCCGGGGGTGACAACGGAGCCGGCCATGACGTTGCCCGGCTGGGTAGTGATCACCAGATCGGTCGGCGGCAGCACCACCCGGAAATCCGCGGTCCCCTGTCCGATCACGGCAAACGGCACCCAGGCGCTCGCCTGCGTCGCCTGGTCCACCGCCCGCGCCTGCCAGTGGTACAGCGTGCCATCGACGAGCCCGGTGACGGTGACGCTGGCGACGGCGCCGTTGGCCACCTGAACGCCGGCGGCCGTGGCGGTGCCGGTGAACGACGTCCCGAATGGCTGCACCTCGACCTCGAGCCGCACCTGATCGCCCGGATCGGGGTCGCTCACCGTGCCGCGGAACACGACGGTGCGCTCGTCGGTGGTGCCACCGCGTCCGATCGCTGTGGTGCCATCGCTGCGGAACTGACCGATCGTGGCGGGCACATTGGGGGGCTGGGAGATCGCGACCTGCAGATCGGCGGCGTCCTCGGGATTGCCCCCGAACGGCACCCACGCACTCGCGCGACCCGTCTGATCCACCGTGCGCCCCTGCCAGTGGTACGGGGTGTTGTCGGCCAAACCGTCCGCTCGGGTCCGCGCCAGACTCCCGGCCGGAACGCCCGTCCCGACCGCCGTGGCGGCGTTGGTGAACGCCATGCCGAGCGGCTGCGCCTCAATCTCGAGGCGGAGCGTGTCCGTCGGGTCCGGGTCGGTAACCTGTGACTGGGCAACGAAGGCGCCGTCCGGTGTCACCCCGCCGATCGCGATCGGGCTCGCACTGTCCGAGCGCAACTGCGTGACGGCACTCGGCGTCGGCGGCGCGCGCGGGGGAACGATCTCGAGCGTGAACGTCCCCGTCCCCCCCGCCGCCGCGCTCGTCACCTCCGCGTAGTACGCACCCGTCCGCGGGAGCCGCACGTATCGCAGGCACGCTCCTGGCCCGCCGCTGGCACAGGAGTTCGATTCGGCCAGCGCCGGCGCCGATCCCACCGTCGCCGTGTCGAGCAACAGGTACGCGCTGAACCCGGTGGACCGCACGGTGACGCTCACCGAGTCGCCGGCCGTGCCCGAGAACGTGAAGAGCTTGCCGAACCGTCCGGCTTGGTGCACCGCCTCGCAGTCGGAGGCCGTGAGCGAGTCGGAGGCCGTGACGCCCAGGCCGATCGGGTACTCGCGACACGGCATTACGGCAAAGCGCACCGGGACCAGCAACGGCTCCACCGCGCCGTTCTGCTGCGCGACGATCACGGTGTCCTGGTACTCGCCGACGAACAGGTCGCTGGGGTCGAACGAGACGGTGAGCGTGCCCGGCGTGGTGCCGCTCGTCGGACCGAGCGCGAGCCACGGGCTGGCCTTGGCCTTCGCGGCGGACCAGGCGAGCGCTCCGGGTCCGGTACTCGTGACGGCCAGCACTTGCTGCCGCACCCCCAGGCTCCCCACCGCCGCTGAATCACGGAGCAGAGTGGGACTGACGGCCAGCGTCCCCGGGGGATTGGGGTTCACCAGCTCGTCGAGCTTGCAGGTGCTGACCGCCAGTCCCGCCAGCAGGAGAGACGACAGGACCGCGAGCTGGCGTCGGACCGAGGAACGCTGCGTAGACCGGCTCCGTGAGCGACGCGTCGGGCACGAGCAACCGCGCCGGCGCTATTCCTTAGTCTGGGACGCGAATATCGTGCCCCTCTGACCCCAATGGCGGAGGCCCCGCACAGCCCTCCACAGCGACCGGGTGTTGCGACACCGCGACACCACGGCGGGGAGGAGAATCTTGCGCTCCGGTACGTCGGACCGGAATACCCAACGCCGGGCGCCGACAGCCCGGGTCGAGCCGCCGGCGCCTTGACGGAGCAGCGAGGTCAGGGTAGCAGCTTGCGGTCGCGGGCCGCCCGCTCGAGCTCGTCCTGGAATCGCGGGTCCGCGATCAAGACCAGGGCCTCGACGCGTTCGCGGAGGTTCTTGCCGAACAGGTTGGCGACACCGTGCTCGGTGACCACGTAATGCACGTCCGCCCGGCTCGTCACGACCCCGGCACCCTCCTTGAGATACGGCACGATGCGCGACATCAGGCCCCCCTTGGCGCTGCTCGGGAGCGCGATCACCGGCCGCCCGCCACGGGAGCGCGCGGCCCCGCGGATGAAGTCCACTTGGCCGCCGAACCCGGAGTAGATATACGCCCCGATCGAGTCCGAGCAGACCTGCCCGGTGAGATCCACCTCGATCGCGGAGTTGACCGCGACCATGTTGTCGTTGCGGCTCACGATTTCCGGGTCGTTCACGTAGTTGACGGGATGCGCCTCGATCAGCGGGTTGTTGTCGAGAAAGCCGTACAGCTGTTCCGTCCCGAGGGCGAACGTGATGACCACCTTGCCGGGGTGCAGCGTCTTGCGGGTGCCCGTTACGACGCCGCGCTCGATCGCGCGCATCGCGCCGTCGGACATCATCTCGGTGTGGATCCCGAGCTCGAGGTCGCCGTCCATGGCCTCGTACACCGAGTCGGGGATGCCCCCGATCCCCATCTGCACGGTGGAGCCCGGCTTGAGCAGGCCGATGACGTTGCGCGCGATGGCCTTCTCCACTTCGGTGGCCGGTGCTGAGCGCAGCTCGGGCAGCGGCTCGGTGCACTCCACGATCGCCGTCACGCGGTTCTCGTGCAGGAAACAGTCGCCCAGCACGCGCGGCATCTTCTCGTTGACCTGCACGATGATCTTCTTCGCCGCCTGGCAGGCGGCGACCGACGCCAGCGTCTCCACTCCCAGGCTCATGAAGCCGTGCTCATCGGGGGGCGAAACCTGCACCATCGTCACGTCGAGCGGCACGATCTTGTCGCGGAACAGCCGCGGGATCATGTGCAGGAAGATCGGCACGTAGTCGGCGCGACCGTCGTTCACGGCCTGGCGATCGGCCGGTCCCACAAACAGGGAATTGTGGCGGAAGTGCCCCTCCATCCCCGGTGCCGAGAGCGGGTCGTCGCCGATCAGCAGCACGTGGTTGAGCTGGACGTCATGCAGCTCGTCGCGGCGGGCGGCGAGGGCGCGCACCAGCGCCTGGGGGATGGCCGCGTTGCCGCCGTAGTACACGCAGTCGCCGCTTTCGATCAACGCCACCGCGTCCGCGGGGCTGCGGAGCTTGGAGGTGTAGTCGTCCATCCAGTTCATGGCCGGCCCTCACCACCCAGCAGCGTGTGCAGCGGCTTCGCGGTGGTCCCGACCGCGGCGGCCAACTGTTCATTGACGGCCTCGCCGCGGTAGAGATAGACCCCGGCGGCCAACCCGGGGTCGTCCCGCAACGCGACCTCCGTCCCCTGGTCCGCCAGCGCCCGCACCGGGGCGAGCACGACGTCGGACAGCGCACGGGAAGCCGTGCGGGCGATGTTGGCCGTCATGTTCGGCACGCAGTAGTGCACGACGTCGTGCATGATGAAGACGGGGTCGTGCAGCGTCGTCGGCCGGCTCGTCTCGACGCAGCCACCCTGATCGATCGATACGTCGATGATCACGCTGCCCGCCCGCATCGCGCGAACCATGTCTTCGGTGATCAGCAGGGGCGACCGCGCGCCGGGAATCAGGATGGCGCCGATCACGACGTCGGCGATTGCGGTGTAGCGCGCCAGCCGGTCGGGCGTGGCGATCTGCGTGACGATCTGGTTGCCGAAGGTGCGGTCCACGGCGCGCAGCCGGCCGAGGTCCTCGTCGAGCACGATGACGTGGGCTCCGACCGCGAGCGCCCGGCCCGCGGCGCTGCGGCCGACCGCCCCGGCGCCGAGCACCAGCACGGTCGTGGGGGTGATCCCCGGGACCCGTCCCAGCAGGATGCCGCGGCCCCCTTCCTCGTTCTGCAGGTAGTTGGCGGCGACGAACACGGCCATCTCGCCGGCCATCTCGCTCATCGTGGTGAGGATCGTCCGCCGCCCGCGGCTGTCCTGCACCAGCTCGTAGCCCACGGCCGTGACGGCGAGCGCGCGCAGCCGCTCAACGCTGACGCGCGGCGCCAGCACGAGATGGTGGAACCCGCAGAGCACGAGTCCCGGCTTGAGCAGGTCGAGTCCGTCGCCCGCCAGCGGGCTCACGCCGCACACCAGGTCGGCCCGCTTGTAGGCTTCCTCGTGGCTGTAGACGATCTTGCCGCCCGCCTGCTCATACTCCCCGTCGCTGAAGCGGGCGCCCCGCCCCGCATCCTTCTCGACGACCACCGCATGGCCCGCGCGCACGAGCTGCTCCACCGCCCAGGGCGTGAGCCCCACGCGGCGCTCGTGCCGACCCGCCTCCCGCGGCACCCCGATGTTCATGCTGCCCTCTCCTTCGCGGCGCGGCGCGCCGCGCTACGAGCCCCTAGGCACCAGCCGGCGCCATGGCCTCCTGGTATGCCCGGGCTCCCCACGCAAACGCCGCTTCGTTGACCGGCAGGAGCGCGCAGTCGCTCTTCAGGGTCTCGCGCAACGCCATGAGGAAGCTCTCCGCCGGGAACAGCCGGGTCGCCGCCTGAAACGCCCCGAGCGCCACGATGTTCTTGACCCGGGCGGCGCCGAGGTCGAGCGCGATCTGCGTGAACGGGACGCCCACGACCTGGACGCCGTCGGCGAGCGGCGGCGCCTCCGGGATCACCGTGCTGTCGTACAGCACCACGCCACCCCGGCGCACGTGCGGCCCGAACTTGCGGAGGCTCTCGCCGTTGAACACCACGAGCACGTGCGGATCCGGGGCCGCGGGGGAGACCACGTCGCCCGTGGCGACGTGGACGTCGGCGTAGGACGTGCCGCCGCGCGACTCCGGGCCGTAGCTCGGGATGTAGGTCGAATCGAACCCCTCGTGGATCGCCACCTTGGTCGTGAGGGAGGCGATCGTCTGCGCGCCGTCCCCACCCGCGCCCGCGAACTTGATCGCGATGTCCTCGGGGTCGAGGTGGGAAGGAAACCCGCTGCCGAAGCGCGGGGCCGGCTCCGCACTCGCCCCGATGGCCTCGAGCACGGCCTCGGGCTCGTAGACGGGAACCCCCAGGTCGAACCACGGCTCGACGGTCACGTCCTTCTTCACCCCGAGCGGGAAGACCGGGAGCATCTGCTCCTTGACCCACCGCTCGGCCTCCATGGGGGTGAGGCGCAGGTGGGTGGGGCACTCGGACAGGACCTCGACGAACGCGAGGCCACGGTTCTCGACCTGCAGCCTGAGCGCCTTCTTGATCGCCTCGGCCGCGCGGTGGCGCTGCTTGTTGTCGAACAGCGCGACCCGCTCGACGTACACCGGCCCGTCCATCTGCGCCACGATCTCCGCCATGCGGAGCGGCAAACCGGTCACGCGGGACCGACCCTCCGGGGTCGTCGTGGTCTTCTGTCCCAGGAGCGTCGTGGGCGCCATCTGGCCGCCGGTCATGCCGTAGATCGCGTTGTTGATGAAGATCACGCTGAGCGGCAGCCCGAGCTGCACCGCCTGGATGATCTCGGCGAGCCCGATCGACGCCAGGTCCCCGTCGCCCTGATAGCTCACCACGATCGCATCGGGGTTGGCCATCTTGTGCCCGAGGGCGACCGCCGGTGCCCGGCCATGCGCCGCCTGGGTGTTGCCGACGTCGAGGTAGTAGTACATGAACACGGCGCAGCCGACCGGCGAGACCGCAACCGTGCGATCCTGGATGCCGAGCTGGTCGATCGCGTCCGCCAGGTACTTGTGCGCCAGACCGTGCCCGCAGCCCGCGCAATAGTGCGTCGACAGACCCTTCAGCCCTTCACCGTGCGCGTGGCGCTCGAAGCGCGCATAGAACACGTTATCCATGGTGGACCTCCAACAGCGCGGTCAGCCGGTCCATGATCTCCTGGTGCAGCGGCAGCATACCGCCGTGGCGCCGTACCTGGTGGATCGGCGGGGGCGCGACCCCGGCGTGGCTGAGCGCGAGCCGCAGCTCGTCTTCCAGCTGCCCCGGTCCCGCCTCGACCACCACGATCCCGCGCAGCCGCCCGACCAGCGCGGCGAGCGCGTCGATCGGGAACGGCCACAGGGTGATCGGCCGGAACAGACCCACCCGGTGGCCGGCGTCGCGCAGGGCGTGGACCGCGCCGCGCGCCATGCGCGCGGGCGTGTTGCAGGCGACGACCAACCACTCGGCGTCCTCGCAGCGGAAGCACTCGGCGCGCTGCTGCTCCGCCGTGATCCGCGCGTACTTGGCGTTGAGCCGCTCGTTGTGCGCCTCGAGGTCCGGCTCGGAGAGCATGATCGAGGTCACCACGTTGCCGCGGTGCGCCGCGTCGCCGGACACCGCCCAGGCGGGAAGCCCGGGCTCCACCAGGTACTGCGGCAGGCTCACGCGCCCGGTCACCTGACCGAGGTAGCCATCGCCCACGATCACCACCGGGTTGCGATAGCGGAACGCGAGGTCGAACGCCTCCATCGTGAGATCCAGCATCTCCTGCGGGGTCGCGGGCGCGATCACGATGGCGTGCGTGTTCCCGTGTCCCAGCCCGCGGCACACGAGCTTGATGTCGCCCTGCTCGGGCCCGATGTTGCCCAGCCCCGGACCACCCCGCATGACGTTGACGAACACCCCCGGCAGCTCCGCCCCGATCATGTACGAGATGCCCTCGAGCATGAGGCTGAAGCCTGGCGACGACGTGAACGTCATGCAGCGCCGACCGGCGCCGCCGCAGCCGTAGAGCATGTTGACCGTCGCGACCTCGCTCACCGCCTGGAGGAACACGCCCTTCAGCCGGGGCAGCACCTTCGCCATCAGCTCAGCGCCTTCGGTCGAGGGCGTGATCGGGTAGCCGAAGAAGTGCCGGCAGCCGGCGAGCAGCGCGCCGAGCGCCGCCGCGTGGTTCCCCTTGAGGATCATCGGCTCGCGGGACGGCAGCGGCACCCGCCGGTCCGGGATGTCGGCGGACTTCGGACGCCCGTCGGGGCGCGGCCCGAAGTACGTGAACGGGTCGGAAACGACCATGTCCACGCCCTCGATGGCAAACGGCTTCGCCATCAGCCCGTACGGCTCCGGACAGGCGTCGAAGCACAGCCCGCACCCGTTGCACACATCCTCGTGCACGACGACGGGGGTGAGCCCGGTTGCCGGATCGATCTGCGTCCCGAACTCGATACAGTGCTTGGGGCAGGACTCGATACAGCGGCCGCACGCCTTGCACAGCTGCGGGAACAGGAACGGCTTCGGTCGCACCTTCTTCTCGGTCGTCACCATGCGTTGCCACCGCGGTTCATGGTTTCGGATGCGGCAACCGGGATATCCGACCCGACCGGACTCTCCCGGCGGCGCGCGCACATCACCCGGCAGAACACGCCGAACGCGCGCAGCGCGCGGTCCATCGCGCGGAACGCGGGGATCCGCAGCTGTTCGAGCAGCGCCGCGAGCGCGTCGTAGCGCGCACCCGCGTCGACCACGGCAATCCATGCCTTGCGGCCGTCCTGCCGCAGCCGGCCGAGCCGGCCGGCGAGCGCCGCGGGGTCGGCGAGGTGCTCGGCGTGCCCCGTGCCGGACGGCAGGGTTTGCAGGGCACCGGTCAGCGGCACACAGCCCACCACGGCGACGTCCACCCC
>Ga0153915_10006874_pt1 | contig 10699 bp, 6 predicted proteins | sample Opewatmetagenome_2_FD_107003 | JGI IMG/M metagenome (GOLD analysis project Ga0153915, IMG submission 107003) | Freshwater wetland microbial communities from Ohio, USA - Open water 3 Core 3 Depth 3 metaG | ecosystem: Environmental > Aquatic > Freshwater > Wetlands | place: USA: Ohio, Lake Erie...
AGAGAGATCTGCCTGGGCCGCAGTGATCCGACCGTTGAGCTCGGCGCCCCAGGTCACCAGCGCGGCCGCGCTGCCTGCAACCACCGCCGTGCCCGCCACCGAGGCCCAGCGCGGCGCGGGCCGGGCGGTAAGGAAGAGCGCGGGAGTCCACAGGAAGGTGTACCACTCGGGCCACCCGACACGCGGAGTCCAGACGACCACGCCGACGATCGCGGCGGCGAGGGCGATCGCTCCCCCGAGAGCTACCCACCGGGCTCCGCCGGAGGGCTGGTCGGGCCCACGGAAGAGTGCCGCCGCGAGCGCGATCAGGGCGGAAGTCACGACCGTCAAGGTGACTTGCCAGGTGATCCACAGATCCAGGGGCACGCCATTGATCGGCGGAATGATGCCGCGTCCGAGCTCACTCACGAGGTAGGGCGCGCCGAGCAGCAGGACGGTGGCCACCACCGCCCGCGCGCGCCGGTAGGGCAGTCGCCGGCCACCGAGCCAAATGGCCAGCAGGAGCAGCAGCGAGCTGGTCAGGATCAGCGTGCCAGGAGAGGCGGAGAGCGGCCCCAGCACCGCGCGGCGGAAATTGGCCGGTGAGAAGAGATCGCCCAGACCCACCGCCTCACCGAGCGGCGCCCGGACGGCGGCCCAGAGGAGCGCCCCCAGCAGCAGCGATCGTTCGGCGGCTGTGCCCGCCCCGAGCAGCGAGAGGACCAGCAGGGCCAGGAGCGCGAAGCCGACCCACACCTCGACCTGGTGCGAGACCCCCTGCGCCGCGACCTCCTGGCCGGGTGGGAGCGGCTGCACGCTGAACAGCACCCGGTCGCCCTGGGGGGAGGGGATCACGTAGTCGAAAATCTCGCTGCTCCTGGGCGCCGACCCCGGTGGGAAGATCCGGAGCTGGACCCCCGCGGCGCTGCCGAATCGGGCCGCAAGACTGCGGTTGGGTCGGGGCACCGCCGAATCCGCCCAGATCAGCACGGTCGACACCGCCACCCGGCCCTCGGCGAGATGGCGGCGGCTTTCCAGCACCGAATAGAATCGGCTGAACCTGGCGGCGATGGAATCGCCATCGGCCTCAGGCGGGAGCCGGTGGCGACCGGCCCACGCCCAGGGCACCCCGGTCGATTCCAGGATGACCACCGCCATTTCGGCCTGGTTCTGCGGGAGGGCCTTTGCGAGCCCCGCGAAGGCCGCTCCGCGGTCTCCCGCGGCCAGCGGAACCGCCGCGGCCGACAGGTGATCGGCACGATCCACCACCGCGCGCAGCTCCCCGCTCAGCCGCTGAAAGGCGGCGTTGACCCGCCGTTCGCGCTCGGCGGGCCAGTCCCTTCCCACCTGCCCGATGCGATGCTGGGCCAGCACCAGGACGATGGTAAGGCACAGCATTGCGGGAACAGGGAGCAGCTCGCGGAGCGCCAGCCCGGCACCGGCGCGTCGGCGGCGCAGAAGCCAGCCCGTCAGGGCCACGCCAGCAAGGGCCAGCGTGACGGCCACCCACAGGATCCCGGGCTCGCGCAGCCATTCGGCCCCGGCCAGGAGGGCCAGGAGGCCAAGCCCGATTCCGCGCCGCACCCGCCACCATGGTTCAGTCGGCATCGCCCGCAAGTTACGCAGGATATATTCTTCTTTGCCATGAAAGCCCTTCTCATGCTGGGCGGGTCGGGTCCCGGGGTCCTCGCGCTTGCGCTCGCCGCCGGCCCCGTCGCGGCCCAGAGCCTGGACAGCGCCACTCTGGTGATCCGTGCGGGTGCGCGAGAAGTTGGCAGCGAGACCTTCCGGATCGTGTCGGACTCGCCGGGGATCCGAGTGACGGCTCGGGCGGCTTACGGCGCCCGCCCGGCCACCGAATTCACCGCCAGCTTCGATCGTGGCAAGGATGGTGGGTTCGCCTTTCAGCTCGACCGCCGCGTGGGATCGGAAGGAGTTCAGGTCTACGCGGTCCAGAAGGGTGGCCGGATCACCATCAGGCGGGTGGAACGCGGGGCCGAGCAGGCCAGTGAACTGCCCGGCCGTGCGGGAACGGTGCTGTTGGCCGACAGTGTGTTCAGTCTCCTCTACCAGCTCGTGCCCCTCGCCGGAGGTACCGGTCCGGTTTCGGTCCTCTTTCCTCTCGGAACCCGTCGGCTGTCGTTGACCCTCGAGCGGGTTACCGCCGGGGCTGGGACCGTGGTCCGGTTCCACGGGGGACTGGATGGGGAGGTGGAATTGGGCGACCACGGTCAGGTCGTGCGCATCCAGTTGCGGTCCCTGGGGTTGGAGGCTGTCCGTAAGCCGGACTGAACGGCCGTCCCATCCTGAAACTCCACGGCTACCCCCTCCGTAAGCGGGGCAGCCGAATTCACTCATTCACAACAGGATCGTTCGATGCGACGCTGCTGGCTGCTGGTCTCCATCTTCGCCGCGCCGGCTCAGGCCATGGCTCAGGCCACGGGTCCGGCTACCCCGACTCCGCCCGTCGCGACGTTGAGCCTGAGTGAAGCGCTGCAACAGGCCCACAACAACAACCCGCTATACCTCCAGCGGCTCAATAACGCCGCCACGGCGCGGTGGTCGGTGCGCAACGCCTACGGCCAGTTGCTGCCCAGTGCCCAGGTCTCGGGCGGAATGGACTACACCGGGGCCGGCCGGGCCAACTTCGGCCAGGGCTTCACCCAGCAGACTTCTGCGGTCGTCGGGTCGAACTGGAACGCGGGGTTCAGCTGGCAGTTGGACGGCGCGCGCCTGGTGGCCCCCAAGGAGAGCAAGGCCAATCAGCGGGCCACCGAGTCGGAGATCAGCAGCGAGGAAAGCAACCTCAAGTTCAGCATCACCACTCAGTATCTGACTTCGCTGCAGGCCACTGCCCAGGTGGCGGTGGCTCGACAGCAGGTGGAGCGTAACCAGAACTTCCTCGACTTGGCCAACGCCAAGTACCGGGTCGGACAGGGCACGCTCATCGAGGTGCGCCAGGCCGAGGTGCAGAAGGCGCAGTCGGATGTGGCGCTGCTCAGGAACCTGCAGGCGGAGAGCGAGGCGAAGCTGGAGCTGTTCCGCCGGATCGGGGTGGCACCACCGATCGAGATCACCGAGATCGCCCTCAGTGACTCATTCCCGGTGTCGCAGCCGGCGTTCGACCTCAACCAGCTGCTGGAGACGGCGAAGGAACAGAATCCGGGGCTCAAGGCCCTGGAGGATCGCCGCAAGGCCGCGTCGGTCGGCGTGACCTCCGCCAAGACAGCCTTCCTTCCCAGCCTGTCCGCGCGGGCCGGCTGGGGCGGATTCACCCAACGGCAGACGGACGAGAACCTCCTGCTCCGCCAGTCGCTGGGCGGCGCGCAGGGCGCGGCGGCGAACTGCTTCACCAACGACTCCATCCGGGTCGGGGCGGGCCTCGGCTCGGCCCTCCCCCCGGGCGCGGACTGTAACTCGACTTCGGGCCTCAATGCGACGGGCACGGCGCTGACGCCCCAGACCCGGAGCGCGATCCTCGACCAGAACAACGTAGGGTTGTTCGACTTCGACAAGCAGCCGTTTGGCGCGAGCCTGACGGTCTCGCTGCCGATCTTCACCGGCTTCGGCCGCTCGCTTCGACTGCAGCAGGCCCGGGAGCTGGAGCAGGACGCGGAGGAGAGCGTTCGCGCGCAGGCCATCCAGGTCCGGACCGACGTGCACAGCCGGTACCTGGCGCTGGCAACCAACTACAAGGCCATCGCGGTGCAGGCCTCAAGCCGCGACGCCGCACGGGACCAGCTCCGGCTGGCACAGGACCGCTACCGGCTCGGCAGCGGCACCGCCCTGGAAGTGTCGGACGCGCAGAACGCGGTGCAGCGCGCCGAGGGCGACTACGTCAACGCGATCTACGATTACCACAAGTCCCTTGCCGCTCTGGAGGCGGCCGTGGGACGTCCGCTCCGTCAATAAGAAGAGGAAGAAACCATGTCGCGTCGCATGAAGCTCGGGTTGTTCGCCGGCCTGCTGGTGGTCGCGGTAGGTGCGATCGTCGCCCTGGGCGCCGCCAAGAGCAAGAAGAAGGCGGTGGAGGTCCGGATGGAGCAGGTAGGGCGGCGCGATCTGGTCGCGGTGGTGACCGCGAGCGGGAAGATCGAGCCCGACACCAAGGTGGACATCCTCTCCGATATCCAGGGCCGCATCACCCGGATCGGAGTCAAGGAAGGCGACCTGGTCCGAAAGGGCGACTTCCTGATTCAGATCGACCCGGCGATCTACCAGGCCGCGGTCAGCCGTTCGGAAGCCCTGCTCTCCTCCTCGCAGAGCGACCTGATCCGCGCCCGGGCCAATCAGGATCAGGCCAAGCGCGCCCTGGACCGCTCGCTGGAGCTGCAGAAGTCGAGCCCCACGCTCATCACCACGGAGTCGGTGGAGCAGGCCCAGACCGCCTACGACGTCGCGGTGGCGAACACCAAGGCCAGCCAGGCGACGGTCGACCAGGCCCGTGCGGGACTCCAGGAGGCGCGCGACAATCTGAGCAAGACCCGGATCATGGCCCCGATCTCCGGCCGCGTGACCCGGCTCGCGGTCGAGGAGGGTGAAGTCGCGGTCCCCGGCACCTTCAGCCGAGACGTCGGCCTGCTCATGACCATCGCCGACATGTCCAAGATCCTGGCCAAGGTGCAGGTGGACGAGACCGACGTGGTGCGGCTGGCGGACGGCGACTCGGTCGAGGTGTCCATCGATGCCTTCCCCGACACGACCTTCATGGGCCGGGTGACCAAAATCAGCAACAGCGCCCAGCTCACCGCTACCTCGACCGCCTCGGGCTCCAACGACCGGGCGGTGGACTTCGACGTCGAGGTGACGCTCCAGAATCCCCCCAAGGACATCCGCCCGGACCTCTCCTGCACCGCCAGGATGGTCACCGACGTGCGCAAGGGCGTCCTCAGCATCCCCATCATCGCGCTGACGGTACGGGAACACCAGGCGGTGCCCAACGAGACGGCGCCAGAGAAGAGCGATACCAGCGCCGCCGGCAAGAAGAAGGAAAAAGAAGGGGTGTTCGTGGTGACCGATGGGGTGGCCAACTTCCGGCCGGTGAAGGTCGGCATCGCCGGCGACGAGTACTTCGAAGTGGAGGAAGGGGTCAAACAGGGGGAGACGATCGTGGCCGGGACCTACCAGGCGATCCGCGACCTCAAGGACAGCACCCGCGTCAAGTCGGCCGCGCCGGACAGCGCCAAGGGGAAGAAGTCATGACCGACCGTGTCATTCAGGTCGAAGACCTGGTCCGCCAGTACCAGATGGGTGCCGAACGGGTGATGGCCCTGAGGGGTCTCTCGCTGGCGATCCGGCGCAACGAATACGTCGCGATCATGGGGCCGTCGGGGTCGGGCAAGTCCACCCTGATGAACCTGATCGGCTGCCTCGATACGCCGGACGGCGGCACCTATTGGCTGAACGGCCAGGAGGTCTCCCGGCTCTCGGACGATGCCCTTGCCCGGGTGCGAAACAAGGAGATCGGTTTCGTGTTCCAGACGTTCAACCTGCTGCCCCGCGCCAGCGCGCTGCACAACGTCGAGCTGCCGCTGGTCTACGCCGGGGTCTCCGCCCGGGAGCGGAAGGCCCGGGCCGAGCGTGCCCTGGTCCGGGTGGGGCTGGAGCAGCGGATGCAGCACAAGCCCAACGAGCTCTCCGGGGGCCAGCGGCAGCGGGTTGCGATCGCCCGGGCGCTGGTGAATGAGCCCTCGCTCCTGCTGGCGGATGAGCCGACCGGAAACCTGGACAGCACAACCAGCGAAGAGATCATGCGGGTGTTCGGCGAGCTCCACGCCCAGGGCCAGACCATCGTAGTGGTGACCCACGAGCCCTCCATCGCGGAACATGCGGAGCGGGTGGTGGTCCTGCGCGACGGGCGGCTCGACAGCGACACCAGGAACAACAAGGTCGCGGCCTGACATGCCGATCTTCGAAGCGGTCCGGATGGCGCTCCGCACCATCGTGACGCAGAAGCTCAAGAGCTTCTTCTCCCTGATCGGGGTGCTGATCGGCGTGACCTTCCTGATCGCGGTCGTGTCGATCGTGCAGGGCATGAACGTGTACATGGAAGACCAGTTCGCCAACCGGCTGATCGGGCTCAACACCTTCACGCTGCGGCGCCAGCCCGGCATCAACACCGGCAACGTCACCGAGGAAACCTGGCGCTCCTGGATGCGCCGTCCCCGGATCAGTTACGGCGACGCTGACTACGTCAGCGAGCGGCTGGAGACGCCGGCGGTCATCGCCCGGTTCTGCTCCGACCGCATGGTGCTGAGCTACAACGGCAAGCAGGCGAAGGACATCGAACTGATGGGCACGGAGCCCAGCTATTTCGAGATCAAGAACGTGGAGATCGCGAGCGGGCGGATCTTCACGCCCCAGGAGGTCCGCGCCGGGATTCCCGTGATCGTCCTGGGCAGCGAGCTGGGAGAGAAGCTGTTCGCTGGGCTCGATCCGCTCGGCAAGGATGTCACCATCGCGGGGCTCCCCTACCGGGTGATCGGGGTAGCCAAGAAACGCGGTACCCTCTTCGGGATCTCGCTCGACAAGTTCGCGGTGATGCCCTTCCGGGCCCCGGCCAGGCGCTACATCTGTCCGCTCAACATCCTGGATGAACTGCAGATCAAGACGGCCAATCCGACCCTGATGCTGACCGCCATGGCGGAGACCGAAGCGATCATGCGCAGCCGGCGCGGGCTCAAACCGGGCCAGGAAAACAACTTCGACCTGCAGAATGCTTCGGGTGCCCTGGACGGTTGGAAGAAGATCTCCAAGGTGCTGTTCACCGCGCTGCCGGGGCTGGTCGCCATCTCGCTGGTGGTGGGTGGCATTGTGATCATGAACATCATGCTGATGGCGGTTGCCGAGCGCACCCGCGAGATCGGGATTCGCAAGGCGCTCGGCGCGAAGCGGCGGGACATTCTCGCCCAGTTCGTCATCGAGAGCGCGACTCTCTCGACCGTAGGGGCCGGCCTGGGCATCGGCACCGGCATCGGGCTCGCGTTCGTGGTGCGGGCCGCCACACCCCTGCCCGCGGCCGTGGCCCCTTGGTCGATCCTGGTCGGAGTGGCACTGGGCATCATCGTGGGCGTCGTCGCGGGGGTGTACCCGGCGACCCGTGCCTCCAAACTGGATCCGATTGCCGCCCTCAGGGCGGAGTAAGGACCGGGAGCCTCCATGTCCTTGACCCGCATCTTCGAGGGAATGGGCATCGCGCTCGATTCCCTCCGCGCCAACAAGGTCCGCGCCGCCCTCACGATCCTGGGCGTTGCGATCGGGGTCATGGTGGTCATTGCGATGGCGGCGGCGATCACCGGTATCAACCGGAGCGTCGCGCAACAGATCGAAACCCTCGGCCCCAAGACCTTTTTCGTCTTCCGGTATTTCCAGGCCGGCATCAACATCAGCGACGGCTCGGACGAGATGTCGCCGTGGCGCCGGAACCCGTGGCTCACCGTGGCTGAAGGCGAGATGCTGCAGCGGGTTCCCGGGATCCGCAGCGTCACCTGGCAGCAGAACGCAAACGGGCCGGTGGCGGCCGGCAGCAACAATCTCAAGGGCGTCAATGTCCTGGGTCTCAGCTCGGACTGGATCCTGACCCAGGGTGGGACGATTGTAACGGGGCGCAATTTCACCGACCTCGAGGAGGCCGCCGCCGCTCGGGTCGCGGTGATCAACGACCGGCTGGCACGGGACCTCCTGCCCGGCCTGGATCCGATCGGCAAGCGGATCAAGATTTTCGGCGAGCCGTTCGACGTTGTGGGCCTCTACAGCGAGCCCAAGAGCCTCTTCGGTGACTCCGAATCTCCCTACGTGGCCATCCCCCACAGCACCTTCGTGAAGGTGGCGGACTACTGGAAGGGCTGGATGATGTTCTCGGTCATCCCGCAGCCGGAGCTGACCGTGGCCGAGGCCCAGGACAGGGTGACCGCAGCGCTGCGAGCCTACCGCGGGCTCAAGCCGGCACAGGACAACAATTTTTCGTTGGTGAGCCAGGACAAACTGCTGGACAGCTTCAACAGCATCACCTCCGGCTTCTTCCTCGTGATGCTGGCCCTCTCGAGCGTCGGTCTCATGGTGGGCGGCGTCGGGGTCGTCGCGATCATGATGATCTCGGTCACCGAGCGCACCCGGGAGATCGGGGTACGCAAGGCACTCGGCGCTACCCGCCGCGAGATCATGTTCCAGTTCCTGGTGGAAGCCGCCACACTGACCCTGGTCGGCGGCCTCGCCGGTATGGTGCTCGGCGGGCTCATCGCGCTTGGGGTCAACAAACTCACTCCGATCCCGGCACAGGTGCCCCTCTGGTCGGTCCTCCTGGCCGTGATCGCATCGACTATTACCGGCATCTGCTTCGGCCTCTACCCGGCCAGCAAGGCAAGCAAACTGGATCCGGTGGAGGCATTGCGGTACGAGTAGGTGAGGCGGGCAAGCGGACAGGCGGTGAGTCGGAGAGGCCGGACAGCGAGACCATTGGGGGTCGCGCGCCGACGACCTTGACCGCCATGACCGTCTCGACCGACCGTCCATCCGCCTTCATGACAGCCTCACCCGCCCTCCTTATTTTCCGACATGCCCCTCCGGGAAGCCATCCGCCTCGCCCTGCAGTCGGTTCTGAGCGCCAAACTCCGCTCCTTTTTCACCCTCCTCGGCATCATCGTCTCGGTGGGGTTCCTGGTCGTCGTGGTCGCGGTGATCCAGGGGATGAACGCCTACGTCAAGGAGAACATCACCGGGGCGGTCATCGGCACAAACGCCTTCCAGGTGCGGCGTCTGCCGATCGCTATGGGACTCTTGTCGGATGATGAGATCCGGGAGCTCGCCAAGCGGCCGGTGCTGACGCAGGACGATGCCGAAGTCGTACGCCGTGCCGTGCCGGACGCGATGGCCGTCTCGCTGCAGTCCGGCTGGCCGACGCCGACCAGCGACGTCGTTCATCGCAACCGCACGGTGGGAGATGTCCTGGTCTTCGGCGTCACTCCTCCATACCAGACGGTTCAGGACTACCGCTTTGCCGCCGGGGAACCGCTGGCCGATCCCGACGTGCGGGAGCGGCGCCTGGTTGCGGTCCTGGGCTACGAGATCGCGGAGAAGCTCTTCGGCGATGCCGACCGGGCGATCGGGCGGAGCATCCGGGTTGCGGGACGGGAGATGCGGGTGAAGGCCGTCACCGCGCGGAAAGGCCGGGTCCTCGGGCAGTCCTTCGATGGCTTCGTTCTGGTCCCGATCAGCACCTTCGAGAGCATCTACGGTCGCCGGAAGACCACCACGGTCTCCGTGAAGATGGCCAACGCGGAGCAGATCCCCGGGGCCATGGCCCGGGCAGAGGAGGCCATGCGGCTGGCGCATCGGCTCCGGCCGGCCGAGCCGAACGACTTCACGGTGGACAAGGCGGATGCACTGGTGGCGTTCTGGCGGGACCTCACCAGGGTCCTGTTCACGGTGGTCCCCGCGGTGGTGTGCATCGGGATCGTGGTCGGCGGAATCGTGATCATGAACATCATGCTGATGTCGGTGAACGAGCGGACCCGGGAGATCGGCATCCGCAAATCACTGGGCGCCACCCGCCGGGACGTGCGCCGCCAGTTCCTGGTGGAGGCCGTCGTCCTCGCGACCCTCGGTGGCGTGGCCGGAGTGGTGGCCGGCTGGCTCCTCAGTCTGCTGGTGGCCCAGCTGACCCCGCTCCCTGCCCGCATTACCACCTGGTCGGTGGGCGTGGCCCTCGCGCTGGGCGCGAGCACCGGCATCCTGTTTGGAGTCTACCCCGCCACCAGAGCGGCCCGTCTGGACCCGATCACGGCATTGCGGACGGAATGACTCGATGAGTCTCCGCAATGTCGATGAAGGCCTGTGGATGGCTCTGGACGCCCTGCGGACCAACAAGCTGCGCTCGGCGCTGACTATCCTGGGCGTGGTGATCGGCGTGGCCACGGTGATGGCCATGGCGTCGATCGTGGAGGGCATCCGATCGCAGATATTCAATGCGATGAATACCGCCGGTCCCACCGCGTTCTACGTGGTCAGGTTCTTCTCCCAGACCCCGCTCAACCCCGACAACCTGCCGTACGAGGTCCGGATCCGCCCGATCCTGGACGAGCGGGATGCGGTGGCAATCCGGCGGATCCCCGAAATCCAGTACGCCGGACTGTGGGTACAGCTGTTCCAGCGGATGGAGTACCAGGGCGTCAGCACCCAGACGGTCACGGTGTACGGGGCAGACCAGCACTACATGGAGATCCTCGGCGGCACCCTCCTGCGGGGACGGTTCTTCTCCCCGGCGGAAATGAATGGCGAGCCCGTGGTGGTCCTGGAAGAGGAATCCGCCCAGCGCCTGTTCGGCCGGATCGACCCGATGGGGAAGCGGATCCGGGTTGGGGGGGTGGCCCTGACCGTCATCGGCCTCTATCAGCGCCCGCAGAACATCTTCGAGCCTCCGGGCCAGCAGATCGGAGCGATCCTTCCGTTCGAGACCGCCCGCCGCAACTACCGCTACGACGAGACCAACGGACTGTTCATCTCCGCCAAGGCCTGGTCCAACGTGCCCGTTCCCCGGGCGAAGGACCTCACCATCGCCGCCCTACGCAACGCCCGTCGGCTTCGGCCGTCGGTGCCGAATACCTTCGACGTGATCACCCAGGACCAGATCCTCGACACGGTCAGCAGTCTGACCTCTGCGTTCTTCGGGGTGATGGTGGCGCTCTCCAGCGTCGCACTGCTCGTCGGCGGGATCGGGGTGATG
>Ga0153915_10006875_pt1 | contig 10699 bp, 7 predicted proteins | sample Opewatmetagenome_2_FD_107003 | JGI IMG/M metagenome (GOLD analysis project Ga0153915, IMG submission 107003) | Freshwater wetland microbial communities from Ohio, USA - Open water 3 Core 3 Depth 3 metaG | ecosystem: Environmental > Aquatic > Freshwater > Wetlands | place: USA: Ohio, Lake Erie...
CTGCCACCTGCCCGGGCTTTTCCGGTATGATTTACCGGATTGTGGATATCAAAGATCCGGCTAACCCGGTCGAGGCAGGCCGCTGGTGGTGGCCGGACCAATGGGAGGCCGGTTATCTTTCGCCCAAACAACCACTATCTCATTATGAGGCTATGAACCGTCCAGGGTTCCATGGACCGCCTTACGTCAAGGGCAATATGGCTTACCTCAGCTACGGAGGCGCCGGGATGGTGATCCTGGATATCTCCAATGTCTCTGTTCCCAAACTGGTAGGCAATTTGAGACATCATCCGCCGTTTTCAGGCGGTTTGAGCGGAGCCAGGTGTCATACAATTATCCCGCTTTCACAGAGACCTCTAGCCATCATGATGAGTGAGGGAGAAAGGTTTCCGCTGTTTACCAGGGAAATGATTAACAACCAGGCTCAGCCTATGAATTTCATCGGTATCGTGGATGTTGTTGATCTCACCAACCCAACCCTGCTTTCTGTCTTCCCTTATCCTGAAGTGCCTCCGGGCTTCCCTTATAAGAACTTCAATGAAATAGGTGATATTGTGGGACCTTTCGGTCCACATAACCTGTTTGAACCGCATTACAATCCGGCCCTGGAAGACCGCAACGATCGTATTTATGACTGCTATTTCCATGCGGGGTTGAGGATTTATGATATCAGCGACCGCTTCGTGCCTAAAGAGATCGCCTACTTTATCCCGCCCAATCCCAAGAAGTGGCTTTTCGGAAAACCGATGGATCCTAATAATCCTCATTTTGACTTGTTCCAGCAGCCTCCCGGACCCAGGATCGCGACGACTGAGGATATACAGGTAGACCGCCGCGGCAACATCTTTATTGATGCTTTCCACGATGGCATCTATGTCCTGCGCTGTACAGTTTAATTGATTTGAAAATAGAGAGGAGAAAAGAAATGCCTGCATTCAAGATGATTATCATTGGCGGCTGGGGAGTTGATGAAATGCCGATGGGTGAACGGTGGCTTCTTAGAGAGCATGCCGGAGAAACCCAGATGTGGCTGGCTCCCTGGCTGGAAAGGTATGTCAGATACTGGTTTGTCATGCCGCCGGCCAACCTGGTCCCGGATGTGGTTAAATTGGGCTCCTGGACCACCGGGGTGACCATGCACGTGTACAGAGACACTCCACCCACCCTGGATAAGCAGTGGGGTTTTGTCGGTATGATCCCCAGGGGCAAGCAAAAAGAAGTCAAAACACCAGGGGCGGCATATGCCAATAGGGAAAAAGCAGACGCGATAGAGCCACGAGTGGATATGACGTTTTGTTTCGCACCTTTCGCCCCAACCGAAGATTTCCTGGGCGCAACGATAAATCCGTGGGAGAATAGCATCCTGCGCTGGTTTACCTGCTTTAAATATCCTAAGGGAGTCTCCAGGGAAGAAGGCGACGAATGGTACGTCAATGTACATGCCAAAGAAGTAATGAAACAGGAAGGCTTACTCCGGTACTTCAGTTATCGAACTATGGACTGGCCGGGACCAGCCGGTTGGCACAGGGTGAGTGAGATGTGGTATGCGGACTATGCCAGCTGGCATAAAGCTGTGATCGAAAAACCGCCGAAATATACTAAACCGTCCTGGGCAAAATACGATCAATACCCCTTCCTGGAGCCCCATAAGGACTTTCTGGGCTCCTTTATCCTGGAACGGCCCACTCATGACCTCTTAAGAGATAACCTTATCTATATTATTGGCCCGTAAGTGTGATTATACATAATGATATATTTTCAACTAACCAGCACCCGATGAAGTCCGGGTAGCCGGGGATTTGCACGACAATACCCGCAGTTAGTAAAAACGCTATATATGGCTTGTTCGGATCCGGTCCGGTTATAGAGAAAAGGGAGATGAACAACTAAAAATAGAAGGAGAATAATATCATGAAGGTACTCGGGTTGACCTGTGGGAGACCGATGGGAAATACTGAAGTCTTGATGAAAGAGGCGCTAATGGGCGCTGAGGAAAAGGGCGCGGAGGTAGAGCTAGTCCGGATGCTGGACCTGGATATCAGGTATTGCAAGCAGTGCAAGACCTGTCCGTGGATGCAAGGCAACCCGGAAAAATGTCCCATAAAGGATGACGCACTATTTCTATACAATAAAATATTGGACAGTGACGGATTCATTATCGGCACGCCCCTCTATAGCTGGATGGCTCCCGGCCAATTGTTCGTCATACGGGACAGGATACTGGGTCCCAGGGTCGATAAGGCTTTTGCGATAGAGGCCAAGAAAGGTACGGGCATGATGGGGAATATGACCATGAAGTTTGATGAAAGGTTATTCAAACCTAGAGCGGCTGCCTTTATAGTAGATGGCGGAGCACATACCACTTTTCAATTTGGCATGGCCCCGCTGCACACCCTGACCTTTGGCTTACAAGCGGCGGTGGTAGACCAGCTGCTGGTATTTGATTTAACGGCCATACCCGGTGCAGTAGTGTTGGTGGACAAAGCCATGAAGAGAGCTCATAAACTAGGACAGAATGTGGCCGCGGCTTTGGGTAAAGAATATGACGATGTGGAATATATGGGTGATGATCCCGGCACTTGCCCGGTCTGCCACAACAATATGATGCTGGTAGGAAAAACCGACATCATTGAGTGTGCCGTATGCAATATCTATGGTAAGGTCAAAATAATGGGTGATAAATTAACTGTGAATTTCCCTGAAAGTGAATTGAAGAAAGCTCGCTTAACAATCGAAGGAAAAAGGCTGCACGGGGTTGAAATAATGGAAGCAGTGCAAAAATTGCAGCCCAGATTCGGAGAAATTCCGGAAAAGATCGCCAGGTACAAGGCCTATAGCGCCTGTTTGGTTAAGCCTCCGGCCAAGAAAAAAGACTAACTTCCAGTCTCCAGGGAGTCTCCTTGGAGACTGGACTTTTATCGGCGAGCCCGGAAAAAGGCAGCACAGCCGTGAATTTCGATATGATTTTCTGGAAAATATCCCGTACCGACACCGATATCCAGATGACTGGCTGAGATGTGTTGATTATAAAAATTCAGAACATTCCCGGAAGGGCACTGCCAGACATAGCGGCAGTGCAATCCAAGCGCAAACCAATCGTATATCGATAAAAAGGCCCTGGAATAAAGATTCTGGCCGGACCCTCTGGTCCGGCCAGAATTGGCGGACATTTTCACCTTTTTAGCATTTCTGAGAACTTTAAAATCACAGGCTATTCTCTATTTTTCTTAAGTTCTTCAATCCTTGAATAGCTAACTCTTCCCCGGTGTCGGCGAATTTGCGCCAGATAGCCGCCAGACGGTTCAATTCTTCAAAGCTGGGGTCGAAGGATTCAATAGACAGGGGCCCCTTATAATCAATAGCCTGAAGGGCCTTTAAAAACTTCTTCCAGGGCACCAGTCCGGTGCCGGGAATACCGCGGTTATTCTCACAGGCATGGACGTAGCCGAGATACTCCTTTCCGCAGGCCTGGACCGCTTTGCTGAAACTCAGTTCCTCACGGACCATGTGAAAGGTATCCAGAAGTACTTTAACATTGCCTGTACCGACATCCCGGCAATATTTTACAGCATCTTCCGCGATATTGATCAGGTGAGTTTCAAAGCGGTTGACCGGCTCAACACAAATAATCAAATCGCTTCTTTCCCTGGCATAGCCGGCGATTTCCCGCATGCATTCCACCGACCAGTCCCATTCCTCCTGGCGCCGGGGTCTGCCGGTGAGATAGCCCCAGGCGGCGTAGTTAACACCGCCCGTGATGGGAGAGCCCAATTCGATATTGATGTCTACCAGTTTCTTGAGCATTTTTACCCCGTTTTTTCTGATTTCAGGATCAGGATCAATCAGGTTGCCATCTTTGGATAGGCCAATGGTAGTGACCGGGGCAATGCCCACCTTTTTCAAAGCAGCCTTGACTTCCTGCACTGGAAATTGGAAGGGGTGGGCGACATTGAGATCGATGACGTCAAATCCCAAAGACTTAGCTTTTTCAATAAGCGGCAAGTCGCACTTTTTAAAATCTTCAGTCCAGATCAGAGAAGCTACACCGATTTTAAACATAATTTCTCCTCGTCAAAGTTCGATCCGTACCAGTTACCAGGTCTGCTCGGAACGTGCGATGATCTCATCCTGAACCAGGCGGCTCAGCTCCACCCACAGGGCGCTATAACCGGCGACTCTGACAACCAGATTTTTGTAGTTTTCAGGATGAGCCTGGGCATCCAGCAGGGTTTTACGGTCGACGATGTTGAACTGTAAATGTTTTCCACCTAAATCAATCAAATAGGTCTTGATGAGAGCCATAAACTTGATCAAATCTTCCTGGGTCTTAAGAGCAGAGGGATGGAACTTCTGATTGAAAAGGGTCCCTTGCAGAGGCGCCTGGTCGATTTTTCCGGCCGATTTGATGACCGCGGTAGGGCCATGCGTGTCCATGCCCTGGCTGGGGGATAGGTTGCCGTCGGCCAGGGAGATAAAAGCTGGGCGGCCGCTGGGAAGGGCGCCGACTACTTTACCCATAGGGCTATGGAAAGAGACGCTATGGGGAGAGCAAACATAATGGGTGCCCCAGGACCCCTCGATCTGCGAGAGCTCTTTGTCCAGCATGGTATAGATATCCCGGGTAATGAAGTCTACATAATCATCGTCATTGCCGTATTTGGGGGCGGCTAAGAGGGCCTTCCTGATTTTCAGGAATTCAGCTCCTTCGAAGTTAGCGGCCAAAGCCTCCAGCAGTTGTTTTTTGGTGATGGTTTTTTTCTCATAGACACATTTTTTGATGGCAGCGAAAGAATCAGCCACATCCACGGGGCCGGTGGGGAGCAGGTACCACATACCCTGCTGATAGCGGCAGCCGCCTCCGTTGCTGGGCAAGCCTTTTTTAATGCAATCATCATAAATGAGAGAGGAGACCAGGCAGGGGGTCTGGGTGGAATTGAAGACCTCTGAATCGTTGTGAATAACGGCTGACCACCTCAGCCAGTAACGGACCTGGGCCACATAAGCGTTCCAAAGATCGTCATAGGTCTTGAAATCCGCGAATTTACCTGTTGCGGGTCCGAGCTGTTCGCCGGTCACGGGGTCAACCCCGTTGTGGAGGGTCAGCTCCAGCATCTTGGGCATGTTGCCGAAGAACACCCGCGCGCCTGACATTTTACCGGGAACGGCCGCCAGCGTGCAGCCGGCGATAGCAAAATTCCTGGCGTCGGGCAGTTTAATGCCCTGGTTTAGCAGGTATTCGATATTGGTCCTATCGCCGAACCAGGCGGGATATCCGCGTCCCAACCGGCAGGTCTCCGCGGCTTTCAGCATAAAATCCTCATTCATTCTGTCATGTACCCTGACGGAGAGGGTAGGATGAGGGCTGCCGACGTGCAAGGCCGCTTCCAGCCAGAGGTAAGACATTTCATTGGTAGCATCCTGTCCGTCTTCCGTAACACCGCCCAGCATGCAGTTAAACCACTCAGCTTCACCGCTGCCGCTTTCCGTCAGCAATTTCTCTCCGAAGATGCGGTAGGTGCTGAACTTGCAGCGCAGCAGTTCCAGCAGCTCAACGGCATCTTCCCGGGTAGTCCGGCCGGCCTCAATATCCTTTTTATAATAAGGATAAAGGAATTGGTCTACGCGGCCGGGAGAGACCCCTGAAGTAGGGGCATCGAAATACAGCATAACATGCATGAACCACATAGTCTGAACAGCTTCCCGGAAGGTGCGAGCGGGATTGGCCGGGACCCATTCACAGATTTCAGCAATCTCATCAAGTTCAGCCTTTCTTTGTCCTTTAGCCGATTTAGCCATCTGCCTGGCCAGTACGGCATAGCGTTTGGCATAGCTGATGATGGCATTGATCACGATGAGCAAGGACTCCAGAAAGTTTTTCTTGCTTAAAGATACTTCATCCAGGACTACTGTCGACTGCAGTTCTTTCTCAACTTCAGCCCGAATGCCGGAAAGGCCAATATTAATTACCTTGGGATAATCCGGGATATTCCAGCCCTGGTTAAGGTGATAACAGCCGCAGACATAGGAGCCCCGCAAATAGACTTTATTGATTTGTTCTACTTGCTTCTGACCTATTTTTTGGAAATAGAGGGTTTCTGTGTTCTTATTTCTCCAATATTGGGCGATGTCTTTCATGACCGGTATATCGGCTTCCCTGACGACCATGTAGCCCCTCTGCTCTTCCAGCCGCTCGATAATCCAATCGGTGGTAAACAAATCGCAGACCCACTCCCCGGCCATGAGCCAGGCGCCCATATCACCGACAATCAACTGGTCATCTTCGATAAAAATAGGAATCTCATTGACCACCTTTTCAAATGAACGGGCTCTGCGGATGGGGACCGGCAAGCCCTCAGTCTCTTTCCAGGAAGCGGTTACCAATTTAGCCCGCTCGATCGAAGCCGGAGCGGTACGCCGTACCTCAACCAGTTTTTCCCAGAGTCTCTGTCCCCTGGTCAACTGTTTACCAACCGGATTAGATTGCTCATTTTTTACCACTTTATTCATTTCCAATCTCCTCTTTGAAGCTTATTTTAAGATTATGGGGCAACAGGCTGCCTTATTAAATCTGCCCAACTTTTATAGGGATAGGTGATTCCGGAGGCCTGAGCGGGGGTTTTACCGTTAAGGGTATTATAAGATTTAAAATAATTGTAATGAATCATAAATCTTCGAGTGGTATTTACTATAGAATCAAGCTTTTTCAAGTCCTGCAACAGCAGTTCCCTTTCTTTTATTATGCGATAAAATAATCCAAGTTGATCGATACAGGCGTTTCGGAATACCAGGCTATTTTCAGGGTCGTCAGAGGAACTGAAGAAGACTTTACATTTAGCCGGATTAGCTGCCGCAGTGCTGGATATAACTATTTTCGGGGCTTTTCTGGCTGTTTTGATGGCTTGTTTAAGCGTAATCCGGGCATCATCATCAGTTCCATCCAGCGATACAAAGGTAGCCAGCAGATAATGGGTGCTGCTATCGAAAATATCAATCAGCCGGATGCCTCTTCCCTGTTTATCGGGATATGGACTTTCCAACATAATCCAATCGTCCCCAACTCTGGGTTTATATCCGGCCAAGATAATATTAGCCAGGCGGGTATATTTGGATATCCACTGAAAGACCACTGATTTGGAGGGATAATAGTCATGCTCTTTTCTTAAATAGTCACGTATATTATCGATGCTTTTATTGCAATAATACATAATCAAGGCGCTGCTGATATTATTAGGTGATACCCTGGAATGAAAAAGCGAATCATCGGCTTTAAATTTACGCTGACAGGCTTTACACCAATATCGCTGGTTGCCTTTATAGGTACCAAATTTTACCACATTATTGGAGTTGCAATACTTGCAGCTTTTACGTTGATTAATCTGGTTTTTAATTTCTTCGGTCATCATTGATACCTGCAACTATTCCTAAGTGCTGTACCTTTTTCCTCAATAACTTAGTTTCTCGGCAACCCCACTGTGTCCAGGACAGGGAGCAATAATTAAATATTTAATCAAACGAGCGGGTGGTTTTTAATGAGATATTGCTCGGCAACGGCAAATCTTTCCAGGTATCCACCTGGGGCATGGAAGGCTTGTACATCCTCTATATGAGGATCAACCGCTGTTTCAGTTTTAAGGAGGGGTTGAGTAATGTCCTGAATAACTACGGCCTCTCCGCAAGCTTTTAGCCAGGAATAGGCTCCAGCCGCTGCCGCGCCCAGGGCGGCGCCGCCTTCTTCGATAGGAATAACCGGTCTTTTCCAGATCGCTGCTATTCTCCTCAGAATATTCGGGCTGGCAGCAGCGCCGCCGGTGACATAAAGCGGCGCGCCTGTTTCATCGGCAAAACCTTGAGAGTGATAATAGACTGCGGCCATGGCTGATTCAATAAGGCCGGCGTAATCAGTTCCGAAGGTAGTCAATTCATGGCTGGTCCTGGTCAGATCAAAAGAGGAGGAAGGTGGTAAAGACTCATGCCTGGGCTGCCAGAAGACCAGATTTTGGCCTAATGGCGCTGCCTGTAAGGCTTTTTCAGCTAACCGGTAGTCTTCCTTTGGCAAACCGTACCGGGATCTCACCTGGTCCCAGACCAGCGCCCCGTTAGTCCGGCAGCCGAAAATAAACGGTCTGCCGACCCCATCATACATACCGTTAGCGAAGCCATTCCGGTCCAGGGTCCGGCTATCCGTTGAGACCATATTGACCAGGCTGCTTCCCAGGCTTAGCAAATCGCCGGTAATCAGTACCTTGGATTGAGGATTATCGCCGGAGCCGGCTGTGACAGCGCATTCAGGATTAAAGCCATAGCGGCTGACGAAATACCAGGCTACTTTTCCTACCAGCTTATCGGGAGCGACCAGGGAGGGCAGCTTGCTTCTAAAACCCGCGGCTCCACCCGGCAGGTCCTGAGAGACTGCTTTAATCAATCTGTGAGACCACTGCCGGCGATGGTAATTCATAAGAGACATTCCGCAGGCATTGCCAAAGTCGATGTCTGCCCCGGCATTACCGGTTAAAATGGCGGTGATCATACTGCTCAATAACTGAAGTCGTGCCGTTTCCCTGTAAGCCTCCGGAAATTGCCGGGCGATCTTTCTCATGATGATGCCGGTAAACCTCAAGGGAGCGCTGGAACCTGAGAGTTGTATCATGACCGTCCGGCCGCCGATATTATGGAGAATATCCGCGGCTTCTTGACGGGTATTGGAAGTCATCCAGATCGGCGCGGCTGGAAAGGCCAGACTGCCCCGCAGTAAGTCCGGCAGAGAGGAAAGAGAGGCCTCCCGGCTGTTGAGTCTGTTAAAAATAGCCGTGGCACGGGAGTTAAGATAGACATGTCCGTGTTGCTGGGCGGAATTATTAATAACCACGATATCCGCCATATCAACCCCGGCTTTTTGAATATCGCCCAAGAGGGCATCCAGCGCAGCCCAATACATCTCAGGCGGCTGGTTGGCTTCTCCATCTTCCCCGGGAGGCAAAATATAGTCGCGGCTGCTAAGGCCAAAATCCTTGAACCTGCTGTCTTTAATATAATCCAGCGAATGTTCATAGACCATCTCGAGGCGGTCTATATCCAGGATAACCGCAGCCAGACCCTGGGTGCTTAAATCAAGTCCTAAAGAAAGTTGACGTTTCATCTTGAAATCAGGTTTTCTCCAACCTTTTCCTGACCTGGAATATCCCTTCCAAGACCTCTCCCTTGATGGGGTTAGGGATTATCAATATTTGCCATATAAAGGTCCCAGAGCGGCACAGGCTCTGAAATCAGCTCCCTGGGCATCCATAGCTCCAAAAGACGACCAGATACCCGGCCTGAAGATCCTTTCCTGCGAGATATTGTGCATATTAACGGGTATGCGCAGCATGGAGGCCAGTGTGATCAATCTATCACCGATATGGCCGTAGCTGACGGCTGAATGATTGGCTCCCCAGTTATGCATGACGGAATAGACACTTTCAAAGGGGAACTGCCCGGTCAAATTGGGGGCAAACCAGGTAGTCGGCCAGGTGCGGTCGGTACGCTCGTTAAGGACACGATGGACTTCCGGCGGCAGTTCCACCGAAAAGCCTTCCGCAATTTGCAGGACCGGGCCCAGTCCTTTGACCAGATTGATTCTGAACATGGTGAGCGGCAAGCCTCCCCGGGTCAGGAAACCTGACGAATAGCCCCCGCCCCGGAAATAGTCCAAACTAGCCGGATACCAGGTGACGGCCTCAAGACATTTTTGGACTTCCTCACCGGTAATGTCCCAGAAGGGTTTGAAGGCCGGCTGCTTGTTGATGGACTGCTGTCCCGTGCCGTCCAGGGCAGCCGAACCGGAGTTGAGCAGGTGAATCAGTCCACCGGCGGCCGGGCCGCTTAAGGTATGACCGGTGACCCGCTTAACCGCGGCCGGACTCCAATAGGTCCGCACATCGGCAAAGACCTGGGCTGTATTGGTTAAGAGATGGCCCCAAAGCATGCTGATGCCATTTAAACTATCATTCTCGGTAGCGACGATAAAGGGTTCCCGCGGACCATCCCAATCAAAGGATGAATTCAAGATGGCTTCAGTAAAATCACCGTTAGGAAAATAATCTGTCCACTGCCTTTGTCCCTGAAAGCCGGAGACCAGGGCGTTATGTCCCCCGGCCTCTTCACCATAGCCCAACCCGGTTAGCTGCGGATTGCCGATCATCAAGTCCTTAGCGATAAGGGTCATTTTGACGACGGTATGCCAGTCCATTTCTTTTTGGTCCCGGGTGCGGCGGCGAGACGGAGCATTGAAGTCTTCTCCTTCCCGGCAATTAGCTTTAACCCACTTAAACGCGCGGGCAAATTCCTGTTTATCATAAATACCTTTTTCTATCCGGCGGGTAAACTCGCTCATATCGATGGTTTCCACCCGCATATTCAGGTAGCTTTCCAGAAAAGCCTGGTCAACGATCGAACCGGCGATACCCATCGAAACCCCGCCCATAGAAAGGTATGACTGTCCGCGCATGGCCGCCGCCGCCAGTCCTGCCCTGGCAAATTGGAGTATTTTCTCCCGGACATCCGGTGGAAGGGCAAGATCACCCGCATCCTGGACATCCTGACCGTATATTCCGAAAGCCGGCAGGCCTTTCTGATTATGAGCAGCCAGGACAGCCGCCAAATAGACCGCGCCCGGCCTTTCAGTCCCATTAAAACCCCAGACCGCTTTGGGAAGATAAGGGTA
>Ga0153915_10006876_pt1 | contig 10698 bp, 7 predicted proteins | sample Opewatmetagenome_2_FD_107003 | JGI IMG/M metagenome (GOLD analysis project Ga0153915, IMG submission 107003) | Freshwater wetland microbial communities from Ohio, USA - Open water 3 Core 3 Depth 3 metaG | ecosystem: Environmental > Aquatic > Freshwater > Wetlands | place: USA: Ohio, Lake Erie...
GCCAAGGTCAAACCGCCGTCTATCGATTCTCCTGAACATAGATAGCGCGCTCATGGGAGAAAGCTTTGAACCCGAAGATCCCGTGATAGCTGCCCATGCCGCTTTGATTGACGCCGCCGAAAGGCAATCGGTTTTCGAGGTAATGAGAGAAGAACCCATTGATCGTCACACCGCCCGATGAAGTTCGGCTGAGTATTTTTTCGATGTTCTTTTGATTGTTGCTGTAAATGTAGAGCGCCAAAGGTTTGGCACGGCCCGAGATGTAGTCGATGACATCATCGATGTTCTTGTAAGTCACGACAGGCACGATCGGCGCGAAAATTTCCTCCTGCATGATCAGCATGTCAGGAGTGACATCCGTGAGCAGCGTCGGATGGATCGTGCGGTCGGCCGCCTCCAGAGTGCCGCCAACGGCAATCTTCGCGCCCTTGGCAACGGCGTCATCGAAGAGTTTCTTGATTCGGGCGAAATTCTGATCGTTGACGATCTGGGCGATATTGTCCTTCTTGATCTTCCCGTCTTCCGTGTACAAGTTTTGCCTTACCTTGGCTCGAAATTCGTCGATCAGATCTTGCTTCTGCTGCTCCTTGATGAATACAAAGTCGGGGCAGATGCAGGCTTGGCCTCCGTTGAATTGCTTGGCTGCCGCCAGATCCCCGGCAATCTTTTTCACATCGGCATCTTCATCGACAATGACGGGAGATTTCCCTCCCAGTTCCAGGGTCACGGTGGCCAAGTGCTTCGCCGCCGCCGCCATGACGAGCTTTCCGACTCGCGTGCTTCCCGTAAAGAATATGTGGTTGAAGGGAAGTTCGAGCAAAGCGGTTGCCACATCTACGCCGCCTTCAAACAAGGCAACCTCTTCTTCCTCGAACGCCTCTTTGATGATCTTGGCGGCTACTCTGGCGGTAGCCGGGCACAAGTCTGTCAGCTTGACGATGCAGCAATTTCCGGCGGCAACGGCTGCCGCGAGGGGTCCCAAGACCAATCCGAGCGGAAAATTCCAGGGGCCCAATATGAGGCACACCCCTCTCGCCTCGTAGACGATCTTTGCCTTGTCGTTCCTGTTCTGCGATGGAACCACTTCAACCGGTTTCATCCACTCCTCGAGATTGTTGATGTTCCTCTCGAGATTGGCGACCACGTTCAGGATTTCCGTGACTCTTATTTCGCCCTCCGGCTTGCGAGTATCTTGCTTCACTGCGGCCACGATCTCATCGCCGTGAGCCTCCACGGCCGATTTCAACTTCCTCAGTCTTGCTTTCCGTTGCTCGGCGGTCGTGGCTTTCATCTCCCATTGATGCGCTCGCTGTAGAGCGAAGACCCGTTCTATCTCGGCGAATGCGCCTTGAGCTACTTGCCTGGCAGGAGTGGACACGATATTTCCTCCGTTCTGGGCCCAGTTCTCTCGACCTCTCCGGTGCGGGGATTCTAGTCTATCCGGCCCGGCACGCGCCGGAATCCGTGGACGGCGTGAACCGCAATGCACAGGCCTCAGCGCGGTCGACCCCTTTGGCCATCTGCGGCATCTTGACAGTCTGCAGTGGCAATCCATGCGAGGACCGCCAGTTGTCGATGATCTGAAGATCTTCGGGCGTCTCGCGCCGCTCGCAGGCGGCATGCGCTGATGAATCGCGCTGTCCGCACGCTACCGTTGAGCCGAGCCGGTGCGCCCAGACTCGATCCGGGCCAGGTCGCTGACCTGAAGTATCGGCAACTTCGCTGTGTCTACATCGCGTCTTCGCAACGATTCCAGGAACCGTTCGCCTTCCATGGGTGGCCCAATCTCGATGCCCTGCGCGAATAGACGCCCGTATGCCGCGAGTCTAGCCGCCAGTTCTGCCGAGTCGACGCCCGTCGCACAGACGGCGATGCGCAGCGCACCGGCTGCACCAATGACCGCACGCACGAAAGCCGACACGGTCCGGTCGTGAGCGGCCGCTTGAATCAGCGCAGCGTTCATCCGCACCTTCGCGATCTGCACAACAGTCAGTGAACGCAGACTCGACGACCCCGTGCCGAGGTCGTCGATGCAGATCAAGACCCCGGCTCGACGGGCTTCCTGGAGGGCGTGCAGCGCAACTGCGCTGTTCGTAAGCGCCGCTTCCGGCACCTCGAGCTCGAGGTACCGCGGCGCAAGCTTGAAGTCCTCGAGAATCCTGCGGAGAGCCGGCAGGAACTCGGTGTCCTCCAGCGCGCGCAGTGAAACGGGTACGCACACCGGGAATTCACAATCGACCTCGCGCGACCATGCATGACGCTCGCGGCAGGCTTCGCGGAGCCAGCGTTCGGCGATCTCCAGCCCAATGCCGGCAGCGTCCGCCTCCGCGACAATTTCGGTCGCGGGCCGCTCGTTGCTGCCTTCGGCGATGCGCAGGAGCGCCTCCACCCCTTCGATGCGGTTCGAACGGACTTCTACCTGGAGCTGATACTGGAGCGTCCACGTGGCCACCGCGAGCCGCTCGCGCAGGCGTTCTCGCCGAAAATTGGCGTTGTCTTCCGCCGCGATGGGCGTCGTCGGTGCGGGTGCCACCGGTGCAGGTACCAGGGCGCACCCGGCCGCGGCTTGCTCCATGTCTGTCGTCGGCGTGGAGGAGGCCAGGTCACCTGAGTCAAAGGTCGCCTCGAGGTCCGGCGCACCATGCGTTTCGAGCGCGTGCGCCGGCGTCGGGGCCGAGGCTACGGGTCGCGCGGTCACGATGGTTGGCCGCGGCGCACTCGGGTCAGACCGAGCGGGTGCAGGACGACGGCGGACGCTGAGTAGCAGCGCGCCGACCAGACCGGCGAGCAGCGCGGCGGACCACAGCCAGAGCGCATGGCCCGGAGTCTTGGCCGGCGCTACTGACTCGACCGGTACGGTGCGTCTGCCGACCGGAACGCTCAACAATCGCAGTCGCTGCCCCTTGACGTCGTAGACCGGCAGCCAGCCGTGTGTTCCATTGGGCTCCACTCGAAGCACCGGAACTGGCGGTTTGCCCGGGACATTCACGGCGTCCGCCGGCCACTCGGAGGTGCGTGGATCGAGCGCCTCGACGTCAACATGGGCCCGTTCTGCCAAACGCCGCACCTGCGCGGCGTCGAGCGCCCGCGCAGCGACAAGCCAGCCGCGCGCTGGGCCTCTGCGCGAGGTCGGGTAAATCGGCATTGCGACAACGAGCGCTGGCCCGCGCGCGAGTCGCGCGGCTCCGGCAATCGCCGGCTCGCCGGGCGCACTCGGCACGGTCAGGCTCGGCAACTCGGCCAAGAACACGTCCGCGTCCGGAAAGCCGCGATTCTGGCGGTCGTTCACGCGTCGCCAGAACAGCGGCTTGCCGTTGCCGTTGGTGATCAACACCGTGTCGATGCGTTCGGCAGCCAGCCGCGCCGGCGTGTACCGCTCGAGCACATAAGGAATGTTGGGCTGCGCTACAAACTCATAGGTGTCATCGGCGACAGCGAGCGCGCGCACCGACGCCGTAAGCTCGCGAAGTTCGTCGAACCACGCCTTCCTGACGGCTTCAAGCGCGCGCGTAGCGGGCGTCGTGTCAACGGCGAGAGCCGAGGTCTCATGTGGAGGTTCAGCTGCCAACCACCGCATGAAGAGGCCGACGGCCGCGAGGGAAGCGATCGCAACAGCGACCACGCGAATGCCGGTCATCAAATTGAGTTTGGTGGTGGCCGTGACCAATTCCTACGTCTCCTCGCGTCTCGTCGGAGTAAGAACAAAGTTGGGTAGTTGTCTGCCCGACGGGTGGCCGCAAGCACCTAGATCCTCCCACCCCCGAATGGGCGTGTCACGCGCACTTGTGCGTAGGGGCGCCGCTTCGGACGGCCGCGCACTTTACATATCACGCGCTGACAGTGGCGTCTGCCGTGCGAATGCCACCAGATGGTTAAACTCAACCGACATATCGGTGCGCGTTTCGTTTGGCAACGGTCAGCGATCGATCGCCAGTCGCCCAGCTCATACCAATCGCGCTCGATCACGTGTAAGGGTTGCACGCGAGGTCGGTGGCGGTCGGCGTGCGCGCGGCTACTTGAAGAGGGAAAGATCCACGGAGGCCGCCATCGCGGCATATCCGGCATCGCTGCCGTGCAGATAATCTCCCGAGTGAAACCCTTCCTTCATCCGGGTCGGAGTGTTGGGATCGCGAATGACGGCATCGAAATCCAGCACGCCGTCCACTTCGCCCCCGGTTCGGATCCAGGTGTTGATCGCCTGCCTCACGGCTTCGCCCTCCTCCGAGTAATAGAAGGCGCCGCCATAGGGCGTGATCGTCGCCGCGAGCACCTTGAGGCCCCTGGCGTGGGCACGCGCAATCAGTTGACGGTAGCCGGCGATCATCGACTCCGCCGTCGCCTTGTTATCCGTCGCAAGAGACTTGAACAGGTCTGCCAGGGGACCTTCGACATGTCCATACGAGACGCCGAGGTCGTTGACGCCTTCGAACAGAATCACCGTCTTCGCGCCCGGAGTCGACAGCACGTCCCGATCGAACCTCGCGAGGGCGCTCTCGCCTGCTCCATCGCCCAGTACGCGATTGCCGCTGATGCCCATGTTGACGACGCCCCAGCCTTTGCCAGCCTTCGCGTTCAGGCGGTGCGCGAGAAGGTCCGGCCAGCGCCGATTCGCATCGACCGTCGAACCGACTCCGTCCGAAATGGAATCCCCGAGCACGACGACCGCGCGTCCGGCTCGCGCCACCTCGATGTCGACGCCGGAGAGGAATGCGCGAAACTGCATCGTGCTCGCCGGCGTGAAGGGCTTGTCGCTGAAGTCGCCGGCTTGCGACACGAACGCGTTCTGCATTCCGGTCGCATGGCAGGTGCACGGTCCGGTATCTTCCGGCAGGAATATGCTGATCGAGAGACTCGATAGCGCGCTCACCGGCAGATCAATCGGATCGCTGAGATAGGGCGAACCCGCCGGCACCGAGGCAGTCGGCTTGCCGGAAAACAGCACCGGCCGTTCGGTGTCCACCCGGATGTTGCCAGTGTCATCCGTAAGCGCCACGCGAACGGCGCCTATCACCAGCGGCTTCGTTCCGTATTCGTTGGTGAGGCGCAGCCGAATCCGCGTCCCGCCGATGCTCACCCGGACGGTCTCACGAATCGTTTGATTCACGAAGGAAGGCGTCGCAGGAAACGGACCCATTGCCGGAGTCGGAGGCAACGGCGCCGCACCCCAGGTCTGCACCCACTCGGCGGCACTGGCCACAGAACATACCGACAGGGCCAGCAAGCAGCCGCAGGCTAGACTTATCTTAGTTCTCATGAATGGCCTCCAAGTCGTCTAACATCGACATTGTCACGCAACCGGTGAATCCCATCACTCTTATATATGTACCCTGCGGGCGGACCACAGACTGACGTGCCACAGAGGTAGTCACGCCGTGACCACTCAAACCACACTCACGGACGAGAAGGACGCGCCACTGCGGCATGACATCCGGCTTCTCGGGCGGATTCTCGGCGACACCGTACGTTCGTATGAGGGTTCCGCGACGTTCGACGCCATCGAGCGCATCCGCCAGACCGCGCTGCGTTTCCATCGTGACGTCGATGAATCGGCCCGCCACGAGCTCGAGTCGATGATCCGCGATCTCGAAAACGGCGAAGCCACGCGCATCGTTCGCGCCTTCGGCTACTTCTCGCATCTCGCCAACATCGCCGAGGATCAACATCACATCCGGCGAACGCGAGCGCATGCCATCGCGGGCGCACTACCGCGGGAAGGCACGATGGCCGTCGCCCTCAGCCGGGCAAGAGACGCGGGAGTTTCACGCGCGAGGCTGCAGGCATTCTTCAACTCGGCGCTCTGCAGCCCGGTCCTGACAGCTCACCCCACGGAGATCCGCCGCAGAAGCTCCATCGATCGTGAGATGGAGATCGCGCGACTCCTGGATGAGCGCGACCGGATCGAACTCACGCCGGAGGAGCTCGCCACCAATCGCGAGGCGCTGCGCCGCGCGGTGCTCACGCTGTGGCAGACCAGCGTTCTGCGTGACAGCCGCCTCGCGGTCATCGACGAGGTGGCGAACGGCCTCGCCTATTATGAGCAGACGTTTCTTCGCGAGCTTCCACGCTTCTACGCTGCCCTCGAAGATGAGCTGGGCGCGGTCGAGCCGTCCTCGCAGGCCGTCAACGTGGCGTCGTTCCTGCGTATCGGCAGCTGGATCGGCGGCGATCGCGATGGGAATCCCTACGTGACCGCCGACGTCCTGCGCCATGCGCTGAAGATGCAGAGCGAGTGTGCGCTGCGCTTCTACCTCGATGAGCTTCATCGTCTCGGCGGGGAGCTGTCTCTCGATGACCGGCTCGTTGAGGTCTCGCCGGCGCTGCAGAGTCTTGCCGATGTTTCACCGGACACCTCGTCCCATCGTCGGCACGAGCCCTATCGCCGCGCGATCAGCGGTTTGTACGCGCGCCTGGCCGCGACGCTCTGGCGCCTCGATCAAAGTGAAGCGCCGCGACACGCGGTCGGAGACGCGCCGGTCTATTCAAGTCCCGAGGAGCTGCACAACGATCTCGATGCGATCCACGCCTCGCTCGACACCATGGGCTCAAGCGAGCTCGCGCGCGGACGGCTGCGGCGGTTACGGCGCGCGGTCGATGTGTTTGGTTTTCATCTCGCGCCGATCGATTTGCGCCAGAATTCCAGCGTCCACGAGCAGGTGATCGCCGAGCTCTGCCGCGTTGCCGGTCGCGACGATGACTATTCGCGTCGCAGTGAAGACATCCGCATCGCCCTGCTCTGCAGCGAGATCGGGAGTCCCCGTCCGTTGACCTCGCCCTATGTCGCCTATTCCGACGAGGCCGTGTCCGAGCTCGCCGTGCTCGGTGCCGCCGCCGAAGGACACAAGACCTACGGAAAGGATGCCGTTCCGCACTACGTCATCTCCAAGGCGGAAAGCGCCTCCGACGTGTTGGAGGTGGCGGTGCTTCTCAAGGAAGTGGGCCTCCTGCATCCACGCGAATCCCGGCTCGATGTCGATGTGATTCCGCTCTTCGAGACGATCGAGGATCTGCGCCGCTGCGCCGGCATCATGGAGACGCTCTTTGCGCTGCCACCCTATCGCGCTCTCGTGCGCTCGCGCGGCGATGTGCAGGAAGTGATGCTGGGGTATTCCGACAGCAACAAGGATGGCGGCTACACCACCTCGACCTGGGAGCTCTACAAGACGGAAGTGACGTTGATCGAGACGTTCCGCCGCCACGGCGTCGCATTGCGGCTATTTCATGGTCGCGGCGGCTCGGTCGGGCGCGGCGGCGGACCGAGCTATCAGGCGATCCTCGCCCAACCCGAGGGCGCGTTGCAGGGCGCGATCCGGATCACCGAGCAGGGAGAGATCATCGCGGCCAAGTACTCGAACCCCGAGGTCGGCCGTCGCAACCTCGAAGCTCTCGCGGCGGCGACGCTCGAGGCCACCTTGCTGACACACCCGGCCGCGACGCCGCGCGCCGACTATCTCGCCGCCATGGACGAGCTCTCAGCCACGGCGTACCGAACTTACCGCGCGCTCATTCATGAAACCGAGGGGTTCGAGCGCTATTTCCGCGAGTCCACGGTCATCGGCGAAATTGCCAGGCTCAACATCGGGAGCCGGCCGGCGTCGCGCACCAACTCGACACGCATCGCAGACCTGCGCGCGATCCCGTGGGTCTTCAGCTGGGCGCAGTGCCGCCTGATGCTGCCCGGCTGGTACGGATTTGGCGCAGCGGTGCGCGCCTGGTGTGCTGCACGCCCGGCCGACGGCATGCAGACACTGCAAGCGATGTACCGCGACTGGCCATTTTTCCGGACGATGCTTTCCAACATGGACATGGTGCTGGCGAAAAGCGATGTGCGGATCGCCTCGCGCTACGCCGAGCTCGTCTCGGATCGCGACCTGCGCGAGCAGATCTTTTCGCGGCTGCACGCGGAGTGGGACGATTCGCTCAAGGCGCTGCTCTCGATCTCGCAGCAGAAGGGACTGCTCGAAGGAAACCCCCTGCTCGCCCGCTCCATCCGCAACCGCTTCCCGTACATCGACCCGCTCAACCATGTTCAGGTGGAACTGTTGCGCCGCCATCGAGCGGGCGATACCGATGAGCGCGTCGTGCAGGGCATCCACCTCACGATCAACGGCATCGCCGCGGGCTTGCGCAACAGCGGCTAGGGAAAGCGGCGGACGCGGTTGACAGGGCAGTCGCTCGCGCTGACACTCGTGTCGGCAGCGGCAACGGCGTGTGCAGCGGAGTAACGGCCATGGGCGACAAGATCACGGTTCACGATCCACGCGGCTATCCACCGAAGGTCGTCGGCAAGCGGCTCGCGAACCGGCTCGAAAGCCTCGACGGCAAGGTCGTCTACCTCATCGACTGCCTGTTCGAAAACTCGGACAACTTCATGGTGCAGCTCAAGGAGTGGTTCGCCGAGCACCTGCCTTCCGTGAGCACGCGCATCATCAAGCCACGCGAGTGCTGGATCGACGACCCGGACATGCGGGCGACGATCGCCGCCCAGGGCAACGCCGCCATCATCGGCGTCGGACTCTGAAGCACCTGTTGCCCCACGGTCGTGGGGTTTGCTCTGGCCCTTGAACGACAGGGAATCCCTACCGTTCCGGTCAGCACCCACGTGTTCGCACGACTCGCGAAGGCGACGGCGCTCGCCGAGGGCATGCCGACGGCACGCAACGTCTTCGTTCCCCAGCCGGTCGTCGGCCGTTCGCCGGCGGAGCTCCGGGCGTATATCGACGGTGTCGACCCGATATTGAAGCGCCCCTTCATGCAGGGCGTCATCGAAGGACTGACTCGACCGCTCGGCGCGGACGACTTCAAGGACGCGAGCTTCGAGCGCAACATCCCGCGACTGCTCGAGCCCGATACCGAGGACAATCTGCAGCAGTTGTTCATACGTAACAGCTGGACCGATTTTCTCCCGATCATCCTGCCAACCGAGGAGCGCGTCGATCGCATGCTGAAAGGCACGAAGCACGCGCGCGACAAGATCGTCGGCCGGCTGCAGCCGACGGCGTATCGCGAGAGCTGGGAGTTCGACGTCGAGAAGGTCGCGGTGAATGCCGTCATGGCCGGCGCCCGGCCCGAGTACCTGCCGGTCATCCTGGCGATGGCCGCGAGTGGCATCTCGGCGCGATCGAGCAGCACCAATTCCTTCGCCACGATTTCGCTGGTCAACGGCCCGATACGCAACGAGATCGGCATGAACTCCGGCATCGGCGCGCTTGGGCCCTACAACCACGCGAACGCGACGCTTGGCCGCGCTTACGGCCTCTTCAGCCAGAACCTGCAGGGCGGATCGGTACCGGGCGATACCTACCTCGGCACGTTCGGCAACTTCCTGAACTACTCGGCCTGCTTTCCCGAGGCCGAGGAACGCAGTCCCTGGGCGCCCTTCCACGTCGACGAGGGCTTCCGGGCGAACGAAAGCACGGTCAGCATCTTCTTCGGCGGCTGGTACACGCAATCCGGCTATGGGCCGCGCGCGACGTGGAAAGAGAAGTTCATCCGCTGCCTGACGGCGGATCATTTCAGCCCGCCGCTGATCGTGATGGACCCGCTCGTGGCGCGCGGCTTCGCTGCTCTCGGCTTTACCAAGCGCTCGCTGATCGAATGGTGCGCCGAGAATGCGCAGCTGTCGGCGCGCGATTATTGGGACGACCAGTGGGTCAGCACTCTCCATCGTCCGCTCGGCGTCGCCGGCATCGAACCGTTTGCGAGCCGGCTCAAGGCCGCGCCGGACCAGTGGGTGAATCTCTTCACACCGGATGACATCAAGATCGTCGTCACGGGCGGCGAGACGCAGGCTGCGTTCAAGATGTTTGCAGGGCGTCTGCAGAAACCTTCACCGGGAAACTTCCTCGGGGGCACTGCAATCAACGTCATCGACGAGTGGCGCTGAGTGAGCAACGCAGCCCATGAATGATACCGAGCAGATCCTGTCGACCGCCGCCGACTGGCGCCGCGGCGGGCGCGGCGTGGCGCTCGCCACGGTCGTCAGCACCTGGGGCTCCTCGCCGCGCCCCGTCGGGTCCAAGCTGGCCGTCGATGATGCGGGGCGCATGACCGGATCCGTCTCCGGTGGATGCGTCGAAGGCGCAGTGATCGAGACGGCGCTCGATGTGATTCGCACCGGGACGCCGAGGTTGCTCGAGTTCGGTGTGACCGATGAGCAGGCCTGGGAGGTTGGCCTCGCCTGCGGCGGACGAGTCCAGATCCTCGTCGAAAAGCTGACGTGAAGCTCGCGCTGCTCGATCGCCTGTTATCCACGGGCCGCGCAGGAACGCCGATTGCCCTGGCGACGCACCTCGCGAGCGGCACGCAATCGCTCGTCACTTCGGAGAAGATCGAAGGCGATCTCGCGCTCGATGACGGAGCCGTGGCCGAGGTGCGCCGCGCGCTCGACGACGATCGGAGCCGCGTGATCGAGGCTCCGAACGGCCCGGTGTTTGTCGAGGTCTTCAATCCCCGGCTGCGCCTCATCGTGGTCGGCGCCGTTCACACGGCGCAGGAGCTGGTCCCGCTCGCGCGGCTCGCGGGCTACGAAGTCGCGGTCGTCGACCCGCGAACCGCGTTCGCAACGCCCGAGCGCTTTCCCGAGACGGTCCTGCGAGACGACTGGCCGGCCGAAGCATTCGCGGCGCTCAAGCCCGATCGCCGCACCGCCGTTGTGACGCTGAGTCACGATCCGAAGATCGATGATCCGGCACTCGCCGC
>Ga0153915_10006877_pt1 | contig 10698 bp, 7 predicted proteins | sample Opewatmetagenome_2_FD_107003 | JGI IMG/M metagenome (GOLD analysis project Ga0153915, IMG submission 107003) | Freshwater wetland microbial communities from Ohio, USA - Open water 3 Core 3 Depth 3 metaG | ecosystem: Environmental > Aquatic > Freshwater > Wetlands | place: USA: Ohio, Lake Erie...
AGACGAGATCGCGGGCCACCTGGAGCATGCGGTACGTCTTGCCCACGCCCGGCGCGAATCCGAAGAAGACCTTGAACCGGGTCCGGCTCTCGCGGCGCTCCTCGGCAGTCACCTGCGCCAGGAGCGCGTCAGGGTCCGGACGCTCGCGCTGCTGCGTCATCGGCGGCTCCGATCACGGGACCATCCACGCATCAGCGGTCGAGCGCGTCAAGGGCGAGGGCGATTCCCAGCACGTTCGCGCCTCGAGGGGGCCGAGCATACGGGCGTGAACGCGCTGCTCGACCAGGGCCGGGAACCGCTCGGGCGGGAGCGAGCGCGACGGCCTTCACCCTGGCAGAGCGATACGGCCGGCGAGAGGTCGGGATCGAAGCCGCTGCCAGAGGTGGTCACCAGATCGATGTGACCACGCCGGCGAGCGCGGTAAGGACGGTCAGTATCACCTCAGCGTCGTGCCCGCAGGACGGCGCGAACCTGTGATTTGAGCTCGAGCCCGGTCACGACGACGCCGACCGCAGCGAGCCCGACGGTCCCTGAGTCCCAGTGCCCGAGCCGCAGCACCGCACCGAACACGGGGACGAGGTTGACCCCGAACAGCGTCGCGATGAACGCGAGGTCGCCAGGCTCGGGAACCGTCGGTCCTCCGATCACAGGCGAATTCCGTACCAGCCGCAGGTGGGTTGAACCTCCTGCCATGAGGCGCTCCTCGGAGATCGGCGGAGGTTAGGCGGCGCGACCTCAGCGCAGCGTCAAAGTTCTAGGGCGCTGCATCAGCGCCGCGTCAAGGCGCCACCATCCTGAGAATACGAGCGATTTCCAGATACGCCGCTGGGGATTGATGCAGCCTTGATATGCAAAGGCCGAGTCTGGACAGTACCCTGATGCGGCAGCAGGCAGGCTGGCCGCACCCATGCAGAGCCAACCGCAGGACCCGCCGGGGGCGTCGCCAGCCGGGCATCCGGGGGAAAAGCCTGCGACCAGCCGCGGGTCGCGCCTCCGCCGTTTCCTCATCGGCCCACCACGCGACGTCGAGGATCCTCGCACCGGCGGCGATGGCGACGCTGCTCTGGACTGGCGGCGACATCCTCCACCTCGTCACCATGTACTCGATCAACGTATTCGTGACGTTCTCGCTCTCGCAGCTGGCGATGCTCCGGTACTGGTGGAAGACGTCGGGCCAGGGGCGCAGCCGCGGGTTCGGGATCCATGGCGTGGCCTTCACGCTCTGCGCCGCGATCCTGGTCGGCACGGTCTACGAGAAGGGCGAGCAGGGCGGGTGGGTGACCATCGCGGTGACGTGCCTGCTCGTCGCCCTGTGCTTCGCGATCCGGCGGCACTACCGCACCGTCTACGACAGCCTGAAGCGGCTCGACACCATCCTGGATGTTCTTCCACCACATCCCGGCGGCCCACGTCCCGTCATTCAGAAGACCGGCCCGACCGCCGTCCAGCTCGTCGGAGGCTTCGGCGGCCTGGGCGTGCACGCGCTGCTCACGATCCACCGCCTCTTCCCCGGTCACTTCAAGAACTACGTCTTCGTTTCCGTCGCCGTGATCGATTCGGCGGCGATGAAGGGAGTCGAGGAGGTCGACCGGGTCCGGCTCCGCACCGAGGACGCGCTGCGGCGGTACGTGGACCTGGCCCACAGGCTGAAGCTCCCCGCCGAGTACCGCATGGACGTCGGTACCGAGGCGGTTGTGGTTGCGGAGAAGCTGTGCATCGACATATCGCGATATCGCGCGAGTACCCGCGCGCAGTGCTCTTCGCCGGGAAGCTCGTCTTCGAGAAGGAGAGGTGGTTCCAGCGGGTCCTTCACAACGAGACGGCGACGCAGCTCCAGCGCCGACTCCAGTTCGCCGGCCTGCACGCGATGATCCTGCCCGTGCGCGTGCTCGCAGAGAGCTCGTGAGTCACCGAACCTGCGCCGGATGTCACCACCCTGGCCGCTCGACCTGGCGATACGCTCCCGACCCGGCCGATCGCTGCTGCCGGCGAACGAGCCTGACCACAGTTTCCCGATCTGGCGACGAGGCACGCCTGTCATCACGTCCGGCGGCCAGCGCTCTCCGCCTGAGGTAGGCTGAAGCGTGGTGACCACCGCACCCGCCCCGGCGCCCGCGCTGCGCATCCTCGTCGTCGACGACGAGAAGAACATACGCACCACCCTCTCGGTCTGTCTCGAGGGCCTCGGCTGCACCGCGAAGGAGGCCGGCACACCCGAGGCGGCCCTGGAGGCATTGCGCCACGAGCCCTTCGACCTCTGCTTTCTCGATCTCCGCCTGGGACAGGAGAGTGGGTTGGATGTCCTGCCGCGGCTGCTGGCGGAGCGACCGAGCCTCGAGGTGGTCGTGGTCACCGCCTACGCCACCTTCGATACCGCCGTCGAGGCGGTGAGGCGTGGCGCCCGGGACTACCTGCCGAAGCCCTTCACGCCGGCCCAGATTCGCCACCTGGTCGATCGGACGCTGGAGCGCCGCGCCCTGGAGCGCCGCCTGCTCGACCTCGAGTCGCGGCTCGGCGAGGCGGCCCCCGAGGTCCGGCTGGAGACCCTCTCGCCCCGGATGCGGTCGGCCGTCGACGTGGTCCAGAAGGCGGCCACCCACGATGTCTCGGTGCTGCTCCGTGGCGAGAGCGGGACCGGCAAGGGCGTGCTGGCGCGGGCGCTCCACGCCCTCTCGCCGCGGCGGGAGCGCCCCTTCGTGGTGGTGAACTGCCCCACCCTCTCCGAGGAGCTGCTCACCAGCGAGCTCTTCGGCCACGCGAAGGGAGCCTTCACCGGCGCCGTGCGCGACCAGGCGGGTCGGGTCGAGGCGGCGGAGGGCGGGACCGTCTTCCTCGACGAGATCGGGGAGATCTCCCCGGCCCTACAGGCGAAGCTGCTCCGCTTCCTCCAGGAGAAGCGCTTCGAGCGGCTCGGCGAGAACCTCACCCGCACCGCGAACGTGCGCATCGTGGCCGCCACCCACCGCGACCTCGAGGCCGACGTGAAGGCCGGCCGTTTCCGCGAGGACCTGCTCTACCGGCTCAACGTGGTGGAGGTGGCGGTGCCGCCGCTGCGGGAGCGGACCGACGACATCCTGCCGCTGGCGCGCAGCTTCCTGGCGTTCTTCGCGCGGACCGCCCGCAGGCCGGTGCCCGATCTGTCGCCCGCCGCCGAGAAGGCGCTCGTCGCCTACCCGTGGCCCGGCAACGTCCGCGAGCTCAGGAACGCCCTGGAGCGGGCCTTGATCCTCTCCCCGGGCCAGGTGCTCGAGCCCGAGAGCTTCCCCGAGCGGATCGCGGCGCAGGTCGCGAAGGTGGCCCACCTGGGCGGGGACTTCACCGCCGAGGAGGTCGAGCGAGAGCACATCCTGCGGGTGCTGGCGCGCGCCCCGACGCTGGAGGAGGCGGCGCGGATCCTCGGCATCGACGCCTCGACGCTCTGGCGAAGGCGCAAGAAGTACGGCCGGTAGGATTCACGCCGGGGCCGAGGCCTTCACCAGCGGCACCGTGAACCAGAAGCGGCTCCCCTTCCCCGGCTCGCTCTCGAGCCCCATCTCCCCGCCGTGGGCCAGCACGATCTCCCGCGAGATGTAGAGCCCCAGCCCCACGCCGCCCGGCCGCCCCCCCGGCACCTGGAAGAACTTCTCGAAGATTCGCTCCTGGTACTCACGCGGGATCCCCTCGCCCGTGTCGGACACCTCGAACCGGACCACCCCGCCACGCCGCTCGGCGGAGACGCCGATCCGGCCCTCCGGCGGCGTGTGGCGCACGGCGTTGGCGAGCAGGTTCGAGAGGACGAGCTGGAGCCGCTCCGGGTCGCCGTCCACGCTCGGGTCCGGCTCCGGCGACTCCGCCACCAGCGCCAGGCGCCCCGCCTCGGCCGCGGCCCGGACGCCCGCCGCCGCCTCCGCCAGGAGCGGGCCGACCGATACGGCGCTCCGCTTCAGCTCGATGCGCCCGGCCTGGATGCGCGACAGGTCGAGGAGGTCGTCGACGATGGTCTGCAGCCGCTCGCAGTCCTGCCGCGCCGCCAGGACCAGATCGGCCTGCTTCTCCGTGAGCGGGCCCACCACGTCCTCGGCCAGCAGGTGGATGGCCATGCGCAGGGAGGTGAGCGGGGTCCGGAACTCGTGCGCCACCGTGGCCACCAGGTCGTTCTTCAGCTCGTCGAACCGCATGAGCCGGGTCACGTCCTGCAGCACCAGGGTGGCGCCGACGACGGCCCCCTGCTCTGAGTAGAGAGGCGTGGCCCGCGGCAGCAGGTAGCGGGGGCCGTCCTTCGACTCGGTGCGCACGGACTCCTCGAAGCCGCGCGGGACGTAGGCTCCCTTCCCGCTCACCACGTGGGCGTGGACCCTGTCGACCACCTCCCGCACCGCTGGTTCGAGGCCGGCCAGGGGGTCGGCCCCTCCGGAGGAGATGCGCAGCAGATCCTCCCCGGCGGTGTTGACGTTGAGGAGGCCGCCGCCCGCGGCGAGCACCACCACCGGATCGGGAAGGCTGTCGATGGCCGCCTGCGAGGCCTGCTGGGCCTGTAGCAGCTCGCCCAGCGAGCTGCGCCGGTACTGGCCGAGCTTGTCGGCCATGGTGTTGAACTCGCGCGCCAGCTGGGCGATCTCGTCCTTGCCCTCGACGCGGGCCCGGGCCTCGAGGTCGCCCTCGCCGATGCGCCGCGCCGACTGCGAGAGCACCGAGAGAGGGCGCAGGAGCCTGGCCGTCAGGGACGCGGCGGCGAAGACGCCCAAGAGGAGCACGCCCAGGGTGAGCCCGATCACCAGCTGGTTGGTCCGCTCGGCCTGACGCTGGGCCCACTCGCTCTTGCGAACCATCGCCTCCTGGTTGACCTCGCGGATCTCCCCGACCGTCTGCCTCAGTGCCAGCAGCGCGGGCTGGGCGGCCTCGACGTAGACGTTCACCCGCGCCGCTGCCGGCGCTGCCCGGAGCCGCTCCAGCGCCGCCTGGTAGGCCGTCCATCGCTGCCGCAGCTCGCGCGTCAGCTCGGCCTCGCCCGGCTCGGTCACGTTGCCCTCCTGCACGCGCAGCTCGGCCTCGAAACGATCTCGCAGCTCAGCCACCGGCCGGGTGGCGGCGCTCCGGCCCAGCCCCTGCAGGAGCGCGGCCTCGTCGAGGCGCTCGGCGGCGCCCTGCATCCGGTCGGCGGCCAGCACGCTGCGGTAGTTGTCCTTGAGGACCAGCTGGGCGTTGGCTCCCAGGAAGGCGATGCTCCTCGCCGAGACCAGGCCGAGGATCAGCAGCACCGCCGCGAGCGGCGCCTGGGCCAGCAGGAGCTTCGACCGGAGGGTCACCGCGCCTCCTCCTCCTCGAAGGAGATGACATGCAGATCGAGCCCGGCCGCCTCGCTGACAAGCCGCTGGAGGACGGAGCGGCCGAAGAGCCGTTTCCACCATGGCTCGGTGCTCCGCCCGACGATCAGGTCGCTGACTCGGTGGGAGTGGGCGTAGTCGAGAAGGGCCGCCACCGGGTCCTTCCCCTTGATCCGCACCACCTCCGCTCCCAGCTCCCGGGCCTTCTCCATGTTGGAGAGGAGGTGGCGCTGCGCCTCGGAGTCGATCCGGCTCGGCGCCTCGCCGGGTGTCTCCACGTAGACCACGAACCAGTCGGTGTTGAGCCGCCCTGCCATGCGGGAGCCGCGCCGGAGCAGCGCCAGCGCCCGCGGTGGGCTCGACGACATGGCCACCATGACACGGCCGGGAGCCCGGGGCTGGGGAGCGCCGGCCCGCGCCAGGGTGGCGCTCCGGTCGAGGCTCTCCGCCACTTCGCGCAGGGACAACTCCCGCAACGTCGAGAGGTTCTCGTCGCGGAAGAAGTGCTCCAGGGCCCAGGCCACCTTCTCGGCCGGGTAGATCTTCCCGGCCTTGAGCCGCTCCAGCAGGTCCTCCACGGCGAGGTCGAGGTTGACGATCTGGTCCGCCTGCTCGACGAAGCTGTCCGGCACCGTCTCCCGCACCGTCACGCCGGTGTTGCGGGCGATGAGATCGTTCAGGCTCTCGAGGTGCTGGACGTTGAGGGCGCCGATGACGTTGATGCCGGCGGCGAGCAGATCGAGCACGTCCTGGTAGCGCTTCCTGTTCTTGGAGCCGGGGACGTTGGTGTGCGGGATCTCGTCGACGACCGCCACCTGTGGCTTGCGGCGCAGCACCGCCTCCACGTCCATCTCCTCGACCACCACCCCCCGGTACTCGATCCGGCGGCGCGGCACGACCTCCAGCTCGCCGACGAGGGCGGCGGTCTCCGACCGCCCGTGCGTCTCGACGAGCGCGCCGACCACGTCCACGCCGCGCCGGCGCAGCGCGTGCGCCTCCTCCAGCATCCGCCAGGTCTTGCCCACTCCGGCGGCGAAGCCGATGTAGAGCTTGAGCCGGCCGCGCCGGCCGCGCTCGACCAGCTCCAGGAAGTCCTGCGGGCTCGGCCGTTTCGCCGTGGCCATCGAGCCATGGCTATCCCGCCCCGGCTGCCCTGGCAACTCGGCGGCGATGCGCTATCCCCCGCGCGCCGCGGTGGCCGCCTCCGGCGCCCCGAGCCGGCGGTCCAGCGCCAGGTTGAGCAGCAGCACGTTCACCCGCGGCTCGCCCAGGAACCCGAGGTCGCGTCCCTCGGCGTAGTCCTGCACCAGGGCCCGCACCCGCTCCGCCGGGACCCGTCGGGCGCCGGCCACCCGTGGCACCTGCCAGAGCGCCGCCGCCGGCGAGAGATGCGGGTCGAGACCGCTGCCGGAGGCCGTCACCAACTCGACCGGCACCGGCCCGGGCGCGTCCGGGTTCTCCTTGCGCAGGCGGCCGGCGGCCTGGGCCGCCTGCTCCCGCAGCTTGCTCGAGGTCGGGCCGAGGTTCGATCCTCCCGACGCGGTCGGGTCCCAGCCCTTCTCTCCCGCCGCAGACGGCCGGGGCTGGAAGTAGGCGGGAGAGGAGAAGCCCTGGCCCAGCAGCTCCGAGCCCACCACGCGCCCGGCCTCGTCGGCGACCAGAGTACCGCCGGCGGGACGGGGAAAGAGGAGGCGCGCCAGCCCGGTGACGGCGAGCGGATAGAGGATGCCCGTGAGAACCAGGGTGACGACGGTCACGCGAATGGCCGGGAGCAGGTGCTGGCGCATGGCGGTCTCCTAGACGATGCCCATGGCGGCGAGCGCCAGGTCGATGATCTTGATGCCGGCGAAGGGCGCGATGACCCCGCCCACTCCGTAGACCAGCAGCGAGCGGCGAAGCACCGCCGCGGCGCCGAGCGGGCGGTAGCGCACGCCCCGCAGCGCCAGCGGGATGAGCAGGACGATGATGACGGCGTTGAAGATGACGGCCGAGAGGATGGCGCTGTAGGGAGAGGCGAGCCGCATCACGTCGAGCGGCGCCATCTCCGGGAACACCGCCACGAACAGCGCCGGGATGATGGCGAAGTACTTGGCGACGTCGTTGGCGATGGAGAAGGTGGTGAGCGTCCCGCGGGTCATGAGCAGTTGCTTGCCCACCTCGACCACTTCCAGCAGCTTGGTCGGGTTCGAGTCCAGGTCGACCATGTTGCCGGCCTCCTTGGCGGCCTGCGTGCCGGTGTTCATGGCCACGCCGACGTCGGCCTGTGCCAGCGCCGGGGCGTCGTTGGTGCCGTCGCCGGTCATGGCGACCAGCTTTCCCCTGGCCTGCTCCGTCTGGATGAGCCGCATCTTGGCCTCGGGCGTGGCCTCGGCCAGGAAGTCGTCCACGCCGGCCTCCTGGGCGATGGCGGCGGCCGTGCGCGGGTTGTCGCCGGTGATCATGACGGTGCGGATGCCCATGGCCCGGAAGCGCTCGAAGCGCTCCCTGATGCCCCCCTTCACCACGTCCTTGAGGTGGACGACGCCGAGCACGCGCGGGCCGTCCGAGACCGCGAGAGGGGTGCCACCCCCATCGCCGATGCGGTCGGCGGTGGCCCGGAGCTCGGGCGGGATGGAGCCGCCCAGCGCCTCGACGTGGCGAGCCACCGCGTCGACCGCCCCCTTGCGGACCACGCGCCCGCCCAGGTCGCAGCCGCTCATCCGCGTCTGCGCGCTGAACGGGATGAACCTGTGGCTCTCGTGGACGGCGCGGCGCCGCAGCCCGTAGCGCTCCTTCGCCAGTACCACGATGGAGCGCCCCTCCGGCGTCTCGTCCGCCAGGCTCGCCAGCTGCGCCGCGTCGGCCAGGTCCTCCAGCCGCATGCCGGGCATGGGGATGACCTCGGTGGCCATGCGGTTGCCGAGGGTGATGGTGCCCGTCTTGTCGAGGAGCAGGGTGTCGACGTCCCCGGCCGCCTCCACCGCCCGGCCCGACATGGCAAGGACGTTCTTGCGCAGGAGCCGGTCCATGCCGGCGATGCCGATGGCCGAGAGGAGCCCGCCGATGGTGGTGGGGATGAGGCACACGAGCAGCGCCACGATGGCCGTCGCCGAGAGGCGGATGCCGGAGTGGATGGCCAGCGGCACCAGCGTCACGCAGGCGAAGAGGAAGATGATGGTGAGTCCCACCAGCAGGATGTGGAGCGCGATCTCGTTGGGCGTCTTCTGGCGCGAGGCTCCCTCGACGAGGGCGATCATCCGGTCGAGGAAGGACTCGCCGGGATCGGCGGTGATGCGGACCACGATCCGGTCGGAGAGCACCTTGGTGCCTCCGGTGACGGCCGAGCGGTCGCCTCCGGATTCGCGGATGACCGGCGCCGACTCGCCGGTGATGGCCGACTCGTCCACCGAGGCGATGCCCTCGGTGACGTCACCGTCGCCGGGGATGATCTCACCCGCCTCGACGACGACCCGGTCGCCCTTGCGGAGCTGCGAGGCCGGAATCATCTCCACCTTGCCGTCGAGGAGCCTGTGGGCGGTGGTCTCCTTCCGCATCCGCCGCAGCGTGTCGGCCTGGGCCTTGCCACGTCCCTCGGCCACCGCCTCGGCGAAGTTCGCGAAGACCACCGTGAACCAGAGCCACAGGCTCACCGAGAGCGTGAACCAGCCTGGGGCTGCGCCGGCCGGATGGAAGATGCGGTCGCGCAGCCACAGCAGCGTCGTCAGGACGCTGCCGACCTCGACGACGAACATCACCGGGTTCCTGGCAACCAGCCGGGGATCGAGCTTGCGGAGACTCTCGACGACGGCCGTGCGGAGGATCGACGGATCGAAGAGCGACAGCCGCTGGATCTTCTTCGGGGAGGCCATCTCAGAGCACCTTTCCGTGGACGGCGAGGAAGTGCTCGACCACCGGCCCGAGCGACAGGGCAGGGAAGAAGGTGAGCGCTCCGACGATGATGATGACGGAGATGAGGAGGGCCACGAAGGTGAGGCCATCGGTCGGGAAGGTCCCCGGCCCCGCCGGCACCGACTTCTTGCCCACCATGGATCCGGCGATGGCGAGCGCCGGGATGATCATCAGGAAGCGGCCGATGAGCATGTCCGCCCCCAGGGCGATGTTCCAGAACCTGGTGTTGCCGTTCAAGCCCGCAAAGGCCGAGCCGTTGTTGCCGGCGCCGCTCGAGAACGCGTAGAGCATCTCCGTGAGGCCGTGCGGCCCGGCGTTGTTCACGGAGGACGTTCCGTAGGGCACGACCGCGGCCCAGGCGGTGAGCGTCAGGATGATGAGTGGGAAGACGAGCACGTAGAGCATTGCGAGCTTCATCTCCCGCCCCTCGATCTTCTTGCCGAGGTACTCGGGCGTGCGGCCCACCATGAGCCCGGCGATGAAGACCGTCAGGATCACCATCACCAGCATCCCGTAGAGGCCCGCGCCCACGCCGCCGAAGATCACCTCGCCGAGCTGGATGTTCACGAGCGGCACGAGCCCCCCGATGGGCGTGAAGCTGTCGTGCATGGCGTTCACCGCGCCGCAGGAGGCATCGGTGGTGACGGTGGCGAAGAGGGCCGAGGAGGCGGCGCCGAAGCGCACCTCCTTCCCCTCCATGTTCCCGGCGGCGTGGTCCAGCGGCAGCCCGGCCAGGGCGGGGTTGCGGCCCGCCTCCGCCGGGTAGGCCACGGCGACGCCCGCCAGGAACAGGACCGCCATCGCCGCGAAGAGGGCCCAGCCCTGCTTCTGGCTTCCGGCCATGCGGCCATAGGTCCAGGTGAGCGCCGCCGGGATGGCGAAGATGAGCACGAGCTGCACGAAGTTGGTGAAGGGCGTCGGGTTCTCGAAGGGATGGGCGCTGTTGGCGTTGAAGAAGCCGCCGCCATTGGTGCCGAACATCTTGATCGCCTCCTGCGAGGCGACCGGCCCCATGGCGATGACCTGCTTAACCCCCTCGAGCGTGGTGACCTCGCGATAGGCGGAGAAGTTCTGGATGACGCCCTGAGAGACGAAGAGGAGCGCCACCACCACGCTGATGGGGAGGAGCACGTAGACGATCGACCGGACGAGATCGACCCAGAAGTTGCCGATGGTCCGGGGCGCATCGGGCCCGTGCCGCCGGGTGAGGCCGCGGGCCAGCGCCAGCGCCACCCCGATGCCGGCCGCTGCCGAGGTGAAGTTGTGCCAGGCGAGCCCCGCCATCTGGGTGAGGTAGCTCATCGTGCTCTCGCCCGTGTAGTTCTGCCAGTTGGTGTTGGTGGTGAAGCTGGCAGCGGTGTTGAAGGCCAGGTCGGGCGTGATCGCGGCCAGCTTCTGCGGGTTGAGCGGCAGCCACGGCTGCCAGCGCTGGATGGCGTAGGTGACGAGCATCCCAGCGGCGCTGAAGAGGAGCAGTGCCGCGGTGTACCCCTGCCAGGTCTGCTCC
>Ga0153915_10006878_pt1 | contig 10697 bp, 7 predicted proteins | sample Opewatmetagenome_2_FD_107003 | JGI IMG/M metagenome (GOLD analysis project Ga0153915, IMG submission 107003) | Freshwater wetland microbial communities from Ohio, USA - Open water 3 Core 3 Depth 3 metaG | ecosystem: Environmental > Aquatic > Freshwater > Wetlands | place: USA: Ohio, Lake Erie...
ACCCCTCGAGTAGGTTCGTCTCGCCGATGAAGTATGCCGCAAAGATGGATTTCGGGCGCATGTACATGGTCTCGGGAGTGTCAGATTCGACTATGCGTCCGCTCCTCATCAGGACGATCCTGTCCGAAACTGACATCGCCTCTTCCTGATCATGTGTGACATGCAGAGTGGTCAGACCGAGCGATTTCACCAGTCTTCTCAGTTCGTACCTGAGATCGACCCTGACCCTTGCATCCAGGGCTGACAGCGGTTCATCAAGCAGGAGGAGCCTGGCGCCCGTGGAGAGGGCTCTGGCGAGAGACACTTTCTGCTGCTCGCCACCGCACAGTTCCGAAGGGAACATCTTCATCTTGTCGAGGAGCTTGACCAGTTCCAGGTACTTGTGGGATATTCTCTCCCATTCTGGTTTTTTGACGTCCCTGACCCTTGGGCCATACGAGACGTTCTCCATCACATCAAGGTGCGGGAACAATGCGATGTTCTGGAACACATAACCGATGTCCCTCTCCTCGGTCGGCACATCGGCCATGTTCTTGCCGTCGATATAGACGCCCCCCTTGGTCTGTTTCAGGATTCCCGCTATTATCCTGACGAGCGTGGTCTTGCCGCAGCCCGACGGTCCTAGTATCGTGACATATTCTCCATCCTGGATCTTGAGATTGACATCCTCCGCAGCGATGACACTGCCCCACCGCATCGTGATGTCCTTCATCTCAACGTCCGGCATCTACTCCACCCTCAGCTCGTCATCGAGGCTTCTGTCCTTCAACCTGAACACGGTCGCCTTCTCAGGGCTCCAATCTATCGACACCTTATCGCCGACTGAGAACTCTCCGCTTCTTCCGGCAGGGATCCTGGAAGAAAAGCGGCCAAGGCCCGCCACCATCACGTCTACGAAGACGTCCCGACCCTCGAATAGAGTGCGCTCAACGATTCCCTGCAAATAGCCGTCATGTTCCTTCGTTATCTCGGTGTTTCCGACTTTGATCCCCACCGCCACTCTCTCTCCGACTTCCACATTCGCTGTGCCAGCGGCGACTGTGCGTCCCTGCTCGTCTCTTACCTCTGTCCTCCCGTTCACATAGGTGACTGAGCCCTGAAAGAAGTTCGATTGCCCCAAGAAATTAGCGACGAAGGGTGATATCGGTCTTTCAAATACCTCAATCGGTGTCCCAATCTGCTGGATCTTTCCATTCCTTATGACCGCGATCCGGTCCGCCATGACGAGCGCCTCGTCCTGGTCGTGCGTGACGTGTATCGTAGTGATCCCGAGCGATTTGGCGAGGGATCTCAGCTCGTACCGCAGACTTATCCTCAATCTCGCGTCCAAGGCGCGCAGGGGCTCATCGAGCAGGAGAACCTCAGCTCCCGAAGCGAGCGCCCTCGCGAGAGCGGTTCGTTGCTGCATTCCCCCGCTCAGTTCCTTTGGATATGCGTCCGATCTGCGTGTCAATCTCACCAGATCCAACATGTTCGCGAGGGTTTTGATCCTCGCTTCTTCTGACCAGTTCCTTATGTTCGGCCCGAACAGCACGTTCTCAGCGACAGTCATATGAGGGAACAGCGAATATGACTGTGAAAGCAGCACAGCTTTCCTATCTTCTGGCTCCATATCGGTGACGTCGTGGTCGTCGAAGAAAACCTTTCCGGAATCCGGTTCTGTCAGGCCCGCTATGATCCTTAACGCCGTGGTCTTCCCGGCGCCGGTCGGGCCGAGGAGGCAGATGTACTCGCCGTCCTTGACCGAGAGCTCCAAATCATCGGCGGCTTTGATGCTCCCGTAGCGCTTGCGTATCCCTTCGAGCCTTATCTCCGGCATCTAGAGCGCCCCCTGCTTCCTTCTTGTGAGGTATCTCAACAAGAGCATCGCGGCGTAGGAGACGATGATCAGGATGATGCAGGCGAGACCGGCCAGATAATACTGGTTCGTATTTACTAGTTGCACGATGTAGACCGGAGCCGTTACGACGTCGCTGACAACGGCTTGCGTCGCTCCGGTCTCTCCAAGGCTTCTTGTGAACGCCATGATCGATCCGGCCAATATCGAGCTCTTTATCATGGGGTACAGGACGCGTCTGAATCCTTGGATCGGTTTTGCACCAAGAGTCCTTGCGGTCTCCTCATACGACGGATCGATCTCCTCCATTGCTCCCGTCACGTTCCTTACGACCAAAGGATAGGTGAACGCGACGTGCGCAAGGATGATGAGAAGCGTCGGCACGGAAGGTATCAAGGACTGGTCGGTCCAGAATTGTCCCAAAGAGAACCCGAGGGCCGCTGTGGGCACGATGAGGGGGACGTTCACCAGTATGTCGAGCGAATGACTTATTTTCTTCGAGGGGTTCCTCGAGATGTAGAGCGCAAGAGGGATCCCAAGGGCAAGATCTATGACCGTCACGATCGCAGCGATCGCGAAAGAGTAACCCAAGCTGTTGAGGAACGGGCCCCAGTCTCCAACAGCTGCCGACGAAGTGGCGACAAACGAGAATATGAAGAACGAAGGGATGAGTATGAAAAAGGCAAGGAACAGGACGGTGAAACCGTCCTTCATTTTGGGGACCAATCCGCGGCTGAGTATCTTCTCAGGGGTTGGCCATATCTTGCCCATGGGCAATCTCACCTTCATCACAACCAGCTTCAGAATAACGAGGAGAACAAGCGCTATGATTATCAGAAGGATGCTGACGAAGGCAAGCTGAGGAATAAGCTCTGGATTTGAGCCGGAGAGCTTCTTCCATGTGCCAATGAGCGTGGGCCCCGTATTGAAACCGGCGGAGTTGGCCATGGTGGACAATGCGATCATGGTGCCTCCAGTCTCGCTCAGGCTCCTCGAGAAGCACAAGATGATTCCAGTAACCAACCCGGCCCTGAACAAAGGAAGGGTGATGGTCCTGACCGCCGTCAGTTTGCTGGCCCCCAGGGTCTGCCCAGCAATCTCGTACGTCTCGTCGATCTGTTCAAGGATCGCGGCCAAGGACCGCACCATGTAAGGATACGAGAACACGATGTGAAGCAGTATGATGAGCAGCATCGGAGACGTTATCGCTCCGAGCGCAAACGGAGGAGCGTTCATCGCGGACGGGGTCGCCGCCCAGAATATGGCACTGGAGAAACCCAGAGCCGCGGTGGGGACGGCCAGAGGCATGTCGATGAGTGTGTCCAAGAGATTCTTGCCTCTGAACTTCTTGCGCACAAGCATCCAAGCCATGGGCAGGCCGACGACAAAATCTATTATGGTCACGATTGCTGCGATCTCGAAAGAGGCTGCAATGGCCCCCAATATCATGTCAACGGTTTCTTTGTTGTCGAGGACATTGCTCTGGATCGCGTTCCATTGCGTGTATGTATATGTTAGAACGTAGACGGTCGGGAGGATGACAAAGATCAGGAAGAATGCGATGATGAATGCGTACCAGCTCTTGCGGAACTTCCTTCCGCTAACAAAGTTAACCAATCGCTCGGTTCGCTTCATCGAAGGCCCCAACTGCCTACAATTCTCCCCAAACGGATTATAGAATAAATACCTATGCTAGAAGCGAGCCATATCGCCAAGAAACGATCTAACCGATGGCAAGTATCGAGTCGATAATCTTCTCACCGGAACCGATCTCGAACCGCGGTCCTACAATCGATCCTTTGACTGTCGAATTCGGGCCTACGACGGTCCCCTCCATCAGAATGCTGTCCGACACAACACAACCTTCACCCAGGATAACGCCATCTTGAGCGGAGACGTAGGGTCCTATTTTGCAGTTCCGACCGATGACGCCCTCCAAGTAGTTCGGAGAGGCGACCGTGCAGGAGTCGATGAGCGAATTGGCGGACGTCGTCTGCCTTCCCATGTCCATGAGAATCCTTTGGGCCCTCAGGAAGCTCTCCCTGGTACCGCAGTCGACCCAGTACCCCTCGAACTTGTAGCCGTAGATGCCTCTATCGAGCACTCTCGGGAAGACCTGGCGCTCCAACGAGACAGCGCCTTCCTCAATGTTATCTAGGATGTCTGGCTCGAAGACATAGACGCCAGCATTTATCAGGTTCGACAACTCATCTCCCTTTGCGGGCTTCTCCTGGAAGGATCGTATCCTATTGTCGCTTTCAAGCGCTACGACACCGAAGGCACTAGGATCTGGCACTTCCCATAAGGAGATTGTCCCCATTCCCCCTGATGACCTATGAAACCGAACCATCGACTCCATGTCGATAGATGATAGGACGTCCCCGTTCAAAGCGATGAATGTATCGTCCAGATGATCGCTGACGTTCTTTATCGCGCCGCCGGTCCCGAGGGGGGTCGATTCCTCGATCAATATGATCTTCCTCGGTAGAGTCAGCTCTTTGAAGTAGGATTCAAGGGCGTCCTTCCTGTAATTGACAGCGATGAGGACAGTGTCCACCCAAGACGGCATGGCGTCGACGATGTGGGATATGAGCGGTTTTCCGCACAAGGGCAGGAGCGCCTTTGGCATCGTATGTGTCAACGGCCTGAGCCTTGTACCAAGTCCGCCCGCGATGATCACTGCCTTCATCGTACCTCAGAACGAGATGGCGCATCAAAATCATTTCGGAAAGGAATCGACTATCTATTGTTCGATCGCAACCTAGACAGTATCACAACGGGGAGATGCTCACGACGTTGTTGCCCCTCAGGACGACAGTTCCCAAGCGCCTCGTCTGATCGGACGTGCGTTCCTCGGTGTCCTCCAGAACCATGTTCATATAGTCGTCGTAACCCGTCAGCTTTCCTTCCAGAATCCTGTTGTCCTTGAGAAGCAACGAGATCTTTCTGTTCATTGATTTTTCGAGTAGCGCAAGTGGCATGACCATGGTATCACTTTTGCAAGTCATCGTGGGAAGACCATTTAAATCTTTCCTTGAAACCAGCACGAAGGAGTGACATCGTTCATGATAGAAATCGAGAAGGGAAGTTCGATCTCAGTCCATTTCATCCTTTCTTGAGTTGGCTCTCCATCCACTTCTTTATGTCATCTCGGGTGGATCCTTCGATCCCGAAGTACTCGGCGAACCGCTGCGTCGTGGTGAGCTGAAGGGTTTGTCCCCGCTTCTTCGCTTTCACTAGACCCAACGATCGGAGCGATTCTACATCCTTGTAGACTTCCGTTCCCAGCACCTTTGCCAGAACACTTTGGAGAACCGGCTGGTGATATGCGATCATTGCGGCCGTCTTCAGGACCTCATCGGGCACCTCCTTCTCTGTGAAAGGGCGCGCGCACTCAGTGAATTCCTTTCGCAGCTGCATGGAGTACTTCGGTCCGATTTTCACTATCTCGATGACCGAGCCTCTGTCACGATACTCCTTGGCAAGCTTCTTCATCGCGGCTCGGATCACAGGATCGGAGAGTTGTGTGGTCGATGATATCTCGGACACTTTCAAGGGCTTCGAGGAGAACAGCACGGCCTCTATCACCCTGATCGGGTCCAACTCAGATCACCATTTCGGTCTTCGCGGGCTCTCCCTTCACGACATCGATCTGAGCGGCTGTAGCGTCTTCGATCGTGCCGATGTCCCATGGCACTCTTACCTCAAGGAAGATCTGACCGAATGGTAAGTCATCCTGCCAGATCGATATCTTGCCCATCTTTGCCAGGAAGAGAAGGGAAACGAACACCATCACCCTGTCCTCTTTGCAGCAATTGTAGATGTCCTCGATCCTGATCGAGCCGGGACCGCATCGCTGTATCCTGATCCATACGTTCTCGACGTCCCTCTCCAGATCCTCGGCATGAGCCTTCTCGTCGAAGACCCCTTGAGACTTCTTAATGGCATCTCTGAGCAACTGCCTCTGAATGTTCGCCTCAGCGTCCTTCCTGGCCTCGTCGAAAGCATCCAGTAGTTCGACCAACGAAACCGGTCTCGAGCCCCGGTGCCTCACGACTTCCGTGAGTTCCACGCTCTCTGGGATCTCGCAGAATTCGGTGAGAGCCAGGGGCTCCTGTCGGAACGCGTCCAGGCTGTCGATGTCCCAGTCGCTGCAAAACAGGCCTTCACCCTCAAACTTCTCATGATTGACGAGCACTTTCTCGCTCTGAAGTCTGAGAATCGACCATGCCATGAATATCAGCTTACCAGCGATAATGAAATTGACCTCTTCATCGTTCATCTTCTGAGCGTAAAGCCTGGTAAACTCGACAAGATCGATATCCCAAGGGTCGAAGTTGTTCGAAAGGACGAGCTCGAATACCAGCTGTATGGACTGATCGAGTGGATTAGTCGAAGCCATCGGGACGCCGTCCTTGGACTGGTGCAGAATGTCCAGGTATCCGTCGATCTTCTTCGCCCGCTCGCCTTCGTCGATTATCGCCTTGTGAAAGAGAAGATGGTCAAGAACCGGTCCGATCGCCGAGCACTCTATCATGAAGCTCCCTCCATGACCTTCTCGTTCGGGACCTTGAGCTCTTCCTGGAAATCATTGATCTCTCCTATGTTCGGTTTCATGATGACGCTGCTCAACCCGGCGTCTTGCTTCGTCACGCCGATGATATGATCCGCCTTATTCAACGTCACTTTTCTCAAGGATATCTGAACGAACTGTGCGGTCTTCGAAGCCCTCTGGATCCTGTGCGCTACGGTATCCGCATTGATGGCGTCGAGGAACATGTCGACCTCGTCCAGGAGATAGAACGGAGACGGTTGGTGCTCTTGTATCGCGAAAACGAATGCGAGCGCTGTAAGGCTCTTCTCACCTCCACTGAGAGCCTCCAACCTCAGCACCTTGCCATTCTTTGGCCTTGCCTTGATCACTAGCCCGCCTTCGAACGGTGATTCCTGGTTCTCAATCACGAGTTCGGCCTCCCCGCCTCCGGACAGCTCAGCGTAGGTCCGCTTGAAGTTCTCGTTGACAGCGTCATAGACCTTGAACAGCCCGATCTTCTTCTTTACATTGAGATCGTCCATCAGCGCAAGGAGGTCCTTCTTCTGCTCTTGAAGCCTCTGGGTCTCGGCGTTCAGCTCATCGTAGCGGCTCTTCTTCTGCCCGTAATCATCGATCGCCCTGAGGTTCACTGCGCCCATCGAGGCCAATGCCGATTCGCAGGAGCTGATCGTGTCCTTTAGCGATTCGATCGAAGGCAGCGGAGGCGCTACCTCGATGTTGTACTGCTTCATTTCGGCCTCCAACTCCTTCAACTTCTCTTGAGCGACGGAGAGTCTAGTCGTCAGACCTATAGAGAAGTCGGAGGCGGTCTCTATCTTCGACTGGACCTTGTCCTTCTCACCCTCCAGAGAAATCTTGTTCTTGAACAATGAGTCTCTCTTCTCCCTCAGTTCGTTGATCTCCTTGCCCATCGATTCTTCGATCTTCTTGAGACCGGTCAATTCCACCTTCAGCTTTGACTCCTTGCCGCCGGCCTCCTTTGCCTCCTTCTTGAGCTTCCCAATCTTCTCCCGCGCATCTTTCTCAAGCGCGTCAATGTCTGAGAACCTCTTCCTGGCAAGATCGGTCTGGCTCTGTGCGGTCTCCCTCTCCGACTTGAGCTCCGAGACCGTGCTGCTGAGCTCGACAATCTCGCTCTGCAGAGTCTTCAATCTCTGAGATAGATCGTGCGGGGCGAGCTCGGACATCGTCTTCTTGTCCAGCTCCCTCTGCCCTTTCATTCGTCCGATCTCTTCCGATAGCATGTCGATCTGATGTGAAATGGAATTCAAATTCTCCCCGATTCTTGTCAGCTCCCCGGTCTTCGCCTTCAGCTCCTCTGCCGCCTTGACGAGCCTGGACCGGACCTCTTGTTTTCTCGATTCTAGGGCACCGAGTCTGACGTCCTTCGTGCTCTCTGCCCCGCTCAACTCTCTTATCCTGTTCTCTAGACCAACGAGCTCTGCCCTGGTCGCTTTCAACTGCTCCGATACCTTCTCCGATCCTTCGATCGCACCCCGCAGCTGTTCAGCCAGCTCCTCCAACTTTCCCTTCGCCGAGGATCCGAACTTCAGCTGTGCCGTCTCGACAGTGCCGCCGACCATCGCGCCGGAGGCCTCGAGCAACTCTCCTCCGAGTGTGACCAATCGGACCCCTCCCATCAACTTTCGTGCCTGGTCGAGCGTCTCCACTACCACCGTGTCCCCGAATACATACCAGAAAGCGGCCCGGAACTTCTGATCGAACTTGATGAGGTCTATGGCATATCCCATCGATTGCTTCTCGGCGAGTATGGCCTTGCCTCTTGGCTTGCCGTCAAGCATCTTGTTTAGAGGAAGGAAGGTAGCTCGCCCCAGATTACCATCCTTCAGGAATCTGATGGCGGTGGAGGCCACCTCATCGCTGTCCACAACGATAGACTGCATTCGACTTCCAGCCGCGACGTTCAGAGCCATCTCGAACTTGGAATCGACTTCGGCCAATTCGGCGATCGTTCCATGGATCCCTTTAATCCCCCGCTTGTCTCGGGCCTCGAGCATCGCCCTGACGGCCCTCGTGTACCCTTTGGCGACGCTCTCTACCGCCTCCTGTTCGGCCTTCAGATTATTGTACTCCCTGGTGAGGCGCTTTATTGCATCTTCCAGCTCCTGCGTTTGACGATCCAGCTTTCCTTCCAGGTTCTTCTTGGAATGGAATTGTTCCTGTAACCCCTTGAGCTCCGTCGATGATCCTTTGTCGGCGTTCTTCAGCTCCTTGATGTTCCAATCGGCGTCATTCACCTCGAACTCAAGGTTCTTCTTCGTCTCCTCGAGGGTCGAGATGTCGACGCTCAGCCTATCACGCTTGTCCTCGATCCGCTCCTTTTCCAGGATCATCTCGTGGAGCTTCTCCTCCTTGTCGCTGATCATCCTATCCAGATCAGTGATCTTCTTCTCGAGCTTGCCCAGTTCCTCGTCGTGCTTGCTGACCTTCCCGTGGACCTCCTCCAACTCCGCTTTCCTGCCTTCGAGGGATTTGAGCTTCTCGAGGTAAACTTCCTCGGTCTCCTTCAACTTGGTTGACAATGATTCGATCTCTTCCTTCAATGATTCCTTTTCTTCCGTCTTAGACTCAAGCGTCCCTTCTATCTCAACGACATTCTCGAGGGCTCTGGCGGCCTGGTCCTGGGTCCGGGCGATCTCGATCTTGGCGAGATCGATCTTCTCCTTGAGCTCTTTGAACTCCTGTCCTCCCCTGTCTTCGGTCTCCTTCTCGACTTCGAGTATCTTCGACTCCACTTCCTGGATCCTGCTAGCGATCTCATCCTTCTTCTTCTTGAGAGACTCGACCTCTTTGGAATACTGCTCGATCTGCTTGTCTATCGATTCGATCTCGCTCTCCGCGCTCTCTTTCCTCTTGTACGCCATCTGGGCTTTGGAGAGGTCGAGCTTCTCCTTCATCTCGAGGTACTTGAGGGCCGAGACTCTCTCGCCTTCGAGCTGTTCGATCTGCTTCTCCAGCTCTGCAATTATTATCGAGATACGATCGATGTTCTCCTCCGCCTCTTTGCGTTCAGCCTCCGCCTTGAAGATCTCCTCGTCGAACTTGGTTATCCCAGAGATGTCATCGAGTATCCTCCTCCTCTCGAGGTTGGACATCTCGACGATTTTTGTGACATCTCCCTGCTGGACGAAGTTGTATCCGTCCGCGCTTATCCTGGCATTGGAGAGAAGAGTGTCGAACTCGGTCAAAGAGGACTTTCGGTCGTTGACGTAGAAATATGAATTGTAACCATCATTGGTTTCCGATAGCTTCACGAGCCTCGTCAGTTTGACGGCATCTGAATCGATGGGGATCATGCGATCGCTGTTGTCAAATATCAGTGAAACCTTGGTTTGGGATGCGGGTTGTTTGGACTTTCCGCCGTTGAATATCAAATCCGTTAGCTTCCCGGCCCTGATTGCTCTGGAGCTCTTCGGTCCGAGCACGAAGAGTATGGCATCGGATATATTGGACTTGCCAGAACCGTTTGGCCCGGTAACAGCGGTGTATCCCTCAAGGAACGGGACAGACATCTTCTTTCCAAAGGACTTGAAGTTCTCCAGCTCTAGCTGCTTAAGGTACATCGTATGCCTCCAACCGGGAGGTGAGAAATGCGTCTACGCAATACAGTAACGCCCATTATCGCATCCCATCCGATTAGTCCGACGAGTGTCGGACAAGCTGTAGTTATCGTGGAGTGGATATATAAAGATTGTTCCCAGATACACAGGCTGGCGGGAGACGTATCAGGTGGAACAAAACAAGACGCCGGGACCTCTCAATCTCGTCTGCAGAGCGCAATCGACTGCGAGAAAAACCTCCAAGTTCTCGCATGATTGCGAAACTAGACCATGTACAAAGATTTCCCATAACGGAAAGATTAACGAGGTTGAATATGGATTCGAGAGGCAGAACACGATACCGAAGGATTGTTTCGATGGCATTCCAAGACATACCTTCACTTGACTATCCCTGACTATAGCATCGAAACAAAATGTGAGGTTGTGCGGTATCTAGAAAGACAAGATGGATACACGAAATGAGAATACATCATATCGTCAACAACGGATCGGACCTTGGCGTAATCGTCCCGATTGACCGCACGGATTCGCCCGAAGTCAGAGTGACCCACTTTGGCCAAGTCGCAAGAAGAGAATATGGACAAGGGGATTTCGGAGAACTGGATGCTTACCCGAGGAATCGGCGGTCGTATGGAATCGATCAGATGCTCGAGTCCGCGAAGAATGCTGAGTTCATGATTCCAACGAAATCGCCACATCATGGAGAGACTTGAGGAGGTCGGGA
>Ga0153915_10006879_pt1 | contig 10695 bp, 8 predicted proteins | sample Opewatmetagenome_2_FD_107003 | JGI IMG/M metagenome (GOLD analysis project Ga0153915, IMG submission 107003) | Freshwater wetland microbial communities from Ohio, USA - Open water 3 Core 3 Depth 3 metaG | ecosystem: Environmental > Aquatic > Freshwater > Wetlands | place: USA: Ohio, Lake Erie...
CCGACGCGGCCGAGGATGTGAGGGGGAAGCTGTGCCGGCTTTGTTGTATAGGTGCGGAACAGGTCCGTCAGGATGCGGCGGGCCTTCTGCTCCATCCGGATGACCCGGTAATGCCCATACATCTCCTTCAGGAGAAACGTCTTGAGCTCGGCGTTTCTTTCTTCCATCTCCGGGTCCAGCGCCACGTTTCGTTCCCGGCAGACCCTTCCCTCGTCGGCAGTGCGAATGCCGCTCGCCTCGAGCCTCCGGAAGGTCGTCCGGATCAGATTCTGGGTCAAGGTCGAGATTATGAACGATATCGCCATGTACCGGAGAGTATCTTCATCGATCGCATTATATTTGCGGCGGACATGCGCCACCGCCTCCCGCCAGAGGGTCACGGACTCCAACGAAGAGGGGGTGAGCATGCGCGATCGGATTCCATCGTCCACGTCGTGATTGCTGTACGCGATCTCGTCCGCCATGTCGGCCACCTGGGCCTCCAGAGACGGGTATCCCGGATCGCCGAACTCGGGAACGCGCGGAGGAGAGTCGTACTCGGAGCTGTGCTTGCAGATCCCTTCGCGCACCTCGAAGGTCAGGTTGAGGCCGTCGAATGACGGATACCGCTTCTCGAGGACGTCCACCACGCGAAGACTTTGGAGATTGTGCTCGAATCCCCCCTCCCCTCCCATCAACTCGTCCATCATCCGCTCGCCGGCGTGGCCGAAGGGCGTGTGCCCGAGATCGTGCGCCAGGACGATCGCCTCGGTCAGGTCCTCGTTGAGCCGCAAGGCCCTGGAGATGGAGCGCGCGATCTGGGACACCTCGATCGTGTGGGTCAGGCGGGTCCGGTAATGGTCTCCCTCGTGGTTGACGAAGACCTGCGTCTTGTATTCGAGGCGGCGAAAGGCAGCCGTGTGGATGACGCGGTCGCGGTCGCGCTGGAACGCGGGACGGAACGGATCCCCCGGCTCGGGGTGCGTCCTCCCCTTCGATTCGCAGCTCTTGACGGCGTACGGGGCGAGCCGGGCCGCTTCCTGGAGCTCGAATCCCTCCCGGTCAAGCATGGGCCTTGACGACGACCCGGTTCTTGCCGGATTTCTTCGCGAGGTAGGCCGCCTCGTCGGCGAATCCGACGATCTGGTCTTCGGAGACCGCCCCTCCTTCCGCCGAGTAGATCCCGACGCTGACCGTCAGTTGGACGCCTCCGCCCACTTCGGGATTGAAATCGCAGCGCGCGATATCCGTCTTGATCCTCTCCGCCAGCATGAGCGCTCCCCCCGGGGTCGATTCGGGGAGAATGACCCCGAACTCCTCGCCCCCGTAACGCGCGACGACGTCCGTCGTCCGCGCGCAGGCTCCCAGGAGGCCGGCGATCTTTTTCAGGGCCAGGTCCCCCGCGCGATGCCCGTACATATCATTGTATTTCTTGAAATCGTCCACGTCGATCATAAGGAGCGACACCGTGTGTTGATACCGACGGGCGCGCTCGAGCTCCCGCCGGACCGCAGTGAAGAACTCCTTGTGGTTGACGAGACCTGTCAGGCCGTCCGTCATAGACATCCGCCTTGCGTTCTCGTGAAGCTCGACGATCTCCAGTGCCAGGGACGCCTCGTTGGCCAGCGTCGTCACGGACCGCATCGTCTCGCGGCTGAAGGGCCGCGAATCGGGCCGCCCGCGCACGATGAGCAGCGCGGAGACCGCGAACATTTCGCAACGCGCGCACTCCTTCCTCTTGTCCCGGGGCACGCCCGTCCGGCATGCGTCGGCGTCCAGCCAGCACCTTGCGTTCTCCTTCGAGAATGCGGGGCAGTCGCGGTTCCCGCACCCCTTGACGTCCGAGCATCTCAGCGACTTTTTCCGGGACACGGGGACGAGGAACGCGGGCCCCTCGCCCAGGACGATCCGGTCCTCGAACCGATGAGGGTGTTCCCGGATGGACGAGATGAGAACACTCTCCGCATCCCATTGCGTCCGCGCGATCAGGGAGCCTTCATCCCAGGACGGCACTCTCACCGAGGAGCGGCCATCGAGATCGCCTTCGCCGCGAAAAACGATTTCGCCCTCGCCGTCCCGAAGCCCCAGGATCGCACCGTGGAATCCGAATCCGTCCCGAATCCCCTCGAGCAACGTGTTGTAGACGTCCTCGGAACGAGGCGACTGGAACATCTTCTTCGTAAACCGATGGTGGGTCGCAAGGTCGTTGTGGGCCTCCGTCAGCTCGGCGATGCGCAGCTCCTGAAGCCGGCGAATGTCCAGGACGGCGCGCTTGGCCTCGGATTCGCACGAGTCCAGCCTGCGAGCGACCGCCCGGGATATTGCGAGCAGGTCCGACCAGGCTGGAGACGACCCGCGCCCTGCCCCGTCGACGAGCGACTGCGAAAGGGTCCGGGCTGCCTCTTCGGTGTTCCTGCAATAACTGCCGAATATTAATACAAAAATCCCGCATGACACGATGGCGGCCGCGGCAAGGATCCGGTACGGAGCCGATCCCGCCGACGCGATAAAGTGCCCGCCTGTGCCCGCCGTCCCATCGCCGGTCGGAGAAAATCCAAGGATTATCAACAGGATTCCAATGGCGATCAAGAAGACACCGACGGCCCTGATGCCCCGGCTTTGCCTGTGGAAATACCTCAGGTTCAAATGGATTTTTCCCTTCGCGGCCTCATCTTAATACTTTACGCAAATTTCATCCAAAAGTTTACGCGGGACGCGAACGTGCGACGCGGGCCGTCGCTTCGGCGGGCGGACAAAAAAATGACTTTATTCCACCTCCCGATTTCCGTAGCATCTGTTCTGGATGTCATCCCGTTCCCGACCGGGAAAGGAGCCCGACCCGATGACGCGCCTGGCCGCCCTCGCCTTGAGCGTCCTGGCCTTCGTCTTTCTCGACGTTCCCGCATATGCCCTCTGCGTCGAGATCGGCAAGCCGATTCCCGAGATCTCGCTCCCGTCCCTCGGCGGGGAGAAGGTCGCGCTTTCCGAGTTCAGGGGGAAGATCGTTCTCCTCGCGTTCTGGGCCTCCTGGTGCCCGCGTTGCGACGAGGAGCTGACGTTCCTCCAGGGGATCCACAAGACGAGTCCCGACATCGTCGTGGTGGCGATCAACCAGGAGAGCCAGAACGTCTCGCAGACCCACCTCGACCGGATCAAGGGGACCCTCCAGGATTGGAAGATCGACTTCCCGGTGCTGATCGACAAGAACCTTGACGCCTGGAACGCGCTCTGTATCACCGCGCTGCCGACCAGCATCATCCTCGACAAGAAGGGCATCGTCCGCTTCGTGGAACCCAACTACTACTGGGCCTCGCAGGACAAGCTCGCCGACGTGATCCAGGCCATCCGGCTCGGCAAGTGAGCGACGCCGCCCCGCCTTCACGCTCGAAGACTTCGACCGCCAGACCGTGTCAGTGACGCCCGCGGGCGAAGACGCGACTAGAAGAAGGAAGCGGCGAACCGAAACAAACCACGGGCCGTGATCTCCGCGCCCGCGAACCATCTCCCGTAAGCCGCCCCGACCCCCTTCCATCCTGCGGCCACGCCCGGAGCCAGCAGGCACGGTACCCAGAGCAACAGGACCAGGATGACGACACCCGCCGAGAACAGGCGCCCGCTCCGTTTCACGTCGGGCTGACCGGAGAGGAACCCCTCCGCGGAGAAGAGCACGTGCATCGCAAACAGGAAGGACGCAAGTGCGAGGTACAGGTCCGGCACCCAGGGAGACGCCTTGCGGAACACGGCGGCGGCCGCGAATGCGGCGACGCTGTAGAGGGGAATAAGGTACGGGGCGAGGTCGATCACCACGTTCGTGCCGTCCATCACCACCTTGCCGCCGTTGCGGGACGAGATGTGAAACTGGTGGATCCGCCGGAAGAAGAGTTTCGCGGCGACGAGATGGGCAAATTCGTGGCCCCACAAGTACATCCGCTCCGGCTTGCGCACGAGGAAGTGCAGCACGAGATAGGCCCCGCTCCCCCCAAACAGGATCCATCCCTCCTCTCTGGACGCCAGCCCAGCAGCCTGCCCCGGAAGGGTGTACAACAGGATCCCGTCGGCCAGAAGGATCGGTATCCCGGCGATAGAAAAGAGGAAAGCCCTCACGAGGCCGCTCCGCCCCCTGAAGGGGGGCTGGATTTTGTTATAAAAATACGGTGATGGAACATCGTTTTCAAAAAACCAGTTTACAGGGTCATAACCCTGTGCTATTTTGGTACCGAACAATCGCGCCATCCGGGGTTGCGGAAAGGCAGACCATCGTGACCGACATCGACAGTCTTCCCAACATCCTCAAGACCCGCGACCTCGCACTTCTCCTCGACATGAGCCCCGACGCGGTAAACGACCTCGCCCGCAAAGGTGCCCTCAAGGGATACAAGAGCGGCAACCAATGGCGTTTTCGTCGGAAGGACGTGGAGCGATACCTCGGCAGGGAACCGAGGAAAGTGATGACCCCGGGGTAACCCGAACACCCTCTGAACACTCTGCCCTTCCCTGGCCTTCCCTCATGCTCACGGCAACGTCGCATCGACTGGGAGGATCTCCTCTTCGCAAAGCCCGGAAATAATTTCTGCACATTGTACCGCAACAAGGACGGAAAAGTGGATCGGACGTTCCCCTATCCCATATAATGATGAGGATTCCCTTCTCACACGTTGCGGATCCTCCCGGGACGGTAACATCATGACGAGCGCATCCCCGCCGGCCGCGGAACTCCTGGATGAAGCCATCGCCAAAGGGCTGACCCGCGTCCTCTCCATCCAGCATGCCGAGGGATACTGGGTCTTTCCCCTGGAAGCGGACGCCACCATCCCGTCCGAATACCTTCTCCTCCACCGCTTCCTCGAAAGGCCGATCGACCCGGGACGGCGGGACCGCATCGCCCGCTGCCTGCGGCGGTCGCAGCTTCCGGACGGCGGGTGGCCCTTGTACGAAGGCGGAGCGGCCGACATCAGCGCATCGGTCAAGGCCTACTTCGCTCTGAAGCTGTCTGGCGATCCACCCGGCGCGCCGCACATGGTCAAGGCACGCCAGCGGGTTCTCGCCCTCGGCGGGGCGGCGAAGTCCAACGTCTTCACACGCATCACCCTGGCGCTCTTCGGCCAGATTCCCTGGCGCACCGTTCCAGCCATCCCCGTGGAGATCATGCTCCTGCCTCGCTGGTTCTACTTCCACATGGACAAGGTGTCCTACTGGTCGCGCACGGTCATGGTTCCGCTGCTCATCCTGTGCACAAAGCGGCCGGTCTGCCGCCTGGACCCGGCCGCGGGTGTGCGAGAACTGTTTGCGGAACCGCCCGAGACGCTGCGCCACATCGACCGCTTCGTCCCGGCCGGGGTGCGCAAGAACGCGCTCATTCTCCTGGACCGTCTGCTGAAACGCGCCGACGCCTTCATGCCCCGGACTTCGCGGGACAGGGCCATCCGGCTCGCGGAACGATGGACCCGGGAGCGGATGAAGGGAGAGGGAGGGATCGGCGGCATCTTTCCGGCCATGGCGAATGCCGTGATGGCCCTCAAGATCCTGGGATACCCTTCCGACGATCCGGATTTCACGCGGGGGCTCCAGGCCCTGGATGCCCTGCTGCTCGCGCGGGGCGACGAGATCCTCTGCCAGCCTTGCCATTCCCCGGTCTGGGACACCTGCCTGGCCCTTTGCGCCGTCCTGGAGGCCGGCCTCCCCCGCGATCACGCCGCGGTCTCCACCGCCGTGGACTGGCTCTTCGAAAAGCAGGTCTTCGTTCCCGGCGACTGGGCCAACCGGGCTGTCGGGCTCGCGCCCGGCGCGTGGGCCTTCCAGTTCGAGAACGCCCGTTATCCCGATGTTGACGACACCGCCAAGGTCCTCATCGCACTGCTCCGCGCGGGCGTGCTGAACGATGGGGGCCGGCGGGACAGGGTTGCCGCGGCAGTCAACTGGGTGGTCGGGATGCAGAGCGCGGACGGCGGCTGGGGTGCGTTCGACATCGACAACAATTCCCTTTATCTGAACGACATCCCCTTCGCGGACCACGGCGCCCTCCTCGACCCGAGCACGCCCGACCTGACCGGACGGTGTGTCGAACTCCTCTCCCTTCTCGGATACCGCCACGGTTGCCCGCCCGTCGCCCGCGCGCTCCGGTTCCTGCGAAAGGATCAGGACCCGTGCGGGGCCTGGTTCGGCCGCTGGGGGGTGAACTACATATACGGCACCTGGTCGGTGCTGATCGCCCTCCGCCAGCTCGGCGAGGACATGTCCCAACCGTATGTCCGGAAGGCCGTGGCGTGGCTGATGTCGCGGCAGAATCCCGACGGCGGGTGGGGCGAAAGCTGTCAGACCTACGAAGGACCGGCCCTCGCGGGCCGGGGCGCGAGCACGGCATCCCAGACTTCCTGGGCGCTCCTGGGGCTCATGGCCGCCGGGGAAGAGCAAGGCGACGCGGTCCGCCGCGGCATCCGGTACCTTCTCGACCGACAGAACGATCGGGGGGAATGGGACGAAACGCTTTTCACCGGCACGGGCTTCCCGCGCGTCTTCTACCTGCGATACCACGGCTATTGCCGTTATTTCCCGCTCTGGGCCCTTGGAGTGTGCCGGCGGCTGCTCACCACCGGGAGGACGCTCGAGGACGAAATCAGGTCGAACGATCCCGTTGACCTGCCGCTCCCCGCGATGAAATAGCCGATGGAACCTGCGCTCGGTCTCGTCGTTGCGCTGGCAGCCGAAGGACGGGCCCTGCTGGGGACGCGCGGCTGGCTCCGCGCCGATGGCCGAAGGGTCCGGGATATCCGCCTTCCGGACGGCACGCGCCTTCTCTGCGCGCGCTCGGGGGTCGGCGCGGACAGGGCGCTGTCCGCGGCGCGGTGGCTCGCCGACGCGGGAGTGACGGCACTCGCCGTGGTCGGCATATCGGGGGGGCTGGATCCGTCCCTCCGGTCCGGGGATCTGGTCGTGGCCGAGACGGTCCTCGAATACGGTGGCGGCGCGGCACACGGGGAATGGCGCACTGACGCTGTTCGCGCCGATCTCCTATGCGCAACCCTGGCCGCCGAAGCCCTCCGCGTCAGACGCGGCGCCGTCATCGCCGCGAGCCGGGCAGTGTTGACCGCTGAAGGCAAGGGCCCTCTTCACGGTCGATGGGGAGCCCTGGCCGTGGACCTGGAAAGCGCGGCGGTCGCCCGTGCCGCCTCGGAACGGAAACTCCCCCTCGTCGTCCTCCGCGCCGTCTGCGACACCGCGGACCAGTCAGTCCCGCCCGACCTTCTCGATGCCCTCGACGGCGACGGCAGCGTCCGTCCGTCCATCCTGCTGGGGACGCTCGCGCGCCGGCCCCGCCTCGTCCTCGACCTGCTGCGGATGGCGCGAGCTTTTTCCACGGCCCTCGCCTCCCTGAGACACGCCTGGAGCGCGCAAAACCGGGCAGGCCTGCCGGCCCGGATCGTCACCCGGTAGACACGCCTGCTAAGTGGCCCGCGTCCGGCGGCGAAAGAAATGACGCCCCTCGATCATCTGCCACACGAGGAGCGCGGGCAGCCCCAGCAGCAGCTCCCGGATCCGCTTCATGAGCGACAGCGCAAGCCCGGTATCGGGGCCGAGTCCCGCAACGGCGCCGAGCAGGATGAACCCCCCTTCCTGCACTCCCAGCGCCCCCGGGATCACGAAGGCTGCGTGGCGGATGGCCTGGCCCAGGCTCTCCAGCATGAGGGCCTCGGCGAGGCCGATGGGGCGATCGAGAAAATAGAGGGCCAGCCAGACCTCGAGCGTGCCCGCGAACCAGCCGGCCATGCGCCAGATGCAGGCCCGGACGAACTCCCGCCGTCTCCGGTAGGTCGCGATGACGGCGGCGTCGAGGGCCTCGGCTCCCCCGACGACGGGGCTCCAGTCGCCGATCCGGACGAGACGTTCGAGCAAACGCGCCAGCCTGCGGAAGAGCCCTCCGTGCTGCGCCATGTAGAACGCCAGGAGGAGGACGGCGAACAGGAGGACGCCGACAGTCGCGGCGAGGGCGGTCCTTCCCGCGCCGTCATGCCGGATCAGCAGCCCGATTCCCATGAGCGTGAAAAGAATCTCGGTGAGGACGCCCGCGGTGATGTCCGCCACCACGCTGGCGCCGGCGTCGACGCCCGGAACGCCGCGCAGCGTCAGGAGGCGCGCCCGGACCACGTCGCCGCCGATCTGGGCGGACGGCAGGAGCCCGTTCACGGCGTCGGAGATCCAGCGCGGGGCCATCAGGACGGCGAAGGCCGGGCGCGACGCCCCGGGCAGGAGCAGCCGCCAGCACTCCGTGTCGACGATCAGGGCGATCGGGTAGAACGCGCAGACCGCCAGCAGGCCCCAGCCGGCCCGGGCCAGTCCCGACCAGACTTCCGCGGCGCCCTGCCAGGCGACGAGCGCCGCGAGGAGCGCGATCCCGGCGAGCCAGAGAACGGCCGCCGCGCGCCTCATCCCCCGCGCCTCCCGAGGTCGCCGAACCGGATGCTCTCGATGCCGGATGCCCCCAGCACCTCCGCAACCTCCCCGCTCGTCAACGCCTCCAGCTCCCCCCCCGGCCCGCCGGCAGGGTGGAAATGCACCTCCGACACCCCCTGCGGCAGATGGGACAGAATGCCCAAGACGCGACGCTTCCCCATCCGGCCGGTGTCGTGCATCCCGAACAGGTAGTCGTTGGAGAGTACGTTGCTCCGATTCAATCGGAACCGCATGAGGGCGGCCCAGGGGAAAAGGAACAGCCAGGAGAGGAATCTCACGGGAAGCCCGTCCCCCGCGGCGCGCCACGAGGCCAGGAACGGCTCGTATGGAAGGCGAACCGACGTCAGGGCGTACTCGTGCCCCACCTTGAGGATCAGCCCAAGGACCGTCGGATGGAGCTGCATGTGGTTGTGCACGTTCACGTGGTCGAGGGGCAGCCCGGTTTCCCGGAACGCGTCGAACTGTGCGCGGATCTCCCTCTCCAGCTGGCGGCGCGCCCCGGGGACAAGAAAATAGCGGAACCCCGCCCGTGCGAGGCCGTCCGGGAACCGCCCCGCCGGGTCGACCAGGTAGGGGATGTCGTCCGGCGCCAGGACCGCACGGCCCCGGGTGACGACGAGGTGCAGGCCCACTTTCAGGCCCGGGAGCCTCCGGGCGCGGGCGACCGCATCGCCCGTCGCCGCGGCGCCGACCATCAGGCTCGCCGTGGTGAGTATCCCGCGTGTGTGGGCGTCCTCGATCGCTTCGTTGACGGGGACGGAGAGGCCGAAGTCGTCGCCCGTGACAATGAGTCTTTTCAGGCTCTTTTCTCCCGCGCCGAAAGGAACCGGAAGAACTCCACCCCCTCGCGCAGCCGCCGCGTCAGCATCTGCCGGCTGCGGGCCATCTCGGAGACGAACTCGAGGATTTTCCCCGGGCGGAAATAGAAGCGCCTGTAGAACGTCTCCACGGCCCGGAAGATCTCCTCCCTGGGCAGATGGGGATAGGACAGCGAGCTGACCTGCACGCCATCAGCCCCCACGAGCTGCCGACCGTCCTCGACGAGCCAGCCGTTTTCCCGGGCCTGGCGGAACAGCTCCGTACCCGGGTACGCCGCCGCGAGCGAAACCTGGATGGAATGCGGGTCGATCTCCGTCGCGAACCGGATCGTCCTCTCGATGGTCTCGCGCGTTTCCCCCGGCAGGCCGACGATGAACGTCCCGTGGATGGCGATGCCGAGCCCGTGGCAATCCTCCGTGAACCGCCGGGCGATGTCGATCCGCGTTCCCTTCCGCACGTTGTTCAGAATCTCCTGGCAGCCGGACTCGTACCCGACGAGGAGGAGCCGCAGCCCGTTTTCCCGCATGACCCTGAGCGTCCCTTGGGGAACGTCGGGCTTGGCGCTGCACGACCAGGTCACCCCGAGCCCGCCGAGAAGCCTCGCGATTGCCTCGGCCCGCGGGCGGTCGTCAGTAAAGGTGTCGTCGTCGAAGAAGACCTCCTTGACCTGCGGGAAGTAGCGCTTGACCTTCGCGACCTCCGCGGCCACGTTCTCCGGGCTTCGGGTCCGGTACCGGTGCCCCCCGATCGTCTGCGGCCACAGGCAGTAGGTGCACTGCGAGCGGCATCCCCGCCCCGTGTACAGGGACACGTAAGGATGGAGCATGTAGCCGTTGAAGTAGTCTTCGATGACGAGGTCGCGGCGGTAGACGTCGACAACGTGCGGGAGCGCGTCCATGTCTTCGATCGGCGCCCGGGGTCGGTTGTGAACGACCTGCCCGCCCTCCTTGTAGCTGATGCCGTCGATCGCTGCGAGCGGATGCCCGTCGGCGACCTCCTTGATCGTGTATTCGAATTCGTTTCCCGCCACGAAGTCGATCGCTGCGGAGGCCCGGAGGGCGGATTCGGGGGACACCATGACGTGAGCCCCGACGAACCCGACGACCAGCCGCGAGTTGGCCGCCTTGAGCCTCTCGGCGACCTTAACGTCCGACGGAAACGACGGCGTGCTCGTGTGCATAACGACGAGTTCGTAGTCCCGGGCGAGTGCCAGGACGGCGTCCAGCGACAGACCGCGCGCCGGGGCATCGACGAGCCGGCTGTCCGGAATCATGGCCGCGGGCTGGGCCAGCCAGGTCGGGTACCAGAACGACCGGATCTCCCGCCGTGCCTGGTAGCGCGATCCCGCCCCTCCGTCGAATCCCTCGAACGAGGGGGGGTTAAGGAACAGGGTCTTCATGGCGGTCGTCGGCTCCATTCGTCGTGAATTGTCCATCCGGGCGGACCGAG
>Ga0153915_10006881_pt1 | contig 10692 bp, 10 predicted proteins | sample Opewatmetagenome_2_FD_107003 | JGI IMG/M metagenome (GOLD analysis project Ga0153915, IMG submission 107003) | Freshwater wetland microbial communities from Ohio, USA - Open water 3 Core 3 Depth 3 metaG | ecosystem: Environmental > Aquatic > Freshwater > Wetlands | place: USA: Ohio, Lake Erie...
AAGAGAGCCAGTCAAGCATGCGGAGGCCGGTTTCTTTTAACACACACGAGGAAATGAACCATGAATCTCAGCGACATCAATGAAAGGCAGAGAGAAGCGGTTATGGCCGAAGGCATTGTGAGGGTTATCGCGGGCGCGGGTTCCGGTAAGACCCGCGGTCTTATCTACAGGACCAGTCACCTTATCTCAGGTCTTGGAGTAAACCCATCCAATATCCTTGCCGTGACCTTTACACGTAAGTCTGCAAAGGAAATGAAGGACAGGCTAAAGAGATTGATAGGCAGACTGGCAGGGATGCTCAACACTGGGACATTCCATTCCATATGCTACAGGATTCTCCGTGAATCGCTCCCGAACGGTGACTCCTTCAGGGTTATGGATGACAGGGAGAGAAAGGCTTACTTGAAAAAGGCCATCGGTCCTGACGGCGTCAATCTCGACCTGGAGCCTGGAAAGGTCGGTTCGATCATAAGCCTTGCAAAGAACCGGCTCATGGACGCGGACGGATTTTCTAAAACTGCGGATGACCTGTTCTCTAACAATGTTTCAGCAGTTTTCAAGCTTTATGAGAAATGGAAGAAAAAAGACCAGGTCTTTGATTACGATGATCTCCTTCTCCGATGCTGGCAGATACTGAAAAAGGACAAGACGATCCTGAATGGATATCGTCAACGATTTTCGCACATCCTCGTGGATGAGTTTCAGGACACGAACCATGCTCAGCTTGCGATCCTCAAGATCTTGATCCCGCCTCAAAACAATCTCTTTGTGGTTGGAGATGACTGGCAGTCCATCTATGGATGGCGTGGCGCTGCGCCTGAGAACATAATCGAATTTGATCAGATCTTTCCTGAGGCGATCACGATTAAGCTTGAGCAGAATTACCGTTCCACACGCACCATCATTGACAAATCAAATCGCCTCATCTCATTCAACCATGTGAGAACAGAAAAGAGGCTCTGGACGGATAAAGATCAGGGCAAGGATATCGAGATCCTTGAGACCGATACATCCGAAGACGAGGCTATGGCCATCTTTCATCGCGTGCAGGTCATTATCAACGGAAATGGCCATACTCACAGGGACGTTGCAGTCCTGTATCGCACAAACGCCCAGTCGCGATCCCTGGAAGATGAATGCATCAGGCTCAAGATCCCCTATCGCGTGATCGGCTCACCCGGCTTTTATGACAGAAGGGAGATCAGGGACATGATAGCATATCTGCGTCTTATCTATAACCTAGATGACGACGAGGCTCTGCAGAGGATCATCAATGTCCCATCGAGGTACCTGGGCAAAACCTTTATGCAGGAACTGGAAAACTCGGCCCGCTTCAGGGGGAAGCCGCTTTTCGATTCTTTGAATACGTATTTCTCCCGAGCCTATATGCAGCGAAACGCGGCGCAGTTCCGCGCGCTCATCACAGATCTGAGGAATTACTACTTTAGAAGCAAACCGCCTCTTTCAGAATTACTTCTCAAGATCAGAAAATTCACGGGATATGACCGTTATATCTGCGAGGACGAGGAGGCCTCTCCGGATGATTCGAGAATCCAGAACCTGAACGAGTTTGGATCGGCCCTTAAACGTTTTGAAAAGATAGAGGACTTCATATCGTACCTGGAACGCCTCAGGACCGAAATCAAGCAGGATGACAATTCCAACAAGGTGAACCTGATGACGTTGCATAAAAGCAAGGGATTGGAATTCCCTGTCGTTTTTATTGCAGGCTGCGGCGAGGGGCTACTGCCGCATCACAAGGCATTGGAGGAAGGCGGGATAGAAGAGGAGCGCAGGCTTTGCTATGTGGGCATGACAAGGGCGCAGGAGATACTCTTCTTTTCATTTCCCAAAAATCACCAGGGCGTTATGAGGCCTTCGCGGTTTCTTGAAGAGGCCTGCCCCGGATACAAAAGAGGTGTGTAAGTCAATAGGTTATCTGATCATCTTTAACAAGGCAGCGCGTTCAATAAAATGCAGAAGCTCGAAGGACACTGGGTCGCGAAAAGGATCGGAATAATCGATCACTACAAGGGAATGACGCTTCCTGAGATCGTGCTTTTCGACGCCTACCTTCTTCTTTCCAATAAACAGACCTGGGAGTGCTGGAGGACCATAAGACAGATGCAGGAGATATTGCCCATGAAAAAGGACAGCATTGTTCGGGCAAAAAGAAGCCTTCGGGAAAAGGGCTGGATCGTTGAGGTCAACAGGACAGGTGTCTTTATCCCGAAGCTTTATCGATATGTCGGAGAGGATTCATCCGAAGGGGATGTGGTGTCCCAGGATCGAGACGGTTTGTCTCATTCGGGGGAACCTTTGTCTCGTTTGGGGGAACAAACATCAGGTGATGATAAAAAGGGTTTGTCTCGTTTGGGGGAACAAACGTTCCCCCAGATGCGACAGCTGTCTCGTTCGGGGGAACAATTTGTCTCGTTTGGGGGAACCATTATAGAAGAAGATGATATTATAGAAGATGATAATATACTTAGTAGGTCGAACGGCGGGGATGAACCACTTCCCGAAGACGCCTCTCTTCAATCGGATGGAAAAGATAAAGTGCTCATGGTCGAGCGCCCCTATCTCAAACTCCTCAAATCAATCCCGGGATACCCCTTCAACTTTGAAAAAGACCTTCCCTTCATAAGGGACCTTCTTGTGGATTTTCCATCCCTGAATCTTGCTATGGAGATCAGGGACTGGAAGACGTGGCTGATGGACAAGAGGCTTACGGGCAGGATCAATTACCGTTCGAGGCTCAGGAGATGGGTCAAGAACAGCATAAGGTACAAGGAGAAAGACAATGAAAGACATCCAATTCAAGGCCGCAAGCCAAATGATAAAGGAGTCAGGCCAGGAAGGAAGGGATTCGACCTCCCTAGCAGATATCCGGTTGATTCCGGCGGAGACGATGATGGAAAAGATCAAGGAAAGGGAGAGGGAGATAGACCGGACCAGGCCTGAACCGGTTATGTGCAAGGCATGCCGGTCAGTGTTTCAGCCGACATGGGATCCCTTTGAGGGTAAGTGGAAATTCCCGGAGATGTCCGTTATCCCGATCAAGCCGGGGTCGGCAAGCGGCATGTGCAACTCCTGCAGGAGGCTTATGCATATCAGGGAGAATATAACCAGGTATCTTGAAAAAGCAGGCATACCGCCTAAGTATCTTGGCTGCTCCTTTGAGACATTCAAGACGGCCAATGACCTGAACAAGCCCTGCATGATCTGCAAGGAATATATCACAGAACCGTTAGGCAATCTCTATCTCTACGGCGGGTTCGGCACAGGCAAGACCCATCTGGCCGTGGCCATCGCCAGGGAACTCCTACTCCAGGGAAGGGATCTGCTGTTCACCTCCGTTCCCCGGCTCCTCTTCGAGATCAGGAAGGCCTTCAGGCAGGACGCAGGAGATACAGAGGTATTTCATGTGGAGAAGTATTCAACCTGCCCTTACCTGATCCTGGATGATTTCGGCACAGAGAAGAGCACGGAGTGGGCAAGGCAGACCCTGGATTTTATCATCTATGAGAGGGACAACCATTTGAGACCTACCGTTATCACGTCCAACCTTTCCCTGGATGAACTCTCGGAGAAGATGGACGGCAGGATCTCCTCCAGACTCGCTGGCATGGGAAAAGTGGTCCTATTCAAGGGGGATGACTACAGATTAAGGAGGAACAGATGAACGCATTCTGGACAGAGCTTAAGGTTATAAGGGAGAGGTTCAGAATAAGGCCTTTATTGACAGGCAATGATATAGCCAGAAAAAGGATCGCGCTCCTAGTCACTGATTGCCTTTTAAGAACCTCAAAAGACCTCAACATTATACACCGTATTCCTATCATTGAGAGCTGTCTGTGGGAGGCACTCAAGGATTCCACCTTGCGATGCGACAGCCTGCCGGAAGAAGGGGATCACAAGCGATACGGTCCAGGTGGGCGCCTTGCGTGGGAGAAGGTCTATACCGGCAATCAGGGACACGGGGAATCAACAAAGGCCTTTGTCCTTGAGATCATAAAAACATTAACAGACCCGCAGGCGCCAGAGGAAGGGCGGGAAGAAGGAGGGATAGAAGATGAGCCTGGAAGAGATCATCACGGAAAAGGAACTCATGCAATTACTGGACGTGGAAGAGAACGTCATGTACCAGCTGCGGCAGAAAGGCCTGCCCTTTACACGGCTCAATCGCGGCAAGAGGATCTATTTGGTAAAAGACGTACTGTCTTGGGTAGAAAACAATAAGACCGTTTCGACCGGTTCCGAGACAGTCGAGGATGAAAAATAACCTGTATTGAAACCCTATTGAAACCGACTGAAACAGTATTGAACTCGATTGAACCGGTACTTAAAAGGGGCTCGATTTTAAAATGAAGGGTATTATATGGACCACCCCTTTTGGACGCAGTGTCGTCTTAATTTTCAGTTCTCGATTTTAAAGGGTTGATTTCCTGATTTCTGATAACTGTCGACTGTTAACTTTTATTAACATACTGTTAACCTTGATTAACAAACGGATGATTGCCTGTGCATTCAAAACCCATAAAACAGTATTTTCGCGTGGATGAGGTGGCCGAGTATTTCTCCATATCGGTCAGGACCGTCTATCGTCTTATCGATGAGGGGGAGATAAAACGCACGAAGATCAGGGGTTGTCTGAGGGTGCCGGTATGGGAAATCGAGAGATACGAGAAGGAACTGGAAAAACAGACAGAAGGAGGGTGACCAGGATCTGAAGTTAGAACTTCAGGTTTTTTATGCATAACAGAATGTGCAACTCTGCATTATTTTTGTGCATTATCTTGAAGGGATCTGTGAGTTTGATCATGTTAATATAGAGAGGATAAGATTGGAGATTCATGATAGACGGCCTTCTTGGCCATAACAGTTATTTCTTTTTCATATAAAGAGTTTTTGGCCAGGAAATTGTAAAGCAATTTATCGTGGCCTAATAAAACCCTCTCGATTCAATTCCAAGACACTACTCTAATAAATAATAAAAGTGTTGTTTAAAGGCCCATTTTAAAATCTATCAATAAGAAAGGAAGAATATTCTATGCAAAAATCAGAACGGTTCTATTCGGAAATAGATATCGATAAGGCATATATTCATGGCCTAGAATGCGCTGTTGTGGTTCTGGAAAAGGCCATCAGCCTTAATTATTCTGGGCAACAGATAATGATAAAAACCTTAAAGAAGGTCCTACGTAAATATAAGATCAGGGCGATAATAAGTCAGCTACAAATATAATGAGAGATTTATTGTTTCAAAATTTTTAACAATGCATAAGATATCTGAAAATGTCATGTATAAATGAAAATAGTTGGGTATATATATGCTATGGAACCAGTATAAGAGACTGAAAAAATGTATATCTCACTACATAAATCAACATACGATGATTTATACCACATGAATTTATTTTTAGCGCTATCTTCTCCTTAAAATTTATGAGTTAATTATAAATTCCTTTATCTTAGCATTATAACTTGGTTTTACCCCACATGAGCCTGATATTTCACTTGGTTTTAGATTCAATGATCTTATCCAAGAGGTAATTGATCTACATTTCAATTAATAATAGAGTTTTCCTTTGATTTTAAGAGATGTTTTTTCTCTTGACAAATTTTTAAAGGGATGACAGGCTTTTTAATCAATTTTTAAATGGTTTCTTCTTCTAGCGTAATCAGTCTTTTGTAAATAAGTGTGAGTATAAACATGATAATGGAGCTTGCTGATGCCTTCGAAGAAAGTAGTTAAAAGTGTCTCGATTACGCAAGTGGAACAAAAAGCGAATATAACATACCGTCAAATGATAAATGCCTCGCTAACGGCTATGCTCAGGGAATATGAGAAGAACAAAGGTTGGCAAGACGGAGAAAAGGAAGCCCCAAGTCAATCACTCTTGTACAAGCGTGCTGAAGCACTTTTGAGTTTTATCCTACCTTTAGAAATCAAGAAGTCTAAAGATCAATTGGATATCGTTGAGGGAAACAAATGGTTTCTTGATGAAGCTAGAGTCTTAATGCGTTTGATCGAAAAGGATGGGTTCGATCCAAACCCTTATACTTATTTAACGAAAGGACAGAATCTAAGTTTTGTTGATTGTGCAGCAACAGTTCTGGAGCTTTGTATTCTGATTAAAAAACATCTTTCGTTTGTCAATTTAAAAGAAGATATTCTCGCGGTAGAAAAAACTGCATCAAGAGCATTCGATTTTCTTAGCAAAGCATCCAATAATGATGTAAAAGGTAGGGTTGCATGGGCAGCCAACGAAATAGTGAAATTTAAGAAGCAAAGCTTAACGAACGTATATTTTACTTCCTATGCAGTCAAAGCTCTTGTCATGCTCTTAACAGAAAAACCATGGGGTTTTGTACCGGAGAAGGATAAACAGATTTATACTTTGGTTGAAGGAGGATTGAAGTGGCTAATAGACAGATGCGATGAAGGTCCTAGCCTTCCATACTTCGATAACCAAAAGACTGAAGCGACATATTTCGATTTCGCTTTAATGATAACAGCCATGGTGAAGGCTTATGAATATTTGCCCGATAATATGAAGGAGAAGATCCTCTCTGTTTCTGTATCATTTATCGAAAAATTGCCCGAGGAAAGCGATTCTCCACGATTTATGTATTTTTTGCCCGCGAAGTCAGGTAGTCCTGTTTTTTACGATAACCGTTTGAGCGAAGGGATTGTAGTGACTGCCCTCTCCCAAATTAGAATGCTTCCAACCCTAAAGCAGGATACAGAGGAAATGCTGCTAGCCAAGTTGGCTTTAAGGACCACAAAATTATTGAATTCACGAGGTGCTGGGAACAATCTATGGAACGAGGATTTATACCTAGTTTCCTCAACTATGTGGGGCATATCTGGATTACTGAACCTGGATGTACATGGAAGAACAGTAGTATATAATTTCAATGAGATGGAACTTTATCGAATCATGAGAATAGCCCTAAATGATCCTCGCGTTGTAAAAGCTATTATTCAGGTTGCTCAGGAAGAACTAATTAAGAAGAATACTCCGCAATAAAAGAGGTATGATTATGACCACTATGAAAACAATCCTTTTTCACTCCCATCGAGGTGGTACCGGGCGTTCACTGTGTTTGTCTAACTGTGCTGCATACCTTGCAATGCAGGGTAAAAAGGTCTTAGCGATGGATATGGATCTTGATGCTGGCGGACTCAGCATAATCTTCAAGGGCATCCCCACTAAAAGGGAAACAACGCCTAAAGGACTTGTTAGGATTTTGACTGAAGAATTGAGTGAAAATATTGCTGATGAAATCGTGAGTTTTCCTAGTACTAAGATTGGTAAAGATTATCCCCTGGAAGGTCAGCTTGATTTTATTTTTATTGATCCGGATCCTTTTTGGGCGGACCAAATCCAAAAAAAATTTACAGCAACTAAAAAATATGTTGACCGGATAATTAACATCAAACAAACCATATTGGCAGAGTGTGATTATACCCATCTCCTGGTTGATCTACCTTCGGGACTTAATCCCATAAGAGAGGCATTTCTTAGTATCTCTGATGCAATTATTGTTTTAAGCCGACCCAATAAACAAGGTGCCTATGGAACGAGGATTCTTCTTGATGATATGCACGAGAGGGGATTAAAAACGTTTTTTATTCTTTCAAATGTGCCTTCTCCGAGGAGTAAAAATTCAACGGATCAAATCAATAAATTTTTATCCAATGCCGGAATTCCGAAAGGCGAATTGACTGCCATCACCCCATATGATAGTCAATTGGCCTTCTCAGAGGAACTAACGGTACTAACACGTCCGCTGTCTGATATATCTAAAGTCTATATTGAGATATCAAAATATATCGAGAGGTAATCCATGCCACAATCTGATTTTTATGATCCTGTTTATCGGGAAGAAATTTTAAAAAGCCCTGCTGGCCGTGGCCTGTTTTTTGCCCCAGATGGTGTGAAAAGGGTGAAAAAAACTATTGAGGCTATCCTTAATTCAGCGGAGCTAAAAAGGATGCATTTTATTTATGAAGACCCTTTTTGCATCCGGGGCTTTCCTTCGACAAATTATACCGCATATCATCAACTCGCTGGGACGCTTTATTTATCAGATCTTTGTAGACCGAAGATAACGATTGATGGAAAAATGTTTTATCAATGGCTTCTAGACAAAAATCTCCTAGAAGAGTACATGATGGCATTATTGCTGGACCGAATGATCCGTTTGCCCATTGATCGGGTACTGATGACAGGACCGCCTTTTGAAAAAATCGCAAAATGGGAAATAATTAATGACTTGCTACATAATACTGGAAAATACTATGATGCATGGAAAAAAAAGTTTGGTGGCAACGGCAAGACAAATGCTTTTCAAACAATTAAAGAGCATCTAAAGGGCGATTTTGACGCTAAAATAGTTGTTGATGTTCTTAAACCTGGAGGCAATCCACCATATGAAATACAAGTCTTAAAATCCTTTGTGTGCGGGCCATTGAATCTAGCTAGAATGGATAGAGTATACCGATTGGCCTATGCTAGTGGTAAAAATTATGATATTCTTAATATTGGACTACTTTTTGAACATATTGAAATGTCAAATGAAAATGGAAATCTGAAGTATGCAATATCCGATGATGGAACATTGCGACAGATGTTCCGCTTCTATTCAACTGATTATGAGGTTATTCTTCCTGAAATCATCCTTCATGAAGAAGCTTGTTTCTACCGCGCCTTGTTTCGAAAGAGTCTGGCTGGATTTTTCGAGAAACAAAAAAAAGAAGCGGCGACTATTTTAGATTTGATCTTTTTGAATGATTATGAATTGTGGTTTAAATTAAAAGAAAGTGGTTGTTCTTATGTCGATAAAGTCTTTCATGGTTCCGAGTATTTTATGCACTATCGTAAAGAAAATGAGGATGATTCGGATAAGCTCGATACACGATTGAGTTCAATGTTTTTAATGTTAAAGGAAATGAAGATCAAAGAAGAAGACGTGGCCGTGGATGTTGTTAGAACCAATCCTATCGACCAGATATGGCTGTCACCTGTATCTTTTTCAGACATGAAAAAAGTTGCAAGTGATAAAAGATTCACAAATATTGATCATATAAAAAATAACTGCTATCTATCTTTCTTTTTCTTAAAAGAAGTTGATGGGGATGCCGTTAAAAAAGTAATAGATGAGGTTTTTGAAAATGGCAATTGACATGCAGAACAAGCATGTGGCTTTAAAATATAAGAGAAACAATAAAGTGATAGAGACTCCTTTCAATCCTGCAGAGGAAATGGATCTATTTTGGGTGTGCTTGGCTGATAAATGTCCAAGGAATTGTTGTGGCGAAAAATTCGATAATGGAGATGTTGTTAATGTATATAATATGCAACATGATCAGGTTCCGTTGCTATTAAACGAAAAGAATCAGATTATCGGCCATAAAGGACCTAATTTTGTTAAAATGGAAAAAGATGGAATGTACTATCTTGATATCCCGAAAAATAAAGGTGCCTGTCCCTTTTTAGAATGCGGGAAGTGTGGAATTCAGGACATTAAACCATCTTTATGTCGGGCTTACCCGATGGTCCAGCTTGATTGTCATGTTGGCCCTATTTTCGCTGAAAATTGCCCAGGATTTGAAGCCGGGAGGGAAAGAGGCATCCGCATGAAAAAGTGCGATTACATTGTGATGCTACAGAACTTTATTGCGTTGCAGCAATACAGACTTGATCGCATCAGACTGGAACTTACACAAATAACAGATGACACAATTGAATCGATGCCTAAAAAATATGTGCAAAGAAGTCTTCTTGGGTAATTTACATCCATGAGTAATGGAAAAAATGAAGTTGTAACTACCGATAAGCTAATCAACTACATAAAAAAGGAATTGAAGAAAAGATCACCGACGATTGACACTTCATCTATACCTTCCGGCAAAATAACCAACGATTGGGAACATTTCAATAAAACAAGAGCGATAACTCACCTGATCCCTGCAAGTTTAAGCTTTGAAATTAATTTCCATAAGGGAAAATACGGAATATTTAGAACACAGCCATCCTCATTTAACTATAGGATATGCAAAGATATCCTTGAACAAGCAGTGAACTCTGAATCATATGACCTTGCCGCTCATATCCTGCAACCGCGTTATAGAAATCATTTTACACACAGTTTTTTAGTCGGAGCCCTCGGCTGGTGGATGTTGAATCATGTTAAATATGAAGACAGTCTATTAAGAGAAAAATATGAGGAATTCATTAAAAAGCGGTATCCAAGCATAGGTTATGGTTATGATATTTGGGATATCTGGTGGTTGATCGCATTGCTCCATGATGTTGGTTATCCGCTTAGCCTTTTCTGGAAACGGATACCTATGCTTTTATCTCTTTGCTATAATTATCCTCAAGGCAAACCTAATAAACTCCCAAGTCTGGTCGAAAAAATCACAACCGATTTATTATTTTCAAATTTTAAGGGGGAGCTATCAACTAGACTGAAAATGTTGTTTGATGGACTGCACCAAAAAGTTATGGAGAAACTAGCAAATCACGAATATACTGATAATTTCAATAGTCTTTTTAGAGATGATGTCAATACTTTTTACTGTGGACTTCAGCGTGATATGAATTTTGATACAATTCCTATCAGAGATGAAACAAGATCAGGGAAATCAACCTTATTGGAGCTATTGAAAAAATACAT
>Ga0153915_10006883_pt1 | contig 10691 bp, 9 predicted proteins | sample Opewatmetagenome_2_FD_107003 | JGI IMG/M metagenome (GOLD analysis project Ga0153915, IMG submission 107003) | Freshwater wetland microbial communities from Ohio, USA - Open water 3 Core 3 Depth 3 metaG | ecosystem: Environmental > Aquatic > Freshwater > Wetlands | place: USA: Ohio, Lake Erie...
AGGAGTTTTTCCTGCGTTTTTGTGATGTAACCTAACCCTATTCCGATTAGCACCATTCCGAGTACAACGAACATAAGCGATAAAGTGGCCTGAGAAATTACAACTGGGATTCCAGCGTGCAGTGCTATTAACCCTAGAAGTGTCTCAAGAACCATGCTAAAAACCAATGGCAAGAGAAGATGCTTAACTAAATAAATTTAGCGGTGGTTTCTGAGAACTACCTTGTCATTGTGAGTTGCGATTGTTCTCTTGGGAATTTGTAGATTTCCTCACTCGGTTGTGACTGTGTAAAACCTACCACATAGTCTTAAAAGCAAAATTTCAGCAACCAACTACAGAGCAAAAGGATTTTGTGAAAGGTGAATGTAAATGGCAACTGAAAACGCGCCGAAAAAGAGCATGACAATGTGGTACGTGGTAGCAGCTGTAGTTATCATTGTGGTAATAGTGGCGGGAATAGTCCTCTACGAGCAGTCCCTGACGCCTCCCAGCGGAGACGGAACCCCCATCGCTATGACGCTGTATGCAGGAGAAGTGAGTTCGGCGTCCTATGGATTTGGTAACAGCGCAAGCAGCTTACAGTCGAACCCAGGTCCAACGCTGACGTTCACGCAAGGGCAATCCTACAAAATGACCGTTAACAATGTTGGCACTATGCCGCATTCCTGGGCGATAACAAATCAGAAGACTTCATCTGCAACGGTTCTGTTCAGCTCCGAGATTAACCCAGGTGCATACATCGCCGCGGGGCAATCTGGTTCGGTCACGTTCACACCGAACCAAGCAGGTAACTTCTACTACATCTGTCCCGTGCCTGGGCATCCTGAGCTTGGCATGTGGGGTAATGTCGTCATTAACACGGGCTCATAGCTCTGAAAGCTGCTGTATATCATCAATCCGGCTAAACTACTACCACTCCACACCTTTCTTTAACTAACAATCGAAAACGAAGTTGAAAGTAGCTTTGGCAATTGCACTTCCTCCATCAGCAGTGGATTGGTGGACTCTATTCAGCTTCTTTCTATACATCGGCGTAGCGGCAGCTGGCGTATCCATTGGTTCGATGGTTTATTTTGCACTTAAGAATAGGTCCAAGACCGATCGAGGGACAACCGAATCCGCATCAGCGCTTTCGCGTTCTAGAGCGCGGGAAGCTGTAATTTTCGGCTCCATCTCTGCGATCTTGTTGTTTGCCCTCGCTGTCGGCTCTTACAGAATGACTATTTACATCCAAAACCCGCCTGTACCCTCTGAATCGCTGACAATTGGTGTCACGGCGTACCAATGGGGCTTCAAGTTTCAGTATCCACAAAACATTACTACTGTTGGAGAGTGTACAATCCCGTCGGACAAGCCTATAATTTTCAACGTGACCAGCAGCGACGTCATGCACAACTTCGGGTTACCCGATTTTAAGCTGAAAATCGACGCAATACCCGGTAGGTACAACATCATCTGGATAACCACCCCTACGGTTAGTGGCAACGACACGTTAACGTATCAAATCAGATGCTACGAACTATGTGGCACAGGGCACACTTACATGATAGGCAGCCTCGTCGTGATGAGCCCGACCAGTTTTAACGAATGGGTCAACCGGAACACCTCAAACAAGACTGGGGGGATGTAGAAACACGAATAGCGGCTTCTCAATCAGAGAATGGCTAACGACAACAAATCACAAGCGTGTGGGAATCCTATACCTTGTAACTTCAATTTACTTTCTCATAGTCGCAGGCACATTAGCGGGACTCGTCAGAGTTCAGCTCGCTGTCCCAAACAACACCCTCCTTGGAGTCTTCCAATACGGGCAAACGGTCACCCTGCATGGCTTGATCATGATTTTGTGGTTCCTCTCTCCCCTAGGGATTGCGTTTGCCAACTACTTCGTGCCCCTGCAGATAGGCGCGAAAGACTTAGCTTTCCCACGAATGAACGCTTTGAGCTATTGGCTGTACCTAACTAGTGGATTGATGCTGGCAAGTAGCGTGTTTCTCCCCGGAGGAGGCCCAGACAATGGATGGACTTTCTACGCTCCGCTCAACACCAGCGAATTCAGCCCTCAGATCGGTGTTACTCTGGTAGCTCTGTCATTGGGTATTCTGGCGGCTTCGGTTACGATGTCGTCAATCAATTTCATAACAACCATCTTGAGAACGCGTCGTAAGGGCGTCACTTGGACGAGTATGCGTCCCTTTGCCTGGTCGATGCTCTTCACGAACGTGCTCATGCTTTTTGCATTTCCCCCGCTTGCACTTGGTGTTGTCCTGTTGACGGCAGACAGAGTTCTAGGAACAGTCTTCTTTTCGTCGATGCAGGGAGGTGCACTCCTATGGGACCAGCTCTTCTGGTTCTTCGGGCACCCAGAAGTCTACATAGTCGTAATCCCTGCGCTAGGTATCATCGCAGAAATCATTACCACTTTTGCGGGGCGCCCTCTTTTCGGAAAGAAACTGTTCATCGGCGAATTAGCCGCAGTAACTGCGCTCAGCATTGGCGTCTGGGTTCACCATATGTTCATGACAGGCATAAACTTCGACGTGAGGGAAGCCTTCTCCATAACAACAATGATAATCTCTATTCCCTTCGAGGGTTTGGTCCTCAATCTCATTCTTACTCTTAGAAAAACCAAACTGAAACTAACCACCCCGATGCTGTTTGCCCTAGGAGCTCTATTCTTCGTTATCATAGGCGGAATTACCGGTGTTTTTCAGGCTTACGTGGTGCTCGACTATGCTTTCCGAGGAACATACTGGGTGGTTGGCCATTTCCACTACGTCATGGTCGGCACCACAATCTTTGCGCTCATAGGCGCAATTTACTATTGGTTCCCGAAAATCACCAAGAGAATGTACAACGAGAAACTAGGCAAGATAACTTTTTTTGTCTCCTTTATCGGCTTTAATGTGCTGTATTTTCCTTACTTTTTCCTTCTAGATATGCCGAGGCGAATCTCGGTTTACCCAGCGAACCCTGAATGGTGGCCTCTGAACCTAACTGCTACTATTGGGGCGCTAATCTTCGGGCCTGCCATACTTTTGTCAATCGTTGGTCTGATTCGATATTTCAAGAACGGGAAAGCGGCATCGACGAATCCTTGGGGGTCATCCTCGACCGAATGGACGGGAGAATATGCCATTCCACCGACTGACCTCCCGGTCGATACAACCCAAATTCTGTCAAACCCTGCCGAAGAAACGGAAAACCAACCCTATGGCGGCGATAAGGGCAAACCAACTTATGTTCCTGCCATAATCGCGGTCGGTGGCGTAATTTTCTCTCTCGGCATAGCACTTTATCTGCCAGTAACGATTTTGGGGCTCACAGTTCTGTTGGCAGCTACGGTCAAGCTATTCAAGGATGGCATCAGCGACAAATTCGCCGAACTTAAAGAAGAAGCAATGGAGACATGGCCCTTTGGTTCCGTGAGCAAAGACAAGCTAGGCATGTGGATATTTCTCTTATCAGAAATCATAATCTTCGGCTCACTCATCATTGTCTACCTCTACGTCAGAGTAACAAGCGCAGCATGGCCCAACGACACTCAGTTACATGATCTCGCCATTGGCACAACAAACACAATTGTCCTACTGACAAGCAGCTTAGCCATAATTATAGCGTTGCAGGCAATGAGGGCAGGTAATTTCAAAGCAGCCAAAACCGGACTAGCAGCGACGTTGTTTCTCGGATTAGTCTTTCTTTGGCTCAAACTCGGGTTTGAGTGGCCCAATCTCTTTGGCCAGAGTTTCTTCCCGACACTAAGCGGGCTGCCGGCTTCCACCTACTACATCTTGACTGGGGCGCATGCTGTGCACGTTGGCGTTGGTTTGGTCGCGGTGTCATATTTGCTCTTGAAGGTTCAGAGAAACAAGTTCACCGCGGAGAATCACTCCGCTATTGAGAACGTGGGATTGTACTGGCACTTCGTGGACATTGTCTGGATGTTCCTATTCCCATTATTCTATCTAATCTGAGGTGATTTGGATGGCAAACTACAGATTTTACGTCGTCATCTGGGTGATTTTGGTTGCCGCCACCGTACTCGAGGTTGAGACGCGCTTCATCTCGAGTCCGGCACAGTTTCTCGTTGCAGGAATTATAGCGATTTCTTCCGCAAAAGCAATTGTCATCGCCCTTTATTATCAGCATTTGCGCTATGAGTCCAAAGCTATCAAGGTTCTTCCGTTGTTGGCCCTTGTTGCGCTCGGTGCGCTTGCAGTCACTGCCATCGTTTCTTTGGGAGGTTAAGCTGTTGGCGGGTTCAAATCGCGGTCTCTACACGATTTCTGCGATGGCCCTAATTTTCCTGGTTGCCCTGGTCGCTTTCCTGGTATTGCCAATTCAATTGCCGTTAACTGGAGCCTCGGGAGGAAACACCGGCACGCCAACAGTGAGCATCACGCTTTACGCTGGAGAAATTTCGTCTGGCAAATACGGGTTCGGATTGAACCCAAACAATCTCACGTCGCCAGGACCGACATTCTACCTGAATACGTCTGACATCGTGAACATGACAGTCGTTAACGTTGGACATGTTCCACATGCGTTTGCTTGTGTGAATGCTCCCCGAACTGGAGCTACTGTTCTCTTTGGGGCAGCGATTGCCTCGAGCGCTGACCCTCTTCCTCCAGGTCAAAGCGGCTCAATCATCTTCAACCCGAACACAGCAAGCAGTGAATACTACTACATCTGTCCTGTTCCTGGGCATGCTGAACTGGGCATGTGGGGCACCATGGTGGTTTCGCGGGGCTAAACATGGAGACGCAATATGAGATGTAACTTGGATAAGTATCTTGAACTAACGAAGGTCAAGGTGACTCTCCTAAACTTGCTCGTCGGCGTAGCCTGCTTCGTTCTTGCCGCCTACCCCAAAATCGACCTAAGCAACCTGTTCATTTTTTGCGTCGCGGGTTATTTGGCTGCAGGCGGTTGCGGCGTCCTCAACTGCGTCTGCGATGTTAGCGTTGACAAGTTGATGCCGCGGACATCTGCGAGAGCAATACCGGCGGGGTTTGTGACCCCGTCCAAAGCATTGTTTTTCGGTCTAGTCATGATTGCAGCAGGCGTGGGGATTTCTTACTTTGCCTTCAACGCTTTAACCGCTTTGATGATGGTCCTGGGCGCCGTTTTCTACGTCTTGGTCTACACAGTCATTCTCAAACGGGCAAGCTCATGGAACGTCGTCATCGGGGGCTTCGCAGGCTGCTTCGCTGCGCTCTCAGGCTGGACCGCCACAACAAACTCATTGAGCCTGTTGCCTCTGTTGATTTCGTTGGTGGATTTCCTTTGGACGCCGGGTCATCTATGGGGACTAGCCATCAAGAAAGTGAAAGAATATGGGAACGCTGGGATTCCCATGCTGCCTGTCACCTTTGGGCTGCGGAGGGCGTCTAGAATCACGTTCGCAGTTAACGTGTTGACGGTTGCTTCCTCGTTGCTTCTGCCCCTTTTCGGGCTGACGGGTTTCTTGTATTCTTGGGTTGCGTCTTCTGCAGGAACATGGTTTATCTTTGAAAGCAGCAAGCTCGCGGCTTTTCCTTCCGAAGCTGGTGGTTTCAGGGTGTTTTTTGCTTCGATGCCTTACCTAGCCATAATAATGGCTGGGTTGGTGGTCGACAAAATCCTGTTTTTACCTTGATGCTATTGCTTTTTGTGGAACTTTACGATTTCTTTCCGCGAGATTTGCTCGTCAACCCTCAGCATTAATGCCACAAATTCATAAGCCCGTTTTATCACCGAACTCTTTATCTCCGAAAGCTCAAAGCATACAGCTCTGCATGACCCGTCTGAACAAATGCCATAATTGAAGATGCCATCTGCCTGCAGCTTCTCGAGTTGGGCTAAAGCGTCGTCGGGGTTGACGCCGTTGTTCTCTGCCAAGCATCGAGGTATCTCTCTTAAAGCCTCGGAGAAGGAGGTGACGGCAAGCTGCTGTCTTCCGCTGAATTGAAGGGCGAAGCTTCTGAGTTCCTGCGAAATTCGCATTTCAGTCGCGCCGCAAGAAGGCACGATGTGCGGGTCTTCAACCCTCATCTTCAGAAGCGTTAAGGCATTTTGGATCACCAGCTCGAGTTCGTCGAAAGCCTGGAGGGTCGACCCCCGCAGCAGGAACGTTGCGTACTTCGGAACGGCAAGGGTAACAATCTCGTCGGGACCTAGTTTCTCAACCGTTAGTCCCTCAGCTGCGCCGACGTCGACTTCACGTAAATCGGCGAGGCTTCCAACTAGGTTGGCTCCCACAGCGGCGGAGATTAGTGCACAGTCTTCGCGGTCAACCGAGCCGAACGCCAGTATTCCCATATCGAGTAGCATGGACTTCGAGAAGGTGTCTATAGGTTGTTGGCAAAAAAGCACGTTGACTCCGAACTCGTCGAGCTTCCCCAGGGCTGTCCGCTTCTGTTCTCTCTCTGCTTCTTGGCATGAATTGAGTTGTTCGGGGGTTTGAATGTCGAGTTTCATGTTGAAAGGCCCTTGACCCGGCATTTTGACCTCGACTCTGTTTATTCCAATGCGTCCGCTTGTGACGGCGACACGTGGGTTTCTAACGTCGTCGGGCATATTCTTGTGGAGTTTGATTTTTTTAATGATGATGCCCTTAATCAAGCGGGTTTCAGACGTTTGGGCACCTTGCTTTCTGACTAATCGGATTCTTTTTTTGTCCATTTTGCTGTCTTTCGTTACAATCCTGGATGCTTCAACGAGGCTGCGGCGGAGCTGAGTTGTTAGGATGCCCCTTCCGCAGTCAACTGTCTCCAATGCGCTTTCGAAACCATTTTTGTTAAGTTTTGTTGCTGTCGCTTCGATGGTTTTGAGGGCTCGTTTCGAGGCTTCAAGGTAGCCTTCAAGAATTACGTTTGGATGGACCTTTTTTGTCATGAGTTCGTCTGCTTTCTTCAGCAGTGCAGATGCGAGAACAACGAAAGAGGTTACGCCGTCCCCTATTTCCTGTCGTTGCATCTTTGCCGCCTCCGCGAGGACTGCGAGGGCTGGCTGTTGAATTGCCAATTCTTCCAGGACTGGGACAGCATCTTTGGTGACTTTCACGATTTTTTCGGGTCCACGATTGTACGTCACCATCTTGTAGGCTCCGTTTGGACCCAGCGAACTTCGTACTTGGTCAGCCGCCAGCGCTGTCAATCGTAGGTTCTCTCGCCAAACTTCTCTGCCCTTGTTGAAGTGGCTATGTTTTGAGATTGAGTCGAAGACGTTCTTGGTAGGCATTTCTTTGTCTGGTCACCTGAGAATTCATCGTCTGTGTGCTTTTCTTCTATCTAGCGCTTGCCTTATTTTTTCAGCGCGGTCAGTCCAGCCAAGCGATTGATAAAACTCGTATTTGAGCGAGAGCGGAACGACTGCGGTTTTTTTTCCAACCACGTAAACGTAGTCTGGTGTGAACTCCACCTTATCGCCCCACTCCCAGTCTGCAATCCTGTACTGCAAATCGCCATAGACTTTCACCTTGATTGAGCCGATTTTGAACTCAGAGTAGACGCTTCTGGCGAAGATGGGGTACTCTTTGCCCTTAATTGCTGCAATCCTTGGAAGCTGCTGGATTTCAAGAGAGATTTTGGTGGGATTGAATTCCGAGTTGGCCTCAAAGATTTTTCCTGCATATTCTTTTGTGGTCAGGATTTCAATGCAGTCAGGTTCCGTGTTCACGGTTTGCAGAGCTTCCCCGAGGTCACCTCCAACTGTCCATTCGACGTTTTTGTCTTCGAGGATTCTATGCAACGTCAGCAACGCATCGACGTAACCTCTGGGGGTAATAGATATGACTCCGTTCAAGAGCTTAGCTTGTGTACTTTTCGCTTCCATAAACCACATCTCACACATGAGACATTGTCACAGGTTTTGTATGGATGGGTCCTTTTTTAAGACTGTGTGACAGCTGAGATGCAACTACGTGTTCAACTACAACATAGAAGTGGAAACATACAGAAAGGAAGGAGATGGCTACACGAGCGGTCCGGGGCTCGCTAAGTACTTCTTTATTCCCTCCGCTGCCACGTATGACCCAGCACCTGCAGGATGAGTGCCGCCTGTTGTCGTGTTGGTGCCTGTGGGTTCGGTGATTTCGCCAGCTGCGAAGAGGTTCTCGCTTGTCCAGCATTGTTGCCACTTGTTGAAGACGGAAGTGTTAGGGTCGGTGCCTATTCTTGCTCCTCCTCTAATATGATGTGACCATGAAGTTGCGTGAGCTGGAGTAGTGGCTGGATCCGATACAGTGACGTTGCTAGCTCCCATCTTCGTTAGTATATCCGCGTATTTGGGTGCAAGGTAGTTGGCGCATTTGAGATAGTTGTCTCCATAGTCGCAAGTGAGCCTGGCTAAAGGATCGCCGTATATGTCTGTGTAATGAGGGTCAAGGTCGATGAACCAGTCGGTTGTTGGTGGCCACATTCCGGTTGGGGAGATGTTGAGGACTGTTTTGTTTCGAAGGTACGTGTCTTTGATGCTTGACTTAAAGGAGCTACCGATCATCTTTGGGGATGGTGCAGTTGCAAACCCAAGTTGCAGGTTACTTGGTCCTCCTCCAAAGTAGGTACCAAATATTACAAACGCACCTCCGATGAAATTAAGACCAGTGTGGTCAAAGTTGTCATCTGCGAGGTCTCGCATGCAGTAACCTCCACCGAATGCATTTCCAGCTGGGTAGGCGTTTCCGCCAACGTTGTCAATTGTCCCCGAAGCGGTTCTGGCACCTCCACCACCTATCATAGAAGCGCCTCTGCCAAGCGAGCCAGTGATTGCATTTGGATCATACGGGTTACCGATTCCCGAAGAAAGCATTAATCTTACTATGTTGTAACCCCAAACTCCGTTAAAGAAAACTTTGCCGGGCTGAACATGAACGTTACCTTGTGCGTCATAATACCTTGCGGCTGTTACCTTGCCAGAGCTATCGGTATCGAGTCTGAATACATAGCTGTTCAATCTCAGATCAAGGTTTCCTGTTTTCTGCGCTGCGGGAACTGTTCTATATGCTGAACTCGCTTTCGCTCCGGTTTCGCAGACGTAATTGCACCCGCCCGAACACCATCCATCATAAGCGCACTCGTTGACTGCAATTCCGTAAGAATTGACGAAAGCTTTAGACGCCAATGAGTGCGGCGTTGGATACGGATGATATCCCAAGCTTTCAGCTGCTGTTTTGAACAAAAGAGCAATTGGGGTTGATGGTGACGGCGGAAGAGGATAGCTAGTTAAGTTTGGCAGAAGAGTTCCTTCGTTGGTACCGCAAAGACCCCACATGTTCTCCCACTTCTCGTAGTAAGGCACGTAGTCCTCGTAAGTCAAAGGCCAGTCGGTAACGTCTTGGTGCGGGATTATTGAATTCAGGAAGTTTGCACCGTAGCGACTGTCGGTCTGCGATTTCATCTGGTAAACCCAGGGCGCAAATCGTCCCATGAAGCCTCCATAATGCTGGCACGCTCCACCCACCCCAAAGCCTTCGGAATGAATCTGCCCCATTGTCGTTCTGCGGACGGGCAAAGCAAATTGGTCTTTGTTGTTTCTCAACGTGGGCGTCGTTATTGACCTCGAAAGGTCAAATTTCCGCATGTATCCAATGCCCCACTCGTCGTATTTAGTTGAGTAGAAATCGCTGGCGAAATCCCAGTACGGGCCCCTCTCGATTCCCACTACTTTGTTACCTGCCGCAGTTAGTTCTGCTGCGATGACACCGCTCATTGTTCCCATGCCGAGAACTACGACGTCGACCGAGTTGTGCTGTATTACTTGGCTCATTCCATGCTCCTCCTAGAACTCTCCAATCGCTTTCTGAAACTCTCCAAGACTATGAGGCGAAAACCTCGTGGGGGTACTGGCCACCATAAGATTTAGGACGTTTCTGCCTTCATTGAACGTATCACCCATGTTGGCGCCAGTAAAGCCCGTCAGTGTCCATCCGACCTTCCCAACATTGCCTCCGTAAACGGGATCCATAAGAAAACCCGACCACGTGAGAAATATCACCTCGTTGAAGAAATCCAGCGGTACGATCCCATTGAAGCTGGTTGGCTTGTTGTTGAACAAGTCTGTTAGGACCTGAGTTTGTTGGTCGACACTTAGGTTTTCAAAGTTCTTCCCGTACGCGCTGTTCGAGTACGTTTCTAAAGCGATAAGACCGATTCTCCAAAATTCTCTTAGAGCTAGGTCGTACTGGTACACGGGACCTCCGTATGGTTCTTTAGGGGACCCCTGCGCGTACGTGATGCCACCAACTGTTAACGGTCCAGCCTGCCCGGACGGGACGAAGGGTTCTTGCATGAACATCTTCGCGTTGTTGCCGTAATCTCCGGCAAGTTGGCGGTCGATGAAGAATATTACTCCTGCCTCTTTCGCGCCCGGACCATTCGAGTCTGAAGGAATGATTGCTTCAACCATGGCTTCGACTACTTTCTGCTCGTTCACTCCAAGAGTTAATAATCCTTGGTGTTCCTCCGCGGTGGTGCTAAGTTGGCTTTGAAGACTGGCAACTTGGTTCTTCAAAGTTGTAATCTGGCTATTATCGTTCTGCATGACGTTGGCAAGAATTGGGAGCTCTACGGCTGAAGCCACGCCAACGCCTATGGCGCCAGCGATGCCATATTTGATGAAATTTCTCCTGCCTGTATTGATTTTTTTGTTTTCTTCTGTCATGTAAAACACCGAAAACTGTATTCTATAGCGGTAAGCTTGATGGTTTAAGA
>Ga0153915_10006884_pt1 | contig 10690 bp, 7 predicted proteins | sample Opewatmetagenome_2_FD_107003 | JGI IMG/M metagenome (GOLD analysis project Ga0153915, IMG submission 107003) | Freshwater wetland microbial communities from Ohio, USA - Open water 3 Core 3 Depth 3 metaG | ecosystem: Environmental > Aquatic > Freshwater > Wetlands | place: USA: Ohio, Lake Erie...
ACGAAATCGCCGTCCATTATCCCCTCCTCTTCCATGGAAAAGCCCTTGACCTCCAGGACAAAATGTTCGCCCCTCCCGATCATGGATGGAGGCACCTCTATCACATCGAAATTTTCAATGGCCTCAATTGGTTTTCCTGCCGCCACCTTTCCCAGGAGAGGCAGTTCAAACCTCTTTGCCTCCACAGGACTTATTACCTCAAAGGCGCGTTTCCTGTTCTTCATATCAGGCAGCCTGATATATCCTTTCCGCTCCAATATCTTCAGGTAGGTGGTAACTGTGTTACAGGAATTAAAGCCGAAATGGGAGCATATCTCGCCGAAACTGGGGGTCTGCCCCCACTCGTCCCTGTAACGCATAATAAAACTTAAGAATTCCTTCTGTTTTTCGGTCAGTTTCATGCAATACCCCTTGATATGAGGATTTTATTCAATAAAACTTACAGTTAATATTACTGTATATTTTACTGTAAATCAAGACAATAAATGAGCTAATGGATAAAAATCTTTCTTTTACTTCTCGATGCATTATGCGATTGGGATGCTTCTAATCAGAAACCGGAATCAAAATACAACCAATCTTTCTGGATGGAATTTATTGAGGGAATGGAGGGTGACAGGATATCGTTATGCCCATGACGGGCGGAGGATGTCCGGGCGAAAGGATCTAATCCCTTGCGCCCTGCGCCCACTTGCCGCGCCGAAGCCTTAAGCGAAGGCGGGGGCGCCTTGAGCCTCTTTTTTATTTATCCAACTCTTTTCTTATCGCCGGCCCTATTTTTTTAATCAAGTAAGGTTTTTTAATATAGGCGCCGGCGCCCAGACTCTGGGCCTCTTTCACACGATCCGTCTCGGCAAATCCGCTCGCCACAACAGCCTTCTGACCGGGATGGATCGCCAGTATCCTTTTATAGGTTTCAAGGCCGTCAATGCCCGGGGTCATAATCATATCCAACACCAGGATATCCGCCGAGTTTTGTTTCATATATTCGACAGCGTCCTCTCCGCTTGACGCCGTCACAACAGAATAACCCAGTCTCATCAACATGCCGGATGCAATCTCTCTCTGCTCCGCTACGTCATCCACTACCAGGACTGACTCAGCCCTGCCCATGTATTTTTCAATCGGCAATGCCGGATCTTCCTCCATCAATTGTTTTCTGGTTACGGGAAAATATAGTTTGAAGGTTGCGCCCTTTCCGATATCGCTTTGCAGATCAATATACCCGTCATGGTCTTTTACAGTGCCCCATACAACAGCCATGCCCAGGCCTGTCCCGCTCCTTCCCATCTTCTTTTTCGTGTAAAAGGGTTCGAATATCCTCTCCTGATCCTCCGGTGAAATGCCGCTCCCGTTATCCGAGACCTCAAGGATCACATAATCGCCTTCATTGACAGTGTCATATCCCCTGATATTTGTGTCTATATACTTATTTTTCGTTGATATCTTAATCTCCCCCCCGGACGGCATTGAATCAACGGCATTTGCGATCAGGTTCATGACGGTCTTGGAAAGATGCGCCTCCGAACCGATTATATTTAATAGATTCGGTTCAAGATCCACGTTTAATTTGATTCCGTTATCATATGACATTATCTTCTGATCTTCGGGGTTCTTGAGTTGTTCAAGAATGATATTATTCAGGTTCACTACATCCGTAACCGATACGCCCCTCCTCGCAAGGGTCAGCATATCCTGGACAATGGCCGCCGCCTTCTCGCCGGATTTCTGCATGGTAAGTAGCGGCTTTCTTAAACGGCTGTCTTCAGGGAGGTCCATCAACAACAGTTCAGGATAGCCCACAAGGCCTGAAAGTATATTATTAAGATCATGCGCCACGCCTCCTGCCATGGTTCCTATTGCCTCCATTTTAGATGCCCGCTGAAGGGCTGCCTCCAGTCTCTTTTTCTCCTCCTCGGCCTTCTTCTGTTGAGTATAATCCGACACTATAGAAATAATGCAGTCTTCTCCATGGTACTTGATCTTCCTTGCCGACATGAGAGAGTCTGAAATACTGCCGTCCTTAAACCTGTACTTGACCTCCAGCCTGTTTATCTCTTCCTTTTCCCTCAGCTCGCTCATTATCTTCTCTCTGTCATCAGGATTAGGAAATAGATTTATTTCAGCAGGTGTTTTTCCGATGACCTCTTCCTCGGTAAAACCCGTATTTTTTAAAAACATTTCATTTACCTGGAGGAATCGTCCGTCTTCAAATCTTGAGAGGGTAATACTGTCCGGCGCCGCCTCAACAGTAAGCCTGTACCGCTCCTCACTTGCCTCCAGTTCCTTTCTTGCCTCGCTTTTCAGTTCTTCCTGCGCCTTGAAAAGACCTGATAAGACATGGTTGAAGGCACGGCAGAGTTTCTTAAACTCAAAATACTCCGACCTTTCTTCATCAAGAAAGCCGCTTGACGGTTCACGGGCAATCTCAACCGCCTCATTGGCCATGCTTTCAAGGGGCTTACTAACTATTTTAGCAATAAAAAAGGAGATTAATAATGTCAGGATTAAAATAAAAATACACAGACTAAAAAGGATAAGTTTAAGAGATCTCTTTTGCTCCTTAAGCAGATTTATATTGGCTGCATAGTATAAATTGGAAAATCCCTTCAGCGGGCACAGGAGTTCATCCGTGGCAAGCCTTACAGGGTATCCAGAGGGACCAGACATAAGCCTGTTCTTAATTTTATCCGGAATTGGAATTTCTTCCCCTGTTTCAAGATTATATAGATGTCCCCCGCTTTCATGGATCAATATTCTGTTAAGACTCATTCGCGTGCCGTGAATAAGCCCCCAAAAATCCTTGTCTTTTGAAATTTCATAGATCATATATCCTGTCCCGACGCGCTGGTCCATATTCATAACAGGCACGGAGAATATTGACATAAATACATTATCATCGGTCTTTTTAAATAAAGAAACCTGTTTTTCTTTGATGCTTAATTTTTCCAGTAAAGGTTGCAGGGCAATAATATTAGGGGGCAGCTCAGTTATAAAACGGTTATTTAGGTTATCATAGATTATAAAAATTCTTTGAACCTCAACCTTCTCCCTGATCTTTAATGTATCCGCTAACAAGGTTCTTCCATTAACAGTAACAAGGAGATCTCCAATCTTTTTATCGGACATTATACGATCAAGGCTATCTCCTACATTATCAAGCTGATTATTCAGAGAATTGCTGAATCCTTGCTGGGCAACATCGAGCATGCCGCTGCTTGACTTTTCCATAGTGTAACTGCGATAAAAATATATGCCTAGCGCTATAAGGATGAAGGACATTCCCATGAAAATCATCAGGCGCGCCATGATAAACCTGGAAAACTTTTTTTCTGACTTCATTTAAGGTCTCCTGTTCTAATCCTATAATGATACTCCCATTTTTTTGCAAAAATCATGCCCTGATATTGCATTCCGGATTTTATTACAATTTTATCTGAGTAAACAGTGCTATAATTCATTCCATATTCGTTTGATCAGACGTCCTGATCATGTCATCTATTTGACTTTTGATTTTACATTCCGTGAACCATAACGTGTCTTTATTCAAACTCTGATTTAAAAAAGTGACGGGAAACCGACTTTACAGGAACTTAAATCAGTCATTTTTTAATCCCAAAGCGTCAGACAGATGACTCCTTTAATTTAATTTATCTGTCATATATACATATAACCAACCGATATAATTTGGTTTATGGTGCATTTAATTCTCTGGCACCCTTTTTGCAAAATTTATGTGACAGTTAAAGTTCAAGATAAATATTTCTCTCCCAAAAACTTTAAAAACTATCCTTGAATTTAAACTGGTCCAATCGAGGCAATAAAATTGAAGACGCCCGAATTACATTTAGACATAAATGGAATCCAATGCAATCCAAGGGGGCGGAGCCTATCCAGTTTTAAAGGAAAAGCAGGCAGCCAGAACAAAATATATTCAGGCAATGAGGATAACATGAAAAATCATGGAGGATATTTATTATGAAAGTGGTAATTTTTGCTGGCGGCATCGGCACTCGTATCTCAGAGGAATCTTATCTAAAGCCCAAACCCATGATCGAGATAGGGGAAAAGCCCATCCTCTGGCACATCATGAAAATATTTGAGGCCCAGGGCTTTACCGATTTTATCATCTGCGTTGGCTATAAAAGTTTTATGATCAAGGAATACTTTCTCAATTACTATGTCTACAATTCCGATGTTACTGTTAACCTCCAGACTAACAGCTTTGAAGTTCACCGGTCCAACACGGAAAAATTCCGTGTCACCCTTGTGGACACAGGCGTGAATACCCAAACGGCAGGCCGCCTTAAGCGCGCCCAGCATTACATCGGCAATGAAGAATTTCTTCTAACCTACGGTGACGGCCTGGCTGATGTTAATCTGAAGCAATTAATCGACTATCATCACCAGCATGGAAAAATAGCCACCGTGACGGCTGTCCAGCCTGCCGGCCGTTTTGGCCTGCTCGGTATCGATACTGACGACCATGTATCAAATTTCAATGAAAAACTCCTGGGGGACGGTGGCTGGATCAATGGAGGATTCTTCATCCTGAAACCGGAGGTATTCACCTATCTGACTGAAAACGCCGACCAACAAATGTGGGAGGATTACCCGCTGGAAAAACTGACACAGGACAACCAGTTGATGGCCTACAAACATTCCGGCTTCTGGAAATGCATGGACGCCCTGCGCGACAAGGAAATTCTCGAACAACTCTGGCGGTCAGGACAGGCAAAGTGGAAGATATGGGAATAGGTTTCGGACAAACTTATGTTTAATTCTGCTTATAAGAACAAACGAGTTCTAATCACAGGACACACCGGTTTCAAAGGATCTTGGCTGGCCCTGTGGCTTTCACAAATGGGCGCAAAGATCACCGGTTATTCGCTGCAACCGTCGACGGACCCCAGCCATTTTCAATTGCTCAACCTCGATATCAACTCCGTGATCGGCGATCTTCGCGATACGGATAAGCTCAAAGAGGTCTTCAGAGAGCAGCAGCCGGAGATTGTGCTTCACCTGGCCGCACAGGCTATCGTCAGGTTTTCTTACAAAGACCCGGTTGAAACCTTTGCCAGCAATGTCATGGGAACTGTCAATGTTCTGGAGGCGGCAAGGGAAATCGGGTCGGTACGCGCCATTGTCAATGTGACCAGCGATAAATGTTACGAAAACCGTGAATGGCCCTGGGGATACAGGGAGATTGACGCCCTGGGCGGATATGATCCTTACAGCGCATCAAAAGGCTGCGGGGAAATCGTCACCGGTTGCTGGCGAAACTCTTTTTTCAATCCGAAAAATTACGGTAAGACTCATCAGACGCTCCTGGCCAGCGCCCGTGCGGGGAACGTCATCGGCGGCGGCGATTGGGCGCCCGACCGGCTGATCCCTGACATCATGCGCGCCGTCCGTCAAAATGAAAAGGTGATGATTCGCAATCCGCAGTCCACCCGCCCCTGGCAGCATGTCCTTGAGCCATTGAGCGGATATTTGTTGCTCGGTCAAAAACTTCTGGAAGGCCAAAAGGACTTTGCCGAAGCCTGGAACTTTGGACCTTCCGAGAAAGAGAATGTCTCAGTAGGCGAAATAGTTCATCTGGTGAAAGGTGTCTGGCCGAAAATCGATTATGAAATAAATCAAACACCGAATCAGCCTCATGAAGCAGGTCTGCTCAGGCTTGACTGTTCTAAAGCCCGATCAAAATTAAAATGGATGCCGGCATGGACAGGCAATGATGCCGTTGAGAAAACCACTTTGTGGTATAAAGCCTTTTATGAATCCGATAAAATATTAAGCCTTGAACATCTTAATCGTTATGTTGCAAATGCACAAGCCAACCGCATCCCATGGGCTGAACAATGAAATTCACGGAAATAAAACTCAAAGGGGCCTTTATCATCACGCCTGACTTACTGGAAGACGAGCGGGGTTTTTTTGCCCGAACATTTTGCATGCGCGAATTTGAAGAACATGACTTAAATTCAGGCCTGGTTCAGTGCAATATTTCCTTCAACAAAAAGAAGGGCACACTGCGCGGCATGCATTATCAGGCAGATCCTCATGCCGAAGTAAAACTTGTCCGCTGCACTTCAGGCGCCATTTGCGATATCATTATAGATTTACGCGCTGAATCACCGACATTCAAACAATGGTTTGCCGCAGAGCTGTCTGAAAAAAATCATCAAATGCTTTATGTCCCGGAAGGTTTCGCCCATGGCTATCAGACTCTCGAAGAGCAGTCAGAGGTCTTTTATCAGGTATCCGCCTTCTATAACCCGGCAAGCGAACGGGGCGTCCGATGGAATGACCCGGCGTTCGGGATTAAATGGCCGCTTCCGGCTGGCGTCGTTTCAAAAAAAGATGAATCCTATCCTGATTGGGGAACAAAGCGATGAGAGTACTCATAACAGGCGCTTCGGGCTTTATCGGCGCTCATGTCACAAAAACCCTGATTTCCAGAAATCATCAAGTCACTGTCCTGAGCAGACCGGGCAATCCTATGACCCGCTTGCAAATCCTGCAAAATCGCTTTCAGACAATCTTTGCAACAATTGAGGATACGGAACAGTTGGAAAAATCCATTAACCGGCTTAAGCCTGAAACCTGCATTCATTTGGCCTGGTATGCGGAACCGGGCAAATACCTTGACTCTCCGCAAAACATCCAATCGCTTGCGTCGAGTCTATCTCTCTTTCAGACACTCATTAAAGCAGGCTGCCGCCAGATTATTGCGGCGGGGACCTGTTTTGAATACGACACGAACTTCGGCTATCTTCATGAGGACACGCCCGCTCGTCCGGCCAGTCTGTACGCGGCTTCAAAACTATCCTTCTTACTTATGGCAAACCAGCTGGCAAAACAAAGCGGTGTTTCATTTGCGTGGGGAAGGATATTCTATCCATACGGCCCCATGGAAGATGAAAGACGGCTGGTGCCGTCGGCCATCAAGGCCTTGAGGCAGGAAACACCTTTTCAGGCCAGTGCCGGTGAACAAATACGTGATTACATTCATGTGGCCGATGTTGCTTCAGCATTTTGCACCTTAATGGAAAAACAGGCTGACGGTGTATTTAATATTTCAACAGGATCGCCCGTGTCGATCCGTCAATTATTGGAAACACTGGGCCAGTTAATGAACCGCATCGATTTAGTTCAACTGGGGGCTCTCCCTTACAGGGCATGGGAGCCGCCGTTCATCTGTGGAAATAACATGCGGCTTAAAAAACTTGGATGGCAGCCGCTTTATTCATTAGTCAACGGATTGTCCGATGCAATCCATTCGATAGTATAAGTCATACAAGAGACGACGCTGCACAGGAGACAACAGATGGACGCTGCAATCAAACCTCGGATCAATCTCGAAAACAGAACAAAACTAGAGGAAGTAATCCCTTTAAATACACCTTTTGTTATATTTGTCGATCCCTCGGACAACTGCAATTTTAGCTGTAAATTTTGCCCCACAGGCAACAGGCACCTGATGAAAGAAATCGGCCGTCCGCTTAAGACAATGCCGTTCGATCTTTTTAGAAAGGTCATAGATAATATTAGGGAATTTGAGCAACCCATAAAAGTTTTACGGTTGTACAAAGATGGTGAGCCGCTTCTAAACCCGAAATTTGCGGACATGATCAAATGCGCAAAAGACAATCCCCAAATATTATCCGTTGACACAACGACAAATGCCTCTTTGCTTAACCCGAAAAGAAATCTGGAAATTATTGAAGCCGGCCTCGATAGAATCAATATATCCATAGAAGGAATAAGCAATAAACAATACAAAGAGTTTTCCAACTATAAGATCAGATTTGATAAGTTTGTAGAGAATATCCAACACTTTTATGAAAACAGAAATAAATGCGAGGTCGTTATAAAAATAAATGGTGATATAATTTCTGAAGACGATAAAAAATTATTCCATGAGATTTTTCATAATAAAGCCGACGGCATTTTCATTGAGCATGTCATGTCTTGTTGGCCGGAGTTTGAACTGGATGGTGTGCAGGTCAACAAGGAACTTGGCGTGTACGGCCAGGCAATAAAAGAGGTCATGATTTGTCCTTATGTATTTTATTCTTTTTCCATTAACTCTGACGGCCTGGCAAGCCTTTGCTTTCTTGATTGGTCTCGCAAGCTGTTGATCGGCAACGTCAATGAAGCGAGTGTAAAGGATATCTGGAATGGCGATAAAATCCATGCATACCAGGAGATGTTTCTGATGAAAAAGAGAAAAGAGCATCCCGTATGTCGGGAATGCGGTCAACTGACACACGGATTACCGGATGACATTGATAAACATGCAGAGATGTTGTTAAACAAATTTCGGTCACAGGAGTGATGAAGTGAAGAATATAGAAGCAATTAACTGTCCGATATGCAAGTCATCGAACGTCGAAAACATTCTTAATTTGAATTGTGGAAAATTTGACGGCTCCACATTGTATCAGAATGCCGTGGTTAATTCATGCGGTGACTGCGGTCATATATACAATGCATTAAATGCTGAAGAAGTAACGGGACTCAATGAATATTACAATGATGAATATGCGCCTATCAATATGAGTGCCACTTATAAAAACGGCAGTATTCCGGGTGCTGATGGACACGATGCATCTGAGCGATACAGCAAATTATTTCATTTTATTTCACCATATATCAATAGTGGATCCAAATTACTGGATGTTGGTTGTGCTATGGGTGGATTCTTGGATTACTTGAATGACAAAGGCGTTATCCATCTTTCAGGCATTGATTTAACAAAAGATTTTATAGATCATGCAAGCCAAAAAGGTAAATACAACATTAAGCTTGGCAATGCTGAATCAATCCCTTTTGAGGATGGTTCTTTTGATTTATTGGTTGTCAATCAAGTTATTGAGCATTTGGCGGCCCCCGGCAATGTCTTTAGGGAAGCAAAAAGGGTTTTGATAAATGGCGGCATACTTTACCTAGGTGTTCCGGATGCATTGAGATATGAAGATATGTGTTCGTTTGATTTTTACTGGTTACTGATAAGGGATCATATACAACACTTTGACATTGAACATTTAAACCTGTTAGCTGCGATAGATGGTTTTGAACTATTAGACTTTAGTATAAATGACAACCTTGCATTGAGTACGGAACTGGCATTACCAAATTTAAATGTAATTTTTCGTAGCACCGGCAAAAAAAGCCGATTAAACATTACGGGTGATTGTTTTAGCTTAAAGGATAAACTCAAAAAATACATAATTAATAATTTTGAAAAATTGAATAAAAAGAAAAAACTGATTGATGACTTAATTGCATCACAAAATCCTTTATACGCATGGGGCATAGGCAGCGAATTCTTATATCTCTATGAGAATACAGGATTAAAAAACTGCAACATAGCTGGGCTTATCGATATTAATCCCTATAAACAGGCTAACTTGACGGTGGAAGGATTGTCACTTGCCGCTCCGCATATTTTAACAAACGCAGATAGTAGTTCTAAATTGCTTATAACTGCAATTGCTTATAAAGAATCCATCAAAAAAACCCTGGAGAGTATTAATTATAAAGGTCAAATAATAGATTTGTAGGAATACATATACATGCACCCCTCTGTGGTTCTATTAATTACAAAAAGAATAATTACTTAAAAAAGGAACTCCATGATCAATATCCTCCACATCACTCCCCATCTTGGTGGCGGGGTTGGAACAGTAGTTCTGAACTGGTTAAAAAAGGAACGTGAACTTAATCAAGGCGTTCAGCATAAAATTGCATCCCTTGAAGTAAATAAAAATTCCATGCTGGAATTTCTAGATATGGGCTTATCTATTCATGATGGCCTGTATTTCAATAAGCCATTGTTGATGGAATGGATAAACCAATCAGACATTGTATTAATGCACTGGTGGAATCACCCTACCCTGTTCGATGTGATGGTTAATTCAGAATTCCCGGCATGCAGACTAATCATCTGGAATCATGTATCGGGTTTGAATCCGCCATATACACTCTCAAATAAATTAATAGAATTCGCTGATCGTTTTATTTTCACATCACCCGTAAGTTATGAAGCGGAAGAAATTATTGAATTGCCGGATCATTTAAAAGAAAAATTAGGCGTAGTATGGTCTTCATGCGGGACTGAAATCTTTAAAGGATTTAAAAAACAAGAGCACGAAGGTTTCAATGTCGGCATGACCGGCACAGTTGATTACGGCAAACTACACCCGGACTTCATTAAAATGTGCTCAGACATTAATATACCCGATGTGCGGTTTATCGTCTGCTCAGGTGATTCACAAGAACAGGTGAAAGAAGACGCCACAAAAATGAATATCGCCGATAAATTCTCTTTTAACGGCAGGGTCCCGAGCATTATGCCTTATCTCGCAATTTATGATGTCTTTGGGTATCCTCTGCAACCGAAACATCTTGGCACATGTGAGCAGGCAATAGGTGAGGCAATGATGGCGGGTGTTGTCCCCGTCGTATTAAACAATCCCGCCGAACGATATATCATAGAAAATGATGTGACGGGCATTATTGCCGGTTCCCAGGATGAATATTGCCGGGCTATTGAATATCTGTATCATAATCCTGGTGAAAAGAACCGCCTTGCACAAAACGCGATTTCCGCGGCAAAAGAAAAATATTCCATAAGGCGAAAAATGAAGGCATGGGAAAAAATATTTGCTGAAATATTAGCACA
>Ga0153915_10006886_pt1 | contig 10690 bp, 10 predicted proteins | sample Opewatmetagenome_2_FD_107003 | JGI IMG/M metagenome (GOLD analysis project Ga0153915, IMG submission 107003) | Freshwater wetland microbial communities from Ohio, USA - Open water 3 Core 3 Depth 3 metaG | ecosystem: Environmental > Aquatic > Freshwater > Wetlands | place: USA: Ohio, Lake Erie...
ACGGATCAGCGGGACCCACGACAGGAGCTCGAGGATCCGCTCGAATTCCTTGACCACCCCCCGACGACCGCCGATGGGCGCTTCACCAGACAGGTCGAAAGTTGGCCGATGACCCCATCGGAGATAGTACTGGACAAGGAATTGAAGCACGTCCTTGCCCAGGCTATCGAGAAACTCCCAGAAGACTACCGCGTCGTGTTCGTGTTGCGCGATGTCGAGGAGAAATCCACAGAAGAGGCAGCCGAAATTCTGGACATATCCATCGAAGCAACAAAATCGCGGTTGAGGAGGGCACGGGCGTTCCTCCGGAATGAGCTGACGCCGTATATGACCACACGGAAGAATCATTCGTGAAGAAGTGCATCGACGTTTACCACCACATATGCGACAACCTCGACCAGAAGTTTGACTCTCCAGAGTGCCGTGAGATCAGAAAGCACATGGAGGCTTGCCCGGATTGCCGCGCGTACCTGGACTCCCTTAAGAAGACTGTTGTGCTTTATCGCTCGCTTCCGGCCCCACACATTTCCAGGAGCGCACACGCCCGCCTATTCAAGATCATCAATCTCAACAACCCTTCTCACTCCATTCTCAAGAGGCGCACCAGGAAGCTATCACGGCGCGGACGATAAGAGATCTGTTCCACCCCCAGAAGTCTTCCTCGATACTTTCCCTCTGACCCCTTTCCGGCTTCTGCCGCATCATATGTGGTGAACACGTCACGAGGCACAACGCCTCCTCTCTCTCATTTACACTGCAGGGAATTTTATGAAAAAGAACCTGGGAACAATCGACAAATTGATCCGCTTCATCGCGGCGGCGTCCCTCGGAATTCTGCTATTGACGGGCGAGATCAGCGGGACTCTCGGCATTGTACTTGGCGTTGTCGCAGTCATATTCCTCCTGACCGGCGTCATCAGTTTCTGCCCGCTCTACACCATATTCAAGATATCGACGCGCACACGGGAAGTAGCGAAATAATCAGAGGCGGTGTTGGCGTGTAGGGGTGACAGCGCGGAAACACGGTGGCGGCTTTCGAGCTAAATCTCAATCTTCCTTCCCTTTGTCTCCGGGAATGTCCATATCCAGGCGCCGGTCAGGAGCGCAAAGAGCGCTGCGACGAAAATACCGCCGGAAAGACCATAGGATTGAGCAATGACTGCAATGATGACAGGCGTAAAGAACTGAACACCCCTCGCAAGGTTGAAGGCCGATCCCATGGCGGTATTCCTGATCGTTGTCGGGAAGAGCTCCGAAAACAGTGGTCCGTAACCGCCAAACATCCCCGTCCCGAACCCGACCAGGAACATGAAGAGAAGGATGACCACGGGATGTTGTGCAACAACATCCCAGAGAAGAGTGATCATGACGAGTCCGATCGCCATCACCACTGAGTAGATCGAATACGCAGGTCGACGGCCGAGTCTATCGGCCACGAAGCCAAATGTGAAGTAGCCGAGGAAACCACCAGCTTGCGTTACCAGGACCCAGAGCGCTGACTTAACGATGGAAAAGTGCCGTTCTTGATGAAGATATCCCGGTAGCCACGAATAGGTGAACCAATAGGCAGACATGTCGAAGATGGCCAGCACAAGCGACAGGATGAAAAGCCGACGATAGGCACTCGAGAATAGGAGCATGAATTTTCCCGCCGCCTCGCTGAACGGATGCGACGCCGGTCTCCCCTCAGCTGCGTGAATCCTCTCTCGCTCGAGCCAAACGTCTGATTCAGGGAGGCGTTTCCGGATGAGAATGACAAGAAGCGCGGGGAGGATAGAAACGAAGAACGCTGCGCGCCAGCCGATTGCGGGCGCTACGAACCCACCGATGACGGAAGCAAGCGCAATCCCGATCGGAGCGCCTGTCTGCATGTAGGCACCGTACCTTCCGCGCATGTGGGGAGGGAATGATTCACCGACGTAGGTTTGACCCGTAGCCCACTCGCCACCGACCCCAAGGCCGGTAATAATACGGAAGACAACAAGAATTGCGAGATTCGGCGATAGTCCGCTCAGGAATGTCCCGATGCTGTATGTCAGAATTGTCCACTGCAGAACGCTTTTTCGGCCGTACCGGTCCGAGAGAATGCCGAAGATCACTCCCCCGACCGCTGTCGCCGCAAGAGAAGCCCCAAGAACAAACGAAAGCTGGACGTTGGAAAGACCAAGTTCCTGCCCGATCGGGATCAGCAGAAATGTGTAGAGGATGAGGTCATAGAAATCGAAGACCCATCCTGCCCAGCTCATGAAGAGAATCCGATAGTGCGTGGCCGTGGGTTTTTCGTACTCGTTCAGCAGGGCTTTTCCCATGCGGCAAGTATACCGATCACAATGTTGGAAATCAAGACTAAAAAAGCCGGGCTTCGTGGGGAGACACGAAAGAAAAAGCCCGGTAGCGTATCCCACCGGGCTTTTCAAAAAGCAACCAGGCGCCGCTATTCGAGCGCTTTGATTCTCACATCACCGCCCGAGGTATGGGCGAAGATTGTCGCTCCCCCACCGTTCACTGTTCCTTTCACCCTGCTTTCATCGATTCGACCTGACATAGTCACCGGCATATCACAGACGACCGAGCCGCCGCTGGTCGAAGCATCAATCGTGGCACCAACACTCTTTGCGATCATTATTTCAATGTCGCCGCCCGACGTCTCAGCATGCACACCTTTGTTGGCTCCCTTCACCTTCACCGTCACATCTCCCCCAGAGGTCTCGGCGCGAACGCTGCCATCAACGTCACTGATCGCGATGGTTCCTCCAGAAGTGCTCGCATCAACCTCACCGGTGGCCTTCGAGAGTCGTACATCACCTCCTGAAGTCTCCAATTTCGCATCCCCGGTGATTCGCTCCGCCTTGACGTTTCCGCCTGACGTCTGCAGATCAGCCTTCCCCGTGACATTCACAACATCGATGTTGCCACCGGAGGTGTGTCCTGTGACGTTCCCCTTCACATCCCCAAGAAGAAGATCGCCCCCCGACGTGTGCACATCGAGGTTGTATTGGTCAGGAACTTTCACGAGAAATTCGACATCGACACCCTCATCGAAATGAAACAGCCATCCCCCCTTTTCGTGGGCACGACCCTCAACAGAGACACCGTTGCTGGTCTGTTCCGCAGTTATCTCGAATTCCTTGACAGCCCGTTCCTTTCCGCGGATGGTCGCTTCGATCGAAACCTCCTTCGACGAAGTCCCTGAGACCTTGACCGTCCCCACATCTGTTTTCAATGTGAGGGTTCCGCCGGGGCTGGCAGGAAATTTCTTTTCGAAGCGTCGTTCTGCGCCGGACCCGAAGACGGCAATGAACGCAAGGGCCAGGAGCGTCAGCAGTGATCGTCGCACATGTACCATAGGAGTCCTCAGAGATAGGGATGATGAGACATATACAGTTGTTAGACGACCGGCAGAGGCGAAAGGTTGCGCCGGTCGCTTTGCTTTTCGGGCATGAATTGGTTAGTTTTGTAGGACTTTTACTGATTTCTCAAGAAAATCGGCGCTCACCATGCGTACCCTATTCATTCTGACAGCAGTGTCGACTCTCTTGATCGGCTGCTCCGGTGAACGCTCACAACCCATTCAGCGAATCGATTCCAGCACAGTTGCGGCTTCGGCATATCCGGAGACCCAAACGCAGACAACACGTATGACCATCCCGACATTCAGTGGCACTCGCGCTTTCGATTACCTTGTCAAACAGACCTCCTTCGGACCGCGGAATCCGAATTCGGCGGGGCATCGGGCTTGCCTCCGGTATCTTACCTCTACCCTTCAGAACTTCGCTGACCGTACAGAAGCTCAGGAGTTCGTGCACGATGGCTACGGCAACGAAAAGCTCCGGCTGACCAACCTGATCGCGGCATTCAGACCGCAGGCGGCCACTCGCATTTTGCTCTGTGCGCACTGGGATACGCGCCCCCGTGCGGACCGCGATGAAAACAACAGCCGACGCAACGACCCGATGATTGGCGCGAACGATGGTGCAAGCGGCGTAGCCGTCCTGTTGGAGATAGCTGGTCTCCTTCAATCTGCTCCCCCTCCGGTGGGGATCGATATCGTTCTGTTCGACGGCGAGGACTATGGCAAAGAGGGAGACAGGGACAGGTATCTCCTCGGTTCCAAGTACTTCGCCGAGCACGGGCACGGCAAGTATGTTCCAAGATTCGGAATCCTGCTTGACATGATTGGAGACCGGGAGCTTGAAATTCCCAAAGAGCAAAACTCCCTCCGCTTCGCCCCCGACATCGTTCAGCTTCTCTGGAACACTGCACGCGAACTCGGAGTCACGCAGTTTGTCGATGAGGTCGGCGACGAAGTTCTCGACGACCACTGGCCGCTGAATGCCGCGGGGATCAAGACAATTGACCTCATAGACTTCAACTACCCGGACCGAACGAATCGGTTCTGGCACACCCACCAGGACATCCCTGAGAATTGCAGCGCAGAAAGCCTCGAGGCCGTTGGCGCGGTTCTCACTCACGTTATCTACACGCAGACTCCCTGATCGATGCCGCAATTGTACGTCGAAGTTGAAATCCGGGCTGACTCACCTCTTGTTGAGGAGTTGGGCGGTGTCCTCTCTCAGCTGGGTTTCGAGGGGTGCTGGGAAGATGGTCCTACGCTGAAGTGCTACATCCGGGCGGACCGCTGGAACGCGAAAATGGCCGACGAGGTGAAATCGGTCACTCGCCTCATGCTCAAGACGAGCTCTTCTGCTCTCCCCGAAATCTCGACACGTATCATTGAGGACCAGAACTGGAATGCAGCATGGGAAGCGACGATCAGACCGATCCAGATTACCGATCGCATCGTCATTGCGCCGACGTGGCACACGTATCAGCCTGTCTCGGGACAGATCGTGATCACGATCGACCCAAAAATGTCGTTCGGGACGGGCTACCACGAGACCACACGACTGATGCTGAGGCTCCTCGAGCGCTTCGTGCGCCCTGGAATGCGCATCATCGACATCGGGACCGGCACAGGGGTTCTTGCGATTGCTGCCGTGAAGCTGGGCGCCGTCGCTGCTTGCGGCGTCGACACGGATGAGTGGTCGTACGAAAATGCTCTGGAAAACATCAGGCTCAATGGAGTCGAACGCGAGATCACCGTCAAACTTGGCGCTATGGAGGCCGTCCCCCAGGGGCAGTTCGATATTGTCGCCGCAAACATACAGCGGTCCATCATTGAGCCGATGCTCCCGGAGATGGTGGTTCGCCTTGCGGATGCCGGCGTGCTGCTTCTCTCAGGACTTCTCCCTGACGATCGGGAGCCAATGTTGAAGAGTCTGCATTCACTCCATCTCAACGCGACATTGGAACTGCAGGAAAACGAGTGGATTGCTCTGGCTGCACAAAGGAACTGATCACCTCCGCATGAATATTGCGACAATCGATATCGGCACAAACACAGTGCTCCTCCTCATCGCGCAGTTCGACGACCGCGGCTCAATCATGCCGCTGGTCTACGAGCAGCGCGTCCCCCGCCTCGGCAAAGGCGTTGACCAGAGCAAAACGATCAGGCATGAGTCAATCGATCGTGTGGTCGGGGTGCTTCGTGAGTACCGCCAGATCATCTCTCAATTTCATGTCGATGCAGTTGCAGTATGCGGCACGAGCGCAGTTCGCGAGGCCGCCAACCGGGAGAATTTCGCCAGCAGAATTAAACATGAAGTAGGATTCGATTTGGAGATACTGAGTGGAGATGACGAAGCCCTGTGGACATACCGGGGGGCTGTGAGCGGTCTTCCGGAGGTGTCACGCGCGACCGTCGTGGATATCGGAGGGGGAAGCACGGAGATAACCATCGGTGACAGGAAGCGCATCCACGAGAAGATCAGCCTCGATGTCGGCTCGGTGCGCCTGACTGAGCGGATGTTCCACCATGACCCGCCGACAGAGCTTGAGCTGGAGGCTGCCATTGAGACTGTTGAGAACGAAATCGAACACGCAGCGAAGTTTCATTTTGCCGACACTACGCTGATCGGAGTGGCGGGGACGGCGACAACGCTGGCGATACTTGCCCAGGGGCTCCGCAACTTCAATGTCGACGCCGTAACCAACTACTTGCTGAAACAGGAAAGAGTTGAGGAACTCTTCAGAATGTTGCGTTCTCTCCGTTCTTCAGCAATTCGGGAGCTTTCGACAGTTCTGGAGGGACGCCACGATGTCATCACTGCCGGATCACTCATTCTCAGGGAGGTTATGGCTCACTTCAAGTTCGGTAAGATGATTGTAAGCGAGCGTGGAGTCCGGTACGGGCTGGCGATACGGGAGTGGGAGAGGATGTCAACGGACACCAGGCAACCGACTATTGTCAATTGATGCGCGTCATCTGTCTGACTATCTCTTTCAAATTGTCTACAACATACCCAACGTCTTCTTCGGTATTGCTTCTGCCAAACGCAAAGCGGAGTGTTCCCTTCGCAGTCGCGGGATCTCGACCCATCGCGAGGAGAACGTGAGAAGGCTGTATGCTCCCAGAAGTGCACGCCGACCCGCTTGCCACCGCAATTCCCTTCAGATCCATATTCACCACAAGCATTTCTCCCTCAAGCTGAATCCTGCCGCTGTCGAATGAAATATTCAGGATGTGCGGCAGGCGTTTCACCGGATGGCCGTTGATGATGACCTCAGGGAACACCACACGTATCGCCTGTTCGAGCTGGTTGCGCAGAGAGTCGAGGCGACGAGATTCCTTTTCCATGTCGGCCACCGCAATTTCGACCGCCTTCGCAAAACCCGCTGCAAGAGCTACATTCTCGGTGCCGGGGCGCTTTCCCCGTTCCTGACCGCCACCATGCAGTAAAGGCTGAATCTCCGTCCCACGACGCACGTAGAGTGCGCCAATCCCCTTCGGACCATAAAGCTTGTGCGCAGTGATCGTCACAAGATCCGCGCCAAGGGTATTGACGTCCAACGGAATCTTCCCCAACGATTGCACCGCATCAGTGTGAACAACCGCCCCCACCTCATGGGCTGCAGCCGCGATTTCCGCAATTGGCGAGAGAGTCCCCACTTCGTTGTTTGCATGCATGACCGAGACCAGCGCAGTCCCGGAGTTCAGCGCCTCCCGGACCGCAGCCGCATCGACAGACCCGTACCCGTTGACATTGAGGGTTGATAGCGCAAATCCTTCTTCTTTCAACTGTTCGCAACACTCGAGCACCGCATGGTGCTCCGCCTTCGACGTGACAATGTGAGTCTTTCCACGCTTGCGGGCTGCGTGTGCGACTCCCGCAATCGCCAGGTTGTCTGACTCCGTCCCGCCGCTCATGAAAAAGATTTCTCCAGGGTCCGCCCCGATAGCCCCGGCAATGCTCGCACGGGCTCGCTCAAGGGCAGCCTTCGCCTGCTGGCCAAACCAGTGTGCCGAAGACGCGTTTCCGAACGTCCCGGAAAAATAGGGCGTCATCGCCTCCAGCGCTCTCGGGTCAAGGGGTGTTGTTGCGGTATGGTCGAGATACACACGTTTCATGGCAGATAATATACGCGCTTCGGGAGCGCAGAACAAGCCGAACCGGGTGACAAAACAAACAGGCGGCTCAAATTGCGAGCCGCCTGTCTGATGGTGGGTGGTGTACGAATTGTTACTTCACCATGAGCATCTTCTTCACGGAACTGAAGGAGCCCGCCTGCAGCCTGTAGAGGTACATGCCGCTGGACACCTTCGCACCGTCTTGGTCTTTCCCGTCCCAGGTGATGGAGAAGTTGCCCGTCGAGATTCTTGAATTGACGAGCGTCTTCACCAGCCTGCCGAGCATATCATACACTTCGAGCTTCACATTTTCGTCCTTCGGAAGCGAGAAGCTGATATTGGTCGTCGGGTTGAATGGGTTCGGGTAGTTCTGGTTCAGCGCAAATTCCTTCGGGACATCCATATTGGTCTTCTTCACGTCCAGAGGATAGAGGCCGAGGGCCTTCTGAAGGAGGGAGACCGCGTACTTCGTATTGTGGACGCCCATGCTCTTGTCGTTCGCTACGAAATAGTAGTCCCAGATCTTTCCGACAAGGGCCTGGCCGCCAGCAAGGATCGTTGCACTATCGGCCGCGTTATACATCCCGTCGAGGACCGCGCCGTCAGCGTTCTTGGGTAGTACCGCCGCCAGCTTCGTCAAGAGACCCTCAACTTCGGTCTGGACACCTTCAATATGGCCGTTCTGATCGTAATCGTAGGCCGCTCTGACGTCATTGTAGTCTGCGATTTCGCCGTGGCACGGCTGGCACACGGTCCAGGGTTTGAATCCGCCGGTCGTGTCTTCCATACCAAATTCATGGTTCGCAAGACCGCCACGATCCTGCATGTGGCAGGTAACGCAGGCGTTCTCAAGAATGGCGCCATGTGTTGAAACACCTGAGAAGATATTGTCTCCAAACTGGTACCCGTTCGTGCCGTAGTACATGTCGGCCTGCGGGTTTCCGTGGGGACCATAATGGGCAGCAGCAAAACCGTAGTACTTCGAAGCACTGCTCGTCACCTTTGCAGCCACAGAGTAGCGCGACTGGTGGCAGTTCACGCAGATAAGACCCACCCCACCCATCGTCGGCTGGTAGCCGTTTTTGAGTGAATCGACCGACACGGTGCGAAGCTGCTTCGGATTTGTTGCATCGTGGGGATCATGGCATGCCTGGCAGCTGATCTTGACGTTGCCGTCAACATTAGCATCCCAGCCTGGAGCTGATTTGCTACCGGTCCACTTTGCGAAAGCGCTACCGCTGTGACACGGGAAGCAGCTGGTCCGCTTTGTGTCAGCACCGGATTCCAGTATGCCGTGTGCGGACTTTGCCCACCTGGCACCGATGTTGTGCTTACTCGAAGCATTATGGCACTGGTTGCAAACGCCGGCGTCCCAGGTCATTGCCTTGCTGTAATGCTTGTCCCCGAACGAAAACGACTGGTGGTCGGCCAGTGGTCCATGGCAGGTTTCGCAGCCAATGGTGGCAACTGGAACTACGGACGACCACTTGGGGTTGGTCACGAAATCATGGTAGATGCTCGTGTCGCTGATGTCATAGTCGCCATCTGGCCGGAGCGTTGCGGCGGGCATCTTGACCCAGGTTGTGTCCCATCCGGTCGCTGTCGTGGCATACCCGAAGTTGCCGTTGTCTGACGTGACATTGTAGCCGGTCGTGTGGCACTTCGCGCAACTCGGTTTGTATACCCCGTGTCCTGTCGCCGGGTCAACTTCCAGCTCTCCTCGAATTCCCTCGGTGTAGATCTTCGCATGCGCGGTTCCAGCCCATTTCGCCTTCATCGCTACTGCATTGAAAAGTCCGCCGTGGCAAAGGCACGAGGTGCCAATGTCATCCGGGACACCAATGTAGGTGCTCACGAAAATCGTGTCATGCACCGTGAGGCCTCCGGCGCTGAGGTGGACATAGAAGTATCCGGTAACGTCCGCAGTGAAGCTCGTCCCCTTCTTGTCCGTGCTGTCCAAGGTAGCGGTTGAACCGCTTGGGACTGTCAATGACCACGAGAATGAACTGACTACATTTGACCCTGATCCGGCGGTATCTGCAACGAAGAAGGCTTTTTCCTTCTTCCCGATCACGCTCAGACCGCTCACCGGTACAACCTTGGCCACCCTGTCGATAGCCACAACCTGCGCCGCGGCTTCGAACGTTGTCGCTACGAGCAGGCTGACGAGAAGCAAGGCGACACAAATCGACGCGAATCGCTTCATCTATGTATCCTTTCGTTCTTGATTTTGTAGTATACTTGGAAGAGCAACCTCACGGAATGAGTCCGGAAGATGTCTCTTCCTGTGCTGATGTTGTGTACTGAGATTCTATGATGTCCCAAACGGGACCTCGTAAAGAACTGAGTACTTCAGACCTGCCGGAAAACTCGGGGTGCCACGGAAAAACTGCGGTCACCTGGGGAGATAACGCTGCTTGAGGACGCAATCAGTGTGCCAAGGAATGTAGACCTGTCGGGCGGGCAAGAGACAGAAACTGCCAAAATCCTATCTAGATTCCCAAAAGCGGAGTGGCCTTAGTGACTGGCCAATAGTTCCGTAGAGGACTGTAAAGAAATTCAACACTTCGATTCCTCATTCTGAGAAGAATGGCGCAGATTTGAGAAACCAGTCGTTGCCTAGGGCTCCTCTACCCCGCGGCGGCGGCGCTGTGCCTCCCGGAAGGCATCGCGGAGCTCACGCTCAAATCGTCGTTCGAACAGAAGGAACTTCCCCTGCTGTTCCACGCTCAGTATGTCGGGAAGGCTCTCGAAGAATTTCTTTCGCTCGGCGATGACTTTCCCGTCAATGGCAGCAACTTCCCCAAACACTGAAGTGAGTTCAGATGCATCCGCCCTGTTGCGCAACAGCCGTTCGATCTTGTCGAGGGCATCCTCTTTTTGCTTCATCAGGTCCCTGTGGCCGGCTTCGTGCTCTTTGAGGCGTGCGAAAAACCTGACAGATTGTTCTTCCTTGAGATCAAGCATCTCGATGAGCCGCACTTTCTTCAGTTGTTCCACCCTCTCCCAGCCACGCCCTGGCTGTCCGGGCCGCTCGGGCTGTGACAATGCTACCATTCCACACATCAGTGATACAAGTACCACAAAGAGCATTCGTTGCATGATCATCCCTCTGACTCTGTCTGTGAATTACCAATCCGCCAAATGATTTGGCTCATCCATCATAGCTCACTTCATGACCGCGTCCGTGTCGTCCTCTACCTCACGATATGGTTGTGACTC
>Ga0153915_10006887_pt1 | contig 10688 bp, 10 predicted proteins | sample Opewatmetagenome_2_FD_107003 | JGI IMG/M metagenome (GOLD analysis project Ga0153915, IMG submission 107003) | Freshwater wetland microbial communities from Ohio, USA - Open water 3 Core 3 Depth 3 metaG | ecosystem: Environmental > Aquatic > Freshwater > Wetlands | place: USA: Ohio, Lake Erie...
CTGACTGGCTGACAACGCCACATTGCATGCAGAGCACTGGAGGTATCAGCTTGACGCTCGTCCGAATCCTGAAGAAGGCACTGCTGTCGGCGCGCAGAGCCGTCGTCGACGATATATCTGCCAGGTCGGAAGACACCGGGACAATGAATCCTTTTGGTGACAAGACACTCATGGCAGACAGAACGTCTGAAGATGAGATTGTTAGAGTACTGAATGAATCTGGCATATCGTTCATGATCGTGACTGAGGAAAGCGGCTTGATTAACTCAGGCAGACAACCAGAATACCTCGCGATTGTTGATCCTATTGACGGTTCTGCCAATTTTGAGCGGGGCATACCATTGTGCTCGGGTGGTATCTCCATACTGCCTTTTTCCGAGAGAATGACAACGGACGACATCGAGATCAGCGTGATCCAGTCATATTTCACGAACGAGACCTATGTGGCGCAAAAAGGAATGGGTTTCCGGAGAAACGGCGAGCTTGCCAGGGTGTCGATTCCAAAGCCACTTGCACAGGCAGTTATCTCCTACGACACAAAGGCTCGATGGCACGATGACTTTGCATCGGGCTCGCTGAACGTGATAGCTTCCGCGAAGGATATGCGAAGGAGCGGCAGCAACCTGCTTGATCTCTGTTGGACCGCATCTGGCGCCTTGGACGCAATGGTTGACCTCCGGAGAGTACTGCCCATAGTGCATGTTTCTGGAACCCACATGGTGGTAGAGGGTCGAGGCTTTGTTGTCGACATGCTTGGCAACAGGCTCAGACTCCCGATAGAGCTGCAGCAGAGAATGGCCTTCGTCGCCGCTTCATCTTGGGACTTGGCACTGGAGATCATACGGCTTTTCTTCAAGCGCGACCCTCCTCGTGTGTGAGGCTGTTTTCTAGCATATCGAGGTTGTCATGGACCACGAGGGCAAGACAAGGCCAAGAGCATCGAGAAGGCTGATTACTGAAGATCCGATTCAAGTATAGTATGCAGACGATCCGTGGCCACATGTCAGCTCTCCAAGTCGGAGGCGTCAGTATCGTCCTCGCCTTCCTCTTCTAAGGGAGCCTCTGCTCTGCTGGCATCTTCTGCTTCTTCAGTGACGGTTTCAGCTTCGATTTCTGGTTCCTCTTCTTCGATTACTTCTTCTTTGGGAATTGTTTCCGTGGCAGACGGGGTCGTTTCTGAAGTTGGGATCATCTTTGAAGCGTATACGTAACCCAAAACCAGGCTCACAGCCGCAAGGAACAGAATCAGGAGAACAGCACTACTGGTCCCAAACCATGCTACTGGGTTGATGGTAAGGCTCGAAAAGGGTACGTCAAATACAAAGTGCTGAATCCACATTGGCAGAGCAAAAACAAGCGGCAGACACACGATGATCAGGAGGATGATAGATCTCACAACCTCGCCGATGTGGGTTAGGACCTTTTGGAATGTGCTGTCAACCACTCTTCTTGCTACTGACATGTTCGGCTTCCGGTGCTGCTCGTCTGGATGGGCCTTTAAAACTTGCTGATGATTTCGAGTGTAGCGGCAGACCTCAAACAAGTGACGGATTCGGCGACGAAGCTGCAAGCGTACTCGTGCCGCACTTTCTCTCATGAGAATAGGTGAGTGGGGACCTTCGAGAAAGGAGGAGATTTCCCAGAGCATACTCGTGTTCGCTTAGGAGGAGAGAATCGTGAGTGGAACACAGGTCCCCAGACAGCTAATAGTATCGGATATTTCATAGATAAGTGTAATCTGTATTTACTCATGGGCTGACTGACAGTGCTCACCGATGCGAACGATAATGCAGCAGATGTGCGGGCCTCTCGATAGAGGACTTGAGGACAGTAAAGGCACGGGAGCGAAAGAACGCGGCTGGAAGGAGGAAGTGAAGAGCGAGATCGTTTGACAAACAAACCCACTCCCGTGCCTTTCTTCTGCGAAAAGTATTTGTCGCAAAGGATTTTTAACATTATGATTAAGGCGAAGACCTATCCAAACTCGCTGCGAAACTCGCAATATACAAGCATAAGAATTGCGAATATATCACAAAGCCTATATTCCTGTTCCAGTTTCTGCATATAGTCCGGTCGAGGAGGCGCCAATCAAGCGTTTCTCGTCCTGCTGCGACGAGCTCTCCCCACAGAAATTGCACACATCTTCCCCCTCAAGCAACCACGAAGCGAACCTGCTACTTTTCTGGCGCCTCCTCACGGACATCGATCGATTGTCTGAAGAATCAGGGTCGCTTTTCTCGCAATGTCTTTAAGTCTGTGGGCTGACACTAGCCAGCCCCAGAGAGGTTAAGGTGTAACGACTTGAGGTACGCACTAGGGATTCTCTATGGTGCTCTTTTGCCTGGAATCATTTTCATGGTAAGTGCTTTCATCAAACTGATGGGAGTGGGTGAAACCGACCCCGCTGCCTTGGCGGCGATTTGGGACATCTTCATAATCTGGGTTCTCGTGTCTGTGATCATCTTGATAGCTCCTCTGTTGGTCCTATACATCGCACGTCGGAGTATCCTCAAAGAAGCCGCCTTCTTCGAGATTGGCGGACTAGCTCTGTTCACACCATTCTGGTTTGCGCTGGCCACAGAACTGTCTGGCGAACCTTGGCTTCAAGTCTTGCTGTCCGGAGTCGAAGGGCTGCCGTTCTTTGGACCGGGGGGTACCATTATCAGTGGCCGAATTGACTCTATGTTGCTGATTCCCACATTCATCGTACTTCCTTTGCTCGGGGTTTTTGTCCTGCGGCCGTCCTTCATAAGAAGGAAGACGTCTGCAGTGGAACCTGCTAAACCTGCACCCATCGAGCGGAAGGCCGATACTGAGGGGGAATCGATCGAGGCTGAGATGCCAGGTGTTACCGCACCGGTGGCTGATGAAAAGAGTGTGACGAAGCTAAGGAATCTGCTGACAGAGATTGGTGCGCCTGACACAATCATAAAGGCGATTATGGATGCAGGTATTGCCACTGTGGAGGACCTCGTCGGAACCGGACCAGATCAGCTGTCTACGATTCTGGGTGTTGACAAGAAGACCGCCGACGCCCTTCTTATGGCTGCGCAGAAGCGAGTGTGGTTCGGCGGCATCTAAGCACCGCGTCCTTAGACTCATTTTGCGACAGATCCAAGTTTGCTCAGAGCATCAAGAGCGATGCACGTGAGTTCATCTATCCGAGGTTTTTCTATGATTCTGGACTCTTTGTCTATCGATTCACCAACAATAACACAGATGGAACCCACCCTGACGCCTCTGAGCTGCCCTATGATGAACAGTGCGGCAGACTCCATCTCTGTGGCTATCACGTTTGCTCGGCGTAGCGTATTCCAGCGGTCTTTCATCCGATTCGGGTCAGCAACAAGCCCCGGGTACTCACTGTAAAATGCATCCTTGGTATGACCGATACCGGTTCGATATCTTGCCCCTCTTCTTCCTGCCGATTCGCTAAGCGCCATCACTAGCCCGGGATCGGCCACTGCCGGGAACTCAATAGGGACATATTGTCTGGACGTGCCGTCGTCTCTTACGACCCCGGTGAATATCACGAGATCGCCAGCGTTCAATGACGGATCGATTGCACCAGCAGTCCCTACTCGTACGAATGTGTTGCAGCCAACTCTGACGAGCTCTTCAAGAGCGATCGCCGCAGAAGGGCATCCTATGCCTGTCGAACAGACGCCCACCGGTGCTCCTTCGTACTCTCCTCTGAAGCTCCAGTACTCTCTCTTGTGTGCGACTTCCACTGGCTTCTTGAAGAACCTCTCTGCAATCAGCCGTGCTCTATCAGGGTCTCCCGGTAGTAGCACGGAAGGCGGCATCTCTCCAGGCGCAATCGATATGTGATATTCTCTCTCTTGGGCCATCAGGTCACCAACCCTTGTCGGCGTCACGGGGTCCGATAAAAAGGATTTCGCAGCATGCCGACCAAGGCAATCGGAAGGATGCATCCCATCAATCTAGCCAAGCTGAGGCGATTCCGCCCCACTAGCACATGCTTCCACTCCGACACCCTTAAAAGATTCAGACCAGGGTCGGGGCAGAGTGACGACTATGAGCACCGATCTGACAGACCTTCAGCAGAGAGTTCTCGCCCTTGTTAGCAAGGACAGTCATAGGCCATCTGCGATAACGAGAGTGCTCGTTTCCCGTCGATTCCCATGTGATCAGAATCAAGTGAACCAGGCTTTGCTGGAGCTCGAGAAGAAAGGCCTTGTGGAGAGGTTCACAGCAAAGACTTGGGTGGCCACTTCAAAAGGTCAGTCGGAAGTACAGGGAACATAACTCAGCTTCGTGCCGCAGTCGGATTTGAGATCGGTTCTAACGTCTGCAGCTCAATCAGACTCGTGCTATTCATTAGCTTGTTTGTTCCAAGATGTTGACACAGCTTCTGCCGCTCAGTTTTTCAACAGGTGACCAGTCTAGAGGAACGCTCAGTCAGCGATGCCTCTTGGCGAAGCCAGTTGTATGTTACTGCCTACAGGCGTCAACCCTCTGCCACTCATCAGAGAACCTTGACCAGTGAATCGACTACGTTGTATGTACTCTCTGGTCTAGAATCAGAGAAAGCCCGTGTTCTGATTGTATTGGATGTGACAATCCTCCCCTTGCTTCTTTCCACCAGGTTCTCAAGCAGCTGTTCACCCTTCTCAAGAAGCGGCATTACGTGAACGACCGCAAGACCAACATCTGATGCCCCTTGGGCATGGATCTTCTCGGCAGCCTTGAGCAGAGTATTTCCGCTCTTTGTCAAGTCATCAAGGACTATGACGTTCTTGCCCTTTACTCCAACTTCCCCCTCAAGCTCCACAGTGTAGGAGTCACGACGGTGTTTCCCGAATCCCTCGACAGCGAATCGCTCTTGGCCGCCCTCGTCAGGCGTTATGACAGTATAGTCATGAAAGCCGAACCTAGCTGCTGCGAACTTCACGAGGTCGTGTGTGATGTCTATCTCTTGATAGAGGCCTTTCCCTCCAAGGGTCTTGACCCACTCCAAGCTGTCTGGCGCATGAGGGTTTACCACCCAAACCTTGTTGCAGGCACCCGCTATCAGATTCGCGGCCCATCTGCAGGAAACTGCTTCCCCTGTCTTGAATGCCTTGTCCTGCAGAGCAAATGGCTGGAACGTCAGTACGACTTCCACATGTGATGGCGGAGGAATGGACTTCGTCCTGTATTCCTTATGGGCCATTTCCTCCACTTCCACAGGGTGAGTCAGACTGTCGAGCATCAGCAGGAGCTCAACTAGGCGGTCGGAGGTTGTGAACACCTCTTTCTCGACAGGACTTGAACCTGTGCAGCTCTGGATAACCACGACTCTCCGGTCCGAGATCTGGACCACATCCGGTATTCGCGCGTATATGTCTGCATTTGGGAACATATGGCGTCCATCGTAGTTCATTCCACAGCCGAACACACGATATCCGAGCTTCTCGAATCTCGCTCTCAGATGGTCAGCACCGCTGGCAAGAACTACGTCATACTTCTTCATGCTGACTAACTCGCGCGACATCCCCCTTTATGAGAGTTGTCCCACAAGTGAGTCTGTCCGTCAGCCGGATAGGAAGGTCTACTGAGGTTCTCGATGAATATACTCTTCCCATTCGACAACCTAAAATGACTCCTGTCACAAGAGTACGTGCCGCCGCAGGTACGTGTGTCCATTGAGTCTTACAGCTCGTGACTTGCTCCGAAAGCTCGCGGATGACTCAGGTCTAGAGTACAAGCAATTGGCTCTGCGAGTGAATAGAGAGATGAGCAAAGGAGAGAGCTTTGTCCGCTCTGTGAATTCGATAGCACGGGAAATCGGTCTAGACCCTGACGGGTACAAGCTGAATCCCGAGTCGATAGCAGACGAGGCCTTGGGCATCCTGCAGAGAGACTACTCACGTACCCTCATGATGTCTGCCGTCCTTGCGCGCATGATGGAGTCGAAGGGCAAAGATGCTTTGCCACCTCCGGCCTTCTTCGCCTTTCTCGAACTTCTGTCAGCGATTCCCGATGCACCTCGCCGAATCTCAGATGGAGTATCGATGGAAGTGGATGAGAACACAACCAGGATAATAGAGCTGCTGACAACTCTAGTGTCTCTCATATGCGAATGGTCCAAGGATGGAATTCACGGCGTGGCACGAAACTGCCCTGAGTCATTGATTCCGATGGCCCGCTCTGTCTTCCGCAAGACCAAACTGTATCAAGGAGGGCTTTGGACGTGCATTTCGTGCGGCAGAATAGTCGGGCTGGGCGAAACAAGGGCATTGGTGTGTTCACAGTGTGACACGAGAATGGCCCACACCTTTCCCGGGGTGGGTTTGCCTTCGTCAAAGGAAAGAGAACGTGTGGGCTATGGTCGGGCCGAAGATGGGAAGCCTCTCGAATAAGACTCCGGTCCTCGCGAAGAGCTTACTCAATCGAGTGTTGGGCACTGAGCCTATTGTGTTGGAAGCCTCAAGTCGAGTCCTTTTGAGAGCAGCAGCCTAGCGTTGTCATAATCCCCCTGAGTCACGGCTATCTCATCTACTTGGAGAATCACTTCTGTTTCCGGCTCCTCTTCCAGGAATATGACAACCGGATCAATGCCTGCAACATCTCCCACGCTGACCAACGGTCCAGTCAGTCCATCATAGAAGTTGGGCCTCCCTGCTGGAACCCCCATACGTTTCAACAGTTTCTCTCCCTTCTTAGAAATCGTCATCCCACAAGTGGGGCCGTCATGAGTCATGAAGGCGATTGTGTGATTAATCGGCACGCAGCCACGCAGGTAGAACAGCATATCAGCGAGCCACTCATAGTCCTTGATCACAACGTCGCCGAAGACCAACATTACATCATCGGAAACCATTCCATGAACAGGGACGACTGGTGGTCTGATGTCGGCCGGGTAGCGGTTCCACGTTGTAAACTGTGGGGAGTTGAACACCAAAACGGTTTCGAAATGGATTTCTTCATACAGGCGTCTACATAGGACTTGACCTATGGCATTGAGTCCGAGGATAACAGTCAGAGGATCCTCAATCTTCCTCTTCTTGTATACCTCGAGAATCGGGGATATCCACTCCTGCTCGAACACCAGCATGATATCGAAACCTACGTTTCCTCTATCTCAAGTTGCTAATGACTGTTCCCATTGTCATCGATTCGTCAGCCCTACCGGCTGACATCCATTGCATGCAACGAGTCGAGCGATTCTGACTTTGCGCACTTTAGAATCGCTCAAGGCATCCTAACCCTGTGCTTCTCAGACCTCGAAAGGAGAGGGAGAGGCAATGTTCGGGAAAACCAGAATCCGCGTGGCTCGTTGAAGGATTCTTGCCGTTTCTGATAGTGCTGACGAAGATACATGATTGTCAGCAGCTCTCCCAGTGGCTCACAAGTAGATTCGAACTGAAAACGAGAACACGCTCGGCGTGCTGAAGAGAATAATGTGGAGGACGCCGGTTTTCCTCGCGACTTGGGCGCACCTTGGAGGCGGCTGTCGCAGGGAATTCGAGCGTCCTCGAGGCACTCACAGTTCTAAGGTCCATCTGATTGCTCGGCAGCTCAATGATGAGTAAGAGCTTCTTCTACAACGCTGAGTGAAACCTTAGGACTGGCTGACTCCATCTCTCTCAACTGCTTGCGAGCCTTGTCTGTGATCTCGAATCGCGGGCCACCAGCCAACGACCACTCCCTAGACTCGACTCGTCGAGCGAGCCCTGCCTTCTCGAGAGCTTCGAGAATCGGCAGTGGCTCAGCAATGTTTGTGTGCAGCGAGATGAAGCCCAGCGGGCAGGAACCCTTGGCCATATCCAGCGCTTGAAGCACAACGATCATTTTCTTTTCCATTCTTTCACCTCATTGGTTTCTTGTTCAAAGACTCCCCTTGTTCATGCGTCGCTCGGTTGCCTTCAGGACCCTCTCCTTGGCAATCATCATTGCGACAGCCCTCGGAAGCATCACAACATCACCACTGATCGAGCTGCTCAGGACTGTCTTCGTGTTCTCCCTGATTCTGGCATCGATCATTGCGAATGCTTCGTCTATACTCTTCCCCAGATACTCAGCATAGGAGCCTATGACGCCCCCAGAGTTGGCCAGCATGTCTGGCAGAATCAGGATACCCCTCTTGAAGAGTATCTCTTCGCCTGCTGGCGTGGTGGGATTGTTTGCACCTTCTACTATGAGACCTGCCTTGATCCTGGACGCGTTCCGTTCCGTGATGACATTTCCGACCGCTGCTGGAATCAACACATCACATTCGACTTCGAGAACGTCGTCTCTGCCAAGCTCCTTGGCTCCCTTGAGGTGCTTGCAGGAGTGCGCTTCATCAGTTGCATAGGCATGTTTCATTGCTTGATCAATGTCAATGCCCTTTGGGTTGTAGGCACCTCCCCAATAGTCTCCGATGGCTACAATCTTCGCACCCTTGCGGGCAAGGTACTTGGCCACTTCTGACCCGACATTGCCGAATCCATGGACTGCCACGGTTAGACCTTCAGGTGTGTCCTTGATAGGCACAAATTCGGACAGCATGCTGAGCGTTGTTTCTATGGTAACTCCGAGTCCGAATCCAGTCGTCCCCAGCTCGTGGGGTATTCCTCCTAATCTCTCCGGTTTTCCCGTGGCGGCTTTTCTGTCGCCAATGACTTCAACGAATGCTGCTATTTCTTCCTCCCCGACATTCATGTCCGGCGCGGAAACCCATTCGTTTGGTACATGAGCCGAAACCGCTTTCGCGAATGCTCTGACGTATGATTGCTTGTCGATCGAATAGGGATCTGCACTTATTCCTCCCTTCGCTCCCCCGAAAGGCAGATTGGCAAGTGCACACTTCCACGTCATGGTTCTGGCCAGGCCAAACACCTCAAGCGGGGTGAGGCCTGCTCTGATTCTGAATCCACCTTTACCGGGACCTAGAGCAGTGTTATCTATGATGAGGATTCCTTCCATGCCGAGTTGCGGATCATAGACACGAAGGACTTTCTCCGGGCCCCACTTGTCACTGAAAGCAGCAATGTTAACATCCTCAAGCAAGCGCTCGAGCATAGCCAGCTGCTGCGATTGGACTTGTGTCGATGCATCTTTCAATGTTGCCATGTTTTCTAGCTCCTATGGGCAGTCTGCAAGAGCTTGTGATTTTTCGGGCAAATGGAATACACTTAAGCCCGGCGGACCCACAGGTGATGCGTGGTGTCAGGAAGTGTACAATTGGCCCATAGAGAGTGCACTTGCGTACCATTCTTCTAGGTTCTATGTGTAAATAATATCACCCTGCAGTGTTGCTGGTCTTCTGACATTTCTGGCATTGCATCTACGAGAAAGTATTAATTATGTCACTGAGGGATCCGTCGCGTGCCAGATCTTCTAGCTGACAAGAACAACCTAGTAATACTAGAGGAGTTGCTATCCGGGGATGCCGTAAGTGTAAACCTTAGCGAACTCTCTCGCGAACTGGGACATCACAGGCACACGATTATGGGCAGAGTCAAGGCCATAATTGACAATCGGATTCTAGATACTCCGTACGTTCCATTCGTCGGATTGGGCAAAGTCTATCCGCTGTTCGTGATTCTCTATCTCGAGGCTCCAGATGACGTCCGGTTCGAGAAGTGGATAAGAGAAGACCCATACATATTTGCAGCCTTCCGAACCAGACAGTCAGATTTCAACACCCTGCTCTTCGTATACCATGAGAGCCTGACAAGCTATCTCCGCTGGAGGGAATCACTTCCGTCAGTCATGAAGACAGAGTACAATATCCCTGAGGAACTTACATCATTTCTTTCGAGTTCATTCTACCACTCAAACGAGCTGACAATCAAGCACGAACCGTCATCTGGATTAGCTCTAATGGTTGAAAAGGCTCGAATGAATGATACTAACAATAACGGCGGGTTCATGCTCAATGATTTAGACTTCAAGATACTGAATAGCCTGTGTTCGGGAGTTGGTCTCAAGATCAATGAGGCTCATCTATGCAAGAAAACCGGCCTGCATCGAAAGACGGTTGAAAAGAGGATTGCCTCGCTGATGGACGAAGGGTACATCGCTCGCCCAGTTTGCAGTTTCCCGAGTTACTTCGTTCCTCCTGATTGCATGCTGACCCTCTCATTGGTCGAAGTGAAGAAACAATCGGAGAAGATCATACGCGATATTATGGCCGACCCGCATGTTCCTGTTGCTTTCAGGACAGTGCAGGGCCGGTATAATCTCCTTCTACTTGGCAATCACTACAGTATTGGCGACTATCTGAGTTGGGACGATGGCTACAGAGAAAGATTCCCTGGCGCCCTCGGAGGTGCCAACGTTACATATCTCACACCTCGCATGACTATCCTCTTCAGTCACAAGATAGTCGCTTTGATGTTCATTCGCAAGAGAATGGAGATATATAAGGGTAGGAAGCTTAGGGAGCTGCTAAAACCGGCTCGCTAGATATACAGCAAGCCCGCTGTCTGTGAGGGGCGGGTTCCGGTTCTACCTGTTGGCAAGGCAGTAAGGGGAGCTGAGTTGAGTGATGTTGCAATGAAACCAAAATGAGCCACAGACTGTTCTGAATTCGTTGTGTTCCCGTTCCGTATTACTGTGGCAATTCAGTACACAAGGTCTTGTCAGAGACGACACATTGCGACCCTTGTCTGTCATATTATGGCATAACTTCACAAAAAGTGTGGCTCAGTCTATCCACAGTTGTCAGATGACCGTCAGTGTTTAATAGGCGGAGC
>Ga0153915_10006888_pt1 | contig 10688 bp, 9 predicted proteins | sample Opewatmetagenome_2_FD_107003 | JGI IMG/M metagenome (GOLD analysis project Ga0153915, IMG submission 107003) | Freshwater wetland microbial communities from Ohio, USA - Open water 3 Core 3 Depth 3 metaG | ecosystem: Environmental > Aquatic > Freshwater > Wetlands | place: USA: Ohio, Lake Erie...
ATTAATTGCGCGGATGCAATGGATTCGGAGGTTCCCAAATTCATGGCGTCAATGCGTGTATCTGATGCAAGAAGAAAAGTGGTACGGGAGGAGAGAAACGACTTTCTGGTGATAAAAGATGATGGAACCTATTTTGGTGTGTGCCGCTCGCCTGATGTTCTTAATCCGCCAAGAATGCAGGTCGTTCTTGTTGATCATAACGAAGCCGCTCAGTCAATACGGGCTCTTGATGAGGCTGATCTTGTTGAGGTTATTGATCATCACCGGATTGGTGCGCAATCGACAAAAACTGCTGTCCCGTTCAATATCGATTGTGTCGGAAGTACATCGACGCTGATATGTGAGCGTGTTATTGCATCCGGGCTGGTTCCGCCACCTCAGATTGTTGTTCTGCTTCTTGCAGGTGTGATTTCCGATACTCTCATATTGTCATCACCAACAACGACAAATAGAGATCGTATTGTGGTTGAACGATGCATGAAGCTTGTAGAAAACAGTGAGTTTTTTCCGTATGAAAATTATAAACTCTTTGGAGAAGCTCTCTTTTCTTCCAGTTCGAGTCTGTCTGTTCTTTCAGTTGATAAGATTATCAATAGTGATCTTAAACAATATGAGAATGGGCATATTCGATTTGGTCTTGCACAGGTTGAGGTGGGGAATCTTGTTGAACTTGGCAGCCGGCTGGATGATATATCCAGAGGTATGGAACGATTGTGTGAATCGAAGGGGTTTGAGTTTTCGGTATTGATGGTTACTGATGTTGTTCGTTCGACAAGCAGGCTGGTTCTTGCAGGAAATAAGGGGCTTCTAAAAGATCTTCCCTATGTGCAATTGTCAGATGAAACAATTGAAGCCACCGGTATTGTAAGCCGCAAAAAACAGCTTTTACCTGCGATACTTGGACTTATAGAGAAAAATTAGAAGAATTGCGGTCCCGTTGATTCTGGACAATTGATATTGATAATACTTACCATTGTGTAAAAACACTGTCTTTTCGGGTGATGTATTTTCAGACGTTCACAATGAAAGCTTGTTTATTATGTGATACGTGGGGCTTTACCGGCAGGAAGTGCAGATCTTTTCGCAACACGAATATCCCGTTCTGTTTTGCTGAGACGGCATCCACAGTAGTCCTGTCTGTAAAGGCCAAGAGACTCGCTTAGAATTGCACTTTTCTTAAATCCGTCATTTTTCTTAAGATCAGTTTCGAGAAAGTTAACAGAATGCAGTAACGCTGACTGGTCTCCGGTTTCTTTGAGCATTCGTATATTTTTATGCGGGCTGACACTCATAACTGTTGCAAATTGACTGATATTTACATCTTTACAAAATAACGCAGTTCTTCCGAGGCGTAGCAGAAAGCAGGCCCTGCACCGTTCGCCGCCTTCTGGTGTTGAAACATGCGGTAATACCGCGTTTTCCCATGATTGCGGATCATAGTTGTCTGCTACGATGGGGAGATTATAATGTTTCGCGACTTTCTTTGCTTCGTCAAGACGCAGCGAATACTCCTCAACAGGCGCAATATTTGGATTACAGAAAAAACAGGTGATATCATACTGTTCTTTAAGCATGGTGATGCCCCAGGCTTGATCTGGTGCACAGCAGATATGCAGAACAAGCGGCTTTTTCATCTCAGCGCTCCGTAATCGTTTCCATGATAGATGATGTTTTGCGTTTGTTAATAATATACAGGACAAGAAAATATGTCGCAATGCCCAATGTGTAAATGCCTGCAAGAATGGTAGCACCCGTAACACCAAACAGGAGACCAACAGGTATAAGCGTCAGAGGGAGAATTATACTTGCAGCAAGAATGATAAATTTTACCACGAAATATTTGAAAATGAATTTGCGGTATTCAGATGGGCGATCTGACCAGAAACGCAGGAATCGTACACCTTCCTGAAGCCAGTGTTTTCTGAGTTTGCTGTGGCGTGCAAACTCATCCATCACCTCGTTCCAGCCTTTTTTTTCAACGTAATTACGAAGGAATGAAAGCGCATACGCGGTGTGATCACGTTCTAATAAAATGTCAACCATTGGCGGAATCAGTTCTTTTTCACCGGGCATGTTCTTATATGCTTTGTGAAGGTAGTTGAATGCCTTTGTGTTAAACCCTTTTTCGCGGTAATAGTCTGCAAGGAACCAGTAGTCTTCAACACAATACGGGTCTTCAAGCTCAATTACTTTCAGCACCCAGGTTTCCATCTCCAGATCTTTTCCGACTTTTCTAAGGTGATGGTAGTAATCGCGCATAATTTCAATATTGTCGTTGTCAAGAGATATTGCTTTACTGAATGATTCTTCGGCTTTTTCATGATTACCATTTTCGGAATATGCAATACCTTTTACTCTGAATGCTTCCGGATCAATCGGTGCAATATCATGTGCTTTATCGGCACATAATATTGCTTTTTCGTAATCGTTATTGTTAAGATGCACATACGCTTGATCAACATATCCGACAGGGGAATTGGGATAGTGCTGAACAATTTCATGTGCAACAAATGATGCCTGTTCAAGTTGACTTGCCTGCGAATAACAAAAAACAAGACGCGACATCATGCGGATATTGTTTGGTGAATCCTTGAGTGCATCTTTGTAAATAGTAATTGCTTTTTCAAATTCATTGGTAAAAATATAGTGATCAGCGAGCAGATCCCGTACTTCATCATAGGATGGGTTTAACTGGAGCGCTGCAATAAAGCATTTTTCTGCATTGACATAATCACCAATGCGTTCGAATGCAATACCTCCATTACGAAGTGCTTCGGCATTCAATTCTCCAAGAGATCTGCATTTCTCAAAACAGGCAATAGCTTCAGTGTAATTGTTAATTTCTGTGTAGTACCAGATCAGTGATGCAAGCACCAGATCGTTCCCAGGATGATACTTGTCAGCGCGCAAAAGGTATTTCCCGCCTTTACGCACCTGATTCATCATTGAGTATGCGTAAAACAGACCCAGAAGACAATCTGCATTTGTCTTGTCAAGTTTCAGTCCCTGATGAAGATAGGGAATTGCTTTTTCGGGCTCGTTTTTCTCTGAGTAGATCCGTGAATAAAGAAACGGGATTTCCCAGTCATCAGTAAACATGTCGGCATATTGATCAAGGAGTTCCTTTGCCTCATCGTAAAGGCCAAGATCTATGAGCTCCTGTACTTTTTCAAGCAGATCCGGAACGTCGTACCACTCTTCCATAATGAATACTACTCTTTACTATTTTGTGGAGGTGTGATAATATGTGCCGGAAGCTTTTTACGCAGAACTGAATCTGTCAACCAGATCAGTAGAAAACCGGCGCAGAATGAGCTGACAATAGAAAAAACTGCAAGTGGTGATTCTATTTTGTCAGGTGCATTGGCATACCAGAGTAATAACACTGCACATGCACATAATACAGGTATTCCAAATGCAAATCCTAACACAACAATATCGTTAATAGAATAATAGTTGAATGCTATTACTGAATTTATTTCATAGTCAGCGGCTTCCGGTGTATAAATTGTCACTGTGGTATTGTTTTCAATACCTGAACACGCTCCGCATCCACTGTCGCAACCTTTTGATCCACCGGCGCATTGTTTCTGTTCTGCAGTATTTTCAATGATTGCAATGGAAAGCAGGTTGCCTTTTTTGCTCTTGATTCTGCCCTGTATATTTTCATTTTTTCTGATAATTGACATAACAGCACTTTCATTGACAATAGAACAGGATCGTATGAAAAACAGATTTTCGCCCGTATGCTAAAAAATGTCGCCTTTTTTTACCGCTACGATTGAACCCTGATAGAAGTATCTTCGGTCAATTGACGTACTGATATTGCATAAAATTTCATAACCGATAGTATTACCAAGTACCGCAATATCATCAGGCGTTATTTCATGCGCACCATCAACGCCAATTGCAACAGCTTCATCACCAACGCTCATCAGTGGTTCCGGACCTGCATCAACCATAATATAATCCATTGTTACATTTCCTGCGATGGTGTATTTTCTGCCGTTTATCAGAATTGTACCCCGGTTGCTTAAAAAGCGGGGGAGGCCGGATGCATATCCGATGGTAATTGTCGCAATGTAAGTTTCGCGCGGTGTAATGTAATTGCCACCGTAACTTATCGGCGTGCCAGCAGGAACTTTCTTGATTTTTGCGATAACACCTTTTAGTGAAAGTACTGGCTTTAAATCGAGCGGGAAGTTGCGTGATGGATCAGGTTTCCCGCCGTAAAGCGCAATACCCGGACGCACAAGCGTGCAGGTATTCATCTGAAAATCCATCAGGCCGGCACTGTTTCCGTAATGTATCTGAGCGGGGGCGAAACCATTTTCTTTAAGTAAATGTACACAGGAAATAAGTTTGCTGCGCTGCTCATCTACCGATAATGTCCCCGGTTCATCTGCCTTTGCAAGATGCGTAAACACGCCGTCAAGTTTAAGGTTCGAACAGGTTTTCAGTGCACTGATCAGTTCCGGAATCTGACAGGGCAACAGGCCCATCCGGTGCATGGCAGTATCAATATTGCAATGAAAGCGGACATAGTGACCGCACTGTGACCACACTTTAATGTCGTCAAGATCATTCAGTGTCAGGGTTATATTCTGAGCGGAGCACTTTTCAAATTCCTCATCAGATGCCCGGCCGAGAACAAGAATGTTTCCGGTAATGCCATTTTCTCTCAGTGTAAACGCTTCTTCCGGACGTGCAACTGCAAAGAATTTAATATTGCCGTGGTTTTGCAGGGCCTGAGATACAGGAACCGATCCGCAACCATAGGCGTTATCTTTTACAACTGCAATAATATCGGTGTGTGGTGGAAGTACAGACCTGATCTGTTTTACATTCCAGAGCAGGTTATCAAGTGATACTTCTGCATGGGCTGAGAATTTGTTTGAATACATATATCTTTACTCTTCTATTTTCTCTTTTACAATTCTCCATGACGCATTGACATTTTGACGAAAAAAACAACTGAAATAATTCTCATGACATGCTGCACCAGTCTGTTCAATTTTAAACAGCAGACTGTCGCCGTCGCAATCAATATACAGTTCTTTTACTTTCTGAAAATGCCCTGATGTCTCACCTTTACGCCATCGTTTCTGCCGGGATCTGCTGTAGTAAACCATAACACCTTTGTCAATAGTTTCCTGCAACGTATCCTTGTTCATATAGGCAACCATCAGAACTTCACTGGTGCTGAAATCCTGTGCTACAACGGTCACAAGTCCTTTATCATCAAACTTGACGGTATCTATAAGTGTCATATTTTATCCTGTTGCTGCAAGTAATCATGATCGTATCTGTCCATTGCCTTCAACGATCCACTTGTATGTTGTTAAATCTTCTATTCCCATAGGTCCGCGTGAATGCAACTTGTCGGTTGAGATTCCGATTTCGCAGCCCATTCCATACTCTCCACCGTCTGCAAACCGCGTACTTGCATTTACCATCACCGATGCAGAATCAACCTGCTGTAAAAATACTGCAGTTTCCTGTTTCGATTCAGTAATAATTGATTCTGTGTGATGAGAACTGTAGGTGTTGATATGATCAATAGCTTCATCAATTCCATTTACAGTACGAACCGCAAGACGTAAATCAAGATATTCCGCGTACCAGTCATCCTCGGTAGCCTTTTTAATTGCGGATGACAATTTCATCGTTTCACTGTCACCAAACAGGGTAACCTTGTTGTCAATAAGTGCGTTGATAATCTGAACACGCTTTTTTACCGGCAGCTTACTATCAATAAGCAGCGTTTCCATTGCGTTGCAGACACCCGGACGTTGCACTTTTGCATTAATCACTATTGGAATTGCTTTATTGATATCTGCCTTTGGTGATACATAAATATGGCAGACCCCTTTATAATGCTTGATAACAGGTATTCTTGAATTCTCAACAACCATCCTGATGAGGCTCTCACCACCACGCGGAATAATCAGATCTATCTGCTGATCTTTTTTCAGCATCATATCAACAGCGCTGCGATCTGTTGACGGAATAAGCTGAACTGCAGCTTTCGGCAGTCCTGCGGTTTCGAGAGCTGATGTGAAAAGTTTTCCCAGCGCCATGTTTGAATGGAACGCTTCCGAGCCGCCACGAAGCAGAACTGCGTTCTGTGATTTCAGGCAGATCGCTGCGGCATCAACGGTTACATTCGGGCGTGATTCGTAGATGATTCCGACGACGCCAATCGGTACTCTCATTTTGTATATCTTAAGCCCGTTTGGCCTGATACGCTCATCATACGTAACTCCTACGTTGCTTGATAATGCTGCTACCTCTTTAAGCCCTTTAACCATTGATTCGATTGCTTTATCGGAAAGCGTAAGGCGGTCAATCATTGCTGATGACAGTCCTTTCTCCTTGGCTGCTTTCAGATCCTTTTTATTCTCTTTCTGGAGCATTGCAGTTTCTGATTTCAACAGCTTTGCCATGGTTTTAAGTGCGTTATTCACTTTTGAAACCGGAATGCTTTGAAGAGAAAGTGCTGCTTTTTTTGCATCGAATGCAAGTGTATCAATCTGTTTTGCAAGAGTACTCATATATAGACACCTTTGATGGAATAATTTACAATTGTAATGTGTTGACAATACAAAAAACAGTTAATCAGAAAATAACCAGATTGTTCCGGTGTATAATTTCATCAAAACTTTTATGCCCGATGCGTTGAGGGATCTCTGAGGTCCGGCAGCCTCTGAGTTCCTTGATTTCATCTGAGGAGTAGTTGACAAGTCCGCTTGCGATTACTGCATTATCTTCAGAAAGAATTTCGACCTTATCGCCAGCTTTAAATGTTCCATGTACAGACTTTACACCTGCAGGGAGAAGACTCTTTCCCTTTTCAACAAGTGCACGTGCTGCTCCGCTGTCAACGGTTATTTTGCCGCTTACCTGGCCGGTATACGCGATCCAGCGGTGCCGTGATGACATTTTCTTGTCAGACGGAATAAAAAGCGTTGCACAGCGCTCATCTGAAAGCACGCTTGAAAGTCGCTGATCGTACCCATCACCAATTAGTGCATGAATTCCCGCACGGGTAACCATTTCCGCAGCTTTGAGCTTTGTTGACATGCCACCAACACTGATCTCAGTTTTTTTCTCACTGACTAACTTGTGTATATATGATGAAAAGTGAGTGACAACAGGTATATGCTTTGCCGATTTATCGGTATGCGGATTCTTGTCATATAATCCGCCGACATCGGTAAGGTTTACAAATACATCAGCCTGGACAAGCAGTGCAATCTGCGCTCCAAGTGTGTCGTTGTTACCAAAGTGTATTTCCTCAACACCGACCGAGTCATTTTCGTTGACAATTGGAATTACATTTGAATCAAGCAACTGGAAAAATGTATTCCGGAGATTCAGATATCTTTTTTTACTCCGCAAATCATCCCAGGTGAGTAGTACCTGTCCGATCAGAATATCGCTTTCATCAAAAAAACGCTCATACATATTCATCAGACGGTTCTGACCAATACTGGCGCATGCCTGAAGCATTGGAATATTTGTTGGACGTTTTGTAATACCGAGTGCGCGCATTCCATGGGCTATTGCTCCTGACGAAACAAGAATAACTCTGATACCTGCATTGTGAAGCTGTACGAGATCGTCAATCAAGCGCTTGACACGCGTTTCGTGTCCGGCTGCGGTGAGAATTCTGCTTCCGGTTTTTACAACAATAGTTTTTATTGAGCTTATTTCACTTCTGAGGAGAAGATTCTTCGTTTTCATTGAGAGTTATTTTCCGGCATCCTGACATTTACGCTCAAGATCAAGAATTACATTTTCAAGTTCTTTGGTCTTTCTGGCAAGTGAATCACGGCTGTCATCACATTTTTTCAGTGCATCAGTGTAGGTTTCAAGATTCATTTTCTTCAGCTGAGCCCGTAGATCATTTTCTTTTATTTCTCTGTTTCTCGCCTGTTCCAGTTTATCGCTGGTACCATGGAATTCCTTCTCAAAGGATTGCATTGCAACAAGAATCCGTATCCAGGAATTTACCTCTCCGATTCGAACATCACGCGGGTACATGGTTGCATATCTCTGAAATTCGCGAAGTGCACCTTCAACGTTTGCAAGCGGATTATCATAAAAAACATTTATATAGCCAAGATAAAACTGTGCTGTCTTTGCCGCGTCTGTTTCCTGATACGTATCACGAATTTTTGAATACTTGATTTTTGCATATTCATAGCTGCCAACTTTGAATAGCGAGTCTGCTTCAGAAAGCAACTGCTGCTCATATGTGACAACCTTTGCTGCACATCCTGGGAAAAAGAGAAGCATCGAAATTAGTGTACATAGAAAAAGGAAAATTTTTAACATCGTCAAATGTGCATTCTCTCAGTTTGCTGACTTGTCAAGATTTATCATCTGTTCACCACTTGAAGTGTAATCTTCAACTACCGGATTTTTTATCTCTCTGAGCTTTTTTGTTACCCGTGAGATTCGTTCAGTCTCTTCAAGTATCGTTCGCACACGTTCTCTCAACTCAATTGGATAATTCTCCATCATCATCTCAAGGAACTGTGCATTTCCAGAAATTATCATCAGCGGATTGTTGATCTCGTGGTTAACAGATGCAACAACCTCACCAATAGCAGCCAGTCGTTTCGACTGGATAAGCTCTTCCTGAACGTTTTTCAGATCAACTGACATCTGAAAAAACGCATTTGCCAGGTCTCCAATTTCATCATTGGAATATCCGGATGGGTCAAAATTAAAATCCCCTTTTCCGATGGTACTGGCAGATTCTTTCAGTCGTCGAAGTGCATTCGTTATTGCACTCGAGAAGAAAATTCCAAATATAACTGCGAAAAGAGTTACACCGCCGATAATAAAAATAGTCATCTGTTTAACATTGCTGACCCGGGTTTCAATCTCCTTGATTCTGAGATTCGTCTGTCCGTCAATCACCGTTTCAACACTGTCAAGTGATAAAATAAATTTTGTATCCGCATCGTCCATTACATTTCGCCAAACCAGAATTTTTTCTGATGTGCTGTTTTTGAGATGCATTTCTACAATACTGTCAAACATATTCGAATAGATATTGTTATAGAGCGAGATGTTTTCAATGGTATTACGTAACGTTTTAAGCTCAAGCGTTAAGGGGTTAAACCGATTCTCAAGTGTTATTGATGAGTCAAGATAATTAACTGAATCAATTTCAGTTTTAACACTGTCAATTACGGCAACGATCTTATTGCTGACTTCTTTGAAATTTCCTGCTGATTCAAGACGACCAATCCGCTCATAGCTGATAACACTCGTACCTTGTCCACGATGAAGAGAGCGCAGGCGCAGCAGAAAATTTTTTACTTCATTCTGTTTCTTGAGAATTTTGGAACTGCTGTTGACATTCTCTAACTTCGAAACAATTACCAGGAAAAACACATTAAGAAATATAACGATTAAAAAGCCTATAAATAGTCTGGGAGCAATATTTATTCGCATGGTTCTCTGTTTCAGTTCTGGACAGATTCAAAAAGTATTTACAAGAAAATATATTATGGAGCATTTAAATTGAGGTTCATAATATATAAACCTAATATATATTCTCGATTCAATATTGTACCTCAAATCTGCGGTTGCTTCAATACATTTTTTAAAAATCATGACCCGCAGAAAAATATATCATTGGTTGTGTTCTTATTCCCATACGATTCAATGACTTAACAGTCTGGCCGAAGGACAACTGCACTGGCCCGAGTACTGTCTCATATGCAAGGCTGATACCAAGGCCCAAAGGCGAATATTTAATAAATTCACGGGGAATATTTTTCCAGGAATATGCATTCTGCTCCCAGACATTTCCCCAGTCAATTATCAGACTGGTATAAAACTTGTTTGTAATAGCAAGCCGGTAATCAAAATGCAGAAGTCCCATGATATCACCCGAAAGTGCATTTGGCTGTAATCCTGTAAATTGTACACGGTTGTAAACCTCAAGTTCCCGGTAGCGTTGTTCAGGAATCATACCACCCAGATAGGTTCGCTCAACTTCCGGAAGTGAACTCGATGCCCATGCAACCTGGACGCTTGGGGAAAAGGTATGGCGTTTTTTTATGGTCATTGATTTACTGATACTTCCAGAAAAGTTCACAAAAAAATCATTGTCAGCCCTGTTTTTGCCTGAGCCGCCGAACATGAAAAAATGCCGCATTCCAGATGTCGGAAAAGGGTATTTATCCATTGAATCGATGTTGAGTGTCATGAGAAAATAGGGTAGCGTGTTGAACTTGATGCCAAAATAATCATTAAGCGCACTGCGATTTGATACCTGTACTTTAAATCGTTCATATTTCATACCAACAGAAAAAAGTGCAGACTTACCCAGTGAGGTTCCAAGCTGTGCAAGAACTCCGGTTTTTCTTAAAGTCCGTTCATGCAGAAGTATCAGATCTGCGCCATTTATGCTGTCATTGTCCACAATCTCACGTTGAAAAATGCGGTCTTTGGATATATATGTCTGAATTAAAAAATTGTTTGCAAAGTTTGATGTAAAAAGGTGGTTTGCCTGAAATTCCAGTGAGTATTTTTCGCGCCGGAGTCCATATTGAATATGCAGCAGTGTACAGATTCCGGATCCGAAAATATTTTCATATGCCGGCTGAATGTAGCCTTCCCCTAAATGAAACTCATCGTAGCGAAGTCCAAACCGTACACGCAGA